>Ga0316225_1003891_pt1 | contig 11075 bp, 9 predicted proteins | sample TBH18015metaG_FD_206010 | JGI IMG/M metagenome (GOLD analysis project Ga0316225, IMG submission 206010) | Freshwater microbial communities from Trout Bog Lake, Wisconsin, USA - TBH18015 | ecosystem: Environmental > Aquatic > Freshwater > Lake > Hypolimnion/Profundal zone | place: USA: Wisconsin...
GTGAGAATATCATTCGGAACGTACATCGCGTCCGCCTTTCTTAAATGCCGCGAACAGCGCGACTGAGTAAAGGCGTGACGGATAATGGCCGAGCGAGTTCAGCCGGCCGGGGGCGGCTACCGCGCAGGTTCAGCAGATACTCATGGCTGCGCAAGGCCAGCGGCGGGTGGAATTCGCGCTGCTGGCATACAGCGGACTCCGCGCCGGCGAAATGCAAATGCTGCGGCCGCAGGACGTAGACCTGGAGCACGGATGGATTCACGTGCGTGCTCACGACGGCTGGGTGCCAAAGACCCGCCAGGCCCGGAGCGTCCCGATTCACCCCAAGCTGCGTGAGCAACTGGCAACGATGCCGGGCGGCTCGCGTTCGTTCTTCTTCATGGCCCAGCCGAGCCCTGAGTATCCCGACGGCACCCACCACATTGACATCCGTACCGTCAACGAAGAGTTTCAGCGTGTCGCCCAGTCCTTGGGTATGCCAGTCGGCCGCAAACACGATGGCTTCGTCGTGCACTCCCTGCGCCATTACTTCGAGACCAGCGCGGTGGACTCCGGTGTGCCCCAGTTCATTGTTGACGCTTGGATGGGTCATGCCGGCGCCGCAGTGATGGGCAAGGTCTATTATGGTCTGAACGACGAGAAGTCTCAGGCTTACATGCAGCAGATCCGGTTCTAGCCGGCACAACGTGCCATGCAGCGTTAATTATGTTCGACTTCCAGATGTATGTCGTGATCAACGTGATGCTGGCGTCGGCCATCATGACCAGCACCACTGGCGTAGACGGCATTCTGGCCAGGCGTGGACTGGTGCCAGTAGCAGCGGCTGGGTTCTCGTCGTCACCGGCCCTGAACGCCGAGCGGGACAAAACCGGGCCAAGTCAGGGGCGGTACCGCAAGTGCCTTCCGCAAACAGCGTCGCCCGCTGTGTTTACAGCGGGCGACGCTTCATCAGCGGAGAGGCGGGGATTCGAACCCCGGATAAGGATTTGACTCCCTATAACGGTTTAGCAAACCGTCGCCTTCAGCCACTCGGCCACCTCTCCAGGCAGGATGGGCGTATTCGCCCGCCATTGGCCTGATTAAAACTACCACGTCTGCCCAAAAACGCAAGCTGTGGAGTCGGAGGCGCGACGCAGTTGATTGCGGCCTGCGGTCAGGTCGCATTTTTCTGGCGCAGAGCGAAAAAAAAGAGAAAGCGGGAACATTTCCATCTGGGCGATACCTGTGCAAGGTGGTCGGTCTACAACAGTGTATCCAACTCCTTTACCAGGGCGTCGAAATGGGCTAGCGCCGTGTCCACCGAGCCTGGTTGTTCCATGTCCACGCCGGCGTCGCGCAACAGATCCAGCGGGTATTTCGAGCAGCCGCCTTTTAGAAAGTTCAGATAAGCATCCAGTTCCTGTTGCCCGCCGTTGAGTACACGCTGCGACAGGACGATCGCCGCGCTTAGACCGGTGGCGTACTTGTACACGTAAAACGCGCGGTAGAAGTGGGGGATGCGCAGGCATTCCAGAGTCAATTCCGCGTCGATGGCGAAATCAGGCCCGAAATACAGTTGCAGCAGCCTGCCGTATTGCTCCCGTAGTTTGTCCACCGTCAGCGGCTCCCCGCCTTCAACCAAGGCATGGATAATGCGCTCGAATTCGGCGAACATCGTCTGCCGGATGATCGTTCCGCGGATGGCGTCGATGGAGCGGTTGATCAGATAGGCCCGTTCTTTGTCGTTTTTGGCCTTGTTCATCAGGTGCCGCGACAAGAGTTGTTCATTGAACGTGCTGGCCACTTCGGCCACGAAGATGGTGTAGTTGTAATATTGATAGGGCTGGGTCTTGGCCGAGTAATAGCTGTGCATCGAATGGCCCGCCTCGTGGGCCAGGGTGAAGACGTGGTCCAGCACCTTCGGCTGGTAATTCATGAGGATATAGGGCTGGGCGTCGTAACTGCCGCTGGAGAAAGCCCCGGACTGTTTGCCGGCATTGGGGTAGCGGTCGCACCAGCGGCCCGTGGTCAGGCCGCGGCCCACTTCCGTGACGTATTCGCTTCCCAGCGGCGTCAGGGCCTCCACCACTAGCTTCACCGCGGCATCCCATGAACGTTTCTGTTCCAGATCGCTGAGGATAGGCACATAGGTGTCGTAATGGTGTATGTCGGGGATTTTCATGGCGCGTTGCCGCAAGGCGTAGTAGCGGTACAGGGCCGGAAGGTTGCGGTGGATCGAGGCGATGAGATTGTCGTAGACGCTCAGGGGCATCTTATCCTGGAAGAGCGCCGCCTCCAGAGCGCTGGCATATCCACGGGCTTTGGCGTAATAGACATCGCGCTGCACCGAACCATCCAGCGTGGCGGCGATGGTGTTTTTGTGGGCCTCGTACTGGGCGTAGTATTTATGGAATGCCTCCCGGCGAATCTGGCGTTTGGGCGAATGGAGGAATGCCGAGAACGATGAATGCCCCAGCTCGATTTTTTCGCCCTGCTCGTCGCGGACCATGCCCCACTTGAGGTCGGCATCGTTGAGCTGGCGGAAGATCTGGTTGGAGGCCTCGCTCATCTGCCCCTGCATGGCCAGCAGATTTTCCTCTTTATCCGACAACGTGTGCTTGCGATAGCGCAAGATGCGTTCCAGGGCCAGCCACCAGGGAGCCAGTTCCGGGGCCTTCATGAAGGCTTCTATGGTCGTCGCGTCGATGGCCAGTATTTCCGGCCTGATGAAACTGGAGGCCTGGGCGGCTTGGGTGGCGGCGTTGCGGAAGCGGCCCATCATGCGTTGGCTGTCGCTGTTGCCCTGGTCCTCGGTCGTGCGCAGGGACGCATAAGTGCCAAGCCGTTCGCCGGCCCGGTCCAGATCGGTATCGAACTTCAGACAATCTGCCAGTGTCTGGGCGCTTAAATTCAGCTTCCCCTTGAACTGTTCATATCCTGTGACTTGTCCGGACCAGGTGTTGAACGCCGTATCCCAAGCGGAGTCATTGGCAAAAAGGCTTGCCAGATCCCAGGTATCCGCCGCCTTAACCTGGGATCGCTTGAGCAGCGACTTGACCTTGGCGGCGGGGGGGCCGGACACCGCCTCTCGCGTTGTTTTGCCTGCTGCCGCCATCTTCTTGCCGCCGGTTTTGTCGGTGTGTTTCTTTGCCATGCCAATATGGTGCGCTGTGAAGGCCAATATGGCAAATCCCCGTAGATGCGGCATCTTGCCGCCAAGGGCGAGCGGCGAGTTCTGGGGATTTGGCCTTGACGGATTGCCAAGCTTCTCGCCTCTGGCCCTTCTTCCCTGTATCCTTGCTGGGGCACAACAACACAGGAGTTCACGATGGGCATTCTATTGGACCGGCTGGCAAAGAAGAAACTTCTCGTTTCCGATGGCGCCTGGGGCACGATGCTTCAGGCGCGCGGCCTCAAAGGCGGTGACATTCCCGAGGAATGGAACGCCAGTCATTCCGATGACGTTCGCGCTGTCGCCGCCGCCTATGCCCAGGTCGGCTGCGATATTGTTCTGTCCAATACCTTCGGCGGCTCCTCCGCCAAGCTCAGCAAGTGCGGCCTTGGCGACCGCGTTGCCGAACTCAACCAGAAAGGGGCCAGCCTTTCCCTGCAAGGCGCCCCTGATGCCGTCGTAGCCGCCTCCATTGGTCCCACCGGCGAGTTCCTTGAGCCCCTCGGCGATCTTACTGAAGTGCAAATGGAGGCCATCTTCGCCGACCAGATGGGGGTGATTTGCCAGGCCGGCGTCAAGGCTTTCTGCATCGAGACCATGTCTTCCCTGGAGGAGTGCGCCTGCGCCATCCGCGCCGCCCGCAAGTTGCGCAGGGACATAGACATAATCTGCACCATGACTTTTGCCGCCGGGGCCGGGGGCTACAACACCATGATGGGCGTAAGTTGTCGCCAGGCCGCCGAGGGACTCACCAGGGCCGGGGCCGATATCGTGGGTGCCAACTGTGGCAATGGCCCGGAGCAGATGATCGCCATCGTTGCCGAGATGCGCCGCTACACCGCCAAACCAATTCTGGTCCATGCCAACGCGGGACTGCCCCAACTGGTCGCTGGCCAGACCGTGTTCAAGCAAACCCCGGCGGACATGGCCGCCAAGGTCAAGGATCTCGTCGCCGCCGGTGCCAATATCATTGGCGGCTGTTGCGGTACCACCCCGGCCCACATTGCTGCCATCAAGGCGGAAGTGGACAAGCTGCGGTAGGGCATCGGATTACGCCTTCTTTTACATCGTTGCGTAGGTGTGGAGAGGGGAGGGCGGGTCAACCGCACGCTTTGGCGCAGTGGGTGATGTCCACGCAAAACGGGTTGGCTTGCGACGAAAATCCAACCCTTTCCGGCTTCACGCCGCGCCTCCGGCTGACGGGGCGTGGGGGGCGGCTTTCTGGCCCAATTTACCGACCAATTCGTCTTTTGGCAGATCGATGTATATTATTGTCCTGGAAAGATTCCGCGTCCCGTGCCGCGGGTGCAGGTGATCGTATCATATAGGTGCCGCATGATTTTCTCTACTTCCACAGAATACGCCATGCGCGGCCTCAGCGAGCTGAGCACGCGGGCCGCTACAGCTCCGGTACTGCTTGACGACCTCATCGTCGGCACCGATCTGCCCCGCGACTTCCTGGCCAAGATATTCCAGAAGCTGGTGCATGCCGGAATACTTAAGAGCGCCAAAGGCCGCGGCGGCGGTTTCCGGCTGGCCCGACCCGATCACGAAATTTCCCTCATTCAGATTGTTGAAGCCATTGAGGGTGCCCAGTGCATGGACGTCTGCGTCGTCGGCCTGTGCGCCTGCAACGACCATATGCCCTGTGCCCAGCACGATTTTTTCAAGACCATCCGCCAACAACTCAAGCAATACCTCAACACCACCACTTTGGCCGATCTGGCCGCCAGTCTCCGCGTCAAGCGCCAGTGGCTCGAGGAATTCGCCGCCCTACATCCCCATGGCGTTGTGCCGACCATCCCCGGGGTCCCGACTCCTGCGGTGCCTCCCGAACTGCGAACCAAGGTATAGGTCGCCACTGGCCGCTACCCCATGGTCACTTCCATGACGGTCTGTACTCGGAGCACTCCCCTGTCATCGGCGCGATAGTCCGCCTCAATCTGGTGCAGCATGCGATCCGTCCACTGCCGCAGGCGATGCGCCCTTGGATCCACTTCCCCTATCCGCAACGCTTCCACGGGCTGCGCCAGTTTGCACACCACCGGTCCCAGCAGCAATTGCGATTGCTGATCCATCCGCGGCTTCTCCAGCGACCATAAGACGTGCGTGATCTTTGTTCCCCCCTGGCAGTGGAATTCGTCCGCGATCACTATCCGCACCCTGTCGCCGTCCTTTTGCAACTCCAGTCCCCGCGTCCACAATCGCAAGCCTGCCTCTGCCGGATAGGCCGCTGTCAGATCCAGCACCAGTTTTGGGCCTGTTGCCTCTGCCGACCAGGTTACTACCTTGGCGGCCGCTTCGGCTCCGGCTCGCTGTTCATATCCGTTGATCAGCGGGCAGCAGTGCCCCCGGCTTGAGGCACTGAGGTATTCATAGCGTTTGGGACCGAAAAAATCCACCGTGTAATGCGGCGCACCCAGGTCCGGAACGATCACCTTATCCCCCAGCATTACCACGAAGTGCCCCAGGTCGTTATGGTTGTGTCTCTCGTCGTTGCTGCCGCCGGTAAGGCAGGCTATCAGTTCCCCCTGGGCCGTGGCGGCGCGCATGATTGCCACCTGTTGGTCCTCCAGCAGCGTCGCCGTGGCGGCGGGCGCCGGCGGTCCGATTTTGCTCGCCGCGTTCGGGGTGAGGATATCTATACCATCCAGAACCCGCAACATTTCCGAAAAGTGCCAGGCCCCGCTGACGCCCTGATCACGTGCCCAGCCCAGCAGCCATGGCGATTGCACCGCATGGGCCAGCCATGGTACGAAGAACAGCGATGCCTGCCCGCGCAACGGCGAGTCGTTGCCGCTGTAGAACAGATCCCCGGCCAGATGTACCCGCCGTGGATACTCCGCCACCTCCGCCAGGCGTTTCATGTCCACGGCGGCGGCCAACTCCTCGACGCTGAGCCTTCCCCATCCCATTGAGGCGAAGCCCATGCCGTAGTTCCAGTAGACCAGCCCTTCGTCGCATTCGCCGTGTCTGGTGAAGGCGCGATCGACGTAATGCCGCAGGGAGGCGATTGCCCGCCGTCGCGCTTCAGGTCGCGGCAGTCCCTGGGCCGCCAAGGCCTCGCACGCCGCCAGGATCGATCCGGCGCATACGCCTTCCCAGTTGGTGGAGCGGGGATCGTCAGGATTGTCCCAGCGCACCTTGAGGCCCTGTCCGTAGGGACCCAGTATACGCCGGTCGATCTCAGTGATTATCGAATCGGCCAGAGTGCGTGAAACCGTATCCATCCACGGCTTGAGCGTCTGGCGCATCTCCGCCAGCAGGGCGGCCATGTCGCACGATGCCAGGTCCAACGCAGGCTTGCCGCTGGCCGGCAGATCCATGTCGGGAAGGTTGGCCGAAACCGACCAGGTCGCCTCATTGAGGAATGCGAAGAGCCAGTCCAGCAGTCGGTCGTCCGGTCCCAAAGTCTCGTGGCCGGCGCCATCCGCCGTCTCGATTCCCAGCAGGCAGCGCCGTATTGCCAGCGCCGAAAATGTCCCGCGCGTCACCCGCCAATGATTGTCGAGGCGCGCCCGGTCATTGCTGCGCCTGGCCGCCAGGAAGTCGCTGGCCCACGGCATCGGCGGCGTGGGCGTTGCCCGCCGCAGGTGGGTTTCGATCATATCCCGAAACGCCGCGTATCGTCCCTCCCTGGCCACCGCGTTCCAGTAGCCGCGATCCGTGATGTCATGGGGTACGAACCTTCGTGCCTTGAAGACCAGAGGTGTTGCTTGCATCGTTGTTCCTGAGGGCCGTCTTGCGTCAGGCGCCTGGCAACGGCGGTGGCACATTGGCAAACAAGCTTGCCAACTCGGCGACCTCGCCTAGGGCGGTCCACGCCGCCATGCCCTGTTTCCAGGCCAAGGTTTCCCGCGTGACCTGGCCGGCGGCTACCTTGCCCTTCAGGGCCGTGATGTCAAACGGGCCAGCCTGCTGGCCGTTGATGGCCACGAAATAGGCCGTGGTCTGCGGCAGCGGCGGGGGAGTCATGCCCACCGCACCGGCGGCCGGGGTTCCGGCATTGGCCATGCCCTGCTGCATGGTGTTGGCCATGTTTATCCCCATGGCCAGGCCGGCGGCGCTGCCGGCCAGCCCACCGGGGTTCCTGGCGGCGTCCGGGATGGCGTTGGCGGTCTGGAACTGCGTGAAAGCCGCCATGTTGCCAATTACCCCCATACTCGTGCGTTTATCCATGGCTGCTTCGACCTCCGGCGGCATGGAAATATTTTCCACCAGCAGGTTGACGATGTGCAGCCCGAAGGCCTCGAAATCCGCCTGGATGCGGGTGGCTATATACCCGCCAAGCTTGTCATAGTTTCCCGCCAGGTCCAGGGCGGCTATCTTGCTGGAACCCAGGGTATCGGCGAAGCGTGCGCACACCATGTCGCGCAACTGTTCTTCGATCTGATCGAGCGTGAACCGGGCTTCGGTGCCGGCGATCTGCCGCACGAACGTAGCCGGATCGGTGATTTTTATGGCAAATGTTCCGAACGCGCGCAGCCGCACCAGCCCGAAGTCCGCATCGCGCAGCATGATCGGATTCTTCGTGCCCCACTTGCGGTCGGTGAAGACGCGCGTGCTCAGGAAAAACACATCCGCCTTGAACGGGCTCTGGAACCCGTACTTCCATCCTTTAAGTCGGGCCAGGACTGGCAGGTTCTGCGTCGCCAGGGTATACGTTCCCGGCGCGAACACGTCGGCCAGCACTCCTTCGTTGACGAACACCGCGGCCTGCGATTCGCGCACTACCAGTTTGGCGCCGTACTTGATCTCATTCTGGTAAACCGGGAACTTGTAGACCATCGTGTCCTGGGTGTTGTCCGTCCACTCGATGATCTCGATGAGTTCATGCCGGATTTTGTCCCATAAAGCCATTGGTGTCTCCTTGAAGGAGGTAGTTTCCCACGGGGACGGCGAAGTGTCCAGAGGCGATTGCGGCGGCTAATCCACATCCACTCCTTGTACATTCTCTTCCTCCGGCGGGGGCGTCAGCAGCGTTTCCTTGGCCCTTTGTCTCTTCCGGCCAATTACCGCCTGTTTCAGCAAATATTCGATCTGCCCATTGATACTGCGCATTTCATCCCTGGCCCAGGCGTCTATATCCGTCCAGAGCCCAGGATCGATCCGCAGCAGTATGCTCTTACGCTCCGTCATGCCGTTGGCTTACGTGTATAGCGTGCCGGTATTCACCACCGGATGTACTTCCGACTCACTGCAGAGTACGACCATGAGATTGCTCACCATGGCGGCCTTGCGTTCGTCATCGAGCTGTACGACCTGTTTTTCCGCCAGGTCCTTCAGGGCCATTTCCACCATGCTGACGGCGCCATGCACGATCTTTTGCCTGGCGGCGATAACCGCCTCGGCCTGCTGGCGCCGTAACATGACTTGGGCGATCTCCGGGGCGTAGGCCAGATGCGTCAGACGCGCCTCATCGACGGCTACGCCGGCCTTGGCCAGACGCTCCTGTAATTGCTGGCGCAGAGCCTCGGAAATCTCATCGACCCCGCTGCGTAGAGTGATTTCGTGTTCTTCGCCGTGGTCGTAAGCATAAGCGCTAGCCAGATGCCGCAGGGCGGTTTCGCTTTGGGTCTGCACATATTTCTCATAGTCATCGACGTCGAACGCTGCCTGGGCCGTATCCTCCACCCGCCAGACAATGACGGCGGCGATCTCCACCGGGTTTCCCCGCTTGTCGTTGACCTTGAGTTTTTCCATGTTCAATGTGCGCGCCCGCAGGGAAATCTTGCAGCGTCTTGGTCCGGACGGTTGCAGCACGCGAATGACAGGCTTGCCGTCGGTGGTTTGTTCCGCCGGCGGCGTGCCACGCTGCAGCGAGCTGTTAGCATAGAACGGATTGCCCCAATGAAACCCCGGCTGGCGCACGGTTCCCCGGTACTGGCCAAAGAGAATCAACACCCGGGCTTCGTTGGGTTGGAGAGTGAAGAAGCCGGTCAGCAGAATGATGCTGACTGGTAAAAGCACAATCGTCGGTATGAGCAGCCACAAATTTGGCTGGTTGGGAAAAGAGTCGACGATCAGGTAGATACTCAAGGCGATCAACGCCAACGGTAGAAGAATCAGCGGTGGAAGCAGGATCCATCCACTGCAAACTGTCGAAATGATTTCGCGATTCGAGGCAGGCGTCTGGGTATTCATAGGGTCTCCTTTTGCATCAATATCATAATGATATCATAATGGAATCATGGCGAATGTCAAGACGGAAATATTCGATAAGATCAGGCTCTACGAGAACGGTGCAGCAGACTGTGAATTGTTGGATTGGAATGTCGTAAGTCTATTATATGGACTGTTTTAACGACCACAATTGTTGTTGTGGTGTGTCGTCATGGGAAATGACAGTCACGGAGAGCCAGAGCAACGTTCAGAGGCCATACTGGGATGCGAACTGACCAAGGCGAATGACCTGCCGGATATCTCCATTGGGCGGCAGAATATCGCCGATGTTAAGGATTACGCGTCCTTCGAACGCGTCAAGGATACGGCGTCCGTAATCCAGAATTTCTTCATCATCCAGGCCTTGGCAGAAAAGCGTTGCCGGCACGCCGCACCAGCAGTACATGTTCTTTCCCATGGCGCGGGCGAGTTCCTCGATTTCGTAGTTCATCATGGGTGCGGGAGTGCAACCGTCAAGAAGGTCGAAGCCGGTTTCCTTGAGCAGCGGCATGTAGCCGCGAATATTGCCGTCGAGGTGGGTGGAGACGAATTTGCCGGCTTGGTGGAGGATGGCGTTGATTTTCTGGTAGAAGGGGATGCAATACTGCCGGTACTGGCTGGGTGAGACGAGGTTTTCGTCGGTGTGGTCGCTCATGATGACCACGCGTGCCGGGGATGCCGCGGCCAGGTGGGCCATCTGAAGGTCGTAGTGTTCCTGGAAGGCCAGGAAATCCAGGATTTCGCGGGGGGAGTCGGCGAGGTTGTAAATAACGTTCTCGAACCCCATGTACATGTGTACGAGTTTGCCGAAAGGGGAGCGTTGGAGCACAACATCGCACACGCCGTTTTCCCCGATCTGGTCCATCAGTTTCTGCAGGTGATCATAGCGTGGTTTGTAGCTGGTGTGTTCGACGATGTAGCGCATGACCCGCAGGTCCGCCAGGTCCTTGACCCGGTGCTCGGTTATGGCCCAGGAGCCATCGCCGGCGAGCATGTGCTTCTCCACCAGCGTCCCTGCCGAGCAGGTCCAGGTGGTGGTACGCAGGCCACCCTGGCGGACATCGGTCATTTCCACGCCATCGTAGAGGGTCTTATACCACGAATACCCGTGGATCGGCAGTCCCCAGCCAAATCGGCGGTAAAAATCCAGAAAAGTCATGCCCTGGAATTCTGCCGGCATGCTACCGGGTTCCTGGTGCAGAGGGATGCCATCGGGGATCATGCCGCCGGCGCCGTAATGCCTTTCCTGCCCTGCGGGCGTACGCATGGCGCTGTACCAGTCGGTGATATCCGGGAAAAACAACGCCGGTTTAGGTGTCTGGCCGGCGAGCATCTGAAAGAATCGATGTCGGTGGGTCATTGCTTATTCCCAAAAGCAGATTCATCTACAGATTACACAGATGGATACGGATAGATCTGTGCAGTTCCGGCGTCTGAACCTTGGATGGACTACTTCAAGGCAGGTTGGTTTCTGTACTGTGGATATAGACAGATGCATCGGTGTCCATCTGCGGCTACCGTTTTTTTGATCAGAGAAGACGGTGCGCGCAGGGTGCCGGAAGGCAATTAGAACCTCTTTTTCTCCTTCATCAATATCCCTTCCAATATCTTCTCCAGAGTATCGCAAACCCTCTGCACCTGTCCAGCGGTTATGGCTCCGAAGAACGGCAGCGCCAGCGTACGCGACGCGATATATTCACAGACCGGGAAATCGCCGGCCCGGAACCCCAAGGGCCCGGCGATATATGGCTGCAGGTGAATT
>Ga0316225_1003911_pt1 | contig 11028 bp, 13 predicted proteins | sample TBH18015metaG_FD_206010 | JGI IMG/M metagenome (GOLD analysis project Ga0316225, IMG submission 206010) | Freshwater microbial communities from Trout Bog Lake, Wisconsin, USA - TBH18015 | ecosystem: Environmental > Aquatic > Freshwater > Lake > Hypolimnion/Profundal zone | place: USA: Wisconsin...
GAACAGTACCACCAGTATTAGTTCTATATAGGTTAAAACTCATTACCGGGTTAGGACCATAAATCTGTATGTATCCCGGAATACTTAATGTAGCAGTGTTACTAGGTCCTGCGCCATTTGTGTTAGTTGCGGTAACTGTAACTGTAAATGGTGTACCAGCATTGGTATTGTATTGATGTGTGGCAGTGGTAGAACTTGTGGTTGTGTTGCCTGTGCCATCACCCCAATTGATTACATATTGGTTAACATTGCCTTGTGGTACCATTGTTAGCAATATATCTTGCCCTTGTCCACCTGCGGTAACGTTTGCTGAGAAACTAACACTGCGAACAAAGGTATTTGTAAATAAATTTTCTGCTACTGAATTTAAAATATCAATAGCATCTGTTACATAAGTTCCTGTAGAAAATCCTAAATATGCCGCATTAGCTTGTAGGTTTCCACTATTGACTGTTGGCGTACCTAATGTAATTACATTACCCACGACTTCGGTACTTAGTGCGTTATCAACGTAGCCTTTAGTAGCAGCATCTGTAGCAGCTATTGGTGTACCTACATTGATAATTCTATTATTGCCAGCATTTAAATTACCAGTAATATATAGATTACCAACAATATTAACGTTTGCTACAGTTAAGTTACCGCTGATTGTTAGATTTTGTAGTACGCCAACATTAGTAATGTTTGGTTGATTAGCAGTTATTAATGTACCAGCAAGAGAATTTGCGTATACGGTATTCCATTGATTAGTTATATTACCTAAACTGTATACTGCATTGCCTGTGGTAATTAAATGGCCCGATTCGATTAAAATGTTGCCATTTACGACTAAACTTTGGCCGAAATTAGTAGGATTTGGCTCATTAATGCCGACTGTAAAGCCAGCAAAGTCCATGTATAGTAAAGTTGCGCCGAGTGGGCCACTATTAGTGGTGCTGACAAACGAAAGGTCTGAACCTTGTCTGTCTAGTGCTGATATTAACGCATACCCGGGAATTCGACTAATAGCCATCTATTTCTTCCAACCTTTCTACTATTTATCAGAAAAAGTTAGATGGCTGCTGTACTTGAAAAGTTATGTAATAAAAGAATGTTGTTGGTACCAGTTGCTGGCGCCGCTGTGAATGTAATAGTAGTAGTTCCGTTAAATGTATATGCTACACCCGGATTTTGATATACTTGGCCAACAAATACTAGAACGTTTGCTTCAGTTCCAGATGAATATGATTTACTCATAGTAAACTGAGTAGCCACTGTATTACCACTAAAACTATCTTTAATAATATTAACAGTGCCTTCATGTGCTGTTGCGGCCCATGAAGTACCATTGTAATATTCAAATCTATTAGTAAATGTATTCCAACGAGTTTGCCCTACCACAGCAGAATTTGGAGCTATGCTGTTAGTGCCAAGCGGCAAAGCAAAAGCATGACTAGCTGTTTTAGGACCTGCGTTCTGAATAAAGCGTCCCATTTATTATATTCCTAAGTAACTTACTACAGCCGAACACACACTTGGTTGACTGCTTAAACTAACGTTGGCACGAATCATGTCGCCTGGACCTAATGCTAATTTTTCCCAATCAGCTACATAAGTGTCATTTGATGCTAATTGAATGTTGCTATAAATTTGGTTAGCTATTGTTACCGGAAGTGCTACATTGGCTGCTGGCACAACGTAAACGTTAAAGTTTACTGCAGCATTGTATGTATTACAAAAATACATAGTGCTTACTACGCTGTTGCCTGAGCTAACATAAATGTTACTAGCTGTTGTTGTTAAAAGACTATTTGTGATAGACATATCTATTCCTAAAATAATAATGAAAAGCCTAATGCTCTTTTCTTTGTTACTAATTCTTCATTGCTTGATACATCACCAGTAACATACAAACCTGTTTGACCTGCTCCTGATGCCGCAGCATTTAATACTGTTCCGCCTACAGCGGCAGTGTATGTAACGTTAGCATATTTCATATTCAGCGCACCTTGTACAGTGACATATGATGTTGCGGCTACGTTAGCGTAAAGTGTATAACCGTTAATGTTTAAATTTGCGCCTAGTACAGGTGCCTTGTCATCAAATACCGCAGTTAGGCCAGTGCTTGATGTTGTAATGCTAGTAAACTGATTGCCATCACCCGGGCTTCCTGGTGTTACGCCACTAACTTGCCATTGGCTAGCTGTTTCGTTCCAGCGTAATTGTACGTTACCGCCTGGTGCTGTACCTCGGTCAATAAGAACACCTGATGTTGTGCCAATGATGCTTACACCATTACCTGTTTCACCAGCGTTTAACGTAATGAAGTTATCTGTAATAGATGTAACATTAGAGTTAACTTGTGCGCTATTACCTAACACAGTTAAGTTGCCAGTGATAGTAACCTGCGGGCCGTTTAAGGTATATGAGCTATTAAAATTCTTAACTAAAGCCATTTAAAATTTTCCAGTTTCTATTATTTATCTGTTTTCTTAACTACTAGAGACAAAAAAATAGCACCCTAAGGTGCTATTTTTAAAACTAATAAAATTAGTTATTGTCAAGAATTACTGACACGTTTGCCACTGCTGATGATAGATTCCAGCTAACTTTTGTGTTAGCTACAAATTGTGTACCAGTAACAGGAACTAAAGTTACTGTACGATCCCACAATTTTTTAACCCAGTATGTACCGCCAGCTGAGTCAAATGCTTGAATATTCATTTTACCATCAGTTGTAGTAGAAATCAATGCTGAGTTAGCAGCTGCTGTTAAAGAACAAACGCTAATACCGTCTGCTGTTCTAACTCTATATCGATGTCCATTTTTTTGACTAATGATATCACCGTATTTTGTAGTTGTGCTACCATTACCAGCAATGTTAGCATAACATCTAATTGTGTTTTGTTGATTAGTTGATAATGTAACTGATACAGTTGGTGAAGTAATAAGGTTTGGTGCCCATACGTTAGCTGTTGGTGCTGAAATATAGCCCGAACCGTTATTAGTAATTGTAATACCTGTTACAGTGTTGTTTGCAGCAATTACCGCAGTACCAGTAGCTGTTACGCCACCTGGAATTTGTGGTGCTGTAAATGTTACTGTAGTGTTACCTGAGTAATAGTTAGTGCCTAATGCTGTAACGTTTGCGTATACAACAATTTCACCACCTACTCCACCTTTGTCATACTTGCCTAAATATTTTGGTTTAATTGGTCTTCCCATTTGGTTTTCTCCTTAAAATGGTTGGCGTTCTAGGCCTACGCGGTGGGTACCGCATAAACTCCCCTCACGGAGCGAACAGTAATATTTATCAAGACTTAGCTGAATCTAGTACAATAGGGCCTATTTTATCTAATACCTCTGCTACTTCTTGATAGGTATTGTGAAATTTAAATTGTAGTATTTCTCTATAGCTGTTACTGATCAATTCGTGCGGGTGAGCAGCATCTAACATCCAGGCTTCCCCAGGATTAGATGGATACGAAACATGTATGCTACTGTCATTTAAATCGTATATGTTTGTCTGAGCATTAACGTCTTCGCTATACACAACATAATTTATATTACAAAAATTCGGACTACCATCAAGTTTACGTTTTTCATCAACATGTAAAGCAATATTTTCAACTGTTATGCTCATACACACATGATTAAATTTTAATGGTTTAAATAATTCTTTTAAATTTTTGCTCCACGGCAGTGCCATGTTTAACATAGGGCCGCTTAATATATTCCAGTTCTTACCTAGTCCGTCGGTACGAGATAATGTAACTTTTGAATCAAAATTATAGTGTGTTGCTTTATACTGATCTTCATAATCAGCTGAGGTGTATTTCTTTTCATTAGTTGCTACTGTTAGAGTGTTGTATAATTTTCTAACGCGATCCCAATTTTGATTAAGGATTTGTAGATCTACTTTTCTAAGCAAATGCGATGTATCTATCATGATACTAGTATTTACGCCTAACAAAATCTTACTTGACTTTTTAACAGTTAGATAGTATAATTACGGTTCATTTGTATAAGGAGTTTATTATGACTTGGTATACTGCAAAATATAAAAAAAGTAAACCTACTTTTAGAGGTGGTGCTACTAACTATAACAGTGTTAACGCTACTAAGAAATATGTAGAATACTTTTTAGATATACAAGAAATGAATGCGTTACTTTTAACTACTAAAAGTTTTGATGTTAAAATGGATTTACTTTATTGTTTAGACAAGGCAGAAAGTAAAAAACAGTGGCATTTTAGACATCCAAATTTTGATAGAAATGATGCTAATAAGATTTTACAGTTAGTTAAGAATATTCCTCGCACAATTGCATTAGATTATAACGAGAAATATTAATTAGATTTTGGTTGACACTTTGGTTTAATACTATTAATATACTATTTTCACAGTCGGAGATTATTATGCGTAACGATCTAACACAAACAGTGTTTGGCGATCTTTTAGATAAAAGATTTACATTAGCCAAAGTATTAACTATGCTAGATAAAATGGATCTATTACAAAATGGGCAATTAGCTGAACTGGCTATTAGTAAAACATCTGGCGTAGCAATGTGTGACAAACTTACTAAGAATATTGACTTAGTTAGTGGGGTACAAATTAAACATGCTAGGACACATTTACGTCCTACAGGAACTTGGTATGCTACTGTTAGTCGCAAAACCACTGCCCCAATGCTAGTTGTAATATCCGAGTCAAATACAGGCAAACAATATTATCTACATATCCCTTATAAAGCACATTCATATATGTCAGGTAATACTATTAATATTAGTTTTGGCAAGGATGGTACTAGTCTTAACAGTCATTGGTTACGACACAGAGTTGATAGTTATGATAAGTTATGTGAGTTAGCAAAATAATTAGCCGACAAAAAAGCCCCTTGCGGGGCTTTTTATTTCATATCCTAAAGAATAAATCTTATTGGAATGATAGGTTGCTAATACCGATTTGTTCTAGGTAGTCTGCTGCGTTACCAAGTGATGAAGCAGTATTTGTAAGTTCAGCATAACCATAACGTGTCATGAAACCTACTACTGGTTCAAATGTACTTGGATCTAACACAACACCTGAACTCATCAACGGAATATATGGGCAATAAAACGCTGCCGCATCCGCTTCTGAAGCACCTTTGTAACCAACTAGCACTGGAGTACCAGTAGCTGCGTATGAGTTAACATAGATTTTCATAGCATTGTTTAATGTACCAACAAATTTGTTGTTTGTTGGAGCTTCAAAAGTACCTTCTGTACTACGAGCAAAAGCTGATGTAGTAGCTGATTGTAATACTGTTAAAGCTTCTGGTGATACAACTGCCCAGTTACCAGCACCACGACGTGTACGTTGAGCGATCAAGTTTGCTGAACGGTTAATTAAAACCGCTAAAGCAGCGTGTTCGTCACCAACGAATGTAGCAGTACCTGATACAGTAGCTTGGTTATAGTTGTATGTGTTTGGTGAAAGAGCTGCAAGAGAGTTCAAAATCTCTTGGTCAATTTCAACTGTGATTTCTTGTGCTAATGCTGCCATGATTTCAGCTTCAACGTCTAAACCGTGCATAGATTGTGCATCTTGCGCAGCTTCAAATGTCCAACGAGCTGATAGTTTGCGAGTTTTCGCTTCAACAACTTGTTTTAAGATTTGAACGTTGATACGTGAACCTGGTGTACCTTCAAGCGAGCTTGTAGAAGCAGCCAAACCAGTTGTAGTTTGTGCTGAATAGCTATAAGCAATCTTGAATGGTGATAATGCTTCATCACCTGGTACTGCAGCATCACCAGCCGCACCGCTTACTGTCGAATCAGCATAACGCACACGTAATGTGTGAATTTGTGCTACTGGACCTGTCATTGGTTGAACACCGATGATTTCGTTAGCGATAACTGTTGGCATTACACGACGAATCACTGGAAGAATTACGCGGTTTAATGTAGCTACGTTACCTACAGCAGTAGCACCACTAGTTGCGGTTTCCATCAAGTGTTTCTTTGTGTTTTCTAAAATTACAGCCATTGAGGTTCTACGTGAACCTTGAAGACCTTCTAACAGGGCGTCTTTGGTCTCGCTCCAACGGCTTTCTAATAGTTGGTTACTCATTTTTTTAATTTCCTTTAAAAAATATTACTACTATTTTAGCCCTGCTAAACGTTTGATGTCCACAACATTAGTTGGGGCTTCTACGTTTGCTTTAGCAGATTTATCACCAGTTACTTCAACTCGGCTTTCAGCAATCATCACTTTTTCAGCTTTGACTGTTGGAGCATTGTTTAATACTGCTGGTAGATACTTTTCGTACGCAGCCTGTAGTCGGTCTGACTGTACGCTTTCAAGTAGGCTTAACATTACGTCAGCTTTCTCTTTATTTAATGGTTTTAACAATTCTGTTAGTTTGTCCTTGCGGCTTATACTTTCAGTAATCATCTTAACTTCTTTACTCTTGGATTCAACTAGAGCTTCTTTTTCAGCAATTACTTTTTTACTTTCGGCAATAACAGCTTCTTTCTTTGCTAATGCTTGTTGTAATTTAGCGATTTCTTTGTTCTCATTTAAATGAGTAACAGCGAACTCACCAGCAAATGCTTCAAATAGGCGACGACCAAACATATTCTCACGAGCAGTTTGGATATCTTCTTTAAGTTGAACTAATTCTGAGCCTAGATTTTGTGCCACTGCTTCTTTAACAAGTTTAGAACTGCGTTTAATAAATGCTTGTTGTAATTCAGCTAATTTTTGTTTAGCTTCAGCTACAAGTTTAACTTTTGTTTCAACTACAGCTTGTTTATCTTGTTCAAACTCTTTGATTTCTTCAGCTAACGCACGGATAACAAATTTCTCTAACTTAGCAATGCTTTCGTTTTGAATTTTCTTATCTTGACGTAATTCTTGGATTTCTTCAGCTAACTTAGTAGTCATAAAACTATTAAATTTGCCTGCGCTTTCTACCATGTTACGTTTAAATTTAACACGGTCTTCAGCTAGAGCTTGTTTCTCATCGGCGAACTCTTTAAGTTCAGCGGTAAGACTCTCAGTGACCATCTTGTCTAGAGCTTCAACCATCACTTGCTTATCGTGTGAATATCGACTAGCGAATTCTTCACGTAATTCAGCGCGAATTGTTTCACGAGCTTCGTTAATTTGTGATTCCCAAGCTTCTGTAATAGCTACTTGAGTATCTTCATTAATGATGCCGCTTTCTAACAATGGTTTGATAGCGTCTAACATTGTGATCTCCTATTTTAATTTCAAATCTTTGATCAAGCGTGTTACGTGCTCTTTCAAATATTTTTGCACTTTTTGATCTGCGCTTGCTTCACGAGCAATTTCGAATGCCTTAGCACCACCACGCATATTCATCAGTCCTTCGTAAATCGCTGTTGGATACGCATTAGGTGCGCTTGGTTGCGCAACTACATCTACTGTGACTATTTCAAAGTCACTTACCTTGCCGTCACTCTCGCTCACGTTGCCGCTACCACGAGAACTAACGCCTAGTTTTACACCTGACTCTAACATGGTCTGAACTAACTGACCCATTGGAGTAGGTAAAATCTTTAATTTGCCAAAGCCATTAGGTCCATCCATCCACATATCAGTAATCATATGTGAAACACGGTCTAGATTAATTTTCAAATCATCAGGGTGATCAACTTCGCCTAAGACGCTGTAACCACCCTTGATTTGTTCATTTAATGTAGAAACGGCTTTTTCAATTTCATGAACTGGGTACACACGTTCATTGTGATTACGTACACCACCTTGAATGAATATACCTTTCATATAACAGTTCTTGCCTTTACCGTCATGTGAATCCTCAGTAAGGATCTCCAATCTAGCCGCATCGTATGTTAAATTTTCTTTAAGGTATAAAGCCATTTTTGTTTCCTAATTAAGCACGTGGTTTAAGTGTGCTTTTTGTATTAACTGGACGACGTCCGTCATTACCAGCCAATTTGCCTTCTTTTTCGCCAACTTTCTCAGCGCCGTGGCCGCCATCGCCATTACCGTCCCAAACTTTCTTATTGCCTGGTACGTTTTTGAATTTACCAGCATCAGGTAATTTACCTTCGCCTTTAGTATATTCGTTAGTTGCTTTAGCTGGACGTGATCCATCTGGGTTTTGATCAGCTTTCCCTGTAGCAATATTACGGCCACTAGCTGCGCCAGCACCGATTGGGTTTTTACCTGCTACTGGATCTTTTGTGTTAGGAGCTGATTTGAAGCTTTTACCAGTACCAACTGTTTTACCTTCTTTACCATCTAACTCACCTTGGTATGGAGTACCAACGTTTTCAACGTATTCACGAACGATAGATTCATCTAACTCTTCTTCTTCGTCGTCTTCGTCTTCTTCTTTTGACTCATACATGCCTTCCATTTCGTCTTCATGGCCAAATTCTTCTTCTTCGCCACCGAAGTCTGGATCAGTGATACCGTCATGGTGTTCTGGTTCGTGTGCTTCATCAGCCATTAAAGCATCAAATTCAGCTTTAAGTTCGTCAAGTGCTGACTCTAGATCTAACACGCGATCTTCGATTTCTTCTTCACCGTGTTCTTCACCACCGAATTCATCATGGCCTAATTCTTCTTCGCCACCGAATTCGCCGTCTTCTTCCTCTTCTTCAGAAATACCTTCTTCGTCTAGGCTAACTTCGTCAACTAGGTCTTCAACTTCGTTGCCGCCGATTGTTTCATCTAGATCTTCTTCTTCTACTAAACTTTCGTAGATGTCGCGTGATTTTTCCACTACAATAGCGTGGAACAATGCGCGAGCTTTGTCGTTTTCATCGTTAATAATGAATTCAACTAATTGTTCGTATTTGTTCATTGTGAACTCCTTCAAATGATAATATAAGTTTCGAAACTTACATCGGTAAGATGTATTATGTTAATGTATTTACAAAATTTATGGAAAATTGGGGTTAAATGCGTATTTTTTGAATCGTTTTGAGAGATAACTAAGCAGACATTCCGCCTTCTCCACCTTCTGCTGGTGGTTGAGCATATTGAGTACGAACCTTTTCTAACTTTTGTTCGTGTTCTAATTTACGTACATCATTCATAACACGTAGGCGATTTAACTGTTTTAAAGTTAATTTAGTTTTACGTAGGTCAGACAATTTAAGAACAGTATTATCGTCTTCTTCTTCGTAGTGGCCAGTTGGCGTAGGTTCTATTATTTCAAATAAGTTCATACTATTATTTACCTATAATCCCAAACTACCGCCAGGTGCTCCGTTTCCGCCGCCAGGTTGACTAGCAGCATTGCCAATTTCGTCAGGCGAGCCAGGTGCTGCGCCAGGTGCTGGAGCACCACCAGGTTCAGGTGTTACGTTTTCTAAATCTTGTTGTATACCTGCGTTAGTTACATTAACCGAACGTAAGCCAGCTTCTGGTGGTGTTGTGTCTTCGGGTTTACTGTTTTCTTGGGTCCATAACTCATCGTTACGTGTCATTTCTTCTTCGCTTAGATCTAGGTAACGCTCTAATAAGAAACGTTTGCTTAGGTACGGAATTTGTTCTAATGCTGTAAATGTGTTGATACGTGTTTGGTCAAGCTCAGCTTGGCGATATTTACTAAAGTTTTGCGGCTCATTGAAGCGTAGTTCAAACAAACTGTTATCAATGTTTACTCCTCTCCAACGCATAAACATTTTAAATTCAGCATCTAATTTTTCAGCAATCAATCTTTGTAGTCGCATACAATATTGATTAAATCGCCATTCTTGAATTAATGCTGTGGTTGCTTTACCGTCACTGAATGTAGCTGTGCTTTCATCTGTGCCTGTAGGCAAGTAGCTACTAGGAATACGTAGACCACGGAACATTTTATTAGTAAAATAACGTAAGTCAGTGATTTCACCTAAGTTTTGACCGCCTGGGAATACTTCAACAGTACTGCCACGGCCATCTGCTGTTACAGGAAAGAAGTAGTCTTCGTTAGTGCTTAATGGATTATATGTAGCATCCATCATGTTCTGTCCACTTTGGCTTTGTGTAGGAATTCTACGTTGGTGAATTTCGTTTTTAACACGGTCAACATAGGCCATGGCCATATGTGTTGGCATGTTACCTACGTCAATCTTAAAGATACGACGTTCCGGAGCACGTTGTATACGATAGATAATAATACTATCTTCTAGTAGTTCTTTTTGTTTAAAGATCTTAAAGATACTTTCTAATACACTATTACCAAATGGCCAGTTTAAGTCTAGACCTTCTGTTAGGCTTAGGTGTACTACGTGTTCAGCATCAATAACTGCTTCATTTTTAGCATGACTAAAACGTGATCCACCACTGTATGGACTCTGTGGTTGAACATAACTACCACTAGGACCGCCAACTTGTGGATGGTTAATGTAAGTATCGCTCGAGCTTAGTGCTGTAGCAGTTAGGTTTTGAAAGTTAATATTAAGGTCTTTGATAATGTATTGCTCTGGCTTTTTACCTTCTGCTTCATTAACAATAACTTTAGTTACTTTAAACATTTCTGTCCAGAACAATTTAAATGTTTCTGGATCACGTAGGAATACTTGATCGCCGTATTTGATACAGTTACGGAATAGTTTGAATAAACGTTTGTTTAGATCGTTTAAGCTAACCCATTGTTGTAGTTGATCCTTAAGGATCTTAACTTCGTTGTCTGTTGGATCTTCTTTAAAGAATAAGTCAAATCCTGTACCGTTTTCAATGTTTGTTTGTGTGCTAAACTCAGCAATAATGTCAAGGGCAGCATTTACTTCGCTGTCCATGTCCATTTGTTCATATTGATTATAGCGTTCTGTACGATTTGGGTGCCCGATATATACTTCAGGTAATGAACTTGCGTAGCTTTGGTAACCAGGACTAACCATACTACCGCTTCCGCTACCTAGTGGACTCATCATTCCGCTAGTGTTTGCTGTTTTAAAATGCTTTTTCCAAGACATGTATTATTCTCTCAAGATACAATATTTATCGGTATCATTAGGTTACGTAATATTAATTAGTATTCATAGCCACTTTAGCAGTATGTGTTACGTTTTCTTTCATTAG
>Ga0316225_1003920_pt1 | contig 11008 bp, 10 predicted proteins | sample TBH18015metaG_FD_206010 | JGI IMG/M metagenome (GOLD analysis project Ga0316225, IMG submission 206010) | Freshwater microbial communities from Trout Bog Lake, Wisconsin, USA - TBH18015 | ecosystem: Environmental > Aquatic > Freshwater > Lake > Hypolimnion/Profundal zone | place: USA: Wisconsin...
GAGGATTACACGAAACCCAACACGTTCGAGAAGACGTCGGATGCCTGGAGCCCGGTGCTACCTGGTTTGGGAACCTGACGAGCACCTGTACGATGCGAGCGGGAACCCCGCCTTCGAGTACAACGATGCGGCCAATTTTCCCAATGATTCCGAAGGCATCGGTCGGCTGCACAGCAAGAACGGCGGCAATGCCCTCTGCATTTGCGGGACGGTGGTTTATGTGACCGTGGCTCAATTTCGCAATGAATCCGACGGCAAGGGCACCCCTGGGCCAAACGGGAAGACCTTGGTCTGGTGGAGCCCACTCACTGCGAATGGACATTGAACAAGTCTTTCAACCGCCTTGGTCGCAGTTGAAGTGGTTGTTATGAAATCGATCTTTATTCCTGCACAACGGTCGCTGGCCTTGGCCGGGGCTCTTTGCGCGTTCTTTTTGGCCATTGGGGTCCTGGCTGGCTGCAAGAAATCCGGCGGCGGAGCCGCCTCCGCTGACCCGAAGGTTTTCCAGTCGGCCTCGGCCGAAGCCAAGGCGCTATGGGATGAGGCCCTCGCGGCCCAGCAAACCAACGGCGTGGTCGAAGCCTACATCAAGTTCAGGTTGGTGCGGAGCCAAGGGGGGTTAAGCCCCGATCAGATAGCCGCCGTGGATGCCCAGTGCAAGCGCATCAATGAGGAATTAGGGGCGGCTGCGGCCAAAGGCGATGCCAACGCCCAGCAAGCACTCGTTGACATCCGGAATGCGTCGCGCATGCGCGCGCGTTGAGGCTTGCCATTGAAGCCCCCCTCGCAAGACGATTTGCGACCCTCGGGAGTTCTGTCGCCCCACTCGGGCTTCTCTGGTCCGTCCCAACACATATCGAGGACCTCACGCCGGAAGAGCTGCAACGGCGGATGTTCAACCTGAAGCTCTGCGGGCAGAGGTAATCTACTCGGGAGATCGAGGGGAAACTTGCTCTCGGCCACGTTCCGCGCCGGCCGAGCGCTGCTTGCAGAGATACAGTTGCCAGGGCTGCCCGGATATTGTTGAATCCGGGGCATGAGATCGAGTTCCAAGATCAAGGTGGCGCAGTTCGGCCTGGGGCCGATCGGGTTGGAGACCGTAAAGCTGGCCGCTACCAAGCCGTGGGCGCAGGTGGTTGGCGCCATTGACATTGACCCAGCCAAAGTTGGGCAGGACTTGGCTCAGTTGACCGGTTTACGCGATCTGCGTGGCCGCAAAGTACACGCGTCGCTTGAGGCGCTGATCGCGGACGAGCGGCCGCAAGTCGTCTTCCATACCGCCGTTTCCAGACTCAAAGAGGCCTGTGCTCAGATTGAACCGATGGTCCGCGCCGGCCTCAACATCGTCTCCTCCTGTGAGGAACTCCTTTTCCCCAGCTTTCGTGACCCGGCGCTTGCCGCCAGGCTGGACCGACTGTGCAAGCAACACGGGGTCCGGGTTCACGGCACTGGCGTCAATCCTGGGTTCGTGATGGACCTGCTGCCGGTTTGCCTCACCGGCGTGAGCCGAGCGGTGAGCGCCATTCACATCCAGCGGGTGGTCAACGCTTCCACGCGGCGCGAGTCGCTCCAACGAAAGATCGGGAGCGGGCTGCCGCCGGCCGAATTCCGCCGACGCCTCAAGCAGGGCCACGCCGGCCACGCCGGCCTCAGGGATTCGCTGGCCTTGGTGGCCCATTGTCTGGGGTGGAGAGTAACCCAGATCATCGAGTCCGGCGACGCGGTCGTGGCCGAGCACGATATTCGGACGGCCTTCCTCGAAGTCAAGGCGGGCCAAACGTGTGGCTTGCACCAACGGGCCGAGGCCAAGGTCAGGGGCAAGGTAAGCCTGACCTTGGATCTGAGGATGTATCTGAACGCCGCCAACCCCCACGATGCGATCCAGATCGAGGGGGAGCCCCCGTTGAGGATGGTCATTGAAGGCGGGGTGGCGGGCGACCAGGCCACCGTGGCGGCGCTTGTCAATGCCGTCCCCCGCCTGTTGCAAGCGTCGGCTGGTTTGCTGCTCGTCACCGATCTGTCCGTGCCTCGGATCGAGTAAGCGGCGGTCAAGGCCAAGGCCCCACTGGGGCTTAAAGCTCCTCCGGGTGTCCGAGGAGCTGGGCGATGCGGGCCAGGAGGCGTCCGGCGGCACCGCCGTCCAAGACGCGGTGATCAAAACTCAGGGTCAGGTTGGCCTCCATCACCGGGACAAATTGGCCTTTGGCCTCATCCCAATTGGGGGCGCGGCGGGCGGCACCCATGCCGAGGACGAGGCTCTGTTCCGGCAAGGGGATGGGGGTCGCCCAAGTCAGGCCGAAGGTGCCGAAGTTGGTGACGGTGGCGATGGAGCCGCCGGTGGCATCGGCGGGGAGTTTGCGCTGGTGGGCTAATTCGATCATCTCGTTGTAGCGATTCACCAATTCGCGCAGAGGCCGTTTGTCCGCGTTCCGGATGACGGGCACCAAGACCCCCTCCTCGGCTTCGACGGCGAACCCGACATCGATCGAGGAGGGATGGACGATCTTATTGCCGATGAGCCGGCCGGCGACAGCGCTGTTCTCGGCCAGGGCCAAGGCGAGGGCGCGCAAGGCATAGAGGGCGGGCCCGGGTTTGGGGTCGCACCCTCGGCGGTGGCTGAGCAAGGGATCAAAACAGACCGGCACGGCGACGGTGGCCAGCGGCCGGGTCCAACTTCGGCGCATGGCGTCGGCCACGGCAACGCGCATGGAGGAAGCCTGGCTCAGCTTGTGCTTCTCGAGGTTGGCGATGAACTTCTCGAAATCCTGGATGGTCACACGCCCGGCAGCCCCGCTGCCGGGAAGACCGGAAAGGTCGGCGGCGTGGAGCCCCAACTCCAGCATTCGCGCCTTGAGCCGCGGGGACATGTAGCTGGCGCCGGCGGCGTTGGCGGGGACGGGGAGTCCGCGCACGGTCGGTTGGACGCTCCGGGCGGGACCGGAGGCGGGAACGGTGCCGCCGCTCTCGGTCCGGGTGGCGGCCTTGTCCGAGTAATGATCGGGAGCATGGACATCCAGGCCCAATCGGGTGGCATCCTCGGTGCTGGCATCGAGGTAGCCAAGCACGGCGCCGACCGGGTAACTCTCGCCGATTTTCACCAGGAGTCGCTCGATGCGACCCGGGCACGGCGCGGCGACGCTCAGGACGGCCTTGTTGGTTTCGACCTCGAGCACATCCTGGCCGGTTTGCACGGGGTCGTTGACCTGGGCCAAGAGCTTGACGACAGTGGCCTCGGCGATGGACTCGCCCAGTTGAGGCATGATGATGGCAATCGAAGGCATAAGCTGGGTCGGGGCGCGGGAGTTGGGTTAGCGGCGCAGGAGATTACGGGCGGCGGCGGCGATGCTCCGGGCGGTTGGCCGATGGGCGGCCCAGAGGTTGGGGTGGTAGGGGACGGGAGTGTCCTTGGCGTTGAGGCGTTGCGGGGGTGCGTCGAGCAACTCGAAGCCCTCGCTGGCGACCCGGGCGATAACCTCGGCGGTGACGCCCCCCCAGGGCCAGGCTTCGCCCACGCAGAGCAGGCGTCCCGTCCGCGCTACCGAGGCCATTACCGTGTCGGTGTCTAGGGGTTTAACCGAGCGGAGGTCGACGACCTCAATCTCAAAACGTTCCGCCGAGAGTTCCTCGGCGACGGCCAAGGCCTCATGAACCATGGCGCTATAGGCGACGATGGTGAGGTCACGGCCAGGGCGCGAGATGCGCGCTTTGCCAACCGGCATGGCTTCGGTGGGGAGCCGTTCGGCCTTGAGATGATAGTAAAGGTATTTGTGCTCACAAAAAATGACCGGGTCGTCGATGGCGACGGCTTCGAGCAACATGCTGTAGGCATCATCCACCGTGGCGGGGGTGAGGACCACCAGGCCGGGATAATGGGCGTAGAGTGCTTCCATGCTCTGGCTGTGGAATGGCCCGCTGCCGGAGGTGCCGCCACAGGGAAGGCGAACGGTGATGGGGCAGGGGACGGAGGTCCGCCAATGGAGCGTGGCGGCCTGGTTGACGATCTGGTTGAAAGCGACGGTGGAGAAATCGGCGAACTGCATCTCGATGATGGGACGCATCCCCTCGATGGCCGCGCCGACCGCCAGGCCGAGCATGGCGTCCTCGCTGATGGGGGCGTCGATTACCCGCCCGGGAAAGCGCTGGGCGAGATTCTTGGTAGCCTTGAAGGCCCCGCCAAAGGGGCCGACATCCTGGCCGTAAATGAACACGCGGGGGTCATCGGCCAGGGCGCGGGCTTGGGCCTCGCGAATCGCGTCGAGGTAGGTAATACTCATGCTGCTGCCTCCCCGTTAGCGAAGCCCTCCGCCAAGTGTCGAGCGGCCAGGGCGCACCAATCCTGTTGATAGGGATCGGGGCCTGGCTCACGCTGAACTCTAGCCACGGCGGCTTCGACTTCCCGACTGGCCTCGTCCCGCCAGGCCGCTAAGGCGGCCTCGTCGCCCCATCGCTGGGCCAGCAACACGTCGGTGGCAACCTTGAGACAATCCCGTCCGCCGGGGGCCGCCTTCAGGGCCGGGTCGACATAGCCGGCGTCATCGTGCTCTCCATGGCCGCAGAGTCGAAGGAGGTCGGCAACAACGAGTTGGGGTCCGCCACCGGATCGGGCCTGGCGGACGGCGAGGTTGGCGACCCGGAGACAATCGGCCAAGTCGGTGCCGTCAATGGCGTGCCCGGCAACCCCATAAGCCGAAGCCCGGTCCAACAACGAGCGGCAGGCGAACTGGCGGTCATTGGGAGTGGAGTAAGCATAATGGTTGTTGGCGATTACAAGCACCAGTGGCAGCTTCTCGATACTGGCTTGGTTCAGGGCCTCGTGGAAGGCCCCCGTGCTGGTGGCTCCGTCACCGATACAGGCCACTCCTGCGGTGTTGGTTACACCTTTAAGTCGGTGGGCGAACAAGACGCCGTTGACCACCGAAATCATCGCGCCGAGGTGGCTGATCATGGCGAGCATTCCCTCGCGAGGGCGTCCACGGTGGACATTCCCGTCGCGCGCGCGCATCGGGCCGAGGGGAGAGCCGAGAAAAGTGCGGACGGCTTCGAGGACCGATTCCCCGAAAGCCAACCGGCCGGCGCCATCTCGAATGAGGGGAGCAAAGACGTCGCCTTTGCGCAGGGCGAGCCCGAAGGAAACGCTCAGCGCTTCCTGGCCGCGACCCAGGAACACGCCGCCGTGGACCTTTCCCATGCGGTACAGGCTGGCGAACTTGTCGTCCAGGATTCGCGCCAGCAGCATCAATTGATAGGCTTTCACGAATTCATCCCGGCTTTGACAGGGTTCGCCAACCGTTCCCGGGTTGAGCGTAGTATGAACCATGGGGGATATTTACCTGTTTTTTAGCGATTTTCGCAATGTTTCTTTGCCGGGTTCGGCGAGTTTTGCTGGCATTGGGGGAGCGGGAAAGCTAGGATCTTACTCGCTGTCACATCGAACTACTGGATGTTTAGCCGTAACCATGCACCCGAATGGCAATATGAAAACGGAAAAAGAAGCCGGTGACCTTGCCCGCCGCCTATGAACGTGTCCCCCTCGCAAGTGCTGTTGGTCGAGGATGATCCGCACATGGCTGAGATCCTCCGGGTCCTGCTGCAGGAGGATCAGATTGCCCTAACGAGTGCGCGGGACGCGGCGACCGCCCTCAGACGCCTGCGGGAATCTCGCTTTGATTTAGTGTTGCTCGATTTGGGTTTGCCGGGGATGAATGGTTTCGACTTGTTGCGGAAAATCAAGACCTCGTCAGAAATCGGTTCGATTCCCGTAATCGTGTTGACGGCGTGGAACGGCACGAATGACAAGCTGCGTGGTTTCGAGTTGGGGGCGGCGGATTACCTCACTAAACCGTTCGAGTTGGCTGAGTTGCGCGCGCGTTTGGGAGCGGCGCTTCGCGCCAAGCAGTTGCAGGATGAATTAACCCGAACCAACCGGGAGTTGCGCTCCGCCAGCCTGGCCGCGGAGGCGGGGGCGCGAGCCAAGGCTGATTTCCTGGCCAATATGAGCCATGAAATCCGCACACCGATGAACGGGATTATCGCCATGTCGGGATTGTTGTTGGAGACCTCTCTGTCCCAGGAACAGAAGGGCTACGCTGAGACGATCGCCTCCAGCGGCGAGACGCTCCTGACCATCATCAATGACATCCTCGATTTTTCGAAGATCGAGTCCGGCAAAGTCGAGTTGGAGCGTCATCCTTTTGATCTGCGGGGTGCGATTGAGTCGAGCCTGGATTTGCTGGCGGCCAAGGCGGCGGAGAATCGAATCGATTTGGCTTATCAGGTGGAAGATTGCCTGCCGGCGAGGTTCCTGGGCGATTCCACTCGGCTTCGGCAAGTGCTGGTGAACCTGTTGAGCAACGGCGTCAAGTTCACGCCTGCGGGCGAGGTCGTGGTCCAGGTGCGGATGGCTGCTCCGGTCGAGTGCGGAAGCTCCGAGGGCGATTTGTGGCGGTTGCACTTCTCGGTGCGCGATACCGGCATCGGCATTCCGGCGGACAGGCTGCCCCGGCTCTTCCGGGCGTTTACGCAAGCCGATGCTTCGACGACGCGCCAATACGGTGGGACAGGTCTCGGATTGGCGATCAGCAAACGACTGGTGGAACTGATGGGCGGGGAGATGTGGGCTGAAAGCGAGGCTGGCAAAGGATCCACTTTCCATTTTACGCTCTCGTTGGAGGCGCCGGGCCAGCCGTCCGGATCCAGTCTCGACGGGCCCGATCCCAGGCTGGCGGGGCTACGGTTGCTAATCGTCGATGACAACGCCACCAATTGCCAGATCCTTGCCCTGCAGACGGCCAAGTGGGGGATGGCCCCCCGCACTTGTCGTAGCGCACACGAGGCCCTGGACTGGCTTCGTGCCGACGAACCGTTCGATCTCGCCCTCCTGGACATGCAAATGCCGGGGATGGATGGGGTGATGCTGGGACGGGAGATTCGGCGGCAACCCGGGGCGGCGGCGCTGCCGATGGTCCTGGTGACCTCGATGGGGCTGCGCGCGGATCATCCCGATTTGGCGGAAGCCGCGTTCGCCGGTTGCCTGAGCAAACCGATCAAGCCGAGCCGACTCCATGAAGTGCTGGTGAGTGCCATTCCCGGGCCAAAGCCGGCTCCGCGGCGGATGCTGAGTGTGGCCAGGCTCGATCCGAATTTGGCCGCCCGCTGTCCCCTGCGAATCCTGGTTTGCGACGACAACCTCATCAATCAGCAGGTCACGGTCAGTCTGCTCCAACAAATGGGCTATCGGTCGGCTGTAACCTCCAACGGGGTCGAGGCCCTTCATGCGCTGGATCGCCAATCCTACGACCTGGTGCTCATGGATGTCATGATGCCGGAGATGAGCGGTTTGGAAGCGACCCAGGTCATCCGCCAGCGGCAGGCCCAACCGGAACGATATCCGACCTACAACTCTCGGATTATCATCGTCGCCATGACCGCGAGCGCGATGAAGGGGGACAAGGAAAAGTGCCTGGCGGTGGGGATGGACGACTACCTTGCCAAACCGATTCGCGTGGATGATCTGGGGAGGATCATCGAGCAATGGGCGGGGCGGGCAGCAGGGGACGAGCTCACGCGGTTACAGCCCTCCCGGACTTCCGCAGCTTCGCATTCGGCACCAGTCGATATCGAACGTCTGGCCGAAGCCACCGACGACGATCCGGAACGAATCCACGAATTGGTGGCCCTTTATCTGGATCAAACGGGCGTTCAGATCGCTCAGATCGAGACGGCTATTCGCGCGGGCAATGCCGTCGAAATCCGCCGACTCGCCCACGGTTGCGCGGGGGCCAGTGCCACTTGCGGTGTCCTTCGGTTGTTCTCGCTTCTCCGCACGCTTGAGCAGCAGGCGGCGGAAGCGCGGCTCGATGGCGCTCAAGAACTCCACTGCCAGATCGTGGCTGAGTTCGAGCTGGCGCGGAACTTCCTGACGGCCTATGTGGCGGGCCGGTGCAGCCTCGGGGCGGGCGCGGCCGAGGCTGGAGAAGTGCTCTCTCAGGCGGATGCAGTCCGCTGAGGGGCCTCCCCCATTCTGCGTAGTTGACAAGGAGGGTCGCGGTGTGCGAACGTCAAACATATTTATGATTATGAACCTGAATTGTGGTTTCCCGCTCGTCGCGCCACGCCTCACGCCGACACTCGATCCGGCCTTCCGCCCGGCCGCCTTGGCCAACCGTGCCTTCCGGCGGCAGGTCAGCGCCTTGCCCAACCCGGCCTGCGTCCGCCTGGCGCTCGAACAACATGACGGGATCGTCTCGCATTACGCGACGCAGGTTTTCCCGGAAGATCACGCCTTAGCTGCAGGTAACTTCAGGTACCTGGAGCGAATCGCCCGGCTGATGCTGTGGGCGCGGGGCGGGTTTCGGTTTTATGTGGACGGTCCCTCGGCATTGGCGGAAGAACTGGCCGCGTACTATCGTGAAACGGCGGCCGGGAGATTCGACGCGAACCTGGTGGCGGAACGCATGTTCGATCATCGGCTCGAAGTGATTTCTACCGGCGAACTGCCGCCGGAGCGGCGGAGTACGGCGACGCTTGGGCGTCACCTGGAGGGATGTCGGATCGGATTCGACCTTGGAGGCAGCGACCGGAAGGTCGCCGCGGTAATCGATGGCAAAGTCGTGTTCAGCGAGGAAACGGTCTGGGATCCCTATTTTCAGCCGGACCCGCAGTATCACTTTGACGGGATCATGGAATCGCTGAAGAAAGCCGCCGCCCATCTTCCTCGGGTGGACGCCATCGGTGGCAGCGCGGCGGGGATTTACCTGAACAACCAGGTGAAGGTGGCCTCACTCTTTCGGGGAGTACCGCCGGACGTTTTCCACCAACGGGTGAGGAACCTGTTCGTCGAGCTTAAACGGGCTTGGGGGAATCTGCCGTTCGAGGTGATCAACGACGGCGAGGTGACCGCGCTAGCCGGGTCCATGTCGCAAAACCTCACCCGCATCCTGGGCATCTCCCTGGGGACCAGCACGGCTGGGGGTTATGTCAATGCCGAGGGCAATCTTACCTCCTGGATCAACGAGTTGGCTTTCGTGCCGGTGGATTACCGCCCCGAGGCCCCCGTGGACGAATGGTCGGGCGACTATGGTTGCAGCGTGCAATATCTTTCGCAGCAGGCGGTGGGTCGCCTGCTGGCCCCTGCGGGGATCGAGACCGATGCTGAGATGCCCCTGCCCGAGAAGCTCAAACACGTTCAGGCGCTCATGAACCAGGGCGATTATCGTGCGCGGAAGATCTACGAGACCATTGGTACGTACCTGGGTTATGCGGTGGCACACTTGGCCGATTTTTACGACCTTGCCCATGTGTTGATCCTCGGACGAGTCACCTCCGGACCGGGAGGCGACCTCATTATCGAGGGTGCCAAAGCGGTGCTCAAGGCGGAGTTTCCGGAGTTGGCGGGGGGCATCCTGTTCCACATTCCTGACGAACAGGAAAAGCGTCATGGTCAGGCCGTCGCCGCTGCGAGCTTGCCGGCCATCCCACCAGCGAAGTAGATTCTTGCTTTGCGACATGCTTATGAATCCCTATCAATCGTTCGTCACCGATTTCGCCGCACTGGTGGAAAGGGCGCGCTCCTTTCCGCTGGGAGCTTTTGAATCGGCACCCCGACCCGCTTTGCCGCCCGCGGCTCCCAAAGCCCTTTTGTTTGCCCCGCACCCGGACGACGAGTGCATTGTCGGCGGGCTCGCCTTGCGCCTGCTGCGCGAAGCGGGGATGGAAACGCTCAATGTGGCGGTGACGCTGGGGAGCAAGCCGGAGCGAAAGGCGGGCCGCCTGCAGGAATTGCAGGCGGCCTGTCGCTATCTCGGGTTTGGACTCGTGACCACGGGACCGGCGGCGCTCGACCGAATTAACGCCAAGACACGCGAACAGGAACCTGCCCATTGGGCCGCGTGCGTCCAGACCGTCGCCGCCATCATCGAGACGCAGCGGCCGCGGGTGGTCCTTTGTCCGCACGCGCGCGATTGGAACAGCACGCATATCGGAACCCATTTTCTGGTGATGGATGCGTTGCGCCTGCTCGGGGCGGGCTTCGATTGCCATCTGGTTGAGACCGAATTCTGGGGCCAGATGGACGACCCGAATCTGATGGTGGAGATCGGTGCGGCGGACCTCGCCGACCTGATCACGGCCACGACGTTTCATGTCGCCGAGGTGGCTCGCAATCCCTATCACCTGCTGCTACCCGCGTGGATGATGGATAATGTTCGCCGGGGGAGCGAACTGGTGGGGGGCCAGGGGGGGGCGGCGCCCGATTTCTCCTTTGCGATGCTCTGCCGGTTGGGGCGTTGGAGCCAGGGACGCCTGACCAAGCCGTTCGAGGGCGGCAGACAGCTTTCGCGATCGGTGGACCTCCGGCGTTTGTTCCCGTGATGCGAACCCGATCCGACTTCATGCGCGAGGCGATTCGGCTCTCACTGGACACGATGCGGCAAGGCGCGGGCGGGCCATTTGGCGCGGTGATCGTCAAAGCCGGTCGCATTGTCGGGTCCGGGGGCAACCGTGTCACCTCAGCCAACGACCCGACCGCCCATGCGGAAATCGTGGCCATCCGGGAGGCTTGCCGCACGCTGGCAACGTTTCGTTTGGACGGTTGCGATCTCTATACGAGTTGTGAGCCGTGTCCCATGTGCCTATCCGCCAGCTACTGGGCGCGTGTGGATCGCATATTCTACGCGAATACCCGCGAGGACGCCGCCCGGATCGCATTCGACGACGAGTTTCTCTATCGTGAAGTGAGCCTGCCCCTTGCCGAACGCCAACTGGCGATGAAGCAACTCCTCCGCAAAGAGGCCCTGGCAGCGTTCCAGGAATGGCAGGCGAAGCCAGATAGAATGGGCTATTGAACCGGCTGGATTACTGATTCACCGATTGCCATTGGTCCTCGCGGCGAAGGGCGGACTTGAGGACGGCCAACTCGCGGAGCACGGCTTTGACGGCTTGGTCGAAGACCGGTACCGGGTCCTCGCCGGCCTTTTCCGCGTGAAGAACACTCGAGGGCAGATGGAGGGTC
>Ga0316225_1003967_pt1 | contig 10918 bp, 8 predicted proteins | sample TBH18015metaG_FD_206010 | JGI IMG/M metagenome (GOLD analysis project Ga0316225, IMG submission 206010) | Freshwater microbial communities from Trout Bog Lake, Wisconsin, USA - TBH18015 | ecosystem: Environmental > Aquatic > Freshwater > Lake > Hypolimnion/Profundal zone | place: USA: Wisconsin...
TATCTGATCCTCAACCTCGCCGTAGGCAGCTCAGGCAGTTGGGTCGGAGCCCCCGATGCCAGCACCTCCTTCCCGGCCTCCATGAACGTGCAATGGGTACAGGTCTGGCAACACTAGCCGCCTGAGGCACAAATTTGATTCCAACCAGAGAAGCCCCGGCCAAGTCCGGGGCCTCTCTGATTACCCGGCGGCCGCCGCAATGGCCGCAGCCAGCTTCGCCAGGCTGGTGGGCTTGGTCAGGTGGACCGCAAACCCGGCTTCCCGGCTGCGCTGGATATCTTCCTCCTGGGCATAGCCGCTCAAAGCGATGCCGGGTGTGAGGCACCCCAGCCGGCGAAGCTCGCGTATGAAATCCAGGCCGCTGCGATCCGGCAAACCGATGTCGCTTATAAGCAGATCAAACGCGCCTTGGGCCACCCGTTTCAGAGCGGTGGCCACATCCCCGGCCTGGGTCACCTCGTGCCCATCGGCCACCAGCAGCCGGCGCATGATATTGGCGGTATCGTCATGGTCCTCCACCAACAGAATACGCAGAGGCCTACTCGCCGGCGGCGCGGCCGGCACGGCCTCCACGTGGGCTTGGGCCAAGACCAACGGCAGACGCACGCGGAAGGTGGCGCCTTGGCCTTTGCCATCGCTTTGGGCGGCAATCGTACCCCCGTGCAACTCCACCAGACCCTTGCTGATGGTCAGCCCAAGCCCCAAGCCTCCGAACTGTCGCGTGATTGCCCGCTCGCCCTGCTCGAAGGCGTTGAAGATGCGTTCCAGTGCCTCGCCGGCGATTCCTTCGCCGCTATCCTTGATCTCCACCACAACATGCCGACCGCCATCTTTACGGCAGGCCAGGCGCACCGATCCCCCATTGGGCGTGAACTTCACGGCGTTGCGCAGGAGGTTCCAGAATATCTGCTGCATCCGCGTGGCGTCGGCGTCCACAATGAACGGGCCGTCTCCGGCATCCATCCCAAATCGCAGCCTCCGGGCGTCAATGTCGCCCTGAACCACCTCCACCACCCGTCTGAGAACCTGTTCCAACTCGATAGGCTTGCGCTCCAACTCGATCTTGCCGCGGGATAGGCGCGTGACATCCAGCAGGTCTTCGATCAGCCGCGTCTCCATATCCACATTGCGCCCGATCAATTGCAAAATTTCCCGCGTTCCCTCGTCCAGGCCACCCTGGCCCTGGAGCAGCGCCAATGCCGCGACCACCGGCGTCAGCGGCGTGCGCAGTTCGTGGCTCAGGGCCGCCAGGAAATGATCCTTAGCATGCGATGCCTCCTCTGCCGCCGCCTTGGCCCGTTCGGCACTGACTTTGGCCGCGGCCAGGGCTTTCTCCTGCGATTTGCGCTCCGATATATTCTGTTTGACCGCGATGAAATTGCGGATCGCTCCGCCGCTGTCGCGCAGCGGCGAGATGGTGTTTTCCTCCACGTAATGCGAGCCATCCTTGCGGCGGTTGATCATTTCGCCTTGCCAGACCTCGCCCCGCCCCAGCGTCTCCCACATCTGGCGGTAGAAGTCCTCGCCCTGCACGCCCGACTTGAGGATGCGGTGATTCTGTCCGATGATTTCCAACCGGCCGTAGCCGGTCAGTTCGCAGAATGCCTGGTTGGTCCACAGGATGGAGCCTTGGGCATCGGTAATCGCGATGCCGTTGGCGGCGGCCTCCAGGGCGGCGGCATGGAGACGCAATTCCTCATGAGTATTTTCATTAGCCCGCCTTTGCCGAATGGCCAAGCGGACGCCCCAAACAACCAATGCCAGTACAGCCCATGATGCCGCCATGGCGGCCCACGGCAAGCACGTGACCAATCTGGGCCATGTCCAGCAGGCAACCGCAGCGCCGCTCACAGCCAGCAGGGCCACAGCCAGGAATATCGAGATTTCTCGTATTGTGCTCCGACTCATGGTAGTTTCCAACGCCAACTTCAGCAGCCAACCCCCGGCGTCATCAGCCGGGAACCTGCGTTCGATAGGCACTATCCTAGGCATCGCACAAGCGATTTGTCCCCAGACACACACAGAACTCCTCACCAACCATTGCCAAGCCGGGTTTACTTTGCTCACTCCCCCACCCTGCAAATAACCATTACGCGTCGCCAAAGGTAATGATAGGCGCTCTCACTCATGCCAGCCTTCCTCTAAATGCCCGGACACCTAACCGCCGATTTTTGCCTGTACCGCAAAACCGCTCGAACGACCGATAATGTTTGTAGTACGCGTCCTATAACCTAAAATCCCGGTCGTCGGGCATTGGATTGCCAGATTGACTCTGGGCGTATGATATTTGCCATATGAGGCTTGGCCTCGGCGAAAGGCTATTGTGATATTCGAGGATCCCAGCGGACGCCGTTGGATGAGGTTCCGCATTTTCATCGTCGGGCTGCTTCTGCTTGGCCTGCTTATTGTTGTCGATACGGTGATCGTGGCCTGGTCCGTTCCGGTCCTGCCCGCCGTCGCCGCCACCTCGGCACGCCAGCGCGCTTTATTGGGCGGCATAGTGGAACCGTTGATTCACCCCCAGGTTCCCGGGACCAATCCCGCCGTGGTCACCCCGCCCGGACCCAGGTCCGCCGCAACCCATCCCGATCGCTCCCTGGCTTCCTTCGCCGCGTTGCCGTTCATCAATGCCGCCTTCGTGGTGCAGGATGATCCCCAGAGCGTCGCCGATCTGCGCGATCATCTCCGCCAGGTGCAGATGGTATTCCCCGACTACCTGAGCTTTTCCACCGGCGACGGAAATATCGTCTGCCATGTCGATGCCAACCTGGCGGCGCTGCTGGCGTCGGGGCCGGCCATGGTGCTGCCCCGGCTTTCCAATACCGATGAGCGGGGAAACTGGCGCACCGATGAACTGCGCGAGTTGTTTAAGGATCCCGACGCCGCCGACATCTTCATCGATCAGACCATCGCCGCCCTGGAGCGGATCGACGCCCGCGGCGTCAATCTGGATATCGAAGGTCTGGATGCGGCCGACAAGGACTTGTTCGTCGCCTGGCTGGACAATTTCACCGATGCCCTGCACGTCCGCAAGTTCGCGGTCACGGTGGATGTGCCCATGAACGATGCGGCCTTCGACCTGGAGGCCATAGCGGGAATCGCCGACGCCGTACTGCTCATGGCCTACGACCAGCACTTCGCCACCGGTTCGCCGGGCCCCATAGCCGCCCAGCCCTGGTTTACCGAGGGCCTGGACGATGTCATCCAGGCGATAGACCCGCGCAAACTCATTGTCGGCCTGGGCGCTTACGGCTACGACTGGAAAACCGGCCAGCGCCAGGCCCGCGCGCTTTCCTTCAGCGAAGCCATGACCATCGCCGGACTCTACGGGGCCCATGTCGAGACCGAACTGGCTTCGGTGAACAGCCATTTCAATTACACCGACGATGATGGAATCAAGCACCAGGTGTGGCTGCTGGATGCGGTTTGCGCCTGGAACCAGTACCATGCCGCCCGCCAAGCCAAGGTTCGGGGCGTGGCCCTATGGCGCACGGGGCAGGAAGAGCCGGCCGTCTGGAGTTTTCTAGGCGGCGAGCACCCTGGCCAGTTCGCGCCCCGCACCCTGGCCGCGGTCAACGCCCCCGACGTCGTCAGCATCAACGGAGACGGCGAGTTCCTGCGCGTGCAAAACACGGCCCGCAACGGCCAGCGCGACCTGACTTTCGATGGCGACTTCATCGACTACGCCAGCTATGACACACTGCCTTTCTCCTTCGAGGTCGAACAACTCGGCCGCGGCAGCCCCACGGATCTGGCCCTGACATTTGACGATGGACCCGATCCGCAATGGACGCCGGCAATTCTGGACATGCTGGCCAGGAACCACGCCAAGGCGGCCTTTTTTGTGGTCGGTTCCCAGGGCGAGCGGTTCCCCGAGTTGCTGGTCCGGGAATTTGCCGAAGGGCACCTGATCGGCAACCACACCTTCAGCCATCCCGATCTCAGCAAGAGCGCCCCGGGGTGGCTGCGGATCGAGTTGAACTCCACCCAGCGCTTGATCGAAGCCAAAACCGGGCGCTCCACCACCCTGTTCCGCGCCCCCTATGACACCGACACCCAGCCGGTGACCCTGGCCCAGTTAGCACCATTGCGGCAGGTCACGCAGATGGGCTACATCATTGTCGGAGCCGGCGTCGATTCCGAGGATTACACCAGGCCGGGTGTGGATCGCATCGTCGCCAACGTGCTGGGAATCCTGGCCGTCAATCACGCCAATATCCTGGTCTTTCACGATGCCGGAGGCGACCGCAGCCAGACGGTAGCGGCCGTGGATCGCCTTATCCCGCTGCTGCGCGGCAAGGGCTATCGGATGGTCGGCCTCGATCAGCTCCTGCGGCAATCGCGCGATTCGCTCATGCCCGCGGTGGCCGCCGGAGAAAACACCATCGTCAACGGCGGCGCCCTGCTGGTTAATCTGCATCGCCATGGCTGGCAGGTAATAGTGGTCCTGTTTGCGGCAACTACGCTCATTTCCATGGGCCGCATCGTGATGCTCGGCTTCCTGGTGCTGGGCTCGGCCCGCCGGGCCCGGCGCAGCGCGCCGGCCGCGGCGGCCTTCGAGCCGGAGGTGACCGCCATCATCCCGGCCTACAACGAGGGCAAGGTCATCGGCCGCACCCTGCAGGCCTTGCTGGCCGGCGACTATCCGAAATTGTCCGTGATGGTGGTTGACGATGGCAGCACCGACAATACCAGCGACGTCGTCAAGCAGTGGCGGAGCCGCGATAGTCGCGTGGAGTTGATCACGCAGGCCAACGCCGGCAAGTCCGACGCCTTGAATCGGGCCTTCGCCCGGGCCGGCACGGACTACATCGTCACCATCGACGCCGACACCATCGTGCATCGGCAGACGGTCCGCAGGCTGATCGAACCCTTCGCCGACAATTCCGTGGACGCGGTTTGCGGCAACGTGCAGGTGGGCAACGTAAGTGGGTTGCTCACGGCGTTTCAGAACGTGGAATACGTTACGTCGCAGAACTACGACCGGCGGGCCTTCGACCGCCTCAACTGCATAGCGGTGGTGCCCGGGGCCACCGGGGCATGGCGGCGGCAGTGCGTCCTGGACGCCGGCGGTTATTCGACGCAGACCCTCACCGAAGACGCCGACCTGACCCTGGCCATCCTATCCCGTGGCGGGCGCATCGTTTATGCACCGGACGCCCGCAGCGTAACCGAAGCCCCCGTCTCCCACCTGGCCCTCTTCCGCCAGCGTTTCCGCTGGAGTTTCGGCACCTTGCAGTGTCTCTGGAAGCATCGTGGCTGTCTGTTCCACGGCACCCTGGGCTGGGTGGCGCTGCCCAACATGTTGCTGTTCCAGATTTTCTTCCCCATCCTCTCCCCGCTGGGCGATCTGATCCTCATTCTCTGCCTGCTGCGCCATGACTATATGGCGGTGGCCGGCGGCTACCTGGCGTTCCTGGCCATGGATCTGGTGGGTTCGGCCATTGCCTTCCGTCTGGACCGCCAGCCTCTGGCCGGGATCTGGGTGGTGCTGGTGCAGCGTTTCTACTACCGGCAGTTCATGTATTTCGTCACTTTCGCGGCCCTGCTGGCCAGCCTGCGCGGCCGCCGGCACGGCTGGAACAAGCTCCAACGGGCCGGCAGCGTCAACATGCCCGCGCCCCAGACCGCCGCTGTGTAGCGCACAGGCCCCGACTCCACGTTCCCCTGCGGAAAAAACCACGGCTAAAAGATTATGGTCGCGTGATGGCACTGGCACTGGCGCGAGAGGCCGAGATTTCGCGAACCCGCGACCGGGCATGCTGGACAATGTCATTGAGGGCCGGCCCGTGCAACGCATGAGACCCAACGAGGACGAGGCTCTGGTACCCAGGATAGGCGTCGTCATGGTCGCCGGCCGCAAATTGCGCGTCGGCCCGCAGACACATTTGAACGAAACGGGGAGTATTGCGTCTTTCCCAGTCATCCGGCATCGCCGCCTGCCAACAGGCGATGCCGCCGTAGATACTGCCGGCCATGAGCACCGCCACGCCCGTCCCCGCCAAAAACCGAAGCATCATGTTGATGCGTATTCCGAGCATGGGCATGGCGCGTGTCTGACTGCCTGGATTCCGGGCTAATCGCCACATAATTTTCACACGGCTCCGGTTGGGACGGCATGGTTGCACAATGGGCAGGCTATGTGGGCCTGTCCCCGGGTCGCTTGGCCGCACATGATGAGCGCCGCCGATTAACGTATTATGGGGGTAATGTGAAGCGTGCGTGAAGGCGGCAGGAAAGGGTTGATGTCCACAGGCGTTGCGAAACGGACCAGCCAATCACAGCAAGTCGACCACCCCGCGCCGTGCCAGCCGGCGTAGTTTATTAAAGCTGGCCGCGCCGCCGGCGGACTCTCCGCCAGCCCGAATCACCTCCGCCGCCGGTTTCTTTCCGTCGATGGCCCGCAGCATCCGGAACTCGTCCTCATCCACCGTGAAATGTTTCTCGCCCCACAGCACCACGCCGGGAATTTCCCGCCAGTCGCGATTATAGAAGCGGTGAAAGTGATCCACGCGCCGGCCGACGCGGGGAATCATCGTTGCCAACTCCGCATCCGGTTTTTCCACCGCCGCCAGGGTGCGTTGGCGGAACTCGTCGCTGCGGCAGTCCTCCCCGAGGGGGTCGCAGTGGAAGGAATTCATCTTCAGATAGAGCATCGTGGTGGCGGCGGGCCGACGGCGCAGATGCCAGAACCGGTGCCCACGGAAAACGATCACGTCGCGAGCATGGTCCGCGATCATGACTTGGCGTGCCCTCGCCAACGCCGCTTCGGGATAGCGGTCGGGCGAGAGGCTGGCCCGCAACTGCACCGAGGTATTGAAGGGATTGACCTCCGTTTCCTCGTAGGGATACAGCACCAGGGTCGATCCCGGCTGCACGTGGACCGATATGCCAACGGAGAACTCCGAGGCGAAACGATCCTTGTGGGCCAGGGGCTCGGGGGCGGCGTTGGCCTCGTAAGCCTTAATGTGGCGTTCGGAGAGAACCATCTCGTGCGGCGCGACGCCCACCAGCGCGCCGATGGACTGACAGACTTCCGCGGCGTAATCGGCGCCGTCGGGGAACTCGTACATGGCCTGCTGTTTGTCGCCGATGGCGAATTCCTTCATCAGTTTGGTCTTGAGGTTACGCTCCACCTGGTCGACAATCCTGGCGAACACCGATTCGCTGACCCCGCCGCGGATGTGGACGTATCCTTCGCGGGAAAACTGGTGGGCGTGCTGTTCGGGATCGAATAGGAAGAGTTTTTCAGACATGGGAGTCTCATTTCTAGACTGACGACGCCTGGGGCACCAGAGCCTTGCCGCTGATACCGTCAAGCGACTGGACGAGAATTCGCCGCAGCAGATGCTCGGCCAGAGGGAAGACGGAATCGGACTTGTGGTAATGGTAATAGAGGTTGGGCGTGCCGTTGGCCTCGATGATGGCCCCGCCGGACTCGGCCAGGGGGACGCTGGGATCGCGGGTGATAAGGTCCAGGCCGACGAAGCGGGCCCCCAGAGCCCGCACGGCCCGCTGGCCATCCCTGACAATGGAATGGCAGAGCAGGGACGTGGCCGTGGTGTTGTCGACGCCGCAATTCTCGTTGATGATGGTCTTGAGCTGAATGGGCATCCCGGCCGCCGGGACGGAGCGCAGCGACAGCCCCTGCCGGGCCAAGGTCCGCCGCATGTCCAGGTCGATGGCGATGAGCACCTGAGACATATCCGACCCGTGACGCAGGCGTTGGTCGTTGGCCTGGTGCAACAGTTGGACAATGCTGCTCCGGCCATCGGCGACCACCGCGGGCGGCCGGCGGATGAAGGCATCGATAAGCCGGCCATCGAGGTAGAGCAGACGGTAATTGTCCCCGGCCAGTTGTTCTTCGATCAACAGTTCGTCGCTGTACACGCTGGCCGCCGCCGCCGCCCGGGCCAGATCATATACCGAGCGTATGCCGGTGCTGACGCCGCGGCCGCCGCCGGTGCCGCCGGCGGGCTTGACCACGCAATCCCTCGCCTCGGCGTGGAGAAATGCCAGGGCCGGACGCATGTCTCGCAGCGTGAACGCCGCGTAGGCGGGCATGGGCAGGTTCTGGGCTTGGAGAATCTTGTGGGTGAGCACCTTGTCGTGCAAGATGCGCAGGGTAACGGGATCGTCGATGGCCGAGACATTCTCAAAGACCCGGGTGCAGGCTCCATTAAGAGTTATTTGCATCACATCGGGGCTCAAAACCGTGCATTGTCCGCCAAGAGCCTCGGCGGCCTGGCGCCAGACCCGGCGGTGGAATTCATCCAGATTCCGCCCCGCCGCTCGGCGCCGGGGATCGCGCAGGCGCAGAAAAGCCCGCCCCATAGCCAGGGCGTACAAACCCGCGAGTGTCCAGCGATTGATCCAAAGGCGATTCATAGTCCGTCCAGGCCAGGCCAATGCAGCAGGAGGGAGGGCGGCGGTCCACGCCGGGACTGGGGAGGCGCAGTGTACAGAAGCAGCGCTAGTCTCGGTCCACCTACTGACATTGCTGTGACTTTGTATGCCGCCAGCGGCAAATGGGTCAACGGGGAAAACGGGGGGGGGAGGGACAGAGTCGAGAGGCGAGGGGTCGGATCGGATACTGGACGAATTCCCGCAGAGACAAAAGAAGTAGGCGGCAAAGGGGAAGATGAAGATGGTGGCGCGCGGAGACGCGAAAACATCGAGCGAGCTCGTCAAGAAAATAATTGTCGGTGCAGGCGGGTTTTAGTTATTTTGCAGCATGTTTGTTCTAATTATGCCGTGGGACACTCCAAGCCCAATTCACGCAGCATGCGCTGGCGCGGGACGTGAATGGGGACGGAGCCGGAGGGGTCGGGCATCGTGCGGATGGGCCTCCATGATGGCCCGCAGCAGCAGCGTCTGCGGTTGCGGCAAACCCTTCTTGAGCATTTTCTCGGCGTGGGTTGGGCTCTTTTTGGTGGCCCGGTATTCCAGCACTCCCCAGGAGGCATAAGCGCCAAGCACGCCTTGTTGCTCATGCCGTCGCAGCAAAGCTTCGGGGTCATCATGGTTTAAGTAGCGTTCCATGGTTCTGGACATGCGTAGGCGTGGCGACGAACCAAGGAAATCGAGGAAACGATCGGCCAGAAGACTGCTGGCTTGCTTCCATCCGGCCAGGTTATCGGGCGCGGGAACCTCGTTGGCCTGAACGCCGGAGACGCTCGCCAGGCGTTGCGCTTCTCCCTGGGTTCAGCCACATTGCTCGCGGACGTTATCGCGGCAAGCCGCTAAGGGTTGACCCCGTCAGGAGGCAGGAGGCGAGGGGGGGAGCCCTCATCCTATCCTTCCCCCGGAGTACCAGGGGAAGGGATCTGGGCCGAAGACTAGACGTGGATAGGTTGGTGCGAAATCAGGTTTCGCCCGGGGGAGGGGATGGTTATAATATGGGACAGCAGATGCCGGGGGACGTGGAAACGCACCGGCCAATGCTGCTGGAAAGCGAGGAACGGATGGTGTTGACCATTTCACTGCCAACCGAAGACGAGACCCGACTGCGTGATCGGGCACGCGCCGCCGGGCAGGACTTGGGACAATACGTTCAGCAGCTGATCGCCAGGGAACTGGTGGCGCCGCTGTCGCTGGCCGAGGCCGCCGAGCCCATGGCCCGGGCCGTGGAAGGCGCCGGGGCTTCAGAAGATGAGTTCACCGCGGCTATTCTAAAGGCCCGCGACGCGGCCCGGCGGGCCCGGCGTCGCCGACCGGCATGACCGCCACGCGACCAATCCGAGTGGTGTACGACTGCGTCGTCTTCCTCCAGGGGGCGGGAAGGCGCACCAGCCCATCTCGTAAGTGTCTCGATCTTATTGACACGGGGATGCTGCAACTGTGCCTCAGTCCAGATGTGCTGGCGGAAATAGACGAGGTGATCCATCGTCCCGAACTGCGGCGGAAGTTTCCACTGCTTGATTCGGCGGCAGCGCAGGCACTGTTACGCACGGCGCGTGAGAAGTCGCTGATCTTCGCGGTTGTTCCCAAAGTGTTTGCACTTCCACGAGACCCCGATGATGAGCCTTACGCCGACCTTGCCATCGCCGCAGAGGCAAAATACCTGGTCACCTGGAACTACAAACACCTCACCTACCTCATGGCACAGAACACGCCTGAAGGAGTGGAATTCTGCCGCCGCTTCCCCGCTCTAAAAATTGTGGGCCCTCCAACACTGCTGCGTGAGGTGGAACGGACGACGGCCAAGTAGACGGTGTACGGGGCGGGAATTCGGGGGTCGGGACAGAGGGGCAAGGAAGAGGTCGTGGGTGTCGCGACAGGCACTGGGCAGGGGGATGGGTATACTGGGGGAATGGCTCTGCAAAGGTGGTGAGTATGACAGGTAATTATTTCGCGTTGGCTACGCTGGTGACTCTGGCCATGCTGGGGCCGGGGGCGCTGGGCGGGGAAGGAGAATGGGAAGCGGTGGGCCTGTCGGGGGGCGGGGCGATGTTCAATCCGGTCATCAGCCCGACGGACCCCAAGACGGCTATCGTCCACTGCGATATGAGCGCGGCGTACCTGACGGCCGACGGTGGGGCAAGCTGGCGCATGATCCCCACGACACAGTTGCACTCCAATACCCGCTGCCGGGCGGCTTTCCACCCTACCGAGGCACAAATCATCTATTCACCCAGCGGCCAATCCACGCTCAAAGTAAGCCATGATGGCGGCGCCCACTGGGAAACACTGAACAAATTCGACGAAGAACTGATCGGCCCACTGGTCATAGACCCGCGACAGCCGGAACGCATGGCCGTGGGAGCGGGCAAGAGCCTGAGACTGTCGGCAGATGGCGGCAAAACCTGGCAGACGGGCAAGGGAGTCAAAGGCTCCTTCGTGGGTGCGGTATTCGTCCATAACGAAGGTAAGGCGGTGCGCATCGTCGCCGGGACAGACCAGGGGGCGTTCCGGTCCG
>Ga0316225_1003969_pt1 | contig 10913 bp, 7 predicted proteins | sample TBH18015metaG_FD_206010 | JGI IMG/M metagenome (GOLD analysis project Ga0316225, IMG submission 206010) | Freshwater microbial communities from Trout Bog Lake, Wisconsin, USA - TBH18015 | ecosystem: Environmental > Aquatic > Freshwater > Lake > Hypolimnion/Profundal zone | place: USA: Wisconsin...
CGCCTGGCCACCTGGACGAGCCTTTTGCTTGGCGCGATCGGCGTATTTACGCCCACGGCGGCCGCACAGAACAGCCCCAGCGCCGGCCTGGTGTTGGACACCACCTCAAGTTACTGGCGCGTTTACTATGCCATGCGCGCCCCGGTTGTCCGTACCGGGACGGAATTGAAGACGCTTCCCACTTTGACCGGCAACACTCCTGCTCCGCCCCAAGACTGGACGCAGGCGGATTTTGATGACGGCCAGTGGACGCGCATCGTCGGCAAACCGCTGGTCACGAAATTGGGCTATAACCCTCCCAGAGAACTGGCCGATGCGGGCATCACGGAGTTGGAAGGCAGCTCGCCTGCGCTGGCATTGATCTGCCTGCGCGGCAAATTTGGCGTGACGAACGCCGCGACGGTGGCCGACCTCAAACTGTCAATCCGCTTCCACGGCGGCGTGATCGTTTACGTCAACGGTAAGGAGGTCGGCCGGGCCAATATGCCCAAGGAGGCATCGGGCCTGGATGCGCTTGCCGATGACTATCCGAAGGAAGCGTTTATCAGACCCGACGGGAGCCCGGAGATTACCTCATCCAATCATGGCACGTATGACAAGGCCACGATTTACGCCATGGCGGCGCGGGTTCGCAGCGCCGATATTGTCATTCCGTCCACCTGCCTGCGTAAAGGCGGCAATGTTTTGGCGATCGAAATCCACCGGGCGGCCTATTCCTCGGCGGTCACTGATTGGGTCCTGCGCAGGAAGTTGTCTTATCAGCTCTATGGCATGCTTTGGGCCACCTGCGGGTTGAATGCCGCCACGCTCCAAGGCGCATCGCCAGCGGGATTGACGGCCAACGTCAGCCGGCCCAAGGGATTGCAGATATGGAACAGCCAGCCGATGCAGCCGGATTTTGACGTTGATTGGGGTGACCCCTTCGAACCGGTCCGCCCGATCAAGCTGGTGGGTTCGCACAACGGGGTTTGCTCAGGCAAGATAGTGGTCGGTGGCGACCAGCCCATCCGCCGTCTTAAGGCAACGATCACCGATTTGGCCGCCGTCAAAGGCGGTGGCACTATTCCGGCGTCCAGTATTCAGATCCGCTACGCTCAACCCAGCGGCGAAGAACCGATCTTACAGGATCATTTCCCTGTTCGCGCGGACCTGTTCGACGGCCTGGGAGAGGCTGCCCCGGTGGTCGTGGAGGTTCGTACCAAGGATAAAGGTATATGGCCGTTTGGAGCCGTTTGCCCGGTATGGGTGACGCTGGCGGTTCCAGAAGGCGTACCGGCGGGGCTATACACGGGTACGCTTAACATCACCGCCGACGGATTCAAGAACAATGTACCTGTGGAAGTGACAGTCTGCGCCTGGCCTACGCCCAATCCCAGCGATTTTCGCACGGTCTTGGACATCATGCAGTCGCCGGAAACCGTCGCCATGCAATACGACGTGCCCATCTACAGCGACAAGCATTTCAAGCTATTGGCAAAGTCGCTGGAGCGCGGCGGATACATCGGAAGCTGGACGTTGCATGTTCCCCTTATCTGCCAATCGAACCTGGGCAACGCTCAGACCATGGTGCGCTGGATTGGGCAAGGCGACGGCTCCTACAAATTCGATTACACGCCGCTGGAAAAGTATCTGGACCTGGCCGAGAAACACATGGGCAAGCCGCGGGCGCTGGACTTGGTGGTTTGGGATCTGTTCATTGGCGGCCCACCGGCGGAGATGAAGGAGGCTCAGGCTCATAACACTAATTTGACCGACCTGCAGCCCAGGGACATCCCCGTCAGCTTGCTCGACGAAGCAACAGGAAAAGTAACCATGGGCACAGTGGGCCGGTACGACGCCAGAGGCAAGGGAAACTGGAAGGCCCTGATCGGGGGTCTGATGGAGCGTCTGGCCAAACGCGGGCTGGACAAATCGCTGCACCTCGGCCATGCGTACGATATTAGTTGCACGGACGACATCGCGGCTTTCTGGAGTGAACTACTCCCCGGCGCGCACTGGATACGGTACGGCCACTACGATTATCGCACCTTCGGCAAAACCCCGGCAGGAGTGTCGGACTTCATCGTTCACGAGTGGGCTCCTGATTGGAGCGAAAAGCCCCAATACGGCTGGAAGAATCCGGTGATCGATCTGCCCTGGATGCGTCTCCAGAGCGACCGAAATGTGGCCGGCGGATACTGGAAGTCTGACCCTTATGTAACCATGCCGACGGAAATGTTCCGCGTCTGGAGCGAAATCTGCGTTCAGGGACCGTATCGCGGGTTTGGACGCATGGGGCTGGATTTTTGGCCGGAGTTGGAGAATGAGCGAGGGCAGAAAAACATGATGGGCATCCAGGGCCGTTACCCTAACAGTTCCTGGCGACAAAGCGATGAGATGATCCTGTGTATCGTGCCTCCGGGACCAGAGGGCGCATTATCCAGCAGCAAGCTGGAGATGATTCGCGAGGGGTTGCAGGAGACCGAAGCCCGCATTTTTCTGGAAAATGTCCTGCTGACCCGGAAAGCCCGCTTGAGCGCGGCCTTGGCGACCAGGGTGCAGGCGATACTGGATGAGCGCGCCGGCGCTTTGCGTATGGCACTGGAAAGACAACCCATAGCCGGATTCGATCCCAAACCCGTGGCTTACCTGGACGGTTATTCCTACAACGGCCTCTATGCCATGGTCCATGGAGCCATCTTTCACCAATGGTTTATGGAAAGCGACTGGCAGAAACGTTCCGAGGATTTGTTTACTGTTGCCGGAGAGGTCGCCGCGGCGGTTAAATAACCCCCGTATGGGCTGTTGACAGAGCCGTCTCCTGGCTCGTTGCAACGGGATCTGCCTCCGACATTTCGCCCGGGACTATTGAGAGGAGTGCCTGGAAATCCGTCCTCTTCCACTTCCCTCCTACCTCCTCCTTAGTCATAATCCTCCTCGGCGGAACGAAGAAAGCAGAGTCCGACTCCCATGCAAACTAACGCATCGCAGCGCGGTGACTGCCGGTCCAGGCCTTCCGTCCCCGTTCCCCAATTGCTTGAGCCTCTTGAGCCCCGCCAATTCCTCTCTTCGTCTCAACCGTTCCCCGCGATAAGCCCCTCCTCCGCGCCCATCCTCACCGCCTCCCTGCGTCACGCCCACATCAACGCCCACGCTTCATCAACCCCCGTCTGCGGCGTCCTCGGCGACAGTTTCAGCAATGAATATGAGTTCTACCAGGGGCGTATCAACATGAGGAATTTTGTCGAACAACTGGCCAGTGCCGGCATCGCCAATTTCGGGACCTTCAGCACCCGCGGGTCGTCAACGCACGGGCCGGGCTACGCCAATGATTGGGCGGCCAACGGCGTGACCAGCGCCGATCTGGCCCGCCAGGTGCAGGGACTGCTCCCGGCGGTCGCTTCCTCTTCCGTTCAATATGTGACGCTGTTTATCGGCGGCAACGATTTTGAGCACGCCTGCGTCGCCAGCAATCCCCAGGCCGCCATGTCCGGCCTGGCTTCGACCATTATCGGGCGCATACAAACCACGGTATCCCAACTGCTTGCCGCCTCCCCAACCGTGAAAATCGTCCTCTGCACCCTGGAAGAACTCGAGGAAACGCCTCGTCTGGAAAATCGCGTCCAACAGGGCGTTATCCGACAAAAAACGCTCGTTCTGGCCGACCAGCAGCAGGGCTTCGTCAATGCCGCCCTTAAAAGCATGACCCGCCATTCTTCGCGCGTCGCCATCGCCGATTTTGAGTCCCAGCTTAACGCCGTATCGGCCCAGCCCACCTTCACCGTCGGCGATTTCACCGTCAACACCACCACCACCGGACAAAATCCCGGCAATCTCTTCCTGAATGACTCCGAGCACATCGGCACCATCGAACAAGGCTTGTTGGCCAACCTGTTCGTCAACGCCATTGACTCCAAATTCGCCGTCAATATCCCCACGCTTACGACCGCCCAAATCCTGGCCACGGCGGGAGTTGCCTGATGTGCTGCAGGAATAGCGCACCGGCAATTTCTTAATTCAAACCTACCATTTATTGTTCCGAATTCCCTCTTCCCCTCACTATTGGCCACTATTTCTTCCCCGCCTCTGCAACGCGTCTGCGCACCTCCGCATACAACTCCGCCGACAGCGCTCCCTTGGCCGCCGCCTCCAGATTTCCCCGCAGGTGTTCCCGATTCAGCGTCCCCACGATCGTCGTATGACACTGCGGATGGCTCAGCGTATGGCGGAGCACCAGTTCCGATGGACTCATGCCATTGAGCACCTCGTCCAGCTTGGCTGCTTTCCACATGTCCACCCGGTCTTTGACCGGGGTGGCGCTGGCCGGTCCGCCCTTGGCAATGCCGCCGCGGACGATGATTCCCGCCCCGGCCTGCGCTGCCAGGTTGATAGCATCATAATGGGTCGGCTCCAGACACGAGTAGGGGATCTGGAACGTATCGAAGACTCCCAGGTTCACAAACGCCTGCAGATGCGGCAGGGTGGTCGAGATACCGATGAACTTTGTCAAGCCACTGGCCCTTATCTGTTCCAGCGTTCCCACAAGTTTCCCTTCCTCCACCTGCTGCGGCGTCGGATTGTGCAACTGGAGAATATCCACGTGCGAAGTATTCATGCGTTTAAGGCTTCCCTCGATATTCCGCAGCAGGTTATCGCGCGTCCAGGTATGCGGCGTTTCCCATTTGTCGCCCACTTCCCTGGGATCGCATCCGCACTTGGTCGCCAGGTAATACTCTTTGCGTCGCGAGCTGATGAACCTGCCGATGCGTTCCTCGCTCAGCCCATAATCCACTGATGTATCTATGAAATTGATCCCCGCATCCAGCACCGCGTTAAGTATCGCCTCCGCCCCGGCGTCATCCACCGCTCGTCCTCCCCACACTTTGGGCCCGCGGATTTCCATCGCCCCAAACCCAAGCTGCGTCACTTCCAGTCCCGTCCGGCCCAACGTCTTTTTAATCACAATCGTTCCTTTCTTGATTATGGCGCCAATTCTAGGCGCTCTTTTACGATCCAGCAGTCCGACGATGCGCCGGGAATGCCAAGAACACAAGATATCATGGCCCAGCGCCGGAATCCTCCTCTGCCGCCGACTGCCATAGCGTCCTGCCTTTGTTAACGCCTCATCAGCACCCCGGCGATCGATCGCGCGGGGACGTTGCTCTCGACAATCGTAGCATCGCCCTGGCGCCAGCTGGACATCTCCGCAGACGGAAACAGATTCGTAACTCCACCGCGCCCATCCAGGCGCGCCCGAATACTCCGCGCCTGCCGCGCATAGTTGGTGGCCGCCAGCAACACGTGCTTGTCAGTCTCGCTGATCACCACATCGACATCCGGTGCGCAGCCCATCACTTCATGCCGCCTATCCAGACGGGGCAGCAGAAATTCTTCAACCCAGCCGGCTATGGCGCCTTTGGCGATATCCAGGCCGAATGGCGTTGCCAGGTAAAGCGTCCGGTCAGTCACGACCGCCGCGGGATGGCCCAGCCGCGACCGCCCGATTACCTGTCCCCCGGCCGGCGTGACTACACAGAACCGTTCGGCGGCGGCGACGTCCTTATCATCGTAAGGCGACAAATAATCCACCTCCACATACCCCATCGCCTCGTTTAATCCGCCCGGCGCTCGCTCATACGCAAAGCCGTTTTCATCCACGATGGCAAAGCGGCTGTCGGCAATGACACTGCCTCCGCGCTTGATGAATCCTGCAATGGTTTGGGCCCCCGCTGACGACAGCATCATTGTCCCGGGCATGATCAGTACACGCACATGCTCCAGACTCTCGCCATCCAGATCCTCCAGACGGACAATCGTCGGAATCACCCCGCGCTGCCACAAATATCGATACCAGCCGGCAAGGCTGGCTCGGTATAGCCCCTTTTCATCGGGTGTCACCAAGTCGGTAAACCGATCCGCCGTCGGTTCGTACGCCAGGGCCACGCCGGAATCGAAAACCCGCCGACCGCCCAGGGCGCCGCCGTGTTCCGCCAGAACCCTGGCCACCTCGGCGGCCTGGCTGGCGCGGTGGTTGGGATTGCCGGCGGCGTCGGTCATGCCCCGGCCCGATACCTGGAACCCCCGCGTAAAGGGATTCCATTTCCAATATATCAATCCATCCACCCCGTGAGCCAATGCCTGCCAGGTCCACAGCCGCACCTCATCGAACACTGATGACCCCCGCGCCAGCGCCGTTTGATTATGCGTCTGCAATTCGCTGACCATGACGCTCCGTCCGCGCGACACCCCGCCCGCCGATACCCCGCCACGGTATATCTGCGAGACCGCGCACGCATCGTCGCGCAGGCGCACATCCCAGCTCTGCGGATATACACTCAGTCCGAAAACTTCCGCTGCCCCGGCGACTTTCCAGTCGTCGTTGCCGAGGATCGTTGTATCGAACGTGGTCATCGACCAGGAATTGTCAGCTATCAGCACGGCCTGCTGGTCGATTTCCCGCACCACCTTTCCCCAGTGACTTACCAGCCCCGCAATGGTATCCGCCCGGAAATCCTCCCAATCCAGCAGCGGCCGCAGCGAACTCCATTTGCTGTAGGGGTGGCCGAAATTCGCCGGATGCACGTCTTTCCAGTCGCCGTAAAACCGCCCCCATATCATATTCATCTGTCGCACGCTGGCATACTTGCCAGCCAACCACCGTCGGAATGCGGCCACCGTATGCTCATCCGTCGAGTGAAAATTGACTTCGTTAAACAGGTCATACCCCCACAGTGCCGCATGTCCCTTGAAGTGCCTCGCCACCGCTCGGATATACTCATCGATCTGTTCGGCCGCCCGCGGATGCATGTAATTTACCCAGTGCCGCGCCCGGTCGCTTTGCGGCAGCATATCCTCCGTCCACTGGCTGTCGGCGGCGAACTGAAACGCCGGGTTCTGTCCCTCCAGTTCCAGGATAACCCGCAGCCCCAGTTCCCGGCACAATTCCATCGCCCTGTCGATGGAATCAAATGCCATGGACACTCCATCCGCCGCATCCCACCTCGAACATGGCGGCCACAGCACCACCACCCCCAACCCCGTTGCCGCCATGTTCCGCAGATCCAATTCCTGCCGTCTCCACTCTACATGTGGCTCGATGAGATACACAGCGCCCAATAACGGTTTATCTATCTTCTTCATGCCCGCCAAAATACCCCAAACGCCCGCCTTTGGCACGTCCATTCTTGTGCCTACACTCCTTCCCCCCAGGGTTGCGGCCGTTCACTGTTAAGCGTTTCTTTCCCTCATTGCCTGCAATCCCAGCCTCCGTGCCCGAACCAACCTGCCTGATGCCACTCCTATCCCTGGCCTTCTTCCGTCGAAGGCACGCGGAGCGTGCCATATAAGACTCGTCACTGACCCATGGCCTCTATGCCAAGATGTTCCAGCACCCTGTCCGTCATGCGCTCCACCGAAAAATTCGCGGCGATGGTTCGCGTGTTGCCGGCCAGTTCGGCATGCAGTATTTCATCCCCCAGCAACCGGTTTAATTGATCGGCCAGATCGTGGCTGTCCCAGGCCCGGAAAGTCAGGCCGCCGCGCAGGCCGTCCACTTCAATCACTTCGGTTATCCCACCTTGGTCCGGCACCAGCACCGGCGTGCCGTGGCTCATGGCTTCGGCGGCCACCATCCCGAACGGCTCGCGGTGAATCGCCGGGTAGACAATGCAGCGGCTGGCCCGGTAAAGGGCATTGCGCATCTCACTGCTGACCCGGCGCTTCCAGAACACGTTAAGGCGCAGATGTTCGGCGATCTGTTCCAGGGTTCTGCGGTAGTGCATGCCGAAGCTCGAGTCCCCCACGCACAACAATTGCGCTTCCACCCCGCGCTCCTTCAGCATCCTCACGGCGTACAGCAGGAGATCGATCCCTTTTTCGGCATCCTGCCGGCCCAGGTAGGCCACGATCGGCACATCCGGCCGCAGACTGGGAAAAATCCCCTTGAGCGTGGCGAAATCGGCCTCCGCTGTGGCCGGCACGACCGGCGGCGGTTCGATGCCGGGATAGATGGCCCGCAGACCGGCCGGATCGATGGCCATTTCCCCGGCCAGGCGCTGGATGTAATCCTTGCTGACCGCGATGGCCGGCCAGGGCGAAGCGGCGACCGTCTGGCGCAGGCGCAGGTGGTAATCCTTGAGGCGATCGATGCGCTGGGCAAAATTAGCGAATATCTCCTCGCCCTGGAACGTCACCAGGTAATCAAATGAGGATGCCCCCTGCCGCGCCTGCCTGGCGGCCTGGGCGAACGGACAGATCATGGCGAATGTGGGCAGCAGGTGCGTGACCCCGTCGCGGGCGATTAATTTTGCCAGCCGGCGTGACAGGCCGCCGTCCCCGTCGCAGATGGCCCGGCAACAGTTGCTCATGATGCGGGTGGAAAAATCCGGGTGCTCCCGGACAAATCGCCGCCGGCGCGCCAGTGGCACTATGTTCAGTATCCGACCTGCCGCGTCCATCAGGCCGCTGGGCCGGTTGAACACATAACGCATGCCGCTGCAGGCAATGCGTTGCCCGATCCGGGCATCCACCAGTTCGCGGTTCTGCTCCATCATCCAATATACGAATACCTCAAACCCCCGGCGGCGCAGGGCATTGGCCAGCCGCATATCGCGAATGATGGCGCCTTCATACGCCCCGCTGGTAAACGCCAAAAACCCAAATACCGACCGTGCCATATCCCCCAGAGTACGTGGAAAGTCGCCCGGTGAAAAGGGGCCGGACGAGGAACGATAGAGCAAGGAAGTCGTTGCGTATACGAAGAAGAAGGCGCGACATGTTTAGGCGCGCCATCAGGCTCTCCGCCTCATTTCCCATTGCCCGACAATTACTTTTAACCTTCACCCTTGCCCCTCTGTCTTCTCGCCTCCGCCATCAGGATTGCCGCCGCGTGCGACAAACTCAACGATGCTGCCCCGCCAACCGTGGGGATGGTGATGAACTGATCGCAGATATCCCGCACCGCCCCCGAGAGTCCGCGCTTCTCCCCACCTATCGCCAGGATGGCTCCGCCGATCAGGTCCACCTCATACATGGTTCGTTTGGCCGCGGCGATGCACCCATACAGGGCCAGCCCCTGTCGGCGGAGCTGTTCCAGTGGTGCCACATCCTCGATCTGCGCCAGTGGCAGCCGTTCATAGGCTCCCGAGGCGGGCCGGGCCACCTCTACGGCGTCGAAGTCCCAGAGATGTTTTTTTATCAATACCGCATGGGCCCCCATGGCCTCGGCGGTTCGCAGGGTGAACCCCAGATTGCGCGCATCATCGACCCCTTCGAGCAACAGCAGCAGCGGGGGTTCGGCCAGGCTATTGACCAGTTCCAGCAGTCCCACCCCATCCAACCGCTGCTTGGGCGAACATACCGCCACCATTCCCCCGTGTGTCGTTCCATGGGCCATGGAATCAAGCTGACGGCGATCCACCCGCCGTACCGTCACGCCCCGCTGCGCCGCCAATTCCAAAACTTCCTCAAACTTTTCTTCGTGCGATCCATGGCCGATGAGAATTTCCTGAAACCGCCGCTGTCCCGCCTTCAGCGCGGCCAGAACCGATTGGCGGCCTTCCAGATGCTCCATCTAGACATCCTTATATCCAACGGACACGCTTGGGCGCAGGCTTCCGGCACGCTCCAATCGACAAATCGGCACGCGGAGCGTGCCCTACGGCGCCCTTACCAGCACCGCATCCAACGCCGCATCCGCCGAGGCATACTTTCCGGCCGTCACATCCACCGCCGCCGTGCGAAACGTTTGTGCCCGCGCCCTGATCGCATCCGCTCCGGCATGGGCCATGCTTCCCAGGAACCGGGTAACCACGAACCTCCACGCCCCATCCATGCTTATCAGTTGCAGCGGCGAATCATCGCCTTCCGCCCCAACCGTGGCCGTATCGCCATCGATCGTTTCCCTGGCATTGGCCAGGTCATCCGTGAACGTGTGATCAACGTAGGGATTGGCGGCGGCGGCCTCATCCCCGAACCTGGCCGCCAAAGCACGGTTAAACGCCGCCATTTCCACCGCCAGTTCCGCCGCTGGCTCGGTCAACTGCTTCTCTGCTTCATCTCGCCCCACCAGGAGCGCCCACGCCGCCGCCACATCTCCTTTAAAGCAGGCCGTATGCATGGCCCGTACCGCATCCTTGGGCCGCGGCCCGCTGGCCGGCTGGACCGTTTCGTTCTTCACCGCGTTCTCCGGCGCCGGGGCCACCTGCGTTTTTGAGACACAGCCGGCCACATAAACTATGGCTAGAACCGGCACGCCAATTCTCATGGCCATCTTCGCCACACCAACACATTTGCCTAAATCAATATTCATAACGCACATCCTTTTGCCGTAAAACTCCATAATCCAACGCCGGGTATCTTACCGCCGTCTGCCCCGCGCGGAAATACGCGTGCGCCTGACAGGGCATTCTCCGGAAACCTTGCTAAAGCAGCCGCATTGGCAATAATTACTTACTGGAGCCTCCCATGCGTGCCGGCCAACTGGTTCTACGCGAAATCGCCTACCGCAAACTCAACTTCATGTTGGGTGTCTTGTCCGTTATTGTCGCCGTGGCGTGCATGGTGGGAGCCTGGGAACTGGTACGGCGCTATGACCGCACCACCGAGCAACTCGCCGACGACCGGGCCAATGCCGCCCAAACCGAACGGCACAAAGTCGAAGAAGACTTCCGCAAACTTACTCTCCGGATGGGATTCACCACGGTCATCGTCAACCAAAATCAGGATCTGGCAAGAATGTTCGCCCAAGGTTACGCCGAAACCGAGATGCCCGAAGACTACGGCCAAGCCCTGGCGGCCAAGAAAGTCGCCACGCTTAATCACATCCTGCCCACCCTGCAGCAGCGCCTGACCTGGCCGGAAAAGGATAATGCGCCCATACAGTTAATCGGCGTCAAGGGCGAGGTCTATATCCAGGCCGGCCAATTCCAAAAACC
>Ga0316225_1003970_pt1 | contig 10913 bp, 10 predicted proteins | sample TBH18015metaG_FD_206010 | JGI IMG/M metagenome (GOLD analysis project Ga0316225, IMG submission 206010) | Freshwater microbial communities from Trout Bog Lake, Wisconsin, USA - TBH18015 | ecosystem: Environmental > Aquatic > Freshwater > Lake > Hypolimnion/Profundal zone | place: USA: Wisconsin...
AGAAGAAGGACAAGAGCCTGGACGAGCCGGTGCAGTTCTACACCGGCAAGGACCCGGTGCTGTACGAACTGGTGGTGAACTCGATGGGCAAGAACCAGGTGAAGGGATATCTGTCGACACCGAAGGGCGTGAAGATCAACAGCGGGAACTAATCCACTGAGAAGCAGGAACAAATGAAGGGCCGGCCGAGCGCCGGCCCTTTGTGCTGCCTGGAGGTTCTAGAGGAAGGAGGAGACTTTGAGGACGAGGGGCTGCTGGCCCTTGATGAGGATGGTGATGGTGGCAGAGCGGCGGGCCTGCCAGGCGTCCTGTGAGAGGGGAACGCGGAAGAAGAGGGAGCCGTGGGCGCTGTAGTTGGGGTCTATGGCGATGTTGCGCTGGAGGCGGACATCGCCGGCGTCGCGCTGCATGGTGAAGAGGTCGGGGTAGCGCTGGAAGAGGACGGAGTACTCGGAGTTCTGGGCGGCGGTGGAGTGAAGGACGGAGCCGTCGCCGGTGACGACGTCGAGTGTCATGGACTGAATCCAGATGGCGACGCCGAGGGTGTTGCGGACGTCCACGATGGGCATGAGGTAGGTGGTGTTCTGCTCGTCAGGAAGCTGGTAGGCGGCGACGGAGAGAACTTCTCCCTTCAATTGCCGACCGTCGGAGGAGTAGTTCTTGTAGGTGACGTAGCAGATGCCGATGGTGATGAGGCCAAGAAGGAGTGGCACCCAGGGGCCTGCCTTCTTCTTGCCGCCGATGACCAGTTCCTGCTCGCCGGAGTCGTGAAGGGGATTGTCAATGCGGACGCGGGAGATGGCCTTGGCGATGCGGGAGACGCCTGAGTCCTTGTTGCGGTCATCGAGGAAAGGCGAGGGCATGGGGAGGGCTCCGTTCTAGTCGAGGTCGAACTCGCGCATTGGGCGGTCAGTATCGGGGGTCTCCTTGGCCTTGCGCAGGGCCTCTTCAAACTTTTTGGAGAGGATGTCGTCCTTGTTCTTGTGGGCCTCGACGGACTGGCGGAAGAGTGACTCCTTGCGCTCATCCTGATCGCGGAGCGCGCGGGCGGCGGATTCGAGGTCTTCGAAGGTGTGCTTGCGCGGGGCTGGGGTGTGGCTGATGACGGCGTGCGTGGTTGCGTCCACCTTGAGGGTGGCGCCGCAGTCGGGGCAGGCGATTTCGAAGATGTTGCCTTGCTTGGCCATGGATGTACCTGTGGAAAGTTTACGCGCTGACAGGGAAAGGTTTATAGCACCAAAGCGTCATGAGTCGTACAGGGGGTAGCTGCGGCGTCAATAACGGCGGGGATGAGTGCCGGGCCGAAACGGGCGAGGAAGTGGACGCCGGCGAGGACGCGCTCCTGAGGATGGCGGTCGGGGAAGAGATGCAGGCTGATGGCGGCGGCGGCGCGGGCGATGGACTGGGAGCGCTGAAGTTCGAAGTGTGCGGCCATGCGGCGGAGGCGGTTCATCTGGTAGAGCATCTTGGAGGCGGAGACGTTGGCGGAGCGGCCGAGGCTGGGGTCCATGGAGTTCATCCAAGCGGTGAGAGCATCGAGCTCGGTGGCGAGGGTGTTGCCGGCGGCGGCGAGCTTGCGTTTGGCCTCTGGCGGGAGGGCGCGCGCGCCGATGCGCTGGGCGAGTTCGTCGGGCGAGGCGAGGGCCTGGGGCAAATCCACCTGATGCTTGTGCATGGCGGCGGCGACGGCGGGTTCGATGAGCGTGGCGGTGAGACGGTGCTCGATGGGGGTGACGCGGTGGAGAAGCGCGGAGTAGAGGACCTCGGCCTGCGCGAAGTAGGCAAGCTCGGCGGGGCCGCCGATGACGAGCGAGGTGGGTAGGATGTGGTCCTGAAAGACGGGACGCAGGAGCGCGCCGGGGCTGATGCGCTCGGGGGCGTCGCGGAGGATGGCGAGGAGGTCGGCGGCGGAGTGGGCGCGGCCGGAGGCGTCAGTGAAGTGAGCGGCGCCGGGCGTGAGGTGAAGTGCGTTGCGCGCGCCGGTCTTGTCGTCGAGCAGGAAGAGCGAGGCGGAGGATTCGTCCACGTGGACCTGGGCGTGGTAGCCGGAGGCGATGAGTTCGGCGTTGCGGGCGCGGAGGACGGAGTTGAGATGGGGAGCCTGCTCGATGGCGGAGGCGAGGATGGGAGCGCCGAGGGCGTGGAGTTCGCGCGAGGAGGCGTCGAGGACGATGAGGCCTTCCTCTGCGAAGATGTCTGCGAAGAGGCGAGCGGCGGCCGCGCCGAGGGTGACGCCGGGAGCGTAGGCGGCGCGGAGGGCGTCTGCGATGGGCGCGTGGTGGAGGAGCTCGGAGGCGCGTACGACGAGCGTGGAGACATCGGAGGGAAGCGCGAGCGCGCCGATGGGTTCGTTGAGGCGATGGGGGATGGCGAGGCGGAGGGAGTCGACGGAGTCGGCGGCGAGGAGTTCGGCGTGATTGACTTCCGCGAGGTCGTGGTCCTCTGTGGCGAGCCAGAAGATGGGGACGTGGGGATGGCCGGCGGCGGTGGCGGCGCGGGCGCGGGCGATGGCGGTGGCGGCCTTGAGCAGGGTGTAGAGCGGGCCTCCGAAGAGGACGGGCTGCTGGCCGGTGACGACGGCGGATGCGCCGTGGCGGAGCTGGTCCACGGCGGCGAGGGCGGCGGGATGGCGCTGCTGCGCGGCGAGGAGGTCTGCGAGGCGCGCGCGGTGCGCGGGAGTGAGCGCGGCGGGGCGGCGTTGCCACGCGGAGGTGAAGCGGGATTCGGGCGGGCCGAGCGCGGGGAATACGCGGCGGAGGAGCGGCTCGCTGGCGGGCGAGGATGCTCCGAGCAGGTCGCTGACGAGGCGCGAGGCGTGGGGGAGCACGGTGATGGGATAGTGCTGGGAGGTCATCGGTGTGCAGGAACTAGTTTCTCATGGTGCGTCAGCACATATTCTGATGCGCGTTGGCGGGGGGAGGGTTCGGCGTGCACAGGGGCGGGTGATAATTTGAAGGCATGAGCGCAAAGATGAGCAGCAAGGCATCCACGAAGAAGAAGACGACAACGAAGGCGGGGAAGCTGCCGCCGAAGGCGACGGTGCTTTCGTCGAAGACAGTGTTCGAGGGGCCGCTGTTCAGCGTGGTGCGGAGCAAGCTGCGGGAGCCGAGCGGGCGGACGGGCATCCGCGACGTGGTGCGGCACTCGGGGAGTGTGGTGATACTGGCGGTGGACGAGACGGACGCGAAGGATCCGATTGTCATCATGGAGCGGCAGTACCGGATGACGGCGAAGCAGTATCTGTGGGAGCTGCCTGCGGGGCGGCGCGAGCCGGGCGAGGAGGTGCTGGCGGCGGCCAAGCGGGAGCTCATCGAGGAGACGGGATACCGCGCGAAGAGTTGGAAGAAGCTGGTGCGGTTCTACGCGAGCCCCGGATTTGTGGGCGAGTGGATGGAGATATGGCTGGCGCGCGGAATCAAGGCGGGCGAGGCGGAGCCGGAGTACGACGAGCACATCCAGATTGTTCCGATGCGGCTGAGCGTGATGCTGAAGCGCATCCGCGAGGGGAAGATCATGGACGGGAAGACGATCATCGGGCTGAGCGTGTACGACGCCCAACGGCGGCGTTCCACGCTTTAGCTGCGGCGCTCCGCGCTTTGACTGCGCGCTGACGCGCGGCGCTCCGCGCTTTCACTGCGCCTTCGGCGCAATTTGTTCCATTGTCATCAGATTCAGGTAAACGCCATCACTGTTGTTTGGGAAAGAACGATAGCCGGGCAGTCGGCTTAGTCGAAGACGTACTCCTTGGCGCGGAGGTCGCGGACGGCGTCGCGGAGGCGTGCGGCCTTTTCGAACTCGAACTTGCGGGCGGCCTCGCGCATGTCGGACTCCATTTTTTCGATGTGGGCGTCGAGCTCGGCGCGTGACTTGAAGTCGGGGAGGGGCTGGGTGGGGTCGGCGAGGTCGTGGTACTCGGCGTGGAGGATGCCGGCGAGGTCCATGGAGAGCGCGCTGGTGATGCCCTGGGGGGTGATGCCGTGTTCGAGGTTGTGGGCGAGCTGGGTTTCGCGGCGGCCGATGGTCTGGATAAGCGCGCCGGCGGAGCGCAGGAAGCCTTCCTTGTCGGCGTCGAGGATGGCGACGAGCGAGACCTCGGGGAGGTCGAGGCCCTCGCGGAGGAGGTTGATGCCGACGAGGACATCGTACTCGCCGGCTCGGAGGCCGCGGAGGAGCTTGACGCGCTCGAGGGTCTCGATTTCGGAGTGCATGTAGCGGCAGCGGACGCCGACCTCGGTGTAGTAGGCGGAGAGGTCCTCCGCCATGCGCTTGGTGAGGGTGGTGACGAGGACGCGCTGGTTGCTGGCGGCGCGGGTGCGCACCTCGGCGAGGAGGTCGTCTATCTGGCCTCGGATGGGGCGGATTTCGACGGGAGGGTCCACGAGGCCGGTGGGGCGGATGATCTGCTCTACGACGACGCCGCCGGATTGGGTGAGTTCGTAGGGGCCGGGGGTGGCGGAGACGTAGATGGTTTGTCCGGTGCGTTGGACGAACTCCTCGAACTGGAGGGGGCGGTTGTCGAGCGCGGAGGGCAGGCGGAAGCCGTAGTCGATGAGGGACTGCTTGCGGGAGCGGTCGCCGTGCCACATGCCGTGGAGCTGCGGGATGGTGACGTGGGACTCGTCTATGAAGAGGAGGAAGTCGTTGGGGAAGTAGTCGAGGAGGGTGGGCGGCGGCTCGCCGGGCTTGCGGCCGGAGAAGTGGCGGGAGTAGTTCTCGATGCCGTGGCAGTAGCCGACGGACTTGATCATCTCAAGGTCGTAGCGGGTGCGCTGGTGGATGCGCTGGGATTCGACGAGGCGGCCCTGGGACTCGAGTTCCTTCTCCCACGGGCCAAGCTCCTCGAGGATGGAGGCGAGGGCGGAGGTCTTGGACTCGGGCGTGACGACGTAGTGCGACTTGGGATAGATGGGCAGGCGGGTGAAGCGCTGCTTGACCTCTCCGGTGAGCGGGTCGATCTGGGAGAGGGAGTCAATCTCGTCGCCGAAGAGCTCGATGCGGACGGCAAGCTCGTCGTAGGTGGGGTAGACCTCGATGACGTCGCCGCGGACGCGGAAGGTGCCGCGGCGGAAGTCGTCGTTGGAGCGCGCGTAGAGGATTTCGACGAGCTGGCGGATGATGTTGTCGCGGCGGATGCGCTGGCCTTTTTCGAGGACGAGCAGCATGCCGAAGTAGGACTCCGGCGAGCCGAGGCCGTAGATGCAACTGACGCTGCTGACGATGATGCAGTCGCGGCGCTCGAAGAGGGAGCGGGTGGCGGAGAGGCGGAGCTTGTCGAGCTCCTCGTTGACGGTGGCCTCTTTTTCGATGTAGATGTCGCCGGCGGGGATGTAGGCCTCGGGCTGGTAGTAGTCGTAGTAGGAGACGAAGTACTCGACGGCGTTGTGGGGGAAGAAGGATTTGAACTCGTGGTAGAGCTGGGCGGCGAGGGTCTTGTTGTGGACGAGGATGAGCGCGGGGCGCTGCTGGGCGGCGATGATGCGCGCCATGGTGAAGGTTTTGCCGGAGCCGGTGACGCCGAGGAGGGTCTGGTGGCGCTCGCCGGAGTCGAGGCCGCGGGACAGCTCGTCGATGGCGCGGGGCTGGTCACCGCAGGGCTGGTAGGAGCTGACGAGGTCGAAGGACATTGCTCTAAGGATAGAACGGCAGGCAAGCCCTCACCGCTCAGGCGGGGTCTTTGTGCCAGTAGACGGAGTACTTCTGGTCCTGAATCTGGAAGATGGGAAGGATGTTGAGCGACTTATTGGCGGCGGAGAAGCGCAGGTTTTCCGCCGACTGCAAGGAGATGGCGGTGCGGGGTGGAAGAGGGGATGGTTTGGCGTCCACCTTGGGCACCGTGGGCCGGCCGTGGATGAACTTGGTGGGGCCATCCTTGGGGCCATCGCCCAGATTGGCCGCGAGGACGAGCGGGCCGAAGGAGACGGCGACCGAGGACGGGTCACCGGGCAATATCTCCTCGGATAGCTGCATGGGCAGGGTGAGCTCGATCTTGTCGCCGTTGTTCCAAGACCTGCGAAGCGGGAGATAGGTGCCGGGACGGAGGTCGGCCTGGAAGGGACGGCCGTTGATTTTCACAGCGGCGGACGGGCCGAGCCAGCGCGGGATGCGGACGAAGACGGTTCTCTCCTGCGGCTTATCCGTCTGCACGATGAGCTGCGTGGCCTGCTGCATGGGGAAACCGGTGTTCTGCCTGAGACCGAAGGACTTTTCCTTCCAGAGAAGCTCGGAGGCGACGAACTGGTTGACGTAGAGGTCCTCGGCGGAATGGAAGAAGATGGTGTCGTTGAACTTGGCGAAGTCCTCGGCGCCGGTTCCGGTGCAGCACCAGAAGGACTCGTCGTGTGAGTTGAAGGCCCGCCAGTATCCGGCCGCGAGCGGGAAGAAGTATTGCTTGAGGCCCTGGGGATTCTGCGTGCCGAGGCGCGCGTTGAGGAGCGTGCGCTCGTACTCGTCCATCCAGTGGGCGTCGGCGGTCCAACGGAAGACGAGGCGGTCGAGCTTCATGAGGTTGTAGGCGACGCAGCACTCGGCGTTCTTGAGCGAGAGCGTGCACTTCATGTCGCCGGCAGGGTAGCGCCAATGCTCGCTGTCGCTGGTGTTGCCGATGGCGTAGGTGCGGTTGCGCAGAACATCGTCGAGGAAGTACTCGGCGAGGTCGCGGTAGCGGCGTTCGCCCGTGACCTCGTAGGCGCGGGCCGCTCCGATGATCTTGGGAACCGTGGTGTTGGCGTGGAGGCCGGTCAGATTGTCCTTGCCGTTTGCCAGAGAATCGAGCAGCCAGGGCTGCTCGAAGAGCTTGGCCGTGGCGAGGTAACGCTCCTGGCCGGTAATTTGAGCGAGGTTGACGAGCGACTCGTTCATGCCGCCGAACTCGTTCTTGAGAATGAGCAGACGCTGGTCCTCGCCCACCTTGGCGAAGTAGCCGCTGGTCCATGCGGCGATTCCTTCCGCCACATGCAGAGCGTCTTCATTTCCTGTCTGCTGGTACATGTCCAACAGGCCGGCGAAGATCTTGTGCAGGGTGTAGAAGGGCGCCCAGACCTTTTCGCCGCGGGATAGGCGATCGAAGAAGGACGTCGGAAAGGCGCTGACATAGCCGTTTCCATTGGCCTTCTGGCAGGCGGCGAGGCCGGCGACAAGGGCATCCGCGCGGGAACGGAGGACCTCGTTGCCGCTGCTTACGTAGGCGAACGCGGCGGCAGAGAGGTAGTGTCCGCCGGCAAAGTGGCCGCGAAGCTCGGAGGTGGGAAGTTCCCAGCCGCCATAGGGTTCCGCCGTGGAGGAAAGCCCGGCCGTGAGCCGAAAGCTGTGCAGGAGACGATCGGTGGAGAGAGTCTCAAGATAATGCTGATTGACTTCGGCCGAAGACTGGAAGATTCCGGCGGAGAGGCGCACAGCCGTCATGGGGAAGGGCATGAGCGACGGCTGGATCGGGGACAGCGAAGGGGAAGCTGCGCGCAAGGACAGCCCCGGCGCAAAAGAAGACGCGGAAAGGATGGCGGAAGCTTTCAGGAAGGTTCTGCGATTCCAATGACCGGCAGCAGGCAAACACATGTGGGAGCCTCCATCGAGACTGTACAAAAAATACAGAAAAAAACGCTTTCTGTGCAACTGCTGCTTGAGAGCCCGAAAGATGCTACTGGCGTCAGAGGCCGAGAGCGACGGGCCAGTCGGAGGGGCTGGTAGGAGCTGACGAGGTCGAAGGACATGCCTATGCTTACACCCAAGTGAAGTGGATGGGGATTTGGATGTCTGGGTGGAGGGATTTGTGGACGGGGCAGGTGTGGGCGGCGCGTTCGAGCTTGAGGCGGTCCTCTGCGGCGACGGGCTTGGGGACGTGGATGCGGACGGCGAGGGATTGGATGCGGCGCGGCGGGGTGGCGGTCATCTCCTTTTCGACGTGGGCGGTGGCGCCGGTGATGTCTATGTTGTGGGTGCGGGCGGCGATGCCCATGATGGTGAGCATGCAGGCTCCGAGGGCGGTGGCGACGAGGTCGGTGGGGGAGAAGGACTCGCCGCGGCCCTGGTTGTCCACGGGGGCGTCGGTGGCGAGTTCGGATTGGGAGGGGCCGTGGACGGCCTTGCAGTGGAGTTCGCCTTGGTATTCGATTTGGATGGAGACCATGGGGTTCCTTTCGCTGAGGAGATTGGATTACAGGATACGAGGTTCGAGGATGCCGAGGGCGGCGGGCCAGTCTGCGGGGGAGTCTACGGTGACGTCGGGGCCGGCGGGGAGCAGGGTGTGGGGGGAGAGGCCGAAGGTGCAGCCGATGGACCAGGCACCGGCGGCGCGGGCGGTGAGGACGTCCACGGCGGAGTCGCCGATCATGACGGTCTGCTGCGGGGTGACGCCTGCCTCGCGCATGAGGGGGAGCAGGCCCTCGGGGTCGGGCTTCTTGGTGTGGAAGCTGTTGCCGCCGTAGTTCTGGAAGAGATAGGGCGAGATGCGGAAGTGGTCGCAGAGGGCGCGGGAGGGGCGGACGGGCTTGTTGGTGAGGACGGCCATCTGGATGTCTGGGCGGGCGGCGCGGATGCGGGCGAGGGAATCGAGCACGCCCGGGTAGGGGAGGGTGTTCTCCGTCATGTGCAGGGTGTAAGCGTGGACGAAGTAGTCTAAGGCTTCTTTGACGAAGGCCTCGTCGGTGGCGGAGCCGTCGGGGTCGCCGAGGGCGCGGCGGACGAGCAGGAGGGCTCCGTCGCCGATGTAGTTGGCGATGACGGGGACGGGCTCGGGGCGGCGGCCGAAGTGGCGGAGCATGGCGTTGACGGCGTTGGCGAGGTCGAGCTGGGAGTCGATGAGGGTTCCGTCGAGGTCGAAGACGGCGAGGCGGATGCGTGCGGAGGGGATGGGGTTCATCCCAGATAGTTTACGTTGTACTCTGGTGCGGAGATGATGCGAGCGATGAAGCGCGTGCTGCTGGCGCTGCCGGTGCTGTGGCTGGTGGTGACGGTGGTGTTTCTGCTGATCCACTTGGTGCCGGGGGACCCGGTGGCGGCGATGCTGGGCGATGGGGCGACGGCGGCGGATGTGGGCGCGCTGCGTCATGCGTATGGGCTGGACGCGCCGATTGCGGTGCAGTACGGGCGGTACTGGCGGGGGGTTCTGCATGCGGATCTGGGAAGGTCGCTGCGGCTGAATGATTCGGTGGTGCATCTGATTGCGCAGCGGTATCCGTACACGCTGGCACTGGCCGTGGCGGCGATGGGGATTGCGCTGCTGATTGCGATTCCGGCGGGGGTGGCGGCGGCGGTGAAGCGCGGACGGTGGCAGGACAGGGTGCTGGGGGTGGTGAGCCTGGCGGGGCTGAGTTTGCCGAACTTTGCGCTGGGGCCGCTGCTGATCCTGCTGTTCAGCATCAAACTGGGGTGGCTGCCAGTGAGCGGGGCGGGCGAGGGCTGGGAGATGGCGGCGCACATGGTGTTGCCGGCGGTGACGCTGGGGCTGGGGTTGGCGGCGATTCTGACGCGGATGGTGCGGACGGCGATGCTGGAGGAGCTGGGGCAGGAGTATGTGCGGACGGCGCGGGCGAAGGGGTTGAGCGAGGGGCGGGTGGTGTACGGGCACGCGCTGCGGAACGCGTTGCTGCCGGTGATGACGGTGGCGGGGTTGCAGTTTGGGGCGCTGCTGGCAGGGGCGATTGTGACGGAGACCATCTTTAGCTGGCCCGGGCTGGGGCGGCTGACGCTGACGGCGATATCGAACCGCGATTATGCGCTGGTGCAGGGGTGCATACTGGCGGTGGGGCTGACGTATGTGGGGGTAAATCTGCTGACGGACGTGGCTTGCACGGTGGCGGACCCGCGAATGAGGTATTGACATTTGGGTGCAATTGGACAAAGCTAAGGGGACGTAACCGCCGCAGAATGTGGCGGTTGTCTTATCTGCCAACACCGAGGAAACGATGCGCGTATTCCCCATGCGGATTGGAGCTCTGGTGCTCACTGTGGTGTGCACGGGGGCAGGGTTGCGCGCGCAGACGGTGATGCAGCAGTTCCAGGATGCGAACAACGGGGTGACGGTGCAGTACTCGGGGGCGTGGCGACCGCTACGGGCGCTGGTGGACGAACATTATTTGAGGCCGAGGAAGCAGCCGGTACGGTTGGCGCTGGTGCTGGACTCTGGGCCGCAGGCGTATCCGGGGACCGAGGTGGCGGGGCTTTCGTTCAGCTATGTGGTGGTGCCGGAGCATACGGCGGCGGGGTGCGACCAGGCGCTGGTGGGGAACCATGATGCTGCGCCGGAGGGAACGGTGACCATCAACGGGCGGCGCTTTGAGGTGGCCGGAGAACAGGACGCGGCACGCAATCAAGAGGTGGTGGAGCGGCTGTACTCGACGTTTGCGAACGACCGCTGCTACCTGTTCGCGCTGCAGATGACGAAGGTGGGGTTCGGGCTGTACGACAGCATCAAGCCGGTGACGCAGGACGAGATGGACGATGCGGAGCGGCGGATGGAGTCTGTGCTGCGGACGGTGCGCATCGAGAACGTGCACTAGGAAAATCCATCAAAGCAACAAGGGAATGATTTCTGCGTGGATCTCCGATTGGGGGCCCGGGCCGATGGTGACGCGCGCCAGCGTGACGGGATGCGCGAAGCGGCGCGGGCCGCAACTGCCCGGGTTGAGGTAGAGCACGCCGTTGGTGGTGCGGACCTCGGGGCGGTGGGTGTGACCGCTGACGACGCACTGGATTTTGGCGGCGGTGGGGGATAGGTCGAGGTCTTGCAGGTTGTGGATGAGGTAGAAGAACTGGCCGTTGAAGACTGCAGGGGCGGTGGCGGGGAGTTCGGCGCAGGCGCCGAAGGAGTCTATGTTGCCGCGGATGGCGATGACGGGAGCGATGGCGTCGAGGGCGTAGAGGATGTTGGCGTCGCCGATGTCGCCTGCGTGGAGGATGTGGGAGACACCGGCGAGCGC
>Ga0316225_1003973_pt1 | contig 10907 bp, 8 predicted proteins | sample TBH18015metaG_FD_206010 | JGI IMG/M metagenome (GOLD analysis project Ga0316225, IMG submission 206010) | Freshwater microbial communities from Trout Bog Lake, Wisconsin, USA - TBH18015 | ecosystem: Environmental > Aquatic > Freshwater > Lake > Hypolimnion/Profundal zone | place: USA: Wisconsin...
AAACTCAAAAACGGTTGTCTGGGGGGAGCGGATGTCATGGCGCTCTTAGGCTATCGCGGTGCGCTTGGCTGTGTACAACCCGGCAATCCCAAATGTGTAAGGCTGCCAGGAGCATTCCGAATATCCGGTGCCCTGCATCAGCTTCACCATCTCCGCTGGAGGAGGGAAATTCCCAACCGAAGTGGGCAAATAACTGTAGGGGCCATCCTTGCCGCAGATCATCCGTCCAATGGCCGGCAGCACGCGCCGGAAATAAACCGCATAGGCCTTGCCCATCAATCCGCCCGGTTCGCTGAACTCCAGAATCCCCAACTGCCCGCCCGGCTTAAGCACCCGGTTGAACTCCCTCAGCCCGGCCTCATAATTCGCCAGATTGCGGAATCCGAAGGCCGACACAATCAGATCCAGCGATGCCGACTTGAGCGGCAGATGCAGGGCATCGGCCTCCAGCGCCACCGCATAAGGTTCTCCGGCTTCACGCGCGCCCACGCCCGGCCCGCCAAACTTCAGCGCCCCGCGGCTCAGCATCCCCCGCGCAAAATCCCCCGCCAGCACTGGCCGCGAATTAGACGGCCTGCGCTTCAAAAGCGCCATGGTCATATCGCCCGTGCCACAGCAGATATCAAGAATTGCCGCATCAGGGTCAGCCAGCACCGTCCGGAACCGCCGCGCCGTCCGCCACCACCACAGCCGGTCAACATTCGCTGACAGCACATGGTTCAGCAGGTCATATCGAGGCGCAATCGAGTTGAACATCTGCTGCACGGCCTGCGCCGCGCCTGCCTCGTCCTCTGCGCCACTCGGTTTGGCTCCACTTGCCGGCATTGTATGGCTTTCCTCGTAAATCTCAGGTCACATAGCAACCGGGGTATCCGGCGTGCCTACTGATTTGAGCACAGGCTCCGCCCAAGCTCAGTGCTCATGAGCTCGGCACTCGGCATAATGCCAACGCGTCTCAGGTCCAGGCGATCCGCATCCCAACAGGCTCCGATTGTAGGGTTCTCGCTCAGCTTTCCGTGCGTGTGCCAAACACAGGCATAATACAAAAGATCAAAATGCGCATCACTCAAATCGAACAGGTTACCGCGTAATTCAGCGGCGTATCTCGCCCCGTGTTCGCCATGCGCAAGATCAAATGAATCAGAATCTCTTCGCGAATCGTGAAAGGCGGCAAACAGCCTGACCACATCGACAACTGCGCTATTGGTAGCGGAAATCTTCAACGCATTCTCTTCGACGCGCCGCCAGTGTTTCGGCCCGTGAATAGAATTCAGATCGCACTTGAAATCCTTTGCCACCCGATCCCAGACAGCGTCGAAGTTGATAGGAGTCATTTTAACGTCAGCCTGGAAGTCCACAAGATCGGTTCGTCGCCCTTCATCCCTTCCATCGAAATGATCACGGCCGCAGCAACTTTGAGTTCAGCTCAGCAGCGCGGAGCTTCTTGACATCCAGAAGATCCTGCTCGCGCCCACTTGCCAGCTTGTTGCGGATCAGATCGTCTCTCGATATGACCAGCGCCGGAGTATCCGGGTCGATAAACCCCTCCAATCGATTCTCCCAGGCGCTGTCAAAATCCAGTCCTGAAACCTGCTGCAGTATGTCAATTCGTTCCGGCGACTGGCCCATTTGAAAGATAGTTCCGTCCATGAAATCGTCCGGTGTCATTCCAGCTATCGGAGCGCCGAAGTCAGCCAGCGCCTGAAATACAGCCTTTGCGTTCTCCCGGTCAGTGCGAATCCAGAGGTCGATATCTTTCGTGGTGCGCGGTTCCAAGTGCACACCGAATGCATAGCCCCCGATAACCAGGTATTTAACTTTGTAGGCGTTGAATGCGCGCAGGATGTCCTGAAAGTCCTTGTTCATCATGGGCTGGCACTCCTTTGAAGGCGGCTGCGAATGCGTACGCGTCCTGGCTCAACTCTGAGATGGCAATCAAGCGCGCGCCGATTGACTGACTCTGCCAATATCGGTAAGTCTCGGCCTCTTGCTCCTCAAGATCGGTCACTCTGCGAAGTGTCTTGTCCATTCCAGCCCCCTATTGCAGCAGCAGCGGCTCGTCGTCCTTCAACTCTTCCGGCGGAATAATCACAGCCGCTGCAACCTTGTCATCCGTCTCCAGGTTCAGCAGGCGAACTCCCTGCGTTGCCCGGCCCGCCGCGCGTATCGTCTTGGTGTCGATGCGGATGATCTTGCCGAACTGGCTGATCACCATCAGCTCGCTCGTGTCGTCCACCAACTCGATCGTGTTCACGCGCCCGATCCTCGGCGTCACGGCCATGTTCTTTACGCCCTTGCCGCCGCGTGTCTGCAACCGGTACATCTCCACATCCGTGCGCTTGCCAAAACCGTTCTCGGTAATCGCCAGAATCCGGTAGTCGCCCGGCGCATGTTCCTTCGGAGTGATCGCCACGCCAACAACGTAATCGTTCTTCGCCAGCGCTATGCCGCGTACGCCGTAAGCGGGGCGTCCCATGGACCGCACATCGCTCTCGTCGAAACGGATGGCCATGCCCAGGTGCGTCGCCAGAAACACCAGTTGCGAGCCGTCGGTGATGCGCGCCGCCACCAGCTCATCGTCCTTGTCAATGCCGATGGCAATAATCCCACGCGCCATCACATTTGAAAAGTCCTTGAGCGGCGTCTTCTTCACCGTTCCGTGCTGCGTGCCGAAGAAGATGAACTTACCCTCTTCTTCCAGATCGCGAACCGGTAGAATCGCGCGCACGTTCTCGCCCTGTTGCAGGTTCAGCAGGCTCTGCATGCTCTTGCCCTTGCCCGCCGCGCCCACGTCTGGCACCTCGTACACCTTGAGCCAGTAAACGCGGCCCGTGTTGGTAAAGCACAGCAGAAACGCGTGCGTCGAGTCCACAATCAACTGCGACACAAAATCTTCCTCGCGCGTCTTCATGCCCGTGCGCCCGGTGCCGCCGCGCCGCTGTTGGCGATAGATGCTGATCGGCGTCCGCTTCAGGTAACCCTGGTGGCTTACCGTCACCGCAACCTGCTCGTCCGCAATCAGGTCTTCAAGCTGCAACTCGGCGCTCTCGTCCACAATCTGCGTGCGCCGCGCGTCGCCATACTTGTCGCGAACCTCTTCGAGTTCCTTCGCAATCACCGCTCGCAGTTTCACCTCACTGGCCAGAATCGATTCGAACTCGGCGATCTTGGCAAGGATTTCCTTCAATTCGTTCAGGATCTCGTCGATGGAAAGCTGGGTTAGGCGATAAAGCTGCAACTCCAGAATCGCGTCAATCTGGCGAAGCGTCAGGCCCTTCTCTTCGTGCGGCAGCTTCACCCGGTCGAGCGTGATAACAATCTCGGTTCCCTTGCCCCACGCGTACAGATTCTCTCTCGCTTCGGCTCTCGAGCCCGACGCGCGAATAATCTTGATCACCTTGTCCAGATTGTCAAGCGCAACCTTCAAACCTTCGAGGATATGTTCGCGGTCACGCGCCTTGCGCAACAGGAACAGCGTCCGGCGCTGCACTACGTCTTTCCGGTGGTTGATGAAGCAGCGAATCGCCTCATCCAGACCCAGTTCTCGCGGCTGCCCGTTCAGCACCGCCAGGAAGATCATTGAGAAACCTTCCTGCATCTGCGTGTGCTTGTAGAGCTGGTTCAGCACAATCTCGGGCTGCGCGCTCCGCTTTAGTTCAATCACAATCCGCATGCCGTCGCGGTCGCTCTCGTCGCGCACGTCGCTGATGTCGTCCACGATCTTGTCGTTCACCAACTCGGCAATGCGCTGGATCAGTACCGACTTGTTCACCTGGTACGGAATCTCGGTAACGATGATCGCCTGTTTTTCCTTGGTCAGGTTCTCAATCGCCACCTTGGCGCGCATCATAAAGCGCCCGCGTCCGGTCTTGTAAGCCTGGACGATGCCGCTCTTCCCGTAGATAAAACCACCGGTCGGGAAATCCGGGCCCTTCACATGCTTCAGCACCTCTGCAAGCCCGGCCTCGGGATTTTGCAGCAGCTCAATCGTCGCGTTCACAACCTCGGTCAGATTGTGCGGAGGTATGTTGGTCGCCATGCCTACCGCGATGCCGCTCGAACCATTCACGATCAGGTTAGGAATGCGCGTCGGCAGCACGGATGGTTCAAAAGTGGACTCGTCGTAGTTCGGAACAAAGTCCACCGTCTCCATGTCGATGTCGGCCAGCAGTTCGCCGGCAATCCGCTCCATCCGGCACTCGGTGTAGCGCATCGCCGCTGGCGGATCTCCGTCCACCGAGCCGAAGTTCCCCTGTCCGTCCACCATCGGATAACGCATGGAAAACGGCTGTGCCAAACGCACCAAGGTGTAGTAGATCGATGAGTCGCCATGGGGATGGTAAACACCCATCGCCTGACCAACCACCTTCGCGCACTTGGTGTATTTCTTGTTGTGCTGCAGGCCCATCTCGCTCAGCGTGTAAAGCACGCGCCGATGCACGGGCTTCAACCCGTCGCGGGCATCCGGCAGAGCCCGTCCGATGATTACGCTCATCGAGTAGTCGAGATACGAGCGGCGCATCTCCTCTTCGATGTTGATGGGAATAAGGTTCGTGCCGCTGTTCGGCGGCGTACCACCTTCAAGAGGGAGCTGGGGATTCTTGTCGTCTGCCATAAGGTTTTTCTAAGCTCGCCGGAAGGCGGCAATAAAGGTCCGGAAACAGCGGGGCCGGGTCCGCGAGCTATGGTTCTATTTTACGCGTTCAAACCCCGTTTCGGCAAGGTGAAACAGGATAAATAAGTCCTTATTTTGCTTTAATTTATAGCGATTTTCTCGTCGCCTCGCAACGGCTCTCCGCGGTCAGGTCTGCGCGGGCGGTTCTTGCTGTGGAAATGACCGCAGTTTCATTCCCAATCTCAGCCGATTTTATCTGGAAAATACAGCCGGAAAACCTGCCGAACTCCCCAACAAATCGCCCCTACAGCAACCCCGGCAAGCTCAACAAACAGAAAACCGCCTGCAGCAGCACAATGGCTCCCCCGGCAGCCTGAGCCAGCCGCCCATGCGGCCCCTCGTAGGCATCAGCCAGCACCCCGCCCGCAAACGTCACCAGGAACGGCAGCGCCCACAGCCACGGACTGCCCTGTGCCCCGGTCATCACCAGTAGCACCACCGCCGCAAAGCAAACCAGCGGTGCCGTGTTGCCAAAGTACCGTGACCGCCTCAGTCCCAGGTAAAGCACCAGAGCCGCTCCCACAGCCACCGTGATCCCCGCATTGCCCAGTGCGCTGAAGAACCGCGTAGCCGGCTCAATTGAGAACCAAAGCAGCCCCGCCGCCGACCGGAAAACATAGCTGAACGCATCCGGCGAAAAACCGTAGCAGGCAAACACCCCCAGCAGCGCCCCGGCTACGGCCATCAGCACGATAGGCACCACCTGGCTTCTGCGCCCCTCGGCCACCCACAGCATCAGCGCCAGCCCCAGCAGGGCCACCACCGGCAGTGCTGCAATATGCGCCGCCGCTGCCATCCCAAAGGCAGCTGTCAGCAGCAGGATGCGCGGACGCCATTTGCTCCGTGGCCCCTGCATCGCATGGGCCACGCCGATGCACGTGTAGACGCCCCCATAAACTCCCAGCGCCGCCAGCACGTCAGCATTCGGAGCTACGCAAGCTCTCAGTACCGCGGGAGAGAAGCAATAGAGTGCCAGCGCCGTGTAGCCGCCCAGGTTCCCATAGAGTCGCCGCGTCACCCACCACACGCCTCCGCCCAGCAGAAACCCAACCAGCAGAAAAGGCAGGCGCAACAGCAGCAGCACGTGCGGCATCTGGTGGCGCAACTCCCAGGTGCTCAGTTGGGATGCGCCGCCCTCTCCCCCAACCGCCTGAAATACCCTGTCCTCAGGCTTGCGGAACCGGTCCAGCCCCCGCTCCGCCAGCAGGTTGAGCGTCAGCGGCAGCCCCGCCAGCCGGTAGGCCAAAATTCCATCGTGAATATTGCCGCAGGTGGTGTAGTAGCCAGCCAGGGCTGAAGGACGCTCCCAGGTCTCCCGGCCGCAGCGCGCGTACTGGTAATCCCGGTCAGTCAGCGTCTGGTGCGCCGTAAGCCAGAGTCCCTGCATCAGAAAAAGCGTCAGCAACCCCGCCGCAATGCGTTGCGGCAGGTTGAAGCGAAAGCGGCGAAGGATTCCAAACCGGTGGGTCATCGTGTCAGACGGGCAGACTCCAGTCTAAATCGCGCCGCACCCCCGCGCTGGCCCCCGTCTGGCCGATTCGCCCTTCCAGCAGCTTTACCCTTGCAAACACGCTGGGGCTAAACTAACCGAACATGCTCACCCGCCGTCGCTTCGCCGGCAATGCCGCCGCCCTCCTGTTCACCTCTCCTTTGCGCTTCGGTCTGGCCCAAACGGCGAATCACTATCGCAATCCCATCCTCGGCGGCGACCATCCAGACGCAGGTGCCATCCGCGTTGGTCAGGACTTCTATCTCACCCACTCCAGCTTTGACTACGCCCCCGGACTTCAATCTGGCACTCCCGCGACCTCATCAACGGGCGTCCCGTGGCAGCGGCCCTCCCCAGCTACCATGGCCGCATCTTTGCCCCCTACCTGTGCCAGTTCCAGGGCGGTTCTTCATCTATTTCCCCGCGGGCGGCGTCATTCACGTTGTCCATGCCAATCACCCCGCCGGGCCCTGGAGCGAGCCTGTCAGCCTCGGCATCCACCTCTATGACCCCGCCCACATCGCCGAGGGCGGCCTCTGGGGACACACGGAGAAGGGAACCACCCGCGCCACCTTCCGCATCGTCAACGACCGCCAGGAGGTGGACTTCTACTACCGGCTCCCCGGCCAGCCATGGAAAAAGACCGACACCTCGACTGAAATCTCCGGAATGAACCACAACGTCCTCGGCAGTTTTCTCGACGTCCGCCCCGCCCTCTTCGCCTGCGGCACCGGCTCCGCCACCTTCCGATCCTTCTGCTACTGGCCGCGGGCGATGGCTCCCATCTAGCCCGTTAACAAGGAATTTCCACCGCGCTTTGCCCCAGCCGCCGCCAACCGCTACACTTCCCTCAGCATGGCCATCGCTCACGACAACACTCCGGAACGCCTTGTCAGCGCCGCCCGCGCCGATGAAGAGCAGGGCTTTGAACTCAAACTGCGCCCCCGCTGGCTCCGCGAGTTCATCGGCCAGTCCAAAGCCAAAGAGCAGTTAGCCATCGCCCTTGAAGCCGCCAAATCCCGCGGCGAGGCCCTTGACCACGTCCTCCTCTTCGGCCCTCCCGGACTCGGCAAAACCACCCTCGCCACCATCATTGCCAACGAGCTGGACGTGGGATTCCAGCAGACCTCCGGCCCCGCCCTCCAGATTCAGGGCGACCTCACCGCCATCCTTACCAACCTGCGCGAGCGCCAAGTGCTCTTCCTCGACGAAATCCACCGCATGCAACCCGTGCTCGAAGAAAAGCTCTATACAGCCCTCGAGGACTACAAACTCGATATCATCATCGGCCAGGGCCCGGCGGCGCGAACCCACGTCATGGAGATTCGACCCTTCACCTTCATCGGCGCCACCACGCGCCCCGGTCTGCTTAGCTCGCCCCTGCGCTCCCGCTTTGGCATCCTCCTCCGCCTTGAGTTCTATACAGAAGAAGACCTCCGCTTCATCGTCACCCGCTCAGCGGAGGTCATGGGAATCCCCATCGATCAGGACGGCGCCGCGGAAATCGCCCTCCGCTCCCGTGGAACACCGCGCATCGCCAATCGGCTTCTCCGTCGCGTGCGCGACTACGCGCAGGTGCGCGGCTCAGGCATCATTGACCGCCCCACCGCCAACGCCGCCCTCACTCTGCTTGAAGTGGACGCACACGGCTTCGACGAGATTGACCGCAAGCTGCTGCTCGCCATTATCCAGAAGTACGATGGTGGCCCCGTCGGCCTCAGTACCCTGGCCGCGACCCTCGCTGAAGAGCAGGATGCGCTTGAAGAAGTCTACGAGCCCTTCCTCATCCAGATCGGTTTTCTTGATCGCACTCCGCGCGGTCGCGTCGCCACGCGCCTTGCGTATGAGCACTTCGGCCTCACCATGCCCGGCCGCCAAACACCGCTGTTTTAGAAGCAGTTTGCCGTGCATGCAATTTAGGTGTCCACCCTCGCCGCTTCTTTGTTTTTGCGGCTAGGGTGGGATGCCGAGACACTGACCGCACCATCACCCAGGAGACGTTTTCTCATGGCACTTACTGAATCCACCATGCTCTCGCTCGGCACCATCGCCCCTGACTTCGCGCTCACTGACGTTGTCACCGGCAACACCGTTCACCGCGACCACTTCCGCGGCCGCAAGGCCTTGCTGGTCATGTTCATCTGTCCCCATTGCCCTTACGTCAAGCATGTGAATCAGGGCTTGGCTGCGCTCGGCAACCACTACGCCGCGCAGCCCATCGGCATCGTTGCCATCAGCGCCAACGACGTAGCCACCCACCCCGCCGACGGCCCCGAGGGCATGAAGCAGCAGGCAGAGACCTTCGCCTTTGCGTTTCCCTATCTCTATGACGAAACCCAGGCTGTCGCCCACGCCTACAAGGCCGCCTGCACTCCAGACTTCTTCCTCTTCGACGCCGATTTCCGCCTCGTCTATCGCGGCCAGTTTGACTCCAGCCGCCCCGGCAACGGTGTCCCCGTTACCGGCGAAGACCTTCGTGCCGCCATCGACACAGTTCTGGCGGGCAAGCCGCTCCTCACAGACCAGCGCCCCTCCATCGGCTGCAATATCAAGTGGAAGCCGTAGACAATAAACTCCGTCTGAATGGATAGAGCCAGCAACAGGCGGTCATCCTCAGACAGGTCGATCAGTCTGAGGATGCACTCACCAAATGTCGAAATGAGACATGATGCAGGGGCCAGCTTCCTGGCCCCTGTACTTACAGCTCCAACGCCTTCAAATAATCCCGGAAGGCACCGGCAAACTCAGGCCGCTTCAGAGCAAACTCCACCGTAGCCTGCAGCATGCCGAACTTGTCCCCGGCATCAAAGCGCTTGCCTTCGAAGGTATAGCCAAATACCTTCTCTTCTCTCACCAGCGCCAGTATCCCATCGGTGAGTTGTATCTCCCCGCCCGCGCCCGGAGTGGTCTTCTCCAGTAACTCAAACACCCGCGGAGTCAGCACGTAGCGCCCGATGATCGCCTGCTTTGAAGGTGCTTCTTCAAACTTGGGCTTCTCCACCATCCCCGTGCAGTTATAAATCCGCTCATTGTCCGCATCCTGCGAGCCGGCCAGCACTCCATATGCGCTGATCCCCGCGCCCTCAATGGTCATCGTCGCCAGCACCGAGCCGCCCTTTTGCTCAAACACCCCGATCATCTGCTTCAGGCAGGGCGTCTTCGCATCAATCACATCGTCGGGCAGAATCACGGCAAACGGCTCATCGCCCACCAGTTGCTTCGCGCAAAGCACCGCGTGGCCCAGCCCCAGCGGCTCCTTCTGGCGTACGTAGCTGATCCGCGCCATCGAAGAGATCCCGCGAGAAATAGCAAGCAGCTCCTTCTTGCCCTTCCGCTCCAGCGTCGCGTCCAGCTCGTAGCTGATGTCGAAGTGGTCTTCCATCGCGCCCTTGCCGCGGCCCGTCACAAAAATAATGTGCTCAATCCCCGAGGCAATTGCCTCTTCCACGCCGTACTGGATGATGGGCTTGTCGATAAGTGCCAGCATCTCTTTGGGGATAACTTTGGTGGCCGGCAAAAACCGTGTGCCTAATCCACCTGCCGGAAATACAGCCGTTCTCACCTGTCCGCTCATGTCCTCTCCCTCATCTTCATCGTATTCGTTATGCCTTGAGTAATAGATACATCGGGTGCCCAGGGCTCGACTTTGAGACCTGGGAAACAAATGCTCTAAAGCGCTGGCGTCCCATCCCCCAGCATCGCCTCACGTACAATCTGCACCGGCGGAAACCCCTGCCGCAGAAAATCATTATGGAACTTCTCCAGCGAGAACGCCGCGCCCTGCTTCTTCTTCATATCCTCGCGCAGCTTCATGATCTCCAGCTTCCCCAGCGTGTAATACAGATACGTGGGATCGCTCGCTCCGCGCTTCGTCTCCACTACCGCATTCTCCTTTGACTGGTAGCCTTCCTTCTGGAAGAAATCTTCGGCCTGCTCAACACTCATCTTCCCCGTGTGCATCTCGATGCCGACAATAAACCGCGCATTGCGCAGCAGCGCATCCTGCAACTGCCCCAGCCGCAAAAACTTGGCCTCGCGCGCATCTTTCGCGCCTGTCCCTGGCTGTCCGTAGCCCTCGTCCAGCATCATTTGCTCGGTGTAGTGCGCCCACCCCTCCACGTTGGTGTTTGCCCCAAGCAGCTTGCGCACCCGGCTCGGCGCCTGCGGAACCCACAGGAATTGAATGTAGTGCCCCGGATACGTCTCATGCACCGCCGTTGAAACCACCGTGCCCACATTGAAGCCGTGCATGTAGCCTTCCACCTCGGCGGGCGTCATCTTGGGGTCAGGCAGCGTCACGTTGAAGTAGGCTTCGGTCGCGTGCGTCTCAAACGGTCCCGGCGTGTCCATGCTGGCTGTCGTAATCGCCCGCATAAACGGCGGCGTCTCTTCCAGAATCGGCCGCACTTCCGACGGAATCGTCACAATATGGTGCGACCGGATAAAGCTCACCAGCCCATCAAAAGTGGCTCGAAATGCTTCCATCAATTTATCCGGCGCGGGATGATTTTCTCCCAATTGCTCCAGCACCGCGCTCGGCGTCTTCATCGGTTCCAACTCCGCCGCCACCTGCCTGAAGTGCTCCTGGTTTGCTCGCATGTTCGCCCATCCAATTTCGAGCAGCTTGTCCAGCGGCAGGTCCACCATCTCGTCGTATGCCAGTTTCTTTGAGAACGTCTCCGCGCCGATGCGGAAGTCGCCGTTGGACCTCGCTAGCAGATCCGTTTTCAGCCAGTTCAAATA
>Ga0316225_1004003_pt1 | contig 10840 bp, 6 predicted proteins | sample TBH18015metaG_FD_206010 | JGI IMG/M metagenome (GOLD analysis project Ga0316225, IMG submission 206010) | Freshwater microbial communities from Trout Bog Lake, Wisconsin, USA - TBH18015 | ecosystem: Environmental > Aquatic > Freshwater > Lake > Hypolimnion/Profundal zone | place: USA: Wisconsin...
GGAACCTTTCGCATCCATCAACGGAAAGGTCTGAGTCACGGCGTAATCCGCCGTCCACAGAAAAAACGTGGCCAGTCCCAGGGCGCGTCCGCGCACGGCGGTCGGAAAAATTTCCGCGAGGATGACCCAGGTCACGGGCCCCACGGACAAACCGAAACAGCCGATGTAAAGCAGGATGAACAGGAGCATCCACCCGCTGGCCGCCGCCGGGTCGGTGAGCGTCTGGGCCATGAGGCCCATCGCCACGAGGCTGAGGCCCATGCCGGCGGAGCCGAAGAGCATCAGCGGCTTGCGGCCCCAGTGGTCCACGGTCGCAATGGCGATCACGGTGAACAGCACGCCCGCGCCGTTGATGATGAGCTGGGTGAGCAGACCGGCATCCACGCCGGTTGCGGCGCTCATGGTCTTGAAGATGGTCGCCCCAAAATACATGAAGACATTGATGCCGGTGACTTGCTGGAGGATGGCGAGCAGGATGCCGAGGAGCAGCGGCAGGCGCAGGTTGGCGGAGAATAATTCCCGCCAGTTGCCTTGTTCCTGCGACAAGGCCGACTGGATGCTTTGGACCTCCGTAACGGCGAACTCAGCGCCGGCGACACGGGCCAGAATATGCCTTGCCTGGTCTTCTCGCTTTTGCTCCAGCAGCCAGCGCGGGCTTTCGGGAAGGGGAATCAGCAGCGCGCCGAAGAGTACGGCGGGCACGATGCCGGTGCCGAACATCCAGCGCCAGCCGGTGTTGATGAGCCAGGCTTGGATTTCCGGTTGCGCGGAATCACCCTTGGCATGGGCGATGAAATAGTTGATGAAGGCGGTGACGGCGATGCCGCCGACGATGGCGATTTGATTCACGGCCACCATGCGTCCTCGAATGTGGGCCGGCGTGATCTCGGCGATATACATCGGCGTCGAGATGGATGCGATGCCGATGCCTACGCCGCCGATGATGCGGAAGCAGATGAAAGTCCAGATGTCATTCGGCAGCGCAGTGCCGATGGCGGAGGTGAGAAACATCAGGGCCGCGAGGATCATCGCCAGCTTGCGTCCGAAATGGTCGGAGACCGGGCCGACGAGCAGCACGCCCGCCGCACAGCCCAGGAGCACGCAGCCGGACGCCCAGCCTTTCATGAAATTGCCGAGGGCGAACTTGGCGGTCAACGGCTCGATGGCGCCGGAGATGACGCCGGTGTCATAGCCGAACAACAAGCCGCCCAGCGTGGCGATCAGGCAGATCGGGAGGAGGTATCGCCAGTTGATATGCCCGTTGATCTGCACTTCAAAGGATGGGTTGTTGGTCATTATTCTTCGTGTTTCATGGGTGTCCGGATGATTCTTTTAGCTCCCAGGCGGCGTGGCCACCCTTGCGGTCACTACGGTTTGATTTTGCACCGGTGCGGTTGCGGGCCAGGCCAGTTTTTCGCCAGTGGCGGTCTGGGCCGTGATGTAATACTCAAAATCCTCCTGGTTGGCCTGGAGCGCGACGGCATAAAGGGCGCGGGCGACGTGCGTCAAATTGACTTTCTGATATCCACCCCGGCCCAGGCTGCGCCAAAACAGCGCCACCGATTTCGCGGGTTGATTATCGAGCACGATGACGTTCAATTTCAGCGGCTCACCCGGCTCAATCTGCGTGCGGACGGTCGGAACAATGATGCGCGGCGCACCGCCGTAATTCACCGATGGCGTCGCCTCGGCGGGCAGCGGCGTGCCAAGCGCGTCGGCGATTTCCTGGTCGTGCCCGTCCAGCAGGTGCAGGGTCCGGCGGCTGTGCATTTCCAAGTTGGCGAGGGTGCCGAGTTCGCCGGGCGTATCGGTCGCGGCGGTCTGAAACGACAGCAATTTTTCCCAAATGCGCGCCAGGTTGAGGCGGACCGCCAGGGCCTCCGCCGCGAGTTTCATCTTCTGCGTGGCGTCCGGTTCACTTTTCATCGCCCCGACGGCGCGATCCAGTTCACCGCGCAGGCAGCCGACCTGCGCGATGGACTCGGCGGCGCGATAGGTGTTGAGCCAGTAATCAAAACGGTCGAGGTTTCCCGCGCCGCGGATTTGGGACCGGAGCGCGGCGAACGAATTCACAAATTCGAATTGCTTCCGGACCTGTTCCCATGGCGCAGCGTTGGCGACAATGCCGCCGGGGCCGGATTTCCAGTCGGTGACCTTCGGCATCTTCACGCCATCTATCCCGGCCATGATGGCGCCAGCGGCGGCCGCGACGTTTTCGCCAAAACTCGCGCGGGCAAAATCGGCATAGAAATCGTCAATGGGCATGGCGCGGTTCTTGCCCGGCATTACGCCCACGCTGGCGATCCGGTCGGCTTCATAGTCTTTGAACTTTTCTCCGCCGCAATTGATTTTGCGCGTGAACGGCTGTCCGGCAAGCTGGTTGGCCGCCTTGGTCACGCCGTCAATGACGATGCCGGCGATGCATGGAAACTCAATCTGGCGCGTGAAATCAATCCGCAGCGCACCGTTGGTCACGGCAATATTTGTGAAAGTGAAATCGAGTGCGTGGTTTTTTCCGGCTTTTGCGAAGATGTCCAATTGATCAATGACTGGCTGACCTTGAAGCATCGCGCCAAAAACCCGCTTGCCGGCCTCGCCGTAATGCGGTTCGTTGAATTTCAGCGTGACCGCATACGTTCCGTCGGGAACGGTAAGTCGGTAGCCGTTCAGGTTGAAACGAACCTTCTGGTAAACCGGTGTTTCGTCGGTGTCCGCGACCGGCGCGGTGAAGGCGGCAACCTGGCCGTCGAGCGCGCCGTCGCCCGCCGTCTGCGGCTTCACCGGCGTTGCGTCGTAGCTCGCGGGAATCCACGACTGATCCCAAGCCGCCGCCGCCAGTGCGGCGACGTTTTGCATCATCGCCTTGGTGCGCCAGTGAATGCCGAGCAGGCCGGTGCATCCGAGCCGTTTCGCGTCCGCCGCGTCGTACCGCATCCGCGCTGCCCACGGCTGCGGTTGGGTGAGCGTCGGATCATTTTCCAGCCATGGAATCGCCCACTTTGGCCGGCCAATGATGTTCGCAAAAGCCGGCTCGACGCCGGCGTGGCCGACTTCGCGATTGATGCAGCTCATCGGCGCATCTTTCGGCAGCAATGCGTCGAGCGCCGCGCGGTCGTGCTGGGGTCCCAGCACCCAGCCGCTGGTCGCGAGCGTGAATGGCTGGCCGAGCGATTTTATGGCCTCCAACGCGGCCTGGATGTCGCGCGTGGTTGCCGCAAACTGTTTGGGGTCGTTTCCGCCCCAGGTCCAGCCTTCCGGCGTCCAGAGCCAATAATAATCCACCGGGCAGGCGCGCTGGATGCGCGCAAACATGCCCTCATAAAGCTCGCGTACGGCCGCGGGATCGGCGGGATTTCCCCCCCGGCTCTTTAACTGCTGCTGCACGGCCGCGGGAATCGTCAGCGGGGTTTCCGTGCCGATGCAGGTTTTCACGCCCAGACTTTTCGCGTGCGCAAAAACCCGCCGCAGCATCGCCGCGGTGCGGTTGAAAACTTCATTGGCTTCCTCCGGCGTTTTCGGCCGCGGCATCAGTCCGGCTTGGACTTCGTTTCCGTAACCATCCGCCGGAAAGAGGAGCGCCGCGCCGCCGGCGAAGTCGCTGGTTTTGGTTGGCGTGCAGCCCCAGGTCCCTCTCGGGGTGTTTGCCCAGGAAGACGGATAGCTGAATTGCACGTTGCCATGCTCGTCCAGGTCGCGCTTTGCGCCGATCCACACCAGCGGCTCCGGGCCCACGCCGCCTTCGGGATAACAATGCAGGCCAAGAAAATTCATTCGCAGTTTGATGAGCTGCGAAACATACGCCAGATAATCGTCCTGGTTCCACCAGTCCGGCCCTTCGGCAAAATCATGAAATGGCTGGATGCCGCGCGTTTCAAAGAGCGGCTTGCCGGTTTCATCGAGTTGCGGGATGCGGAACGGGATCTGGCCGTCGGGAATGACGTCGCCGTGCAGATAGAAACGCACGCCGAGTTTCTCCACGAAGGCATAAGTGCCGTACAGAACGCCAACCTCAGTGCCGCCGCTGATGGCCAGCGTGCCTGCGGTGGTTTTCAGCCGGTATTCCTGTGGTGCGAGCGCCGGATCAAGCTTCAGCGCGATGCCGCTTCCGGTTTCCGTTACCGGCAGCAGTTTGCCGGTGCGCAGATAAACGTAGCGCCGGATTTCTTGGGCGGCGAACTTTACGTTCGCTGGCGCGTCCGGTGAACAAACGATGTTGACTGCAAAGGCGCCGCTGGTCAGGCAGCATAGGGTTAGACAGACGAGCACGGTGGTTTTCATATTGGTACTTCGCTAGTTGGGTTCTCGATGTTGTTCATTTGACTGCGGAATGTGCCGCGCGGCGCCCCGCGCGGCTAGCGGCTGCTGTCCTTGATGGCCTGGAACATGGCCAACACATTTTCAATCGGCGAATTCCCCTGGATATTATGCACCGCATTGCAGACAAAACCGCCGTCTTGGTTGAACAGGTCAAGGCGCTCGCGCACCTCGCGATACACCGCCTCCGGCGTTTCATAGATGGTCCGTTGGGTGTTGACGCAACCGCCCCAGAAGGTGATGTCATGGCCGAAATTTGTCTTGAGCTGGACCGGATCCATCCCGCACGCGGAGCATTGGACGGGATTCAAAATGTCGAAGCCGGCGGCGATGAAATCCGGGATGAGCGGAGCCACCGCGCCGCAGGAGTGGATGAAGACCTTCCAGTTCGATTTTTGGTGGATGAGATTATTGAGCTTTTGGTGGTAAGGCTTGAACAGACCCCGGTAAGATTCCTTGGAAATGAACAGGCTGTTCTGTGTGCCGAAGTCCGTGCCGGTGGTCACCACCGCCTGGACGCGGTCGCCAAACATGGCCATGAGTGTCTCCAAGTTCTTCAATGCATACTCGCATTGTTTCTCGAAGATGGCATGGACGTACTCGGGTTGCGCGGCGGTGGCCATATACCATTGGCTGATGTCGCGGATGCCTTTGGGATGCTTGAGGAAGGGCGCGGGCACCAGGGCGATGTCGCCGAAGGCCGTGCCGGGCGCGAGCAGGACGACCCCGGTGTCCCTGGCGTTTTGATCGAGCCAGGCAACCTGTTTTTCATAATAGGCGATATCCTCCGCCAGGAGCAGGCCGAATTCCTCAAGGTTATCCTCTGGGTTCAATTTGTCCTCGTCAATCGGTTCCTGACGGATCAGCGTATCGAAGAAGTAACCGCCCTTGGGCATATGGCCGGAAGGCGGCACCGCAGTGTCGCCTTCGGGATAGGTGAGCCAGCCGCCGTCGGGCGCGGGGGTGACATTGAATTTTCCGGGCACGAGACAGGGCGTGCCGTCGAACAGCGTGAACGGCTTCCAGCCAGCGGCTTCATAGCCGAAGATATTTTTGCGCGGCCAGACGCCGATGACGTCCACGCCGAGCGCCGCGCGCAATTCGGCGTCCACTTCAGCCAGCATCTGGTAAGGTTCGTGGACGCGGGTCGGCGCGGCGCCAGGTCCGACGAGCCGCTGCTTCAACTGGTGCACGATGCTGGTGTGGATGCCGGAGATCCAAGTGCCGCCGAAGTCCACGCAGACCCGGTCGGGCTGACGATGATTCAGCACGGTTGCCAGCCGCTCGCGCGAGGTCATGGTTTTCATAATTGCCACCGACCAATTTGTTGACAATTCTAGGGAAAGGCCATGTCTGAAATACTCAAAAACATATCCCGGGTGAATCTCCGGATGCGGCGGGGTGCGGTGGTGTTTGGCGAGGTGATCTATTCACCCGGAGGCGTTTGCGGACCGCGAATCCAGCATGATTATCAGCTCGTCGTCCTGCACCGGGGCGGCCTTGAGCTGCGGCTGGACGAAGGGCGGATGGCCGTCCCCGCCCCCTGCGGCATCCTGCTGAGTCCCGGCCACCGCGAGCATTTTATTTTCTCCGCGGAGCGGGAAACCCATCATAGCTGGTGCTCCATTGACGCCGGAGCCGTCCCGCAAAAACTGCGTCGGTTGTTCCGGGCCTCCGGCAGCCCCGCACTGGTGGACGCCAATGTCGAGGCGTTGATGGAACTGGGCAAGGCCATCTTTCATGAAGGCCATCCCGATGCTCTGTTGGAAAATGCCTTTCACCTCAATCTGGGCCTGGCTTTGCTCGCCGGCTTCGCTCTCCGAGTCCATGCCCGGACGGCCTCAGTCAACCGGGGAAGTCTGGCGCTGGCGCGGGCGGAGCGCTTCATCTTGCAGCAGTTTGGAAAAGACCTGGCCTTGCAGGATATGGCGGGTGCCGCCGGCGTCTCGCGCCAGCACTTGTTGAAATTATTCCGGGACCGCTACCACACCTCACCCACGCAGTATCTGTATGACCGGCGCTTGCGTTTTGCCGCCGGCCAACTGATACATACGGGGCTTTCCGTCAAAGAAATCGCGGAAGGCTGCGGATTCGCCAATGCCTTTCATTTTTCCCGCAAGTTCAAGCAGACCTACGGACAGAGTCCGCGCCTGTGGCGCTCCCAACAATGGTCCAGCGAGTGACGGTCAGATCGGCGGGCCTTTTCTGTTTTGCTCGGGGAGTCACGCCTCACGCTCCGCGCATTTTGGGTTTCTGCGCTCGCGTTTTTCGCGATGGGTTGCTTCCGGTTTGACTTATGCCACTGCTTGCTTTATCCGATTCGCCCTGTGAATCATGACTTTGCCAAGCTGCAGCGTTCGCCGCGCGACCTCGCCCGCTGGCAAACCGCACAACAACAGCTTTTGGGCGGACGCTGCGGCGCCGCCCTGGCGGCTTACCGCGATTTGACGCGCCGGTTTCCGGCGATCCCCGAACTGTGGTTCGAGCTCGGCAATGCGGCGTCCGCGGAGTTGGATTTTGCGCTAGCCGGCGCCGCGTACCGCCGCGCGCAGGAGCTTGCCCCCAACAATCCCTCGCTGCTCGGTTCCATCGGACATCAATACCTCGGCCTGCGCCAGCTCGACAATGCCCGCGCCAGTTTCGAGCGCGCCGTCGCCGCCGACCCGGATTCCGTGGATGCGCGCATCAACCTGGCCGTGTGGTTCGAGAAGGAACGCCGCCTCGAGGAAGCGTGGGCCAATGTCGAGACCTGCCTGGCTAAACATCCGCGCGACGATCAGGCGCGGTATTTTCGCGCCCTGCTGCTCCATCGCAAGAAGATGGATGCGGAAGCCGAAACGGCGCTGCGCGATTTGATCCGGGACGAGCCCAAGTATCCCTACGTGAAGTATGCCGCGCCGCATCTGCTCGGGGTGGTGCTGGATCAACTTGGCCAATATGCCGAGGCCGTGCAATGGCTGTGCCGGGCCAAGGCGCAAGTGCGCACCATCACCGACACCGCGGTCCTGGAAAAGGCCTACGACGAAAGCGACCGCCGCCGCCGCGAACTGCTGGCTTGCCTGACTCCGGAGCAGCTCCGGCGCTGGCGGCAGGAGGCGCAGCCGTCCGGCGAGCGTTATCAAATTGCGTTTCTCGGCGGGCATCCCCGTAGCGGCACCACGCTGTTGGAACAGATTCTCGACGCGCATCCCGACGTGTTGGCCTTCGACGAGCCGCAATCATTCAGCCAGGAAATCACCAGCCGCCTGGATTTTCCGCAGGCGCGTAGCGCGTCCGCCTGGTCGGAAAAAATTGATGCGCTGCCGCTGTCACAGCGCGCGGATATGCGCCGCCGTTACGTGAAAAGCCTGTTGCGGGAGATTCCCGAGGAACCGTCGGCCCGCGTGTTGCTCGACAAAAATCCATCGCCCACGATGTCGCTGAATCTGTGGCTCCGGGTGTCTCCGGAATTGAAGGTGCTGATTGCCCTGCGCGACCCGCGCGACGTGGTCATCAGTTGTTTCTTTCTGAACATCATGCTCAATGCGACGAATGTGAATTTCTTGAGCCTGGAGCGGACGGCTAAACATTACGCGGATTTGATGGATGTCTGGCTGCGCCTGCGCGAACTCGGCGGATTCGGCTGGTTGGAATCGCGTTATGAGGACGTGGTGGCGGATCTGGCCACGGAAGGCCGCAAAGTGACGGAATTCATCGGGCTGAGCTGGCATCCGGACCAAGCGCGGTATTTTGAAACCGCGCGGCGCAAGGTGCTGTATGCGCCGACGTATCATGACGTGACGCAGCCAGTGTATCAGCGCGCGGTTGGCCGCTGGGTGCGCTACGCCGAGGCCCTGGCGCCGGTGCAGGCCAAGCTGGAGCCCTATTGCCGCGCCTTTGGCTACCCGGTGTAGCCGCCGACTTGAGGAAGCGGATTTTGTGCATTGGATGTTGGAGGTGGATTTTTTGGTCCGGGCATTGCCGTCCTTTATACATTCTGTTAAGTTGCCGCCCGTGCCGGACACCCAAAGAATTGCCGTGGTTTCGCCCTTGTGGACCGCTTGGGTTCATCGTTTGCTCCGGGGCGCCTTGGGCTATGCCGAAGCCCGCGGTCACTTTGTCCTGCGTGAATTTCATCTGCCGCGCGGCTTTGGCCTTTCCGATCGCACGCTTCAGACCTTGCGGAAGTGGCAGCCACACGGGGTGATTTGTCATTTGGAGGAGCAGGAGCTGCGGCGGCTCATGCATGCGCTGCGCCAATCCGCGCCCGTCGTGAATGTCGGTGCCACCCGGCCCCAGCCCGGCGTGACGCGGGTGACCGGCCGGTTTGCCATGCAGGCCGAGGTGGCGGTTCGGCATTTGCGCCATCAGGGACTGCGTTCCCTGGCCCTGCTGTTGTTGGAGGATCTGGCCGAGCAGCAGGCGGCTTTTGTTGAGGTCTTCCAGCGGGTGGCTCGCCCGTCGCATACCGCCACGGCCACCTGTTGCGAAGTGGTCTCGCCCGGTTTGCTGGACAATCCTTCGTCCCGCGTCGTGCCCGTTCCCGCCCGGCTGGCCGCGTGGCTGCGGCAATTGCCCAAACCGACCGGCATATTTTGTCCGCAATCCGGCGGCGGCGGTTATCTCATTCGGGTTTGCCACGCCTTGGGCTGGCGCGTGCCGGGCGACCTTAGCGTGGTAGGAGTGGATGACAGCGACGTCTGCCTGGCCAGCGAGCCGACCTTGACTAGCGTGCTGGTTTCCGGCGAACAGGTCGGGCGGGAGGCTTTGCGCCAGCTTGAGCGGATGATTCGGCGCGAGCCTGGCATCCCGGAACTGGTGCGGACTGACACCATGGATTTGCACGTGCGCGAGTCCACCGGCTCGCGGCCCGCTGAGGTATGCGACATTGCCGCCGCGCTGGATCATATCAATCAGTATGCGTGTGTCGGGCTGTCTGTGGAGCGGCTCGTCCGGGAAACGCAGCACGTCTCGAAGGTGACCTTCCACAAGCATTTTCAGGCGGCGACCGGACAGTCGCCCGGCCGGGCGATTTTGCAGCGACAGCTTGACGAGGCCCGGCGGCTGCTGGCCGAGAGCAAATTGTCTGTCACCGCCGTTGCCGAGCAATGCGGATTTGGCAGCAGCAGCGACTTCGCCCGCAGATTCAAGCTGACCGAGGGCCAGACGCCGGGTGCTTATCGCGCGCTCCATGCGCGCGGTTGAACCTGAACCCAGAGCTGAAGCCATCCTTCCCCTCCTGGCGAGCCGGGGCGGTGTCCGGCGTTGCCATTTCCCAATTCGATTAACAAAATGTATAAAGTTCTGAACTAAATGCCATAGACGGTTGAGGCTTTGGTGTTAAGCTGGAGCCTGAGTATGACCGCTATTCCAAGCAATCAACCCTGGCGAACGCAACCGCTCACGACTCAGATACTCCCCCGAACGTGGTATGGCCAGCTTCCCGCGCAAAATGATAAACTGAGAACATGATTGAAAGTATTTGAAATACTGGTTTGAAACCAGTCCCAATTTAACCAACGCCAACCTGCCCCGATCGCCTTAGTCCCCATGAGACCCATCCTGAAAACCATGCCCCGGCTTGCGCCCCTGCCGCTTGCCATCCTCCTTGGCCTGACCGTGCTGGCGCCCGCGACCAGCCGAGCCCAATACCATTTCTACGATGTCAACGTCAACGCCAGCGGGGCGGACTGCATCCGGCAGGAATACCGCACCGTGAACGCGCCATCTGGAATCTATGATGCCATTCACGAGGACGATGTCACCAGTTCGGATGGGGGAACGGGGTATTGGTACGGCGGTTTTACGCATCAGAATAATGTTAATGGCCAGGCGAGTACGCTGGTCCAGTACGTCTTCTGGCCGGCCGGCGGGTGGTTTGCGCCTTACTGTCAGCAAATCCCCTACTTCGCACGAACGAGATTGGGTATCCGCAGATCGGCGAAGGCAGCAGTTGCGCCATCAAGGGGTATTGGCCGCAATTCAACACCAACCTCTGGTACCGGGAAGTGACCCGGTATTGGCAGAACGGGACGCCGCATGTGGGCTTCCAAGGGGAGTGGATCAAGGATCCGGTGAGTGGCAACTGGTATCATGTCGGCACGGTCATGTACCCGTTTTCCGTGATCGGGGTGAACGGGATGACCGGCTGGCAGGAGAATTTCTCCGGCTACACCGGCGACTACATTGTGGATCATGCCGGCGGTTATTTCCATACCAACGGGGTCTGGGCGAGTGCCAACCAGATTAGCTACACCTCCAACGGCAAGACTTACTTGACGACCAACAACCTCAGCCCCAATACACCCGATTTTGACCCCGTCAACCCGATGACGACCGAATCGGCGGTCGGCCCCGATTATACCAGCGGGTATAACAACCCCCAGACGTGGACCCTGGCCAACCAGCCCTTGCAGCCCGCGTTTGACCCGATCGTGGTGACCAATTACAGCGCCAGCGTGCTGAGCACGCAGTTGTTCGTACAATGGCAATTACCGCTCAGCAGTTCGCCGCAGCTTTCCTACTTGGTCGAGGTCTTCAATAACTC
>Ga0316225_1004004_pt1 | contig 10838 bp, 13 predicted proteins | sample TBH18015metaG_FD_206010 | JGI IMG/M metagenome (GOLD analysis project Ga0316225, IMG submission 206010) | Freshwater microbial communities from Trout Bog Lake, Wisconsin, USA - TBH18015 | ecosystem: Environmental > Aquatic > Freshwater > Lake > Hypolimnion/Profundal zone | place: USA: Wisconsin...
TTCTAGTGTACCATACTTTGCTATAAGCTTACGAATGTAAGTTAAAGAGGTGTACTTGTTAGTTTTTCCTGTTACCGGACATGTTAAAGATAATGGCAAAGGAAATCCGCGACTAGCTTCTTTTTGAGCTTTAGTTTGAGCACGTTTTAATGAAGATGCGCGGCGACGTTTAGCAGGAGCAGCAGTGTTAATTGTTAAAGGGCTTGGATTTGTTGATTTAATTTCGGTTGTTTCGTTCATACGCGAATATTTAGTATGGATAAACCAAAATCAACTTAGCATATCCAAAAAGTTATATTTTGTCGAATTTATTTGCTAATCCTGCTATATCAGATTGTTGAAACTTAAATGCTAAAGCTGCACCTGCAGGTCCAAGCATTGCTACTAAACCAGACGGTAAATGATTGCTTAATGCTCCTAAATGTGGTATAATAAAAGACTGAATCATTGGTATTGCTGCTACCGCAGCTGAAATAATAAATGCCTTGGACTTGGCAATATTAACTTTTTTAATTTGATCTTTACAACGTTCTTTATGAACCTTCATTAACGTAGCACTAATAGCTGCATCTGCCATAATCATCTTATTGTAAGCTTGCCGATCAAAATAAGCTATCTTAACTGGTGTTTTAGCCTTAACTGTAGCATTACGAGGTGCACCAGATACTAAAGCTCCTTCTCCAACGAACACTCCCGGTGGCAAGGTTGCAAGAAACACTTCCTTATCTCCTGCTTGTTTAACGACATCAACTTGCCCGGATAGAACCACAAACATGAACTCTCCGATGTCGCCCTCTTTAATGATAACCTCACCAGCTGGGTGCTCTTTTGCGGTTGGAAAGGTAGCAATCTTTTTTACAATCTTTGGTGGAACACCAGCAAATAAAGCAGATGCTTGAATCTCTTCAAATTTAACTTTTAGTTTCTTAGCCATTATCTACTGGTACAAGCACTGAGCCCTCAGAAGTATCAGCTAACACGTACATTTGGTTCTGTTTAGAGCGTAATTTGCTTGCTGGTATATCAGTCAATAAGATTTTATTGTCTGGTTGAAGGACTGTCATAAAGTCCTTGGAAGGAAAATATACTGGTAGAGTTTTAGTGAATTGTTCGTTCATAGGTATTAAAATTATATATATTTACTAAGTATTATATATGAAGCAACTGCTATTATTTTTATTAGCTGTCAGTACCTCTTATGCTACACAACAGACTTTCACGTTTAAGTCATCAGCTTTCCAATCTAATGGGTCATTTTCAGGTTACGAGTTAACTTTAGAAAATACCGGCTACAATAGAACACAAACTATTATAGCTACTCAGGAAGCTGCTGCTTCTACAGCTGCTGCAGCTGCACAAAATACCCCTATCAATCAGTTTATTAGTGGTTTACAAGCCCGGGTTTATTCTCAAATAGCAGCTAACTTAACTTCACAATTATTTTCTACTACTGCAACCCAGGGTACGTTTAACTTACCTTCTGGTGCTACTGTTAATTGGGTAGAGAATAAAGGCATTGCTACTTTACAGATTTACGATCCAACTACTAACACAACAACATCTATTCAGATACCAGTTGGTACGTTATTAACTGCAGGTACAGGGGGTGGTTAATGAAACACGCTTTATTACTTTGTTTACTGTTAACAGGGTGTCAGACCTACAAAATGGCTGTACATCCTTATGAAGCTCAAGATAAACCTGTATTACAGGAGAGTCCATTAGTTAAACAGTTGAGAGCATTACCACCTTTAGATGCACCGCAAATGACTATTGCTGTGTATAAGTTTAGCGACTTAACTGGGCAGCGTAAAACTTCAAACAATTTAGCTCTATTCAGTTCTGCTGTTACCCAGGGTGCTGAGTCATATTTGGTAGAAAGTTTACAGGCAGCAAACAACGGCGGCTATTTTAAGGTATTAGAGCGTACAGGGCTTGATGATATCGTTAAAGAGCGTCAAATGCTGAGACAAGCGAAAGAAGACTTTGAAAATACTAAATCACCTGGTACGTTACCTCTATTGTTTGCGGGGGTATTGGTTGAGGGTGGTATCATTGGGTACGATTCGGACATTATTACAGGGGGTATTGGTGCAAACGTACTCAACATTGGTGCACAAGAACAATACAGCAAAGATGTAGTAACTGTTACGTTACGATTGGTAAGTGTAAATACTTCGGAAGTTTTATTGAGCGTTACCACCACCAAGACTGTATTTTCCGTTAATATAAATGGCAATTTAATGAGTTGGTACTCAAATGGAACAAAATATTCTGAAGGAGAGCTTGGATTCGCAAATAATGAATCCGGTAACGTTGCTGTTAGAGCTGCTATTGATCAAGCAGTTATAGAGCTTATCCACAAGGGTGAAAAGCAAGGTTTGTGGAAGTTTAAGACTGTACAGAAGTAATTACTTTAATAGTAAAAAGTAATAAGTAATAGTAACACCCAAAGTCTATGAAACACCTTACTAAAATTATAGCTATATTCCTATTAATCGGATTAGCACGCGCGTTTGGACAAAACGCTTTGTATGTACAACAGATTTCAACTTCAGCCATTGTTAACGTCTTGCAAGCTGGTGGTAGCAATCGTATCGGTAGCAACGGATTGAACTCTATTTTTAACGGTGATACAGCTTTTATAGATATTAAGCAAGTTGGAAGTGGTAATGCTCTTGATTTTAATTTTACAAGTGCTTCTAATACTAACTTAAAATTATATAATACCGGAGACAGCAACACGCAGGGAATCTATATTAACGGTGGTAGTAATACGTTTGATTTAGAGTTTACTGGTTCAAGCAATACAATGGTATTCAATAGTGATGCAAGTAACTCTGGTACATCCCAGGCTAATGCTTCACACGGCACTTATACCTTTACAGTGGGCGGTAACAGCAATGCGTTTAATATTGGTACGGACACTGGTGCATACAACAAATTAGATTATACAGTAGCAGGTAATAGTAACGTATTTAATATTTTACAGGACGGGTTAGTAAGTGGCACATCAGGTCACAATCAAACAGTGATAGTTGATGGTAGTAGTAACAATGTATATATTAATCAGAACGGTACTGGTCAAAATAGCTTGTACTATAAACTAACTGGTTCGAGTACCTCAACTGTGATAACTCAGGGCCCGAGTGGTGCTACACCACTTAATATTGCTACTACTACTGGTATCACACATCCTTAATATGTATGAAAAAGAGTGAAAAGCTTATATTCACTCTTCTTATCATCTTAATTTTTCTGTTATGGTTTAATCTTGTACGCGGTGCTGCTGGACAAGTAACAGAGATAACCGGCCCCACTCAGATTACAAGGGGTTCGGATAAGATTTTAGCTGCCCTTAAAACCGGTATTGAGAGTAATGATAAAGTTGAAACTCTTAACAGTAAGACTGGTATTACGTTCGCGGATGATACACACGTTACAATAAGTGAACATAGTAAGTTACTGATAGACGATTTTGTTTACGATCCTAAAAGTAGTTCCGGTAAAATAGGATTAAAAGCACCTCTCGGTACAGTTCGGTATTTAAGCGGTAAGATAGCACACCATAATAATAAAGACGTTGCTGTATCTACCCCGACTGCAAGTATAGCAGTAAGAGGCACTGACTTCAGTCTTACTGTTGACGAAACCGGCAAGAGTCTTATTATCTTATTACCAACTAAAATAGGTAATAAGTACATAGTTGGAAAAATTGAAGTCACTACATTAGCTGGTACAGTTACATTAGATCAAGCGTTTGAGGGTACTGTAACTACTTCATTTAACACAAAACCGTCAGCGCCTGTTATATTCAAATTGGACGGTAATGATGTTGATAACAGCTTAATTTTATCTAACCCTAAGAAAGAAGATACAGCTTTAGAAAAGGCTCAGGCCGCCCAGATGGCATTAGAACAAGAGCAACAGCAACGTTCAGCTCAGCTATATGCTACGACAAAAGCTATTGAAAGGATAGATGCTGCTTCGTTTATCTTTGTACAGGCAGCAGAAGATGCTTCTAAAAACAAACTTAAGAGCAACTTTAAGGGTAATGTTATTAGTATAACAGTACCTAACGGAGAAAATATTACAGTAAACTACAAGTACCAGGGTGGCAATGTATCAGCTAAGAACGGTACTGGTACTGGAGTGGTAATGAATATTGAGCAGAGGTGATTAACTCACCTCTACACTGCACTTACGAGTCTCTTCAATGTTAACTTTAACAAGCTTAACATTAGTACCAGCAAGTTGCTGGGGCCCAATAACATTAATTAAGTACTGGCCCATATTCTCAGCAGTCGGATTAAAGCCTACTACTACAGTGCCTTCTGGATCTAACTCTTTTAACGTGGGTGCAAATGGGTCTTTTTCCCAGATAAGGAACTTATGGTCCCAATTGATTTCAAGCCAGACAACGAACTTGTCTTTAATAACGGAGAAGTCCATTACCCTGCCAACTGTGTCTAATTGTTCTGCCTCTACGGTAAGGTAGATGCGGTAATTATGCCCGTGGAGATGCGAGCACTTAGACTCGTGCCCAAAAACTCTATGACCAGTACTGAAATCGTGGTAACGTGTTGCAGTGATTTTCATATTAAATATTGATATGTTGCGTTAAACAATTCTTTAGACAACTGAATGCCGTTTACCCAATATTCTTTATAACCATTAATAAACAATACAGCTGGTCCGTCATACCTATGTCTTAAACCATTAAAATAGTATTCTTGATCTCCATTAATATGTTCAACTGCTGGCCCATCGTCTCTATGTAGCTTGTTATTTAACCACCACTCCTTGTAGCCATTATCTTTTTGATGTACAGATGGAGCTACACGGTTATGCAAATAGATATCAGGCCGTATCAGGCCTGGAACATCAGAATATTCTCTTTCACTCATGTTAAGTATATTTGTATAACCAGAAAAATTGTAAGAAATATATTACTAACACTATTACTGCTATCATATTAATCTCTTGGTAAAAATTTTGCTAAGGCCATTATTATTAAAGCCACCACCACTAAAGATATTATTAGGGGTATAGTCATATTAATCTTGATTTTTATGTATATCTTTAAGCTCTTTAGAGAGTTTGTCAAGCTTTAACGATTGTAATTGTACTGTAACACACCAGGTATTAATAGCTACACAGAGCAAATCAAAAAGAAAGTCAAAGTAATTGTGATGATAAAGATGATATGATCCAATTATAATATAACTAACTATTATAACTGTGCTAGCTGCTATAAGTGTGTATGTAAAGTTACGAAACGTAAGCATCTTATTCATACAGACATTATCAGGTAATTCATATAAAAATCAACTAAAATACCACCTTAAGCGCAGAAATTGGTTGAATATAGGTATCAAACTTAAACCTGGAAATAGGTGCATTCCAAACTTTTCTCAAATTTTTTAAGCCCCATTTCCATATAAGCCCTCTTTTCCGAAAATCCTGTTAACCTCGTAAAAAGCGCCGGTGAGTGCCTAAGTACTATGGTAATATGCCTGACGTAAAAAAGCTTGCTACTCGTTATGATAAGGTTCTCACCGAACACTCTTTACTATCAATGCCTGCGTTAATGTTAGAGGAGCAGGAGTTTTTGAACACTGCTTTAGAGAACCAGGTCTATGCCCACGAGACTATGAAGACGAGTCAGGCAGCTTCCCTCGCACACAGTATAATCCGTAAGTTATCGCAATCTGGGATTTTATAAGTTAATCGCGTTTTAAAATTTTTTTGCGCGAAATTTTTTTTAGTCAAAATACCTATATAGCCCTTTCTTTTAGGTATCCTAAGTAATGGGTATATGTCTATAGAGCCACCGGTCCGGTTACCACCTTCACCTAGCTACCCCTTGCCCATTAGTACCGTAGTACCGCCGGTATCTGCTTAAGTGATTTCCTAAGTACTATATTATGCGTAATCAATATAAAATTCTAGCAGAGGTATATAACAATCAGGTAAACGAGGCCACTCGGGCTAACTTGCCTGGGATGCAGCAATTTAAGACTAAGATTATAGATATGCCCTGGGGCAAGCCTGCTCTATTGCTTATATTTGATAAGAACGGTGAATTTCTCCATTCAACCACTGATTACAAACTTGTAAATGTGCCTAAGTACAAGGAACATTTGAACGGTCTTTTTAATTGGATAATACCGAATGTTGCAGCTGCAATGGTAATTGTAGTGTCTGGAGGACTTTTAATAACACCACCCGACAGTCCCCAATACGTCTGTGAGGTGTATGTTACGGACCCAAATTGGATTAAAGAGATACACCAGTTGCTTACAGATAAGATTTCTACCGATCCTAATAATGCGAATTATAGCGCAAAGGTGAAGGATATGTGGGACCAGTTAAGTGCTGCTGTACGGACACGGTTACAGGAGTACCGTCGTAGTAACCCCGTTAACGAGGCCACAAGAGCTAACTTAAAGGATTTACGTAAATAAATATTCTATCAAATGGATATCAGCAAATTAGTTCCTTTATATGAAAGCGTAAGACAACGGGTACTTGTTGAGTATACTGAACAGACCATAAACACTGCAATTGCTAAGCTTAGACCATCCGCTGGTAGAGTTGAGGATAATGTTCTTAGAGCATACATTGTCCGTTTTGGTGAATTAGTAACACCTGAGAATACTAAACGCGAAATCATAACCATTATTAAAAGAGCTATTGATAATGGTAAGAACGTAAAAAACAATAATGACCGTTTTGAAGGCGGCGCAATTATACCGCAAATTGGATTAAGTGCAGTAGAGGTTAATAAACTGAGAAATTCTGATTCAGAGACTCTAACAGGTCAAAAGAAAATGCAGTACGAGCGTTTAAAAAGTGAAGATAAAAGATTGAATGCTCTTTATAACAATCCGCTGGATATACTTAAATACAACTGGAAGGAACTTGAATTTATTATAGACTTTTTCCCTGCTAGTGAAAAGAGTTCAGCACTAGCAGGAACAACAGGCCGTCCGCAGTTTGAGACTGGTGCTGAAATGATCTATAATCAAAACAATTTAGAGATCTTTTTCGGTGCAGATGGTAAAGAGTGTTACCTACTTAAGACGTATGTAGTCAATAAACACCCAGTTCGTCCTAGATCAGGTGAACCAGCTTATGCAGGCATTCAGGACCCAGAAATGAAACGTAGAATATATGGGTGGTGTATTAGTGGTGGGGACAATGGCAATTTACATTGGAACTACCGACTTGGACAACAAGGCGGTGGAATGGTAGCAAAGAGTTCTTATTTTGTTAACGATTTAGATAAATCAGCAGATGATCCTTGGTGCTTTTTCGTTGTACACGTTGCAGATACTGAAAGTGAACCCGGTAAAAGATACTATGTAACCGGAGCCTATAATAATGAAGATAAGTGGATGAGTTGGGACGATTTACTTAAAATATGTCCTAAGCTTAATGGATTAAAACATTTGTTTAAGTTTAAACCGTTTACTAAAGAAGAACAACAAAAAATAGCTACTGGTCAGTACGTATCTCCTAACGAATTTAAGTACCTCACCAATTATGAAACTAAAAGGACTTATGTAGTAGATGAGAATAAAAAATTGTATATAAGAGATTATGGTACCCTAGATAAGACACTACAGAATTTATATGTTGTTGCGCGGGCACCTCATCAAGGTGATCCTAACCCTAATGCAATGAATAGCAAACTGTTGTATATGTTTGTTGATAGCGATAAATCTGCAATAAATCAGCGCTATAATAAAGTTCTTGCAATACAGATTGAACTAAACGAACAGGGTGCACCGGACACCGTTGAAGTAAATAAAGCCTGGACTGATATACTATATGATGACCCGGTAATGAAGCCAGTTAGTCAAGGCGGACTTACTAAAGAAAAAGCAACTTATTATCAATGGTGTAAACAATTTGATCTTTGCGCAGAGCTTATGCAGCGCAAAGCTGAAGAGGAAGAGCGTAAGAAAAGAGAAGAAGAAGAAAAAGCAAAAGCAAAGCGTAAAGGTCGTAACAGAGCTTAAGACCAGCTTAGCGGTTTTTCTGGAGGGTTTAAATCCTCTTCGTGTTTAGCTTGTGTCAAATCAATTGTACTTGGACCATAATCCTGGTCTGACCAATTATCTATAAGAATATCTGCATTTAACCGATTACCTGCACCTTTTAATATGCCTTTAATAGTAACATATCAGCCGATGAAGCCGCTAAAAAGCTTTCTACAGAAACAAGACTAAAGATGAGCGAGAGCAGAAGAAAAATAACAACATTTTATCATCCTTTGTATGGAGAGCATAAAACATATGCAAAAAAGTTAATAAATATGTTTTCGTTTTTAAACTTGAAGACAGGTGGTTTAGCAAATATACGAGACAGAAAAACAACAATGTATAAAGGCTGGACTATTCTAAATATAATTAGTGAAACACAAACTTAAAATATTATTAGCTGGTCTTACTATCCTTATTGGTCTTGTAGTACTTAGGATAATAGATCCGTACCCAATTGAAGTACTACGCTTGAAAGGATTGGACTATTTTCAGCGTAAACAGCAAAAAGTAGAAAGTAGTAATATAGTCGTAGTAGAAATAGACGAGGCGACGTTAGATAAGTTTGGCCAGTGGCCGATGTCCAGAGCAGTATTAAGCGAAGGTTTGGAAAAAGCATTTAATAATGGTGCACAAGTAGTTGTTATGCCTATTCTATTTTCAGAGAAAGATAGATTAGGTGGTGATACTATATTTAATATGACCTTGCAGAAATATCCAGTAATTACTGCTCAGTCTGCTTCACAAAAAGGTAAAGGTCAACCAGTACCAAGAGGCTTGGCTACAATAGGTGACGGTTTAGGAGATTGGTTATACACGTACCCTGCTGCTATAGGACCTACAAAAGAGATAGGACAATCATCTGCTGGTGTTGGCATGTTACTAACTACTCCTGAACTTGATGCTGTTACAAGACGTTTACCTTTAGTAGTTAAAGTAAAGGGCGAAGTATATCCTACTATACCTTTAGAAGCGTTAAGATTGTTTGGCGGAGAAGAATCCTATCAAGCTAAAGTAGGAGCTGATGGCGTGCAAGCTATTAGAGTAAAAGGAACACCACCTATCACTACTGATGGTAACGGTAGAGTGTGGGTAAATTTTAAATATACATTTAAAAGTGTTTCATTTGCAAATACAGATTGGTCATTTTGTAAAGATAAAATAGTTTTTATTGCACTAACAGCAGAAGGCCTAAATAATACTGTAGCTACTCCTGTTGGTATTTCACAAGGGTATGAGATATCTGCTCAAACCTTGCAAATGTTGATAGATAGCAGCAGATTACAAAGACCTTCAACATTCGATCTATATGAGCTTACAGGTGGTATTATACTTGCTATTATTCTTATTGTTGCTGCTTGCTGCCTGGGGTATATCCTAAATGGTTTGTTAGTTACTGTATTCTTGTGTGTACCCTTTTTTATTGGTTCGCGTTTATTTGTTAATAATGGATATCTTTTAGATTATACATGGCCCACTCTAGCAGTACTACTACCCTGGGTAGGAGCTTTATTCTTTAGATTTGTACAAGAATTTAAGTTAAAACAGCAAATAAAGAAACAATTCGGTACCTACCTATCCCCAGCAATGGTTGAGAAGTTGCAAGAGAATCCAGATCTATTAAGATTAGGTGGTGATAGTAGAGAGTTATCTATTATGTTTACTGACGTGAGAGGCTTTACTACTATATCAGAGCATTATGGTAAAGACGTACAAGGACTAACAAAGATAATGAACCGGTATATGACTGCTATGACTAAGGCTATATTAGATAATAATGGTACGTTAGACAAGTATATAGGTGACGCACAAATGGCCTTTTGGAATGCACCATTAGATGATAAAGAGCATGCATTAAATGCATTGAAAACTGCAATGATAATGTTAAGTAATCTAGATGAATTTAATAAAGAAATTGCTCAAGAAGGGGTGCCAGCCTTTGGAATGGGTCTTGGAATCAACACAGATACTGTTGTTGTTGGTAATATGGGCAGTACTCAGCGTTTCGATTACACTTGCTTGGGCGACGGAGTTAATTTGGCCTCGAGGTTAGAAGGGCAATCTAAACCTTACGGTGTAAAGATAGTAATTGGTCCTAAGACCTACGAATACGTTAAAGACAAATACAAGTGTTTTGAACTAGATTGTATAGCTGTTAAAGGTAAAAAAGAAGGTGTGAAGATCTATACTGCTGTACAAAATAACTTTCTTACAATGGAAAAGCCTTATGTAGGCCAAATACATGACGGATTTTTATCAGATTATAGAATGCAAAGATGGGATAATGCTATACAATTAGCCAAATCCTTAATAACTTATAACCCCGAATTAGCTCACTACTACGAAAACATGATAGAAAGAATTAATGAGCTTAGAAATGCTAACTTACCAGCTGATTGGGGCGGAGTGTTTAGAGCAACTTCAAAATGAGTTGAATCTTTGCAATAAACGATAAGAACGTTTTGTTTTTAAATCTAAAGGCTCGTAACCGGTAATACCCCAATTTTTAGTAATGTTGTTCACAAAATAGTTTTTATCCATTAACGGCTCCATGTAGCAATCGTTTAAATCATTTTCTGCGGTGAAGATATCAGCACCTATTTGCTTGCTTGTGTATAGGTCTGTATTTAAAAGTTCTTTGTTTTTAAAAATCGTTAACCAATTAAAAAGCGGAAACGGCGGTAGCCCGTCTTTCATTACAGGGTCATCTTCTAAGCGAATTGTTTTATGGCGTTCTAATAAATCTAAAAGAGAATCGTATATTTTATATTTTGTTCTAAACTCTTTCCA
>Ga0316225_1004024_pt1 | contig 10779 bp, 10 predicted proteins | sample TBH18015metaG_FD_206010 | JGI IMG/M metagenome (GOLD analysis project Ga0316225, IMG submission 206010) | Freshwater microbial communities from Trout Bog Lake, Wisconsin, USA - TBH18015 | ecosystem: Environmental > Aquatic > Freshwater > Lake > Hypolimnion/Profundal zone | place: USA: Wisconsin...
CTACCCGGCGAAACCTGGCTCCGCCTGGTCATCTGGCTCGTCGTCGGCATGGTCATCTTCTTCGGCTATAGCATCCGCCACAGCAAACTGAACAAAGTAGCCTAGGCAGAGCCGCACCCCCTCAATTTTCCGTGCGCGAATTCACCACCTGGTCTACCAGCGCCGGAAGCACAGCAAGGTTCTCACATCGGCACAGCAGAGAAATGGATGCAACGTCTATGCGTCGCGTGGTAGCATTCGCCAGTGGCAGGGCAACCAGGGCTCAAAAAATAATCTTTGAGAAGGGAGTAGGTCCGTATATGTCCTTATTCAAACGCTCCATTGCAGAAATGTTCGGCACTTTCTGGCTGGTCTTCGCGGGTTGCGGTGCGGCGGTATTCGCGGCTGCTTTTCCCGGGCTCGGCATTGGCTTTGCCGGGGTTGCCCTGGCCTTCGGTCTTACCGTGTTGACCATGGCGTTCGCCCTTGGTCACATCTCCGGATGTCACCTGAACCCTGCTGTCTCGGTGGGGCTGGTAGTGGCCAAGCGCTTCCCCCTCAAGGAACTCCCGGCCTACGTGGCGGCCCAGGTGGTGGGTGCAATCTTTGCGTCGGCTGCGCTGCTAACGATTCTGATGGGCAAACCCGATTTCGCGCTGGGCGGCTTCGCCAGCAACGGTTACGGAGTGCATTCGCCGGGCGGCTACTCTCTGGAAGCATGTTTCATCACGGAGGTCGTCTGCACAGCTTTCTTTCTGATCGTAATTCTCGGGTCCACCGACGAGCGCGCGCCCAAGGGCTTCGCACCAATCGCCATCGGACTCGCCCTCACGCTTACCAACCTGGTCGCCATCCCCATCACCAACGCATCCATCAACCCGGCCCGCTCCACCGGGCCCGCGCTGTTCGTTCACGGATGGGCTCTATCGCAGCTCTGGATGTTCTGGCTCGCACCAATCCTGGGCGCGATTGCAGGAGCAGTCATCTCCAACGTCTTCTTCGCTGCACCGCGGGAACCGGTTCGCCAGGCGTTGTAGAAGCAACACCTCTCCAACTGTACAAACAGACGACTACTCAACCTGGAGCAGTCGTCCGTTTCGTCAGTTCTCCGTAGGCAACTTCTCTACATGGTCAATCACCAGCCGGTCCACTTTTGCCCTGCTCTTTTCCAACTTCAGGCCAAGTATATTTAAAGCCGCAGAGACAGTCGCGCCGCCTTCCGGATCGGTTGCCTCACTGCTTCCCCCACCACTTCTCGGCCTGACCGGTAGGTTGATTCCCTGACTACTCAGGCTAGCCATCAAATCCATAAGCGAGAAATCGGCCGCCGCTTCATAGTTGCCTGTCACTCCCGTCATGTCTACAATCTGGCGTCCTTGACCCGCGCCCAGCGTATTCAGCATCATGGCAAAACCCTTCATGGTAATCGAGCTGGCTGCCATGTGCATGGTAGAACTCTCGCCGTCATACTTCAGTGTGAAGGTGCCCCGCATGCCCATCTCGTAGGTCGTCGATCCATCCTCATTTTTGATCAACCGAATCGGTCCGTCTGGAGTGTCCATCTTCGATTCGCCTGGCTTTAGCGGCTCACTCTCGTCAATTGCCGCCAACTTCTCGGTGGACTCTTTTAACTTGGATCCTCCCTTGCCAATCACCAGCCCAAGAACAGGTTGGTCCTGCATCTCGTTATGACTGGTTAGCTTGAACCGGTCTTCCAACAAGGCGCGCAACATCGTCGGCACATCGTCCTTGGTAGCGCCATCCGGTAGTCGCGCTTCAATATCGAAGCGGTCTGTCACCATCCACTCCGGCCCAGCGATCTCATATCGCTGCATCTTATACGCGTACGCAATCAGGTCGGTCACCGATTCATAATTAAACGTCGCACGCGTTCCATCCACGCGTACCCAATTCGGCTTCCTGCCCGCCTGCAGTCCAGCGATCATCGCAGCCATGTCGGGCGCAGGCGACAGCCGCACCGAAGCCACGTCAAACGTCAGATTGCTGGTCGTTGTCTGTACTCCCGCCTTCGCCCCGGTCGTCTGCCCATTGGCTGTACCTGCCGCAAGCAGCACACAAGCCATCCATACAATTTGGTTCCGCATCTTCCCTCCATGTGTTTATTTGGATGAGTACTGGCCCCGACAATTTCCTTACAAAGCTCCGCCCAACAATTCTTTCAGTGCAGACACATACTTCACCAGTGCCCTGCGTCCTGCCGGAGTCATGCGATACAGCGTCTGCGGCTTGCGCCCCGCAAATCGCTTCTGCATGGCCACATAACCCGCCTCTTCCAGCTTCAGCATCTGCGCTCCCAGGTTGCCGTCGGTGGATGAGGTCTTGTCGCGCAGCCACGTGAAGTCCGCCTCCTCCACGCCCACCAGCAGCGACAGCACAGCCAGACGCAGTTTTCCATGTACTACGGGATCGAGTTCCGGAAGCTCAGGCATTCGTCTGCCCCGCTACCACCGCCGCGTCCTGCCGCTCCATCCACATCGCGTACAGCCCAAAGAGAATCATCCCAAAGCACATCTCTGCGATAAAAACGCTCAGCACATACGATCTCGGAACGAAGAAAGTGGCAACCCCGCCTGCCAGCCAGATACCCGCAACAATGCCCTGTGCCAGCCAGCGCAGGATCATCGCGCTAATGGCGTGCGCCATGCCGACGAACATCAGGATCGCTGCGATGTATGAAATCTGTCCCGCCTTATGCTGCACGATGGCTGCAACCACATACAGCAGCACCGTCAGTCCCATCATCCGCCACACCGCGGCCACGCTCCGCCCGCGCATGCTTCCCCCGCAGCGGTGGCCTCTCTTTCGGCGCAGCGCAAGAATAATGAACTGAAGTACGAAGCCTGCGGAAATCGTAATCGGCCACACCCACCTGAAATCGGACTTCAGCTCGTCCCAGCCGACGCCCACCAGATCGATCAATCCCCATAAGAAAAATATCCAGCCAAAACGTACTGTGCTCTGCCGTCCCTCGGCAATCATCGTCTCCATCAGTGCCACGCGCTGCACCAGGTCCTCCCGCGTCGTCCCGTCTTCCCGCTCCATGTTTGTCATGCGCATCCTCCTTGAAGCCCGCTGCGTCTTGGTTCTCTGCCCATTGCATACAGCCCGAACAGCATCATCACGACGCCCATCTCAAACAGCATGATGGCATTCGTCGCCCTGCCAGAATTGCAGACGAAGATAGCCACACCGCCTGCCCAATACATAGCCGCAACCAATCCCTGCATCCCCCAGCGCAGAAGCATCGCGCTAATGGCATGGGCCATGCCAAGCATCATCAGCAGGCCCGCAATGTACGAGTATTGCCAGCTAAAGTGCGTCACGATTGCGCTCGCCACATAGATCCCCATCGCCAGCCCCATCATGCCCCACACTCCCATCACATAACTGCACGTATTATTCCTGCTGTAGCCCTTGTCGCTCTTCTGTATCATCTTGCCGGCCAGGGTCAGCACCACACCCGTGGTCAGGCATATCGGCCACGCCCACATTCCCCCCAAATGCGCAGAATAGTTCTGCCACGCCCATGCCGTCAGGTCCACCAGCCCCCACAGAACAAATATCCATGAGTTCCGTCCGGTATACCGCCGTCCTTCTGCGATCATCGCCTCCATCAGCGCCACGCGCTGCACCAGGTCGTCCCGCGTCATACCGCCTTCCTGCTCGAACTCTGCCATCGCATCGTCCCTCCACTCTCACTACTCTGCATTATAGAGTTCTCTATGTCAAGAACTTTCTTGTCACTTTTTTCAATAGACCGGGGGCACCATTCATTACGGCTTGTTCGTCATGGGTGGGGTCCACATTGTAGGAAATGGGGTTGATCAACGCCGGGTGCCCCATTCATTCCGTGTTCTTTGCGGAATGAGTGGGATGCAACTTGTGTTTGGTTGGATATTTAAACCTCATAAGACAACCCTACAGCCCCGGCCCATCCGCAAAGCTGCCCTTGCGCACATAGATCCTGTAAGCCACCGTAATGGGAAAGCTGTGCGCGCTGCGCAGTTCGTAGTTGTCAGCAAGGTACCGTGCAAACTCCGGCCACCGCTTCAGCTTGTCGAACGACGCGGCATCCATGAACTGCTCGTCGCTGATCACAAACACGTCCGGCGGGTGTGCCATCAGTGCATCCCAAAACTTCTGCCGCTCCTTTTGCACCACGGCGAAGTTCGCATCCGGAGGAAACAGCAGGTTGTCTCCCGTCCTTCCTGTCTGCTGCACAATCTGCAGGTGGTACAGCGCGTTCATGCATCCATCCACCATGTCCAGGCACTGCACATTATGCTGTAGCCCAGCCACGCCGATCTGCCTCAGATCGGTCTCCAGCGTCTCGGTAAATATGTTGGAGTAGAAGATGGTCCGCGCGCGCTCTGCAAACATCGGTGTTAGCCCGAAGATGCCGATCGCCAGCCCGGCAGTCCCGATGGCGCGCGCCACGCCTCGCCGCCGCGCTGCAATACTCAGCTCAATGGCGAACCACAACAGCGTCATCGCCACCAGCGGATAGCGCTGGTAATAGTATCCCTTCCCCTGCACAAAGTAACTGAAGGCTCCAAACGCAACACCCACCGCCAGTGCCCAGCGCTCCCAATTACTCCAGTCGCGATTCATTGCCGCCGCAGCCAGGCCGAACGGTACTAACACTCGCATCGGTCGCGGCATGCTCTCACGCAACAAATCGAGATACGACATGCGGTACAGGTGCGAGTAGTAGGCCGTCACATCTCGGTTCATAGCGATAAAAGCATCCAGCGCATGATAGTGTAGTAAAAATCCAAAGAAGAACAACGCAGGCACTGCGCCTCCCACCACGCCGTACACTACAAATCGCGCTACTCCCTCACCCCGCTTGCGCAATATCAAAGCGGCCATCACAAGCAACACCAGGCCCAGCGGAGCTATGGTCGGCTTCACCGCAGTCGCCAATCCAAAGAAGAGCCCACCCATCAGCATCCACGCCGCCACCTGCCTGCGCACCGAGTGCAGTAGAAAGGCGAGCCCGACCACCATCAGCATTGCCATCACCGCATCGCGCTGCCCTGCTCCCTTGGGCCCGTCTGCCGCATGAATCATGGCAAACAACACGCCCGCGAACATCCCCGCAAGCCAGTCATATGGCCACGCAATCGCAATCATCGCGCCCGTCATCGCAACCATCAGGAAAATATCGTAGACGCGAAATCCCAGGTCGCCCGCGCCGAACACCGTCATGCCCAGGCGCTCCATCCAGTACGCTCCAGGCATATTCATGTCGCCAATCTGGCGATACGGAGCAAAGCCGTGATCGGTCAGAAAATTGACGTAATGCATTACCTGCGCATCCTGCATCAGTGGCCAGCGCATGGTATGCACCGCCATATAGATAAACGCCCCCACCAGCGTCGTAGCAGCAAGTACACGCAGCGTGCGGATCATCGTACCTCCCTGACGCCATCTATCATGCTGCCCATCCACCACCCCTCACCTCGCGCTGGCCTGTCTTCCGACCATCTTACGCGACATACGCCATGTAGAATTAGGCGATTAGCGGAGACGCCTTATTGATCGCACCGGAACAAAATCGAAGCCTGTCCTCCATGCTTGCCGTGATCTTTCTCGGCTTCTCCGCGGTGTATTGCATCCCCTACTTTGTTCCCGAGCAGGACGGTCTCTCATTCTCCTATCTGGTTGGCTTTAACAATCGGGCTGCAATCCTTCTATTGATACTATTTATCCTTGGATTTGCTCTCTGGACCCGCGGCCTTGGGCTCCGCCTGCCTGCCTCTACATCGCAATCCAAAGACACGTTCTGGCGTATGGGAGCTATAGCCGTTGCATGCTCCGTAATTTCCTGCGCCCTAATCTGGTTGCTCGCACGCCCTCTCGGCCCCCTCATGGAATCGCAATACTTTCTCGACCGATACGCCATGTACGACATGGGAGGGCGACTCTTCCGGGACTTCGAGTTCGATTACGGCCCGCTAATGTTTTATCCGTCCATCTGGTTCGCGCGCCTATGTCATGTTTCTCTCGGAAACGGCTACTTTCTGACATGGACCCTGCAGTGGGCGCTGGGTACCTGGCTCTTATGGAAGATCGTTGAAGTTGCGGCACGCGGCACCTCCAGCGGGCGTACCATCTTCATGCTCTTCTGGGCCTTTTTCATGACTGGTATTCCAGATAGCGGTACCAACTATACCCCGCTCCGGTTCTGCGCTGCCCTCGCACTTGCACTGGCTGTCCATGCTCTCGCCCAGCGCGGAGCTTCCCTCTTCGCCGTCTTCGGGCTGGCTTCGATCGGTGCGACGGCCCTGCTCCTTTACTCCCCGGAACAGGGTCTTGTTTTCATAATTGGAACCATTCTCTTCTTTATCCTGTGCGTCCGGCCCGCTCGACCCGATTTGTTCGTTGGTCTCGCATCCTTCGCTCTCGTCATGGGCCTGGCCTTGTGGACAGCACGCAGAATCGGACTGCTCGACAATGTCGCGGCCGTCGGTGGCGGCGGCCTCAACTTCCCGCTTTTATTCAGTCTTCAGTCGCTTGTGCTGCTATTGCTTCTGTTGGTCGCCGGATGTGTCTTCATCGCCGGCGCTCGCACGCAAGCATCGCACAGCCCGCTCCTCTATCTTATCTGCCTCTCCTGTGTCTCGGCCCCGGCTGCTTTCTCGCGTGCTGACAACGGCCACATCATCCTCAATTCACTGGGCGCGCTGATCGTAGCCCTGGTTGTCCTCAGTCAGTACCGCACAATCTGGCGCTGGGTCTGGCCAACCTTCGCAATCATCCTTCTCCTGGCCACCTATGGCAAGCTCACGCTGTACCAAGGCGTCCTTCGGACTCAGGTCCATGACGCTGTCTTCGTCGAACAATATCACTCCCCGGTTGTGGACAAGATATACACGACAATCTATAAACTCACCCACAGGAATGCTCAGTTCAAGCTCGACCAGCTTAGGGCGTCCCTATACCAGAACACGGACCGCTACTCAGTACCACTCCCAGCACATGCGGTTCTGCTTGCGCCGTTCGGCGTCCAGCGTCGGCTCACCCCTCTACCGGACGGCATCCGGATTGTTACCGGCCGTTATCCCTGGCTCTTTCCCATTGGCTTCCCAGCCGTCATTCCGCAAAAGATCGCCGAAATAGAAACCCATCCGGACTTGCCGCTTCTTCTCCACTCCAGTGACAATCCGGTATGCGAATACGATCACAGCGAGGAAAGACTCGGTCTACAGAAGTTCTTCCTCGCGCCCTACATGCCCCCGCTGCGCCAGACCATCCACATTGGCCAACAGCTCTGCGACTATATCAATGCCAACTATGTTGTCAGTTCCTATGCTTCGCCCGTGCCCCATCTCTTCGTATGGGTCAGGAAAGGCAACACATTTGCGTCACCTACCGAAAAGTAGTTGTTTAGCTCGGTAATATCTCTCATTCTGTATCGTTCGATCGATGAGGTGCTGACCTTGGATTTGAATTCCGACCGTCAACGCGTTCAGGCATCCATCCTGATGTATCTGCTGATCAGCGTTCTCATGAATCTAGCTGTATGGTTCTGGTTCGCGCTGCATTTGCACGGCCCCCATATCTTTCCGCTGGGAGGATACAGGGACCGCTTCAGCGACCTGCTGCTTTTTTCCGGAAAATATCAGGTCGCAAAAGACCCGCGGATGGGGAACTACAATGCCATCAACGGCACCTTGTTTCCCAGAAATTATCCTCCCTTCGGCGTGGTGATTTACCTCTTCCTACTCCAGGTTTGCGCTCCCTTTGCCGTACCCGTTCTTCTGGTGACAGTGCTCAGTGCAGTGCTCGTGGCCTGTACCCTGCTCTGGAGGCGCGTGCGGAGTCTGGAAGGCTATCGCTGGTATATGGGTACTGCAATCTTTGCCACAGGATTCTTAGGCTGGGGAACTGTGCAGGTCGTACTGCGCGGCAACATCGAAGGCTTGTTATGGATCGCAGTCTGCCTCGGCGCGGCCTTCTTCGCGCGACGACACTACAAATCATCAGCCGTGGCTTTTGCCATCGCCTCCTGCGTCAAACCATATCCCGTGCTATGGCTTGCCCTCATGGCACGCCACAAAAAGGTACGCGAAGTCGCGCTGGGACTCACCACCGCAGCCGCAGTCTCTCTCGCCTCGCTGCTTGCCATCAATCGCAACCCACTTCGGGCATGGCGCTTTATCACTGGTAAGAGCACCTTCTTCCAGGACTACATCGTTGCATTACGCCCAATCGGAGAGATGACCGGCGACCACTCGCTCTTCCAGTCTGTTAAGACAATCGCGCGAGTCGTTCGCAACCATGGATTCAACTTCCAGCCCATCGACTACACCGTGCAGTCGAACAATCCCCTCGCCTGGCTGCTCTACAGAATCTACCTGCCGCTGGCCGCGATGATTGCCCTGATCGTGCTTTATAAAGTCTGGAACAAGCCTGTACTGAACCAGATTTTTGCCCTCTCCTGTGTCACGATGGTCCTTCCTCTGGTTGCAGGAGACTATGGCCTGATCCTGCTGCTCATTCCCATGGGCCTCTACCTAATCTTTCTTCTGGAAGATGTCGCACAGGGCAGCACCTCACTGTCCACGGGAAATATCCTCTGGTTCCTTCTCCCCTGCGCCTGGATCATGGCTACCGAACCGCTGCTCACGCTACACGGCGTCTTCAAGTGCATAGCGCTTCTCGTGCTGCTAGCCGCCAGCATCTCTATCCCATTGCCCAGCACACTCTTCGGCGAACGAACAGCATAACCGTTCCCTATCGTGTTCGTATCAGAATCCACTCGTTGTCGCGCCAGTGTCCATTGCCATAGTCGCTGGTATACACCGCATGCCAGCTCCCATCGGCCAGCTTCTGCTCGATCATCTCATCCAGATGACGCTGTTCCAGAGGTTCTCCGTGGTTGTATGCCAGCTCATGGATGCGTAGCGTAATCATCTGCCGCTGATACAAAATCCACTGCGGCGGTGACGTCTGCAGTTCGCTCATCAGACCCTGGATCGTCTCTTTGCTCGTCGTGTCGAAGAACGTCTGCACAGTATCATGCCATGGCGGAATACCGCAGAAGTAGTTTGCGTAAGGATAGGGTAGCGATAGAAGTTCGCGCTGCGTACCGCCCGCTCCCACCCGAGCGCATACCGGCTGAATCATCGCAAGCAGATCGCGGTCGATCACCATCGGCCCATAAATCGGATGTCTATACAACTCACGCCCTGTAAAGAGTGGCTCCTCCCGGTAGGTATGCCACGAGTAGGGCGTATGGAATCTGTAGTTCACCGCACTGCACAGCAGCAACGCGGCAATCGTAATCAGCGTGGCGCGAAACCAGTCAGCGTGAATCCGTATAGGGGAGCAGATAGGCAACAGCACAATCAAAAGCGCCACCGGTCCGTAAAGTCCCAGATGGGTCCCTGCAGAAGACATCGATCCAGATGCCAATTGCCCCAATGGCACCAGTAAAAGTATCTCGCGACGGTCCCATGCACGCGCTCCTTGCAAGCGCAGAATCCAGCGCAACATCTGTGCCAGCACCAGCGCCCCCAACCCGTAGGCAATCAGCACCAGAACAGCCGATAGACACATCACAAGAGTGATATCCAGAATCGTGCTGTACAGATTGTGCATGGCGCGCAAAATCACCAGCACTCCAACAGACGCCATCGCAAACTCTTGCCATCCACGCCTGCGTATCAGAGGACGCATTAGAAATACCCAAGCCAGCGCTACGGCAAACACATGCTCGATCACCCTTAGGTACTGCCGGTCTTTCAGCCAGATGTAAGTATTGATCGGAAGATGCAGCGGGAAATGCAGCACACTGCCAGCTCCTCCTTTGCTTTGCACCGCGTGGAAAATGGAGTACATCGCATAATCGCGTAGCGAATCGCCAGTCAGGCCCACCACCAACCAGACCGTTGCTGCGCACGTCGTAAACAATAGAACCACACCTCGCAGCCGCTCAGTCGGCGCCAGGCAGATGATAGCGATGACTACAGCAACCAGCAGTGCTGCGCCGTCGTTCACCCGTGTCGTCAGCGCTAATCCGCAGAGCGCTCCAAGCACTCCACACAAAAATAACTGCGTCCTCGGTGTGGTTGCCTTCTGCAGCCGAAGCAGCCCTATGAGGCTATACAAAGCAAAACAATCCGCCAGCACATGGTAGTCGTCGAATCGGTATGCCTCGAAGCTGATCGAGACGAAGAAGCAGCACCCAAGTACTACCGCTTTCTCCGCATCCGATAGCTCTGAGCGACGCACCAGCAGCCTATATCCAATGCAGTAAGCCACTAGATGCAATACCGCCGGAACCCGCGACGCAATCCATCCCTTGCCGAGCATCTCCAGGAATGAGGCCGTCTCCAGCACAAATAAAGGCTGCAATACCAGATGAAGATCACGGTAAAGATGCTTCCCGCTGTGCAGTAGGGTGGCATACCAGAACCACCCGCTATCTCCCGAACCCTGCGTTTCGGCAATCATAGCCAGCCCAAACAGCACGCAGAATACAAACATCAGGTTCTGATAGAGCGTACCTGGACCTGCGCTGTGTTTGAGGCCATCGCGCGTACGGTTTGGCTTCTCCGCCATCACATCTCTGGCTCTTGAGTCGGATTCATCATCCACGGTACATCCATCTTCTGCGCCATTGCCATTACCGTCAGCCCCACCAGCGCGCTCGCCACTGCCGCCACCTGCGCATTGCTCATGGTGTGATGAAAGTACAGTTTCGGGTTGATGCGCACAAACTCCACCAGAAAACGCCCGATACCACTTAGCAACAGATAGAGCCCAGTC
>Ga0316225_1004048_pt1 | contig 10740 bp, 7 predicted proteins | sample TBH18015metaG_FD_206010 | JGI IMG/M metagenome (GOLD analysis project Ga0316225, IMG submission 206010) | Freshwater microbial communities from Trout Bog Lake, Wisconsin, USA - TBH18015 | ecosystem: Environmental > Aquatic > Freshwater > Lake > Hypolimnion/Profundal zone | place: USA: Wisconsin...
ATGTATGCGAGTTGCAAGCCGATCAAGCGGCGATTGAACGGGCGCGGGTGGGGGCGCAGTGGAATAGTCCAGCGGATTGGGCTTGGCGCAGTCTGAATGTCGGCGCGGTGTCTGGGGGTGACATTACCGGCGCGAGCGGTAGCAAAGCCAAGCGGGCGCGGGCAACGGGGAACCTCCAAAGGCGCCAATGCCAACCTGCACAAGCATAAGAGCGGCCAGCCCGGGCCGGGGCGGGGTCGAGCAAACAGGCCAAAAAGGGCAAGAATGAAACATGAATAATGAACCAAAATAGGGGTTGAGCCCTTTGATGAAACGCCCGCCAGGAGACGACCTCAATAGAAACTGGGCCACCGGTTGAGGGGGCGCCCGCCCGCTGCTTGAAAAGCGATGCCTTCCTGGTTTACGCAAGGTGAGCCAACGGGTAGATTTTGGGTGTGAACGCGAATGACCTCATTACGGTGGACCCGGACATCCTCGGCGGCACGCCGGTGTTCAAGGGTACTCGAGTTCCCGTCAAGACACTGCCCCTATGATGATACGGGCCGGCGAGGTGCTGGCCGGCTTGACTGTTGGCCCCGGGAACCGGGGATAGAGGCAATTGGGATAGAGGTAATTGGTGAGATCATTTCGATTATGGAATTCACTTCCCGATTCGGCAATGAACGCGCTAAACTCAGCAACGATGAAGCTGAGATGGAGAATCTCCAAGCAATTCACGCGTATGAGGTTCGGCGTTCCGGTCCTCGAACGGGTTGCGGCCGCAGGTATTATTTGCCTCGTGGGGTGGCTAGGGGCGTTTGCACAACCCACTTTTCCGGTTCCGGCCCGCATCGTGACGCGGTATGCCCTGACCTCGCCGTATGAGCGGGGGGCCAACGATCCGATGGACTGGCGTCTGCTGGGGTCCAATGATCACGGGCAAACCTGGACGCTTCTGGATCTCCAAACTAATCAGCATTTTCGAAAGCTGCAACGTCGGCCTTTCCTGACCCGCAACCGCACACCGTATAACATCTACCGGCTTCAAATTGACCGGGCCTCCTGGGCGGATTCCGCGACCAACGGGCGGCCGTCCCTTCAGTCGGACGTACAGGTCGCGGAGATTGAGTTGATCGGGCCGCTGGTGGATGGCTATGCCGAAGAGGCCGTGCAGCCGATCATCACCGCTTCACAGGGCCATCCGCTCATGGACTTGCCGGAGAACGCGTTCGACGGCGACCCCGATACGCTGTGGAGGGGGTTCGGGGTCGGGAAACCGGGCGGCTGTTGGATACAGTGCGAGTACGCCTTGGAATCGGAAAGGGAAACCGTGGCCACCAACCTCAGCCAAATGACCATCCTTGCCCGGCGGGCGACCGCCCGTGACCGTCTGGGCCGGAAGGGGCCGCGCATCCTGGCGGAACTGGACGCCAAAGGCGGCGGCATGGCCCGGGTCCTGACGGGTTACGCCTTGACGTCGGCAAACGATAGGCCCGGGGCCGATCCACGGGATTGGCGTTTGCTGGGCTCAAACGACGGTGGGACGAGTTGGAACCTGCTGGACGAGCGGCGGGATGAATTGTTCGCGGGACGTTTCGAGCGGCGCGTTTTTGGCCTGACGAACCCGGCGGCCTGCACTCTGTATCGCTGGGAGGTCCAGGCGGTTCGCTACCAGGCGACCGAGGTGCAGATTGCCGAACTGGAGCCGTTATATAAGAGAACGGAGGACGAGAGGGCTTGCACCCTGGTGGTGGCGGCCAGCGACGAGAACCCGGCCATCGAAGGGGCGGAGCAGGCCTTCGATGGAGATCCGACCACGAAGTGGCTCTCGGTCGGGTCACCCCGGGCCGCGTCGCCCGAATGGCTGCAATGGCAATGCGTTCCCGCCGAGGAGGGCCTGCCCATCGTAAATCGCCGGGAACTGGATCGCCTGGCCGAGGCCCAAAACAAGGCTCGGTGGTTGCGGGCCTCGGAGCTCGGCACCACCCGGACCCTGAGAGGCTACGCCCTGACGTCCGCCAATGACTATCCTGAGCGCGACCCCCGCGACTGGCACTTGCTCGGCTCCAACGACGGCGGCAAGACGTGGGACTTGCTGGACGCTCGCACCAACCAGGCCTTCGCGAGGCGTTTCGAGCGGCAGGAATATCTGCTGGGCCGCGCGGCCACTTACGGTCGCTTCCGGTTGCGGATCAATGAGGTGGCCGACACCGCAGCGGCCGACTGTGTTCAACTGGCGGAAATCGAGCCGCTGTATGCGCGGACGGATGGTGGGAAAGGCACGGCGATGGTCGTCTCCGCCCAGGGAGCCAATGGGGTCTGGGAATCGGTTGAAATGGCCTTCGATGGCAAGCGCGAGACGAAATGGCTGGACTATGCGGATGCATCACCCCGGCATGCGAGTTGGCTGGAGTGGCAATATGTTACCAACTTCGGGACGGCGATTATCAACTTGGATCGCCTTCTACAAGGCCGGGCGTCGGGGCCGCGAAAGGTGAGCGCCCGCCTGGAGGGTGTGGTTGTGTCCTGGAACCCGCGGTCGGGCGAACTGGGAATCCTGGATGCGACCGGCTTTCAGCCACTGCTCGTAAGCATGGATAGCCTGGAGATCTGCATCCTGCCGCAGGCCAGCCAAACGAACCGCAGCGGGACGGGCAATGACCTTGGGGTTGGCGGCGAGCGGGCGGTTCTGGCTAACGCCATTCGGCCCGGCGCGCGCTTCCGCTTGTCGGGCCAGGTGCAATTTGATGGCGAACTGCCGCAGATCCTTCACCCCCGCTTTGAGGTCACGGGCTGGTTAGCAGATCAAGGGCCAGCGGCGGCGGGCACGAGGCCGGATGTGCCGGGAGACCTTGTCATGGGGGTGATCGAGGCCCAGGCGAAGGCAGTTGCGCATGGCCGTTATTATACGACGCTGAGATTGACGGGCGGAAGCGGCGGCATGAGTTGGGTGGCGCAGGTATTGAATGCAGCGTCGCTACGGCTGCCCTGGTGGCTGGATTGCCCAGTTCGCGTGCGCGGGGTCATGCAACCGTTGCTGGATGAAGAGGGGCGGCTCGGGCCTGGAAACGTCTGGGTTGCCGGGCCAGCTGACGTCAGTTTCGAGCCGGGCGGCGAGCCGCAAGGGGATTCTGCGAAGCGAATGACGAACGGGCCGATTACCGAGGCGGACCAGGTGCTGAAGGCGCTCAAGACTTGGCCAGCGCAGGACTACCCGGTGAGGATGCGCGGGATCATCACTTACATCGACATGGGCTTGGATGAGTTTTACCTGCAAAGCGGGGCCGTCAGCTTTCCAGTGCTTTACCAGCCCAACGCGGGTCTGTTTCCACATCTGGGCCAAGAAGGCTGCTACGTGGAACTGCCAGGCGTGGTCCGGGACGGGGAGGTCTATTGCACCGATGCGCTGAAAGTGATCGGGCGCGGCAGGCTGCCCGAGCCGCGGCGGCATTCCTGGGATTATCTTATGACCGGCAAGGACGACGATCAATGGGTGGAGATCGAGGGAGTGGCCGGGGCGGTGCAGCAACAGCGCTTAATGCTGCGGGTCGGCGGCAACCAACTGATGGTCTGGATAAACGAGCTGGACAAGGGACTGGAGCAAACGCTCCCGGGCAGCCTGGTGCGCGTGGAGGGGATTTGCGCGCCTGTGCGCAACGACCGTGGCCAGAGACTGGGGTTGCGGCTGCTGACTCCGTCCAGTGAATGCATCCAGGTGGTCAACGCCGTGCCGCAGGATCCCTTTGGCCTGCCGCTAGTGCCAATTGGCCGTATCGTGTACGGGCAGATCGACGCTTCGAACCAGCCGGTGCGAATGGTCAGAACCTCCGGCGTAGTCACCTATCAGGATCCGCAAGTGCTGTTCGTCCAAAATGGCGATGACGGTCTGGCCGTGGTCGTGCGCGCCGGAGTTGAGGCTGGAACCGGCGATGTCGTCGAGGTGGCTGGCGTGGTCCAGGCCGACGGGTTTTCGCCTAAGCTGGCAGAGGCGTTGGTGCGAAAGGTCGGACACGGGCATCTGCCTGCCCCCAGAACGATCAGGCTGCTGACGAGTGAGGCGGCCGACTCGGGAGAGTATCATGATTCCACTCGCGTAGCAGTCGAGGCGATTTTGCTGGCCCAGCACACTACTGGGTTCGCCCAGGTCCTGACGTTGGAGCAAGGCGGCGCCCGACAGACGTTCTCCGCCTATGTCCCACTCCGCTACCACGAAGCGGCGGCGCCGCCCATGGGCAGCCGTCTGCGCGCGGTGGGCGTGCTTAAAGCCAAATGCGATACCGCGCCGGATTTCGGCCAGACGGTGACGACGTTCGAGTTGTTTATTAATTCAATGGCGGATATCACGGTGCTGGAACGGCCCCCTTGGTGGACGGCGCGGCACACCCTTTGGGCGTTAGGCGGCACCGGCGGGGTGCTGGCGCTGGCCTTGGCCTGGGTGGTCCTGCTGCGGCGGCAGGTGGGCCAGCGAACGCTGGAACTGCACCACAAAATCGAGGAGCACGAACGCGCGGAAAAGCAACTCGAAGCTGAGATTGCTGAACGCAAACGGATGGAAATGCAAGCCGAGAAGGCCCATAAAGAGATGATCATTGCCACCCGCCAGGCGGGAATGGCGGAGGTCGCCACTAGCGTCTTGCACAATGTCGGCAATGTGCTTAACAGCATCAATGTCTCCGCCGGGCTGCTGGCCGACAATCTCAGGAAGTCCAGGGTGGGGGGCAATCTGGCCAAGGCGGCCGCGCTGCTGCGGGCACACGAAAGCGACCTCGCCAGCTTCTTGGCGTCCGATTCGCGTGGGAAGCAAATCCCCGGCTATCTCGACAACCTCGCCCGGCGTCTGGCCGAGGAACGAGTTGGCGCCATGCGGGAAATTTCGGAACTGGGCAACAACGTGGAACATGTGAACGAAATCGTTGCCATGCAGCAAACCTACGCCCGCGGCGTCGGCTGCGCTGAGAAGGTGAAAGCCACCGAGTTGGTCGAGGATGCCTTGCGTGTGAGTGCCGACGCCTTGGCCCGAGATGGCACCGAAGTCGAGCGGGAGTATGCCGGGAATTTGCCGGAAATGACAGTGGACAAACACAACGTCCTCCAGATTCTGATTAACCTCATTCGCAACGCCGGACATGCCTGCGAGGACTCGGGCCGGCCCGAAAAACGCATTGCCGTTCGCGTCAGCCACAGCGAGGGCCGGGTGAGAATAGCAGTTACCGACAACGGCGTGGGAATTGCCCCGGAGAATCTCACGCGCATCTTCAACCACGGGTTTACCACGCGTAGGGACGGCCACGGCTTCGGCCTCCATAGCGGGGCACTTGCCGCCAAGGAATTGGGCGGCTCCCTCACGGCGCACAGCGATGGTCCCAGCCGGGGCGCTACCTTCGTCCTCGAACTGCCGGTCGCCCCCTCAGCCCGCGAAAACAAATATGGAGAAAACCATGAGCACTCATCCTGAACGCGTCATCCACCGCATCCTAGTGGTTGACGACACCCCTTCGGTACACCGGGACTTTCGCAAAATCCTGTGCGCGGAACAGGGCACGCAGGTAGTCGGCGCCACCGATTTTGATGAGCAAGTCCTTGGCGATGCTCCACCGGACCATCAACCCGGCCGATTTGAGGTGGACTCCGCCCTCCAGGGCCAGGTTGCCTTGGACATGGTGCGAACGTCTGTCGCCGAGAACCGGCCCTACGCCCTGGCCTTTGTGGACGTGCGCATGCCCCCAGGCTGGGATGGGATAGAAACCATCAGGCATCTCTGGGAAATCTGCCCTAGCCTCCAGGTGGTGATCTGCACCGCCTATTCCGACTACTCCTGGGAGGAAATAGGCGCCCGGCTCGGGGAACCGGACAGCCTCCTCGTCCTTAAGAAGCCCTTTGCCAACGTCGAAGTCCAGCAGTTGGCCCATGCGCTCACCCGCAAGTGGGAGCTGAACCTGCAGGCAAAGATGAAGCTCGACGAGTTGGAACATAAGGTCGCCGAGCGCACGTGTGAATTGGAGCGGCAGACGTTGTTGGTTGCCGAGAGCGAGGAAAGACTCCGGAGTGTGCTCGACAATGCGGCGGATGCGGTCTTTATCGCCTCGCCTGAGGGCCAATATGTCTACGTCAATCGAGCGGCATCCGCGTTGCTGGATTATGCGCGGGAGGAGTTGCTCTCGATGGGCATACCGGACATCACTCCACCCGAGGAGATCTCCCTGGTGCAAGGCGTGCTGCAGCGTCTCCAAGCGGAGAAACAGGTGCGGGTCGAGATGCAGCTCAAGCGCAAAGACGGGGCCCTGGTACCGGTCGAGTTTAATGGAACCCGCTTGCCGGATGGGAACGTGTATGGTTCCTGTCGGGATGTTACTGAACGCAAACGCCTGGAGGAGCAGATGCGCCAGGTGCAGAAGATGGAAGCCATTGGCCGCCTGGCGGGCGGCGTGGCTCATGAGTTTAACAATATTCTGGCGGGAATCCTGATGAGCCTGGAGTTGGCGCACCAGTCCACTGACCCCGCTGAGCGGAGCACACTATTGCGCGACGCGGAGGCTGGCTCTCAGCGGGCTGCTCACCTCGTTAAGCAGTTGCTCGCCTTCGGCCGCAGGTCGATGATGCAACGGCAACCCCTTGACCTGGCGGTTACGGTGGCCAACCAACTGCCAATGCTCCGCGAATCCCTGGGCGATCGCATCCGCTTGGAGTTTGTCCCTCCCCAGGCGCTGCCTTTGATCAAAGCAGATAAGACGCTGATGGAACAAGTGCTGCTCAACCTGTGCCTCAACGCGCGTGACGCCATGAACACCGGTGGACGGCTCTGCCTGAGTCTGAAGGAGGAGGTCGTTGCGGAGGAACATTCGAAGAGAATCCTGGATGCTCGAGCCGGACACTTTGTATGCTGGTCGGTGAGCGATACTGGATGCGGCATGGATGAGCGGGCCTTGGAGAGACTCTTCGAGCCATTCTTTACGACCAAGGATGTTGGCCAAGGCACTGGTTTAGGCCTGGCCACAGTTCGAGGCATCATCCAACAGCACCAGGGGTGGATCGAGGTTGAAAGCCGCGTGGGTGAGGGAACCACTTTCGTGATTTACCTTCCAGTCGACGAAGCGGCTCGCGTCGTTGCCCCGGCTGCTCCCAGCGAGACGCATCCCAGCAGTGGAACCATCCTGGTAGTCGAGGACGAGCCGATGCTCCGCAGATTGACAAAGCTCGTGCTGGTCGGGAAGGGCTACAACGTCCTGGAAGCTGGGGACGCGTCGGAGGCGTTGGCGCTCTGGGCAAATTATCGTGCGGAGATTGATTTGATCTTTACCGACATGGTAATGCCGGGCGAGCTCTCGGGACTCGAGCTTGGTCAGCGAGCTCTGGCGGAGAAATCGGGCCTGAAAGTAATCATCACCAGTGGGTACAACACCGACCAGGTGGATTTAGAAAAAGTGGCGAAGGCTTCTATCGTGTATCTGCCCAAGCCGTGCCCACCTGGGGAGCTGCTTGAGGTCATTGGCAAGTGCCTACGGGCGGAGAAAGGATAGTGAGAAGCCAAGTCGTACATAGGTGTCACCCCGTGGCCCCGGTCGGCAAGCCATTGCACCAACGCGAGCGGGAGCGGATCCTGAACGCGTAAGTCGCGCGGGCCTTGCGCTTCAACAAAACCCTGGCTGATGAGGTGTTGGACAATCCGCGAGACCAATCTTGACGCCGTAGGCATCCACGTTTTGGCATCACGCGCGTCACTTCGTCACAAGTGTACACCTGATTGCCATTCAGTGAGTTACGGAAGCGCCAAAAATCGAACGATGTGACAGGTGTCACGGTTGCTTCCCGGGCTTTCCGGCGAGTTGAGGCCGAACAATTTGACCGGCAGTGACTGACACCGCCAGGCTACGGATTGGGCGTTCTGCCCAGGCATGTCCCGAACCGCTCCGCGGGGCGGAGGCAAGGGGGTGATTATGCCGGGCAATGAGGTGAACATGGCCATCCCACGCCCAGGACGAAGGCGCGAAAGAAGGCTATCCACAAGAAGGTGAAAGTTCTCTCCCCGGCCATGAAGAAATTCATCACAGTGCTCAAAGAGCCTGCCTGAGATCTCCGAATCATTGCGTGCTCTTGCCTGGGAAGTTGGGTCATTCGACTTCCAGGTTCTCCTGTTCCCACTCCAGGCAAGCGGATCTGGACCTGGCGAAGAAGCGGACCCTGCCTCTGCCGCCCTTCACCTCCCATTGCTGAGAGGCATTGTTGAATTCGATGTTGGTGGCCCGGAGGATTTCGAGCCGGCCGAGTTCATGGAGCGCCACTGCCTCGGTCCAAGGACAACGAGCGGCGCCGTCGGAGTTGAATGATATGGTTGTGGTCATTTTCGTGGTGGTGGTGGTAGTTGAAGGTGATGGTTGATGGCTGAGCGTGCTCGACTGTTGCCCGTTGGCGTGCTGGCTGACGAGTGAGGATGACCTGCCGCAGGAACCGGCCTGGCAGCGGCTTTTCCACGCCACGAACCACCGAACACCAGAAAGGGGTGGTCGGTGCTCGTGGCCCGTTTAAGGCGATTTTCCAGTCCGGAGGCCCGTTACTGTAAGTTTCGGCCGCCACCAGGTCGCAGCCAGCTATACATTTGGCGGGGCGGAGGTGAGGAACTCATCCTGGTGACGGTGTGTACTGCGTGCTCCGGTCGGCTTTTGCGGGCTGGGGTGGCGTCAAATGTGGTAATCAGGCCCGACGCCGACCACCTGCCTCATGCCTGACCCAGGGCCGGATCAGCCAATTGCTCCACTACGTTCATGCCACCCATTGTCATGTTTTGGGATGAAGCCGAGGAACTAGCTTATTGCGTGACCCGCTTGAAGGTCATCTGCATGTCTGGCTTGGCCTGCCCTCCCACAACAAGCTGGGTTTCCGCCCAATGAAGCGTGTCCGGGGCAGCCAAGTCAAATTCGTCGAGATCGGTTCTGAAGGCTGTTTTGGTGTACCCACAGCATTGCTCAAGCACCTTTCTGCCACCGGTCGTGAGCACCCCCAGCCCGTGACCACCTGAGGAAAGAAACCAGTGCTCAATCACCGCCTTCGTCTCGGGGTGCCAAGCGATAATGGAAACAAACGACGCGACTGACTTGCCGTCTTTATCATTGAAATCGACCTGCCTCTCGATAACGGCTCCGCCAGCGGCCGGTTTATAAGTCATTACCGCGTTCAACGCCTCTCCTTGGTAATTCGTCAATGCACCGGTCCATTTGCCGAGAAGGTGGGAGAGCGGTTTCAGCTTCCTAATCAATGAAGGTTCTTTATCGTTTTGAAGGCCGGTGTCTTTGACACGCTTCACAATCCATTTGTGCGAATCGGGTTTCACCTTACCCGCGGAAATGATATGGGTTGCCTGCCCAATGAATGTGAAATTGTCTTTCCATTCCTCGGCCAAGACAAAGCTTTCTAACCTCCCTTCGTTATTGTAATCGATGCCTTGCCAAATCATGGTGGACCCGTTCGTGGTCAGAATCGAATCAGCGTGCTCACTAACCGGACCGAACTCGTTCCATGCGATGGATCGTGTTTCCGGCTGCCAGTAAATCACCGATATCTCTGGATGATCAGATTTGCTGTCGGTCAGCGGCGTATATGTGCAAACGATAGCCTTTCCACCCGCCACAACTTTATAGGTGGCGCTCGCAGTTTCAGGTCTTCCCTTATCGGTTGGAATTTCGACACTCCAATGACCGAGGTATTGTTGCAATGGTTTGAGGTTTTCATCCAAAGCAGGTTGGTCCTGCGCGCGGAGTGAAAGGGGTGACGCAACAATAGCCAACGCGACGGCCAAGACTGAGTGTCCTGATTTCGGAGTGATTTTCATTTGTCCAGTTCCGGGCTTAATTGTTTTTTGGTGCTGAGCATACCGTGTGAACTCCTTGATGTAAAATTAGAGTATAAGATGTTCAGCGTCGGTGAGTGTGCTTCCTTTATGATGGAACGGCTCTGGGTGCTCGGGTGAACTGCCGTCGAACGGTCGGCCTTTTGGACCGTACTGCACGCTTCCGAGGTGTGGGCAGCGAACAGTAGGCGAGGGTGAGTGATATTGAGTTGTGGTCGAGGAGAAGCAGAGGCAGGCGTGTTGAGCCCCCGCCTCTGCTCGGTAGGATGGAATTAACGCCTACTCCACCTCGACCGTGACCTTCAGCTTGGTGGCATCCCCGACGAACCATTTCTGCAGGTAGAGGCTGCCGAGGATGGGGGCCTCGCCTTGGGTTTGCACCTCGGCAAACTTCACGGTGTTCTTGGTGTCCTTCTCTTTCTCGAACTGCACGGTTTTCGTTTTCTTGTCCATGTTGTTTCCTTTGGCTGTTTTTGAACCTTGGTTGATCAATTTCTGATGTACGCGTGAGGACTGCCGAGGCGATCTGTCAAAACCAGCATGATTGCACCTCGCATTCTTGGATTTGTTGCCGTAGCCGTTCTCGTCGCTGCCTCAGCAATTGGGCACCGGGCTTTGCGAAGAGAAGCGGGTTTACGAAAGGCCATTGGCGCACTGTTATTCTGCTCAGTTGCAGGACTCGCAACCTCATTCGTCCGGGCACCAATCGTCGTCTGGCCTCTTGCAGTGTCGATGGTTGGATCGATGATCTTCTTGATTTGGACTATCCACGTTGATACCAAGCGTAAACGGCGCGAACTTGGGAGTCGTGGATAGGGATGGAGCCCGGCCTGTTGGGGCGGGCTCCATCAGAACTATCAACTTCCAATCCTCTGCTGATTGGTCTGATTGGCGTGCTGGTGGTACTCGGGTTTTTTGAC
>Ga0316225_1004065_pt1 | contig 10700 bp, 10 predicted proteins | sample TBH18015metaG_FD_206010 | JGI IMG/M metagenome (GOLD analysis project Ga0316225, IMG submission 206010) | Freshwater microbial communities from Trout Bog Lake, Wisconsin, USA - TBH18015 | ecosystem: Environmental > Aquatic > Freshwater > Lake > Hypolimnion/Profundal zone | place: USA: Wisconsin...
GGGCGAGTTTTCATCGCAAAGAAAAGCACAACAATTTGCCGATCAATGGGCTAAGTCAGGGCCAGTTGAAGCAGTGGAAGTGCGCCAAACGGAGAGTGGTCCATGGCACGTTCGCATTCGTCGCCAAGGTTTTCCGCTTGTGACCGACACATTTGCGACCAAGCGCGACGCGAAAGACTTTGTCGCAATCAAAGAGTCAGAAATGGTCAGGCGGGAATTTCAAGACTACCGAGTCTCTGACAAGATCACCCTCAAAGATCTGTTGCTGCGCTATCGCGATGAAGTCACCAAAAAAGATCCGCTCGGTGACAACGCGGAGTGGCATATTGCGTATTCCGGCTATCGTGACCACCCATTCCGGTCGATCGTGACCAGTTGCGCAGCGTCAAGAGTTGCGCTGCGCAGATTGTATTGTGGGAGTCGCGCATGACCTCATTGGCCCCCGCTCGTGCGGCTTTTGGTGGCCCGCTAGTGGGCCAAGTCGCTCAGGGGTTGGACCACGCGGCGTAGCCGTCGTGGTGACGGTGCACTGGGCAAGCGCGGGTGCCAGCGCCAATCCGTCATGGCATAAATAGTGACGCATCACGGCATATGGCCTGTCGACCGGTGAGCGGTGGGCAACTGATGCACCGGTGCTTTGCACCGGCTGTCCACAGGCCCGGCCTGTGGGCAGATCAGTTGTACATGGCGGGCGCGACATAGAAGCAAGACACATGGTGTGCCTTCCCGCTGGGTGCGGGCTGCCCTCCAGCGTACCCGCGATTCTCCTCAATCAGTTGCTTGTGCATTCGGCCTGAGAGACTCGCCGCTCAGGTTGAACCGGTGGTTCTTCTGCATGATCCGGTCCAGGATTGCATCGGCAATGGTGGCGTCTCCGATCCATGCGTGCCAGTGTTCAATGGGCAATTGACTGGTGATGATGGTGGCCTTGCTTGCTGCCCGGTCGTCGATGATTTCCATGAGGTCGGCCCTTGTTTGGCTGTCCATGCCCGCCATGCCCCAATCGTCAAGTAATGTTGATCTCAACATTACTTGACTCATGTTGAGCGGTTGGTTATGTGGAGCCGTGATCTACCGCAATGGGCCGGTGGCCGCCACGTACTCCACATAATTTTTAGAGACGGCGAAGCCAGTCCACCAAGTTGGCTTGGCCAGGCTTCAAGTTTCCAGCCTTCGGGGGCGCCAATGCGTCGGGGAATACCTGCAGCAGGGCCTGTCGCTTCAGGTCCAGATCGGCGCGTGCGTAGACCATGGTCGTGTTCAGACTTGCATGACCGAGCCATTGACTGATGCTGGCGAAGTCGACGCCAGCCTTGAGCAAATGAATGGCCGTGGTGTGTCTGATGGAGTGCGGGTGTATCGATTTGCCTTTTAGGGTTGGGGACCGAGTTGCCGCCTTGGCCAGGTGACGCTGCAGGAGGTAACGCACGCCGAATCGCGTAAGCGGTTGGCCGCGTTGGTTGACGAACAGCGGCATGTCAGCGGCACTGTCCTGCCGTTCCGAGCAAAGTGGTCTAAGCAATTGTGCGGTCGTCGCCCATATCGGGCACACCCGTATCTTGTTGCCCTTGCCGGTCAGTCGTACCTGTGCAGGCGCATCCAGACGAACGTCACGTGCCCTCAGGTCGAGAATCTCCTGCACGCGCGCACCGGTGTTGAACATCAGCGCGAACAATGCATAGTCCCGCCGGCCACGCTCGTTCGAGCGGTCAATCACGCCGAGCAGTTCCATTACTTCGTTTTGCTCCAGATACTCGATGGGCATGTTCTTGCCACCGCGTTTGAAGGGAACGGCAAGGACTCCTTGTAGCGTGGCCATGCTCTGCGGATGTTCGGTTGCGAGGAACCGTGCCAGGGTGTGCAATGCTGCGAGTCGGGCATTACGTGTGGCGATACCGTTGCCGCGCTGCGCCTCCAGGCTGGCCAAGAACTGAGTGACCCGTTGGGGAAGCAAATCCTCAATATCGAGGCGTTCGACACCAAGGCCAACATCCTGCGCGGCGAACCCCAGAAACAGCACGATGGCATCGCGGTAACTTCGGATCGTATGGGCGCTCATTCCCCGCTGGTTGGGCAGGTAGTCCTGGAAGAATCGAACCAGCGCTCGCCCAAGGTTGTTCTGGTGGACGGCCGCCATCATGTCACCTCGCCCGATAGGAGGCAGCCATACGACGCCTCGAAACGATCACTGGCGGCCTGCGCAAGTTCTGGTATCCATCGCAGATAGTAGGCCGTGGACACAATTGAGACGTGACCCATATACATCGCAAGCTTTGGCAGGTTGGACTGGACATCAACACCCTCGCGGTACCAGCGCAAAAGACACTGAACCGCGAAACTGTGACGACTATTCCGACGTCGGAATAGGAGGCACTATCCCGTGTCCAGGAATATTCCGAGTAATGTTGGCGGCACCCTTGCTGCGGGGGTCGTTGACGACTTTCGCTCGGCATAGTTTGATCTCCTGCCACGCTTTGTGGTGCGACTGGAGATGATGATGAATCAGACATTTGGGAACCCGTGCCACCTAGCGCCGCAGGGCTCACTTTCGGCAACCGTTCAGGTGTTTGTTGAACATATGCAGGCCCAAGGATACGCAGCGGCTTCGGTGAAGGAATCGACCCGGCTAGTCAAAGACTTTGCAGCCTGGCTCGATCAGCATGAGATCGAGGGGCACAGCATGTTGGCAAAGCATGTAACCGAGTACCTGAAGGATCGCAGGCTTACACATCGCCGCCGATGTGGCGACTCCTTCACACTTCATGCGTTCGGCCAATTTGTTGCGCCCGATGGGTACAAGGCGTGTTCCGAGCAAGAGGCTGTAATTTCACCGGCTCGTCGCGTCAGACAAGAATTCGAGCAATATCTGTTGTGTGAGCGCGGACTCGCCGCTGCCTCGATCCTCTTGTACGGCAATGCAATCGGACGTTTTCTTGACAGTGTCTTCGGCGTGGAAGAAGTTCGGCTTGATCAGATCACAGCGCCTGACCTTATTCGCTTCGTGCAGGCTGAAGCGGAGCGGTTGCACCATCCAAAGCGCGCTCAAGTCATGACCACGGCATTGCGCTCGTTTCTGCAGTATGGGCGCTACTGCGGCGAGATCATCGTCGACTTGCATACCTGCGTGCCGACGGTGGCGAGCTGGTCGTTAGCCGGGATTCCCAGAACAATATCACCCGCTCAAGTACAGAGGTTGCTTGGTGGGTGCGACCGACAAAGTGTTACCGGTCGCCGGGACTACGCGATGCTGGTTCTGATTTCACGTCTCGGGCTGCGTGCCAGCGAAGTAGTCCAACTGACTTTGGATGATCTTGATTGGGCCGAAGGGGCTATTCGCATCCGAGGCCCAGCACAACGTGTAGATCGTCTGCCGCTGCCCGCCGATGTCGGGGCCGCTTTGGTTGACTACTTGCGTTATGGACGCCCGGCTTGCGATTCACGCAACGTGTTTATCCAAATCCATGCACCGCGGCGCGCATTGCGAGGTCCGAGCGCAGTCAGTTGTATTGTTCGTCGCGCCCTTAAACGCTCTGGCATTGAGTCGCCAACCAAAGGAGCCCACCTATTGCGCCATTCGCTGGCGACCCAGATGCTCGGCGGTGGCGCTTCACTCGGAGAAATCGCAGAGATTCTGCGCCATCGCAGTCCCCAAACAACCACCATCTACGCCAAGGTCGACCTTGTGTCGCTGCATACATTGGCCCTTGCCTGGCCAGGCGGTGTGCAATGAAGCCACTGACCAAAGCGATCCAAGACTATCTGGCGTTACGAAGAAACCTGGGGTTCAAGCTTCGCGATGCCGGCATGGTCCTCGCCAAGTTCGCATCCTTCATGGAACAGCGGAATGCCCAATGCATCACCACGCAACTTGCACTGGAGTGGGCACAGCAACCAAGCAATGCACAACGTGCACTGTGGGCTCAACGCTTGAGCTACGTGCGATGTTTCGCACGCCATCACATTGGCAGTGATCCGAAGACCGAGATCCCGCCGCCCGGCTTGCTGCCATTTCGCCCGGCACGTGCCCATCCCTACCTCTATTCGGACGAAGAGGTCCAGCGCCTGCTCGAAGCTGCGTTGCAACTCTCTCCCGGCATGGAGTTACGACGCTGGACATTCCATGCGTTGCTGGGTCTTTTAAGTGTGACAGGCTTGCGCGTCGGTGAGGCGCTGCGTTTGAGGCTCGACGATGTTGATCTCGACAATGGTGTGCTCACGGTACGTGGCACCAAGTTCGGCAAATCCCGGCTGGTTCCGATCCACGCCTCAACCCAAGATGTCTTGGCAAGCTATCAGACGCGACGCGCCCGCCTGCTGGATAACTGCGATGCGGCCCATTTCTTTGTGACCGGAACAGGCCACCAGCTCGACGGTGGTGACGTGCGCCGCACTTTCTACCGTTTGTCGCGCCAAGTCGGACTGCGCGGGATGAATGACAGCCACGGACCACGCTTGCACGACTTTCGCCATCGATTTGCCGTCGAGACCCTGCTGGGTTGGTATCGATCCGGTGAGGATGTCGAGCGCCGCTTGCCGGTGCTGTCGACCTATCTCGGTCATGTGCATGTCAGCGATACCTACTGGTACCTCAGCGCCCACCCGGCGCTTATGAACTTGGCGATGACCCGTCTGGAGAAACGCTGGGAGGGTCGCCAATGACGACGTTCAGCTTTTCATCGCTCCTGCAAGGCTTCTTCACAAATCGGCTGATGCAGCAACGCCAGGCCAGTCCCCACACCATCGCTTCCTACCGGGACAGCTTTCGGCTGCTCTTGCAGTTCGCGCAAAAGCGACTCGGTGTTGCGCCGCAGAAATTGACCTTCGAGCAAATCGATGCACCGCTGATCGCTGCCTTTCTTGAAGCCATGCAGACCAGCCGTGGCATCAGTGCCGCAAGCCGTAACCTGCGACTGACCGCCATTCGCTCGTTCTTTCGGTATGCGTCTTTCGAGATGCCAACCCACGCGGCACAAATTCAGCGCGTTTTGGCCATCCCGAACAAGCGCTGCACAAGGGCGCAGATCGGATTTCTTACACGCGAGGAGGCCGATGCACTTTTGCGCACCCCAGACCTTGGCTCTCAATCGGGCCGGCGCGACCACGCGCTCATGCTGCTGGCCATTCAGACGGGTTTACGTCTGTCGGAGATCACTGGTTTGTGCCGCGCAGGCATTTTTCTGGGCACGGGTGCCCATGTGCGTGTTGTTGGCAAGGGGCGAAAGGAACGATCAACACCACTGACCAAGGCGACGGCAAATGTCCTGCGTGCCTGGTTGCGTGAGATTGAGGGCGGCGATGACGCCATCGTCTTTCCCAGCGCTCGTGGTGCTCGCCTGAGCGCCGATGGTGTGCAGTACCTGCTTGCAAAGCACGTTGCACAGGCCATTAAAACCTGCCCTTCATTGGGAGAGAAGCATGTCACTCCACACGTTTTGAGGCACACGACGGCAATGGAATTGCTGCAGGCTGGTGTGGAACGTAGCGTGATTGCCCTGTGGCTTGGACACGAGTCAATTGAGACGACACAAATTTATCTTGATGCAAATCTGGAGATGAAGCAAGCCGCTCTGGATAAGGTTGAACCGCAGCGTGGGCGGGTCGGCCGCTTTCGACCCGATGACCAACTGCTCGCCTTTCTCAAGGAGCTCTGATGCCATGGAATATGCCGACAACAAATCCGTCATGTTGCATCGGATTCCCCCCGCAGCAAGGGTGCCGCCAACATTACTCGGAATATTCCTGGACACGGGATAGTGACGAAAGTCGTGCACTCGTGGTCGCCGCCCGTCCCACCCCCGAACGTTCGCCGCCTCGATCAATTCCTGCAAACCGGTGCTCAGGCCGGTACCTGTGTACCCGTGGCAATGCCGAGTTCCATGGCATAGCAGCGGCTGCGCCGTTGCAGCCATGCCCCATTGTTGTTGGCGACGACTGATGTACTCGCGCAGTTCTGCTCCGGCCTCTTTCGATAGTGGCACCCAGCGGGACTTGTGGAACTTGGATTCCCGAACCCGAAGCACCGCATCCTGCGCATTGACGTCACCGAGTTGCAGACGCAGCAATTCACCACGGCGCAGTCCAGCGGTGTACAACAGTACCGTGGCTAACCGCAGCACGTCGGGACGTAATGCCGAGTCGGGGGTCGGCTTCACCGACCGCGCCGCTGTCAGCATGCGGCTAACTGCAACGGGGGCGATGATGACGGGTGCTATGTGGGGATTGGGTTTCGGGAACCGATTTGGGTCAGGGACGAAGCACAGAGGTTCGGCACGCTGGCGATAGAGGCACCAATTACGTACGATGCGTTGCCGGTTTCGCCGCACATTGCCTGACAACGAGGCGTGTGACGCGCACCAGCGCTCAAACGACGCGAGATCGACATCGCGTTTGTCGGCCGAACAAATGAAATCACGCAGCGAGCGCAGGGTGTGCTCTTCGGCGACATAGGCTCGTCCCAGAGCCCGCTGGCGCTCCAGATAGTCGGCAATGCTGCCGTCAAATTCGGTGGTGGTGATTGTTGTTGACATTGTTACCCCCTATACCGCTTCGGCTTGAGGAACCGGCAGGGCTACATCACGCAATGCATCCAACTGCAGCCGCAGATAGACGCAGGTGCTTTCCAGTCCACGGTGCCCCAGCACATCTCCAATGGCCTTGATGCCAACGCCTCGTTCCAGCAATCGCATCGCGAAGCTGTGTCGCAGGCAGTACGCCGATGTGCCTTGAAGTGCCGCCAATCCACTGCGAGCGGCACGTGATTGGTAGAGACCGCAGACGGCCGTGTGCTTGATCGCGCCAGAGGGGGCGCGGGCTCGCAAGAATAGTTCCGGTCGCGTGCTGGCAGGTCTGCCGGAATCCAGGTAGCGTTTGAGAACGCATAGGGTCTGATCAGCCAGTGGCAGCAGCAGGACAGAGCGGGTCTTACGCTGATCAACACGCAAGGTGTTGGCCTGCCAGTCGATGGAGTCCAGGCGAAGTGAGGCGACCTCGCACGGACGCAGACCGTAGTGCGCCATCAGATACAGGATCGCGTAGTCGCGCGAGCCAGTCGACTGCCCACGATCGACGGATTGCAGTAATTCCTGCACTGTCACCCACGGAATCGCCCTCGGTGGCAACTCGTCGCGATATACACGCGGCGTATCGATGGCATCCAGACGCGCCGCTAAAAGTCCCTGCATATGACAAAAGCGAAGAAACGAGCGCAAGCGGGCGACCCAGTGTTGCAGGCTCTGGCGAGTCATGCGCTTGCCAGTTGCAACCACATGACGCTCGATCTGTTCGCGGGTCAGATCTATGACCTTCATGCCTGGCACCGGCAGCGTCTCTGCTAGGAAGGCTCCAACTGTTGAGATGTGTTGTGCCACCGTCGGAGGGCTCAAGCCGCGAACGGTACACAGGTGATCACGGTAGGCATCAAGAATGCTGGCGTGTAGTTGGACGTCAACATCGTGTTGCCACTGGCCGCGATCCGTCAGGAACCGAATGAGTGCACCTCGTGTGGCCGCGAAATGGGCGTTTCGAGGCGATGTGGCGAATAGCTGCTCCATATCGGCGAAACAGAAGGTTGCGACGATGGGATGCCCGGCAAGTTCCAGAGCCTGCCGCAATCTGCGAACGTGTTCGCGCGTCCGATCCGGCCCATATCCCGTGTCAATGAGCCACTGCGCGAACTGCGCAAGCAACTCCCGAAAAGGGAATGCTTCGTAGCGCTGGTGAAACCTCGGAAAAAGTTGTTCAAACATGCTGAGCTCCATGGCTGTTAAAGGGACGGCCACAGTACGCCAGCGCAGAAGTTATGTTGAGTTCATCTTGTCATTCACCCAAAGACGCCGACTTCGCGCGTCGACGCTCCACATAACCAACCGCTCAACATGAGTCAAGCAGCAGCACGTCTGTCTTGGCCAGGGCAATCAGCCATTTGCCAAACGTCCCATTGCCGTGGCGAATGCGTAGGTCCTCGCCCAGGCGTGGCACCCGCTGGTACAGCGCTGTGTGCCCGCGCCTGCAGGCGTACTGCGCCAAGGCGCAGGCCAGCCAGGTCTTGCCCGTGCCAGTCAGCCCGGTGATGAGCACGCTGTGGCCATTCTTGATCCAGTTGCCCAGGGCCAGGCTCATCACGGCGCTGCGCTCCACGCCGCGTCCGGGCCGGGTGTCGATATCTTCAATGCACGCCTGGGAGAACTTGAGGTTAGCCTCCTTGAGCAAGCGTGCCCGGCGCTTGTCGCTGCGCCAGTGGACCTCCCGGTCCACCAGCAGGCCAAACCTCTCCTCAAAGCTCATGGCGGTCATGCCCGCTTGGGTGAGTTGCTCCTGCAAGCCGGTGGCCATGCCGGCCAGTTTGAGCTCGCGCAGTTGCTCCAGTGTCGTGTTCATCATCATGGTGTATTCCTTGGTATTGGGGTTTGGGTTGTTGTTGTTTGGGTGCTCGCACACGGCGGCCACCGCCGTCATCGGTAGTAGCCTGCGCCGCGCACATTGGCGTGCGCTGGACTGACCCACGGCTTGGTGGTGCTGGGCTTCACCAGGTCACGCCCATTGGCCAGGATCTCGCGCACGTGGCTGGCCTTTGTGGTGCCCAGCTCCAGGGCGATCAGGCAGGCAGCCTCCAGCCTGGGCTTGCTATAGCGCTTGGCCAGTGACAGCAAGGCCAGGCAGGCACGGTAGCCGTGCTCCGGATGTTGGCGCGCCTCCAGCATCCGTCTGACCAGGCTGCCCGTGGCCACGCCGATGTCTTGGCCCCAATGGATCAGGCGCTCAGGGCTCCATTGCAGGTGCGCCCGGTAGCCTTCTGGCAAGTGCTCGGGCACCGTGGTGAACTTGCCCTTGTGGGCACTGCGTGCGTGGCTGGCCACACGCTGGCCGCGGTGTAGAACTTCTACGCAACGCTGTGTGGCGCGTACCTCCATGTGCTGCCCGATCAGCGGGTGGGGCACGCTGTAGTAGTGCTCATCGAACTCGACGTGCGAGTCGATGTGCGCCTTGACCGTCTTGAACACGGCGAGTTCCCAGGCCTGCATGGGCAGGGCCCGCAGGGCCGGGGCATCGATCTGGGCAAAGACACTGGCACGGCTTCCGGGGAGCTTCTGAAACGGCTTGTTGTTGAGTTGCTGTAGCAGCGGAGCGATAGCGTCGTTGACCTCGTCTACCGTCTCAAACCGGTGGTGGCGAAGACGCATCAGGATCCAGCGTTCAACGACTTGCACGGCCGACTCCGCCTTGGCTTTATCCTGCGGCCGACGTGGACGTGCGGGCAGCACCGAGGTGTTGTAGTGCCGTGCGAATCCCAGCACTGTGTCGTTGGCTCTGGGCTCGTACCGGTCAGGGTTGGCGATCAGCGCCTTGGGGTTGTCGGGCACGATGAGCTCGGTGCAGCCGCCATAAAAGCGCAAGGCCTGGGCTGTCGCCCCCAGCCAGTCGGCCATGGTCTCGCGGGGTGTGGCGTAGGCGAATGTGTAGCCAGATGCTCCCAGCGCGGCGACAAAGATGTGGGCCCGATTGCCATCCACCAGAGCCACCGTGGAGCCGGCGTAGTCGATGAAGAGCTTCTCGCCTGCGCGGTGGACCTGGCGCATGGAGCGCTTGAGGGTTTTAGCGTATCGGCGGTAGTTCTCGCAGAACTGCGAATAGCTGTGGATGGTCGCATCCGGGTGGCGCTCGCTGTGCTCCTGCCACAGCAGCATCAGCGTCATGCCCTTGCGGTGTAGCTCCTGGTGCATCCGGGCAAAGTCGGGGGTGACAAAGCTACTGGCGCGCGCCACCGTGCCGAGCAAACGGTGCTGCAGTTCGGTCTCGCTCATGACCGCGATCTGGGGCCAGTGCAGGCCCGCGTCGCTGGCGAGTTTGACGTACTTGGCGACCACCCCCTTGGAGAGGCCAAGCGAGGCGGCGATGTGCCGTTGGGAGTGGTGGAGTTCGAGTGTGAGACGCAGGACGTCTTTGATCTGACGCATAGTGATCCTTCGGATGTCGGGCAAGTCAGCTCCAGCAAAAGCTGGTGAGACTAGCCCGATCGGGTTGGGACAAATATGCGCAGCTCCTCACGCTGCATATCGATTCGGATGGCGCCGTGGCCGGTGCCACCGGCGGCGACGTGACGGGGCAAAAAGGGCCGCCACCAGCCGGTCACGACAAACCAGAATGCCCGGTCACGGTCGGCCAGAATGGGTGGTCACGATAAACCAGAATCGCTGGTCACGACAAACCGGAAAGGGTGGTCACGGTCGACCGGAATACCCAGTTCACCAGCATCACTCCCTTGCACAGTGCGGCCCCAGCGGCCCACCACCATGGAAGTCTTGCTAAAATCCAGCTAGCGCCAATTTGCTCCGGCTTGAAGGCGCTCAACAAATACAGCTAAAGACGGACCGAGTGACCGGTATGTGGCGCTGGCGTGGTTCAAACCTGGGTAACAAGTTGAGCTGATTCTGAGCTGCTGGTTGGTACAGGCGCCGGGGTAATGTTCAATGTCAGGGATACTTGCTGCCCTTCATTTACAGCAGCACATCGGCATGACCACAACGACCTGTCCGGCGGCCAAACTTCGCTCGGCACAACGCATCAAGCTGGCTATTCAGGCCTTGGCCGGTGCCGCCAATGTCAGCGACCTCGCCGCTGAGAATGAGGTCAGCCGAAAGTTTGTTTACCAGCAACGGAACAAAGCTCAAGTCGCCCTGGATTCTGCCTTTGCACAAACGGTA
>Ga0316225_1004068_pt1 | contig 10694 bp, 9 predicted proteins | sample TBH18015metaG_FD_206010 | JGI IMG/M metagenome (GOLD analysis project Ga0316225, IMG submission 206010) | Freshwater microbial communities from Trout Bog Lake, Wisconsin, USA - TBH18015 | ecosystem: Environmental > Aquatic > Freshwater > Lake > Hypolimnion/Profundal zone | place: USA: Wisconsin...
CATCTGAATTCAGTGGCTTTAGAAGCCATTTAAGATGACGGTGCCCAACAATACGGACGCTGATTACTCTAAAATCGCCATCGAAAAGGGGTTCTGGGAACCCTTGTCCCCAGGGCCCATTCGTTTGAATGCACTCTGCGTTCTCTAAAGTCATGTCATTGGGTTCGAGCTTCGCATCCGAGAGCACGGTATTCTGGAGGTCAAGTCCTTTCGTCCGCTCGGATACCGCTTGTTGGAAGGCCCTTCTAAAGTCATCAAGCCCGTTCCGTGCAATGCTTAAGCCTGCGGCCATCGAGTGACCACCAAATTTCAGAATCAGTTCTGGGGACTTGGTAGCGACATCGGCCAAAACGTCCCGTATATGAATGCCGGGTATCGAGCGCGCAGAGCCTTTGAGAATGGAGTCTTCCTGATCGCTAGGCGCAAATGCGATGACGGGTCGATGCAGGCGGTCCTTTAAACGAGATGCGATTAAGCCGACTACGCCCTGATGCCAGGTTGCATCAAAGAGACATACAGCGGGTTTAGACTGGTCGGTGTGAGTATGTGCCCCCAGGTGACTCAGGGCTTGAGCTTTCATAGTGTCTTCAATGACGCGGCGCTCGAGGTTGATGGCATTTAGCTGAGCGGCCATGGTGTTACTGTGTTCCGGAACAAGGCTCAACAGGCATTCAATGCCCAAAGTCATGTCATCCAATCGCCCGGCAGCATTGAGTCTCGGACCCACTGAGTAGCCTAGGTCGTTCGCCTGAACATTCTGGAAGGGGCGTTCGGCCACTGTCAGGAGGGCCATAATGCCTGGACAGGCCCTCCCCGCGCGAATGCGTTCAAGACCTTGTTGGACCAAAATGCGATTGGTATGGTCGAGCTCGACCAGATCTGCGATCGTGCCTAAAGCAACCAGATCGAGGAACTCGCCTAGGTTCGGTTCTTTAAGTTGTGCGCTCAAAAAATACCCTTTAGAGCGGAGTTTTTGTCTCAACCCGAGCAGGACGTAAAACATCACCCCAACACCTGCTAGCGCTTTTGATGGGAAGGGATCACCCGAGAGATTGGGGTTTACGATCGCGTGGGCATTAGGGAGTTCAAGGCCTGGTAGATGGTGATCGGTGACGATTACCTTGATGCCAAGGGCGTTAGCGGTTTCAACCCCATCGAGGCTGGATATCCCATTGTCTACAGTGATTAATAAGTCAGGTCTCTCAAGGCTTGCTACCTTCACAATGTCAGGTGTCAGGCCGTAGCCAAACTCAAATCGGTTCGGCACCAGGTAGGAGATGTTCTCCAGGCCAAGCATTTGAAGGCCCTTGACCGCGACGGCGCAGGCGGTAGCACCATCTGCATCGTAATCCGCAATAACAATGGTTTTTGAGCGGTTCTGGATGGCTTCATACAGAATATCGGTTGCTACATCCATGCCAGAAAGCAATGTTGGGGCGGGGAGTTGTTTCAAGGAGTAATCCAATCGATCGTCGCTTTCGACGCCTCTTTGACTCAGGATCTGTCCGAGGAGGGGGTTTTTGAGGTTGAGATGGGTCGTCCTTAGTCCGGGTCTATGAACGATCTTCTTGGTTACAGGGTGGTAGAGCATGCCTTCTCTTTTGTTTTTATTGGGAGGCGAAAAGGAATGACGACTATGGGGGCCTTAAATCTTCACGTAATGATCGACCAGCAAGGCTATAAATATGCCCGTCAGGTAAATGAGTGAGTATCCAAAAGTTCTCATGGCGAGTTTATTGTCTTTGGCCAGTTTTAGTCTGACTGCATACAATAGGAAAACCCCGCCTAAAACAACCGCACTCAGCGCATAGATCGATCCGCTCATCCCTGTCAGGTAAGGGAGTAAGGCAAAAATGAAGAGCAGGACCGTATAGAGCAGAATATGGAGCTTTGTGACCTCATCACCATAGATGACAGGCAGCATGGGCATGTCGGCCAGACGATATTCGTCCTTTTTGGCCAGTGCGAGAGGCCAAAAATGCGGTGGCGTCCATACGAAAATAATGAGAAAAAGAAGTAGGGCGTGGGGGTGGATCGAGCCCGTGATGGCACACCAGCCAAGAACGGGAGGAGCGGCGCCGGCGGCTCCGCCGATCACAATGTTTTGGGTGGTGACGCGTTTAAGATACCGGGTATAAATCACCGCGTAGCCAATCAGTGATACAAAGGTCAATACGGCTGTGGTCGGGTTGATTAAAGCGGTCAGAATCGTCATGGAGGCGATACCAAGAAGGCTTGCGAAAATATTGGCCTGACGGGGGTTTAGCTGCGATTGGGGTAAGGGGCGATCCTCGGTTCGTCCCATTTTTCCATCAGCCTCCCGGTCGAACACGTGATTAAGGGCCGCTGCTGATGCGGCGGCCAAGCCGATCCCCAAAGAAGCCCAGAACACCTTGTCTATGGGCGGTAGTCCAGGTACAGACAAAAACATGCCTATGACGGCCGTGAAGACAATGGCGGTTACGACTCGCAGTTTGCAGAGCGCTAGGTAGGGCCGCCATTTAAGGGTTGTCCAGAATTTAAGATCTCGAATCGTCATGCTTTGCTAGGCTTCGTTTACAATAGCTCGAATATGGCTCTGTGCCAGTTCCTTTTTAAAAACCGACTTTTTGGGAGAACGCTTGATGTTCTTACGCGGACTTCATCTTCTGTATGTGCTGTTAACTCTTGGTTTGGTTACCGCTGAGGCCAATGGGGTTCACGAGTTTCAGCTTGCCAACGGTCTTAAAGTGCTCGTCCAAGAGGACCATCGAGCACCGGTAGTCGTTTCACAGGTTTGGTACAAAGTGGGTGCCAGTAACGAGTACGGTGGGATTACCGGAGTCTCGCATATGCTTGAACACATGATGTTCAAGGGAACGAAAAAACATCCGCCCGGTGAATTCTCTCGCATTATCGCAGCAAATGGCGGTCGGGAAAATGCCTTTACGGGACAAGACTACACGGCCTACTTTCAAACACTTGAGAAATCTAGGTTGTCCATCAGTTTTGAGCTCGAGGCCGATAGGATGAGGCAGCTTTCGCTGAAGCAAGATGAGTTCGATAAAGAGCATCAGGTGGTGCTTGAAGAGAGGCGGTTGAGAACGGATGACCAACCTCACGCCAAATTACAGGAACATTTTGAATCGGTGGCTTTTAGTAATAGCCCCTATCGCAACCCAGTTATTGGTTGGCCAGACGATGTGAGTGGGTTGACGCTGGATGATCTTAGGTCTTGGTATGGGCGTTGGTATGCGCCCAATAATGCAACTCTCGTTGTGGTTGGGGACGTGGTGCCGGATGAAGTCTTTGCGCTGGCAAGGCGCTATTTCGGGCCGATGAAGCCGAGTGAGCTTCCAAAACTCAAGGCCCAGGCCGAGGTTGAACAACTAGGGATCCGACGTTTAACCGTGAAGCTACCAGCCAAGCTGCCCTTTCTGCTCATGGGGTATAAGGTCCCTTCATTAAAAACCGCTGCCGATGAGCGAGAGGCTTATGCGCTTGAGGTCATTGCGGGTGTTCTTGACGGCGGCAACAGTGCGCGTTTCTCCTCTCGATTGGTGCGTGGGCAACAAATCGCGGCATCCATTGGAGCGGGATACGATTTAACGGCTCGTCTTTCTTCCCTATTCTCCATAGAGGCGACGCCGAACGAGGGTAAGACCATACCTGAAGTGGAGCGCGCCTTGCTGGAAGAGATCAAGCACTTGCGTGAGGAGTTGGTGACAGAGGAAGAGTTGGCGCGGGTTAAGGCGCAGGTCTTGGCCAGCCATATTTACCAGCTGGATTCTGTTTTCTATCAGGCTATGCAGCTTGGAACGTTTGAAACGGTGGGTTTAGGTTGGGAGAAGATAGGAGCATACGTGGAAAAGGTGAATGCTGTAACGGCTGATGATGTTAAGAAAGTGGCCAACCAGTATCTTGTTGATGAGCGATTAACCATTGGTCATCTTGATCCTCTCCCTTTACCGGAGGGAGCCGTGGCTCCGGAAAGCTCTGTGTTAGGAGGTGGGCATGTTCGCTAGAGGAACATTTAGGTTCATAGGCTATGTTCTGTGGGTGCTTAGCTTTTGTCTCGTCTACAGTCGTGAGGTTATGGCTGTTCCAGATATACAGGCTTGGTCCACCGCCAGTGGGCTTAGGGTGTTCTACCTCAAAACCGAAGGTTTGCCTTTGGTAGACATACGTGTTGTCTTTGATGCAGGTAGTGCACGAGATGGTGATCAATATGGACTTGCAAACCTCACTTCCAATCTCTTAGATACGGGTGCTGGGAGCTGGACCGCCGATCAGATTGCCGCGAGGCTTGAGAATGTGGGTGCCATTTTAGGGGCAGGGGCTTCGAGAGATTCAGCCTTTGTATCCATTAGGAGTCTTACGCATCCCGAGAAACTTAAGATCGCTCTGGATACGGCCCATGAGATTCTGGTGCACCCAAGGTTCGATACCAAAGATTTCGATCGTGAAAAAGCTCGAGCATTGCTGCAGATCAAGCAACAGTCTGAAGATCCGGCTGAAATCGCGGAAATTGCCTTCATGAAGCAGCTCTATGGTTCACATCCTTATGCGCACCCCCCAGAGGGGTTGAAGGATTCGGTTACGGGTCTAGCTCGAAAAGATTTGGTTGATTTTCATCGGGAGCACTATGTGGCCAGTAATGGGATTATCGCCATCGTGGGTGATATCAGTCGTGACGATGCGGCTGCCATCGCTGAAGGGCTGTCTGTAGATTTGCCCAAGGGGTCTCCTCAGGCCGCATTGACTGACCCCGTCATGGGTTCGGTGGGCCAAACGCTGAACATTCCATTTCCCTCTGAGCAGACACACGTTTTTTCAGGTGCGCTTGGTATGAAAATCAATGACCCCGATTATTTTCCGCTGTATGTGGGTAATCACATTCTTGGCGGTAGTGGTCTGGTTTCACGGATCATGGATGAGGTTCGAGAGAAACGGGGTTTTGCCTACAGCGCTTATAGCTACTTTTTTCCCTTAAGGGTTCTAGGTCCTTTCGAGGTTGGGCTTCAAACCAAGAATGCTCAAGCGGACGAGGCCTTGAAGGTCGCGATCTCTACAGTTAAAGGGTTTGTCGAGACGGGCCCCTCTGATGCTGAGCTCGATGCGGCCAAGAAAAACATCATAGGTGGTTTTGTCCTTAGGCTCGACAGCAACTCAAAGCTTGTTTCAGAGGTGGCCTCTATCGGTTTCTTTAATCGGCCCTTAGACTACCTTGATACCTTCACGGCAAAAGTTAAATCTGTGACGAAAGAGGATGTCCGGCGAGCCATGAAAGCGAGATTAAATCCCTCTGAGTTCCAGACCGTTTTGGTGGGTGGGGGAGCCAAGTGAGTTTGGGCTAATCGTGTGTTGAAGAACGAGGTCAGAATTATTGCTGGCATTTTCCGAAGCCGGAAAATACAGTTCCCTGTTTTAGAGGGGTTGCGTCCTACGCCGGACAGAGTCAAAGAGACCTTGTTTAATTGGCTGCGACATGATTTGGAAGGCGCTCGGTGCCTCGATCTTTTCTCTGGGAGCGGGTCTTTGGGGTTTGAGGCCGCTTCTAGGGGCGCCCAGAGCGTCGTTCAGATTGATGCCAATCGTGATGTTATCTCTGCGCTGAAGGCCAGTAAAGAAAGGCTTAAAGCCGAATGTGTGGATGTGATTAAGGCAAACGTATCCGCTTATCTTTCGGGGCCGCCGGAAGTATTTGATCTGGTTTTTATGGATCCGCCTTTTCGGAAGAATGAGGTGATTCAAGCGCTGGCTGCTCTGGAAAAAGGCGGTTGGTTGAGCCCCAGGGCCAAAATTTATGTCGAGTGTGAGCACGAACTGGCTCTGCTGCAGGATGTCCCTGCTTCCTGGGTTTTATGGAGAAAAGGGTGTTCTGGGGATGTGGCGTATTACCTCTTTGAGCGTCAGATGAATTAAACCGGTTTGGTTTTCTTGGGCATTAATCAACGAGCTAATCTTCGAAATGAATATCGCAGCAATTTATCCGGGTACGTTCGATCCCATTACAAACGGCCACATCGATCTTGTTGGGCGCGCGGCGCGCATGTTTTCTCGTGTTGTGGTGGCGGTTGCTGAAAATAATAATAAAAAACCTTTATTCTCCCTCGACGAGCGGGTGGCTATGGCTAGAGAGACTTTGTCGGGTATTCCTAATGTAGAGGTGCTGGGGTTTGATACCTTGTTGGTTAATTGTGCCAAATATTCAGGCGCCTCAGTCATTCTCCGTGGTTTGCGAGCGGTTTCAGATTTTGAGTTCGAGTTCCAATTGGCTGGAATGAATCGACATCTTGGGCCTGAAATTGAAACCATATTTCTGACGCCTAGCGAGAAATACGCGTTCATTTCATCGTCGCTGATTCGTGAGATCGCTCGCCTGGGTGGGGATATTTCCTCCTTTGTGCCCGATCTTGTGAGGATGGAACTCAATCGAAAGTACGGTCTTAAAGACATCCTGGAGTAAGAGATGGCGCTTCTGATCACTGATGAATGCATTAACTGTGATGTTTGTGAGCCCGAGTGTCCAAATGGTGCGATCTCTGAGGGTGAGCTCATCTATGTGATCGATCCTGATTTCTGTACCGAATGTGTCGGTCATCACTCGGTCCCTCAGTGTCTTAGGGTCTGTCCCGTGGAGTGCATCATTCATGACCCAAACGTCATCGAGTCGCCCGAAGAGCTGCAGGAAAAGTTTATGAAGTTGACGGGTTAGTCGGCCGCCGCCAGAGCCAGTGAAGCTTAGTGTTAAGGCCTTGTGTCCTTGAGCCCGCAGCAGTTTTATTGCGCCGAAAGTGGCCGTTTCCAGTGGGTATTTCTGGACTGTGGAGGCTGGAGTTGTTATATTCGTCTGTTATATGCTATGCCGACAGGCGAGTAGTGCTTGAGTTTCTGGTTTCGGTTTGGATTGTCTTTACGCTCTTAAGGACGATGCATCCACAGCAATATACAGACACGTGCGGTCCATTCTGGCACTGTGCCCAAGTCCTGATAGTTGGCTCGAACAACACAATTATTTATCCAGTCAGATCATTGGAGATTAAAGTATGACGATTAAGGTTGCTATTAACGGTTATGGTCGAATTGGTCGCAACGTATTGCGCGCCTTGTTTGAGTCGGGTCGTAAAGACATTGAAATTTTGGCTATAAATGATCTGGGTGATGCCAAGATCAACGCGCATCTGACTAAAAGAGACACCGTGCATGGACCTTTCAACGGGACTGTAGAGGTTGGTGAAGGCTCCATCATTGTTAATGGCAAATCAATTAAGGTTTTCTCAGAGCGGGATCCTTCCAAGTTGCCATGGGGCACTTTGGGGGTTGATGTTGTTCTGGAATGTACCGGTATTTTCCGCAACAAGGAAAAGTGCATGGCGCACATTGATGCGGGTGCAAAGAAAGTCATCATCTCGGCTCCTGCAGATGGTAATCAAGCAGATGCAACCATCGTGTTTGGTGTGAATGACTCTGTTCTTAAGGCGACCGATCAGGTGATCTCCAACGCATCATGCACCACGAACTGCTTGGCGCCACTGGTAAAGCCTCTGCATGACAAGCTGGGTATTGTTTCTGGGCTTATGACCACGGTCCATTCCTATACCAACGATCAGGTTCTGACTGACGTTTATCATAGTGACATGTACCGTGCGCGTGCCGCAGCACTGAACATGATCCCAACCAAGACAGGTGCAGCTCAAGCCGTGGGTCTTGTTGTGCCTGAGTTGAATGGCAAGCTCTCTGGCTTTGCTATCCGGGTTCCTACGGCCAACGTATCGGTGGTTGACCTTACCTTTGTGGCTAGTCGTGAAACCACGAAAGAGGAAGTCAACGCAATTCTCAAGGAAGCTTCAGAAGGCCGGCTGAAAGGCATTCTGGGCTATAACTTAGAGCCTCTCGTTTCCAGTGACTTCAATCATACGACCACGTCGTCAAATTTTGATGCGACTCAGACAACCGTTATTGGCAACCTGGTCAAGGTATTGTCTTGGTATGACAATGAGTGGGGTTTCTCAAACCGCATGCTCGATACCACAGTGGCATTGATGAATGCACGATAATCGGTTGGTCTGGGCTTAGTCTTTGTTCCACCAGTAGGGCCACCATGTTGTGGCCCTACGCATTATTGATAAATGGTTTCTCATGAATAAAGTTTTCCGTCGTACCAAGATTATCGCTACCCTCGGTCCCGCCTCTGAGTCACCGGAAGTGCTGGAAAAAGTGTTGAGGGCCGGCGCGGATGTCGTAAGGCTTAATTTCTCTCACGGTACAGCTGATGAGCATCGCGCCCGTGCCGAGCTGGTTCGGTCGATCTCTAAAAAACTGAACCGTCACGTCGCTATTCTGGCTGACTTGCAGGGTCCTAAGATTCGTGTGGCCCGTTTCAAAGATAATCGCAAGATCAACTTGATCAAGGGCCAGAAGTTTGATCTTGATACAGCCTTTCCTCCGAACGACGGCGACGAGACGCAGGTTGGGTGCAGCTACGAGCCATTGCCAAGGGATGTTAAGCCTGGCGATACCTTGCTCCTGAACGACGGTCTGATTCAGATGATGGTCGATTCGGTGGCTGGAACCCGTGTTAAGTGCACAGTGACTGTAGCGGGTGTGCTCTCAAATCATAAAGGCATTAATAAACTGGGTGGTGGGCTTTCAGCGCCTGCCCTAACGGATAAAGACAAGGCTGATTTGAGGACAGCGGTTGATATCGGTGCTGATTATCTAGCGATTTCTTTCCCTAGGTCACGAGAGGATATGGAAGAAGCCCGCGACATGCTTCGCGAGCTAGGAAGTGACATGGGGCTAGTGGCTAAGGTCGAGCGAGCTGAAGCGATCCTTGAGGGAACGATTGAAGGGATTGTTGAAGCCTCTGATGTCATCATGGTCGCTCGTGGAGATCTGGGCGTTGAGATCGGTGACGCACGATTGCCTCACGTTCAAAAGCACCTGATCCGTTTAGCCAGAACCTACAATAAGGTCGCTATCACGGCTACGCAAATGATGGAATCCATGATTACCAATCCAATGCCGACTCGAGCAGAGGTGTCTGACGTGGCCAATGCCGTTTTTGATGGAACGGATGCCGTCATGCTTTCTGCGGAAACAGCATCGGGTGATTTTCCGGATCTTGCCGTAGAAGCCATGGCCCGAATCTGCGTGGAAGCTGAGAAATATCCTCGCGAGAAGTCAAAGCATCGTCTGCACGAAAAATTTGAAAATATTGATGAGACGGTTGCTCTAGCTGCTATGTATGCGGCGAATCATCTTGAAGTTCAAGCGATTGGTGCGCTGACCGAAACAGGTTCTACGCCTTTGTGGATGTCAAGAATCAGTTCGGGCATCCCCATTTTCGCTCTGACTTCACATGAGAAGACCTGCCGCCGCGTCACGATCTTTAGAGGTGTTTATCCCATCAGTTTCAATCCCGAAGGGATTGTCGATCATGCGGTCCTAAATCGTGCGATCGTTGAAGAGTTTGTTTCAAGGGGTCTGCTCGACAAGTCTGACACCATCATTCTGACAAAAGGTGATCTGATTGGAACCTGTGGTGGGACCAACGCCATGAAAATTGCCAAGATCCACGAGATACTCGCCGCAGTACCGGATGACTGGAAATCCCAGTGTCCAAATTAAGAATAATCAAAACTACAGTTAGGAGGGCAACATGATAGGCCAACAGCTAACCCAATTTTTAATCAACGAACAAAGGAAAATTCCAGGTGCAACCGGAGAGTTGACCTTGCTTCTGAATGATATTGCTTCTGCTTGTAAAGCGATCGGTCATGAGGTTAATCGAGGTGCTCTAGCAGGGAATCTAGACGTGATCGGCTCTGAAAATATCCAAGGTGAAGTTCAGAAGAAGTTAGATATTCTTTCGAATGATATTTTCATTAAATCACTCGAATGGACGGGCCACATCGCCGCGTTGGCTTCAGAAGAGAATGACGAAATCATTCAAATCTCTCCTGAGTATCCTAAGGGTAAGTATCTAGTAGCCTTTGACCCACTGGATGGTTCAGGCAATATTGAGGTGAATCTTTCAATTGGAACGATTTTCTCCATTCTGCTAGCGCCTCAAGGTAAAGCTGAGATTACGGCGGACGATTTTATGCAGAAAGGAACTGCGCAGGTTGCTGCTGGTTTCTGTATCTATGGGCCTACCACCATCCTGATCTTGACTACGGGGCAGGGCGTAAATGGGTTCACGTTAGATAGAAACATCGGGGAGTTCGTTCTAACGCATCCCAACATACGCATTCCAGAAGATACGTCGGAATTTGCCATTAACATGTCGAACCATCGTTTCTGGGAAGAGCCTGTGCGTAGATACGTGGATGAATGCATCAAGGGTAAGGCGGGTGGCCGAGAAAAAGACTTCAATATGCGCTGGCTCGCTTCAATGGTTGCCGAGGTTTATCGTGTGCTCATGCGTGGCGGCCTCTTTACTTATCCGATGGATGAAAAGCTCAAGCAGAAAGGAGGTCGTTTAAGGCTCCTGTATGAGGCCAATCCTATGGGCTTCATAGTAGAACAGGCAGGCGGTGTTGCGAGTACCGGTCGGGAACGCATTATGGAAATTCAGCCTACAGGGGTTCACCAGAGGGTACCCGTTATTCTGGGGTCCAAAAACGAAGTTGAGAGACTGGCTTCCTACCACAAGTAAGGCTGGTAGCAAGTGAAAAGCCCGGCTTCCTTGCTGTTATAGCAGGGGGTCG
>Ga0316225_1004089_pt1 | contig 10640 bp, 10 predicted proteins | sample TBH18015metaG_FD_206010 | JGI IMG/M metagenome (GOLD analysis project Ga0316225, IMG submission 206010) | Freshwater microbial communities from Trout Bog Lake, Wisconsin, USA - TBH18015 | ecosystem: Environmental > Aquatic > Freshwater > Lake > Hypolimnion/Profundal zone | place: USA: Wisconsin...
GCCTCATTCGGATACTGCTTGCGCAACTCGTTGATAGTCATGGTTATCCCTCCTCAACGAGGAAGATAACCCAGCCCTGCGACAGAATATGTCACACCTTCTTCTCAGGGATAATTCCGACGTCGTTTGGTAATGAAGTAGCTTTAAACCGTTCCCATTCAGAATATATTGTGTCCATAGCAGCTCCAGTGGAACCAAAACCGTCAGAAACCGGCAATCAAACCTCCGGCCACAGGATTTATTATCGGAAAACACACTAAGCCGTTCCATACTTAGCATACCGTTTTTTTGTCCCTATTGCCATGCAGCCGTTCACAGGTGTCGGAAATATCACTTCCATGCACTCGGCTAAAAAACCGCACGACCGTTGAGTGTCTCCTGTGATATTTCCTACTCTGTGACCAGCTTTACCGCCTCCGTACGGAACTCAGGAGTATAGCGCTGCTGTTTCCTTTTCGATATGTGTCTCCTGCCTCAATAGTTTAGCATGTGGGAGCGTCCGTTGTCATCAGGTCACCTCAGGATCGAATATCCGCGACGTCAGGGACTCCGGCATTAGTCAGGTACCTATAAACTCGTTCGAATCGGATTGGATCTCTTGTCGAATCGGCAACTGAGCCCGAGGGGACCCAAATGACCATCCCAGAGCGAGCTCTAGTCAACAAGACCCGATACCGATTACGGATGTATGCTTGCTCGCTTTCAGAGCGACAAACTTGCCACCTCGCCCCTCGGAATTTACGGTAGTCCCAACCGGCGCTGAACTTGTTAAGTGTCAAATCCCCACCCCAACAAACACCAACCCAGTCAAGTTCCAGACCTTGGCATTCAAATTCGGAAGCTGGTACTTCCAAGAATGAACTTGACCGAATGTCATTTTGAGGAGCTAAAAACCACTTCTCATATGAGTAGCCGGACCGAAAACCTGTGGAGTTTTCCAGACCATGGGCCCTAAAACGTTGATCCTCTGAAGTAGCGACAAGACCGCACCTTTTGTCAGGATCTCCTCCACTTCTGTCACGTAGCCACTGCCGCACCACATCGAGATTCCTTGTCATAACCAGAGGAAACTCTCGATAATCCGGCAAGTTTATCTGCGCATCCGAGGCATCAAGAGTAAGAACTGAGTTTACCCATTGGTTGATATGCTGGGCTCTGTGACTCCGGACACTGACTTTAAGGTAGGCACGTTCTTCGTATTGAACTTCGATACATGATGGAACATCCGTCTGGAACAATCGATGCCCAGCAACACTTGCGCCACCAGAAATTACTTCTTGAGAGGCGACAATAGACCAATGTTCTCGCGCTCCAAGAACAGCTCGCCCCCACTCTTCCAATCCGGCCTCTCCTATAAAAATTTCCTGCCCTCCACCGACAAGCGCCACAACGACAGACCATTCTTTTGTTCTTTCCATCACTTCCAACAATTCCGCGGACTCTGAACGATCTACTCATTGCTTCTTTTTCATTTGGGTACGATCCCAGGCCCTCTGCGCCTCGTCAAAAACTACCACATGCTCGTGGGGAATCTCCTCCGGACTCTCTCTATGGAATCGCAAAAACTGATGTACATTTTGGATAAAGGTCGAGACCTCATGTTCCGCTTCTAATCGACGACGTCCAGACTTTTGCTGATTAGCTACCAAAGCCGCTCGGACGATCTTAACCAACGGACCGTTCCCCGAGAGGAAAATTCCGGATGGGCCTAGTTTAGAACGAATAATGGGATCAGGGACAACATTTAGACCCGTGAGAGTTTTGCCAGCGCCTGGTACTCCGGTCACAAAGCAGATAATACGCTTTAGGTTTTTCCTTGCATCAACAATGACATTACTCAGCATATCGGTAGTTTCTTTAAGATTATCAGCATAGTTATGAGATATTTCTCTGACACTGTGATTACAATAAAGACGCTCAGCAGCTTCTATTATTGTCAGGGTAGGTCTATAAGGAGAGGAAAGCCAAGCAGCAGGATCAATCGGGTTCGAGTGAGGATGTGGGTTCAGGCAGCGTAATGCTTTTCCTAATACTTGTTCAAGGTTGTCACCGTTAGCGAGAAGTATTGGCGCGACAAGGCCCACATTTGGCCAAATGGGTTCAAGGCAACAGCTTGGAGCATCGACAGCACACAGGATGGGTACTAGGTAGCGACCTTTGCTTTCCGCATGAAAGTCCCTTAGATTCATTGCATAATCTTCGCATTGCCACCGCGCAGGAGCTTCGTAGGTGCACATTCCGAATTTAAATTCGATTACAATAATACGATCCTCAGTGATCAATATCGCATCGGGGCGTTTCTGTCGTCGAGGAATTTGGTATTCCAGTACGATATGCCAAAGAGGAGCCTCTTTGGTGAAACCGTAGGTGAGACTCTTCAGGGTCCTTTTTAAAAGGTCAACCTCATCCTTCCATACGGTGATTTGTCGGCTGTATTGGGAATTGATGCCGGAATCCGCTATGGAACGTGCAAGGACACCGACGACTTGGTTGGTATCTGTTTCGAGAAAGGCTGTAATCGGTGAGCTATATCCGACACTCATAAGCAGAAGTAAGCTTGATGATGGGCAGGACCTGAAGCAGGATTCCGGAAAGACTGGCGGGGCAGGTTACGGTTGGTCTGGGTCTGCAGGCAGTCGCGGAAGTAGGGGATGGGACTCTGAGCTGCCTCGGCGCCAATCCTAAATTTGGCGGCCAGTGTGAACCCATTGGGGTGGTTGCGGTGCCGTGCTTCTTTATCGAACCAGAAGAAACACTCCAGTAAGAGTTGCTCACCCACGCTCGCTCCAAGCCATAACATTATCAAATTAAATGCCGCCAAAACATACACCCAAAAATCCAGGACGTCAATGGCTGTGGGGTTTGCCAGGAACTGTCATTTCAATTAAACCCGCGTCCAAGGCAGGCGTCAAATAAGCAGCCCTGGATGTTCCTCATGCTTCACCAGCCGACAGGCAACCTTGACATTGTCCGCCAATGGCGTATTTTTGAATCATGGAATTCATCGAGACTCACCAATTCACCCGTCAGGTTCTGGAACTCATGCCAGACGCACGGTACCGCCTGATCCAGAACGAACTTGCCCAAAACCCTCTCGCTGGTGACCCGATACCAGGCGGAGGCGGAATCCGTAAAATCCGGGCGGCGCTGCCTGGCACCGGCAAGCGCGCAGGGACGCGGATCATCTATTACTGGCAAAAATCAAAGGACCGGATTTTCATGCTGGTGGTCTATGCCAAAGCATACAAAACAGACCTTGACCCGCTTCAAGCTGCGGCTTTCAAGGCTCTGGTTAAGGAGATCGAACGTCATGGATAAAGAATTGTTTGCTGATCTGATGCAGAGCATGAAGGAAGCTGTTGCCATCTCGAAGGGGGAAGCCGCGCCCTCACGTTCTTTCACAGTGGCTCCACCGGACGTGAAACAGGTGCGGGAAAAAACCGGGCTCTCGCAGTCCGCTTTTGCCCAGATGATCGGCGTCAAGGTGAAGACTCTCCAGAATTGGGAGCAGCACAGGAGAGAGCCGACTGGCGCGGCCGTTGCTCTACTGACTATTTTTGACCGCGTGCCGGATGTTGCGCTGAAAGCCCTGCACTCTGAACGGTGAAAAGTCCCCGACCTCGAATGCTACGACACCCGTCCCCCGGGAGCCGCGCACAGGACAGCTTCTGGTCAGTGCACAAGGAGAATCATCACTTAAAGCCTGGGAAGGAAACTCAGGCGCCCGACCCAAGCGGCACCTTCATCCAGGGACAGTTGCGTCAATCAGACTGAAGCGGCTCCGCCCTCCGGTTCGAACAGAAACGCCACCGACCGCCCGAGCTGCCGGTACAGCTCGTGGCTCCCCACTTCGCTTCCTTCCAGACATTGCACCAGCTCGCGGTAATACCACCGCTGCTGATGCTTGTCGCGGTTGAAGCGCTTCCAGAGCTCCTCCCCCACCTGTCGGTAATCCTCGATCATGGAGCTTATGTTGTGCAGCTTGTCGGCGCAGGCGACCAGTTGCACGGCAAGCCCCGCGTGCCTGAGCCCGTCGATGGTGTGCTGCTTGCGCGCCTCCCACGGCAGCTCCTTGTCCGGCTCGGAGCACCCCTGCACGATCGCCGCGACCTCGGCGCCGAACCGGTCGGCGATGTCGTCCAGGGTGACCGCGGTGTCCTCCACGCAGTCATGCAGGAGGCCGGCGATGATCACCGGCTCGGGACAACCGGAACGGGCCAGCAGCATCCCCACGGCATAGGGATGGGTGATGTAGGGGACCCCCGTCCCCTTGCGGGTTTGATCCAGGTGCGCCACGGCGGCGAACACCAGCGCCTTGTTGATCTCGGGCGAGTAGACCTCGGATGCGGGATGCTGAACCATGGCGGACTCCTTGTGAAACGAGTAGTACTTCGACATTTCTCTACCGGCGCAAGAAGACCACCTGCCTCCACTGCCTCGAAGCTGTACCGACAAGGGTACGCCGGCTTGACACATAGTATCAATACTGATAACTTAATATATGGCAAACCTGACAGACATTCTTGGGAATATGCGCAGCAATCCTGCGGGAGTCCGTTTTGCTGACCTTTGCAAGGTATGCGACCACTTTTTCGGCCCAGCCCGTCAGTTCAGCGGAAGCCATCGGATATACGGCACTCCTTGGGCGGGCGACCCGAGAGTAAACATCCAAAACGACAAGGGAAAAGCCAAGGTTTACCAGATCAGGCAGGTACTCAGGGCTATTGAAAGATTGGAGTCGAGCCATGGCGAACAACAATGACAGATACACGTACCGGGTTACCTGGTCCGAAGAGGATTCGGAATATGTCAGCCTCTGCGCCGAATTTCCCAGTTTGAGCTGGCTGGCTCCGACGCCTGAGGATGCGCTGAAAGGCTTGCGCATACTGGTGCATGACGTAGTTGCAGACCTGCTGAAAAATGAAGAGCCGGTCCCGGAACCGATTTCCACCAAGCGCTTCAGCGGCAAATTCATGGTGCGGGTTCCGCCTGAGGTACATCGTCAATTGACTATTCAGGCCGCGGAGGCCGGTGTCAGCCTCAACAGACTGGCCAGCTCCAAATTGAGCGCCTAGCAGTTCCTCCCCTGCATCCCAGCTACCCCTCTGACCCAGCTCCGGGACGACTCTGCGACTCCGCGTGGGAGCGCCTGAAATGCCCGCCCCCCGCTAGGAACAGACGCAGCCCGGCTTCGGGCCGAGCTCCATGGTCGGGGAGAGCTCGTGGCTGCGGGCCTGCAGCGCGTCCCTGACCTGCTCCAGGGTGACCCGGGTGTCGCCGAGCACCCGCTCCTGAAGCGCCAACTCGTCCAGGGCGCGCTCCAGCGCGCCGGCCAGCTCGAACTTGGCATCCTCGCACCGGGTCATGGCGGCGTCCGCCAGCCGGTTCTCCTCCTCGTCGTCGCAGTCGTCCGGCACCACGTACATGACGGACTGGAACGACCGCTCGGCGGCCGCGAGTTCCCCCGCGGAGCCGACCAGCTCGTGGAGGGAGGCGCGTACCCGGTCGCCGGCCGCCGCGACGTCGGCCTGCGCCATGCCCAGCAGGGGCTCCAGGGAATTGATCGGTAGGGTCTTCATGACGTGCTCCTTGAACGAAGAGGATCTCAGCCCCGGGAAAAAGCGCCACGCGCCGCTTTGCCGGCTGCCGGCGCCGCGTCGGCCGAATTGCCGCACGCTACGCCAAGTCGGCTGCCTTGTAAAGCATTTCCGCCACAAGCCCCGCCCCCCTCCCCTCCCGGAGGGGAAGGGAGGAGCCCCACCGGGCATTGGAAATATATAACAACTCCGACGTCAAGAATCGCCCCGGGAGCCCCGATAAGCGGTACTAGGGAGCAGCGCCGGCCGGGCCCGGCCGGCGCCCTGCCGGACCGGGGCGCCGCCGCGGCACTCCGGCGCCGAAGCCGAGCCGGCCACGGGAATCAATGGACACCATAACTTCCGACAACTTCGTGCTGCTCATCGAGGACAACGCCGACCACGCCGAGCTGGTGCGCCGCGCCTTCAGCAGGGCGCGCGACGAGCTGGGACTGGTCAGCGTCGCCTCGCTCGGCGCCGCCCGGGCGGTCCTGGATAGCTCCGCGCCCGCCCTGGTGCTCTGCGACTACCTGCTCCCCGACGGCAACGGCCTGGAGATCCTCAGGGGGTACGCCGGGAGGCGGGGGAGCTCCGCACCCTTCATACTGCTCACCAGCCACGGCGACGAGTCGGTCGCGGTCGAGGCGATGAAGGCGGGGGCCACCGACTACCTCACCAAGTCGGAGGCGACGCTGCTGGCGCTCCCCGACGTCTGCCGCGCCACCATCAGGGAGTACCGCGAGAAGCGGCAGAGGATGCGGGCCGAGGAGCACCTGCTGGAGACCCAGCAGCAGAGCGCGCTTTTGGCGGACCTGCTGGAGCACTCCTCCCAGCCGCTCGCCATAGCGCTCCCCGACGGACGGCTGAGCGGCTGCAACGAGGCGCTCCAGGCGCTGCTCGGCTACCGGCGCCCCGACCTGCTCGCCCTCAACTGGTGGGGCGGCATCACCGCCCCCTCCTGCCGCCAGGCGGAGGGGGAGGCGCTCGCCGCGCTGCGCCGCACCCGGGTCCCGGTGCGCTACCAGGGGGAGTTCCTGCGCTGCGACGGCTCCGCCGTGGACGTCGAAATCTTCGCGCACCTGAAAAGCGACCCCGCCGGCGCCCCGGTCTGCTACTTCGCCTTCATCACCGACATCACCGAGAGGAGGCGCGCCGAGCTCTCCCTGCGCTCCAGCGAGGAGCGCTTCCGCCTGGCCGTGCTCAACTCCCCCATCCCGACCATGATCCACGCCGAGGACGGCGAGGTCCTGCTGATCAGCAACTCCTGGACCGAGGAGACCGGCTACCGCCACTGCGACATCCCGACCACCGGGGAGTGGACCGCCCGGGCCTTCGGGGAGCGGGGCGCCGCCGCCCGCGGGGAGATGGAAAAGCTGTACCGGCTCGCCGGGCGCAGCAACGACGGCGAGATGGTCATCACCACGAGCCGCGGCGAGGGGCGGGTCTGGGACTTCAGCTCCGGCCCCCTGGGGCTCTTGCCGGACGGCAGAAGGCTGGCGATCTCCATGGCCAAGGACATCACCCAGAGAAAGAGGCTCGAGGAGCAGCTCTTGCAGTCCCAGAAGATGGAGTCGATCGGGAGGCTGGCGGGGGGGGTGGCCCACGACTTCAACAACATGCTGAGCGTCATCCTCGGCTACGCCGAGCTCTCCAAGCTGGGGCTCCCCCCCGGGAGCCCGCTCCTCGCCAACCTGAACGAGGTGGTCAAGGCGGCCAACCGCTCCCGGGACATCACCCGCCAGCTGCTCGCCTTCTCCCGCAAGGAGCTGATCTCCCCCAGGGTGGTCCGCCTGAACGAGCTGATCCTGGAGACCGAGAAGACCCTGAACCGGCTGATCGGCGAGGAGATTCGCCTGAGCTTCCACCCCGGCGCGGGGCTCTGGAACGTCAGGATCGACCCGACCCAGGTGGACCAGATCCTGGTGAACCTCGCCGTCAACGCCCGCGACGCCATGCCCCGCGGCGGGAACCTGACGGTCTCGACGGCGAACCTGGCCCAGGCGAGCCCCTTCTTCCTGCAGCACCAGCAGGTCCCCGCCGGCGAGTACGTCAGCATCGTCGTCCGCGACGACGGCCAGGGGATGGACCGCCAGACCCTGGAGTGCATCTTCGAGCCGTTCTTCACCACCAAGGAGCTGGGGCGCGGCACCGGCCTCGGACTGGCGACCGTCTACGGCATCATCGCCCAGAACAACGGCTTCATCGGCGCCAGCAGCGAGCCCGGCCAGGGGTCCGAGTTCACCGTGCTGCTGCCGCGGCTGCGGCAGGAGGCGGCGGCGCCCGAACTCCCCCCTCCCGGCGCCCCCCGGGGGTGCGGGGTCGTGCTCCTGGTGGAGGACGACGACTCGGTGCGCCGGATGACCTCCCAGATGCTGGAGACCGCCGGGTACGCGGTCATCCCCGCCCTGTCGCCCCAGCAGGCGATCAGCATCTGCAGCCGCCCCGACCCCCGCATCGACCTGATCCTGACCGACGTCGTCATGCCGGTCATGAGCGGCAAGGAGATGGCCGACGGCATCGCGGCGCTCCGCCCGGGGATCCAGGTCGTCTTCATGTCCGGCTACACCTCCGACATCATCGCCCAGCGCGGGGTGCTGGAGCAGGGGATGCACTTCATCCAGAAGCCCTTCGACATGGGGGCCCTGAGCCGGAAGCTCGCCTCCGTCCTCGCCGGGCGCCCCCCCGCCCCGCACGGTGCTCCGCCACCTCCCGGCTCATCCTGAGACCGATGGGGAAAATTCTGGACAAGACCCCTGACCTGATGCTACATCTGTAACGCCGGGCCCCGCCCGGCGCCGTAGCCCCAGGGAGGACTGCCCCGATGATTCACGACCACCCGACGAGCACGCTCATGGCCCACGGTTTCTGCTTCGCCTGGCAGCCGGGCCTGGTCTGGCTCCACGTCATCTCCGACCTGCTCACCGGCCTCGCCTACTACTCCATCCCGGTCGCCATGTTCTACTTCCTCTTCAGGCGCCGCGACCTGCTGTTCTACCGGATCTTCCTGCTCTTCGCCCTGTTCATCTTCTCCTGCGGCACCACCCATTTCCTCGGGGCCTACACCATCTTCGTCCCCGCCTACTGGGCCGAGGGGGTGGTGAAGGGGGTCACCGCGCTGATCTCCCTGCTCTCCGCGGCGCTCTTCATCCCGCTCATCCCGAAGGCGATCGCCATGCCGAGCCTCGCCAGGGCCCTCGCCGAGAACCAGCAGCTGAACCGGGAGCTGCAGGCCACCGTGCAGGAGCTCAGGGAGAAGTCGCAGGCCGTGGAGCTCACCAACCGCGAGCTGCTCCTGAGCGAGGAGCGCTTCCGGGCCGTGTTCGAGCAGGCCGCGGTCGGGGTCGCCATGATCGCCCTGGACGGCCGCTGGCTCCTGGTGAACCGCAAGCTGTGCGACCTCCTGGGCACCGGGATGGAGCAGCTCTCGGCGCGCTCCTTCCGGCAGACCAGCCACCCGGACGACCTCCCGGAGGGGGTGGAGCTGTTCCGGCAGGCCCTCGCCGGCGAGATCGGCTCCTACACGGTGGAGCTGCGCCTGTTGAGGGACGACGGATCCCCCGTCACGGTCAGCCAGACCAGTTCGCTGGTGCGCGACCACACCGGGGCGCCCGCCTATTTCCTCACCATCATCGAGGACATCACCAAGAGAAAGCTCGCCGACGCGGAGCGCGAGGGGCTCATCGCGCAGCTGCAGGAGAAGACGGCCGAGTTGGAGCGCTTCATCTACACGGTCTCCCACGACCTGAAGAGCCCGCTGATCACCATCACCGGCTTCATCGGGTTCCTCCAGGAGGACTTCGCGGCCCACGACGCGGTGCGCTTCACCGGCAGCGTGAACCGGATCTCGCTCGCCGCGGAGCGGATGAAGCAGCTGCTGGACGAGCTGCTGGAGCTCTCCCGCATCGGCCGCAAGGCCGCCCCGCTGGAGCGGGTCCCCTTCGAGGCCCTGGTCCGGGAGGCGATCGAGGTGGTCTCCGGGCGGATCGACGCCGCCGGGGCGCAGGTCGAGGTCGCCCCGGGGCTGCCGGAGGTGACCGTGGACCGGCCGCGCCTTCTGCAGGTGCTGGAGAACCTGATCGACAACGCGGTGAAGTTCGCCGCCGGCCAGGGAGTCCCCCCCCGGGTCGAGGTCGGCGTGCGCCGGGACCCCGCGGGGCCGGTCTTCTTCGTCCGGGACAACGGCCTGGGGATCAGGGGAGAGTACGCGGCCAAGGTGTTCGACCTCTTCGAGAAGCTCGACCCGCGCTCCAGCGGGACCGGGGTCGGGCTCGCCATCACCAAGCGGATCGTCGAGGTGCACGGTGGGAGGATCTGGGTCGAATCGGAGGGGGAAGGGAGGGGGAGCACCTTCTGCTTCACCCTGAAAGAGCCCGCAGCCAAGGGAGGGGAGCTGTCATGAGTGGAGAAGCGATCAACATACTGCTGGTGGAGGACAACCAGGACCACGCGGAACTGGTCATCAGGGGGCTGGAGAACAACCGGGTCGGCAACCGGATCGTGCACGTCGAGGACGGCGAGTCGGCCTTGGACTACATGTTCCAGCGCGGCCGCTTCAGCGACCCGGAGTCGGCCCCCAGGCCGCACCTGGTCCTCTTGGACCTGCGGCTGCCGCGGGTCGACGGCCTGGAGGTGCTGAGGACCCTCAAGTCGAGCGACGAGACCAAACGGGTCCCGGTCGTGGTGCTCACCACGAGCGAGGCGGAGCGCGACGTCGCCATGGCCTACGAGCACCATGCCAACAGCTACCTGGTGAAACCGGTCTCCTTCGCGAAGTTCATGGAACTCACCAAGGACCTCGGCTTCTACTGGTTCGCCTGGAACAAGGGGCCCGAGTAACGCCGCACCCCGCGGCGCCGCGTCCCCTCCCCCCCGCGGCTCCCCCGCGGCGGGGGACGCCGGCCGGCCGGACCTCACCCGGGCTCCCGACCCCTGTGCAGCCCCGGGCGCCCCTCTGCATCCCGGGCGCCCCCTTCGATTCCGCCCCCTTCGATTCCGCCCCCTTCGATTCCGCCCCCTTCGATTCCGCCCCCTTCGATTCCGCCGCACTTCGATTCCGCCGCCCTG
>Ga0316225_1004108_pt1 | contig 10594 bp, 10 predicted proteins | sample TBH18015metaG_FD_206010 | JGI IMG/M metagenome (GOLD analysis project Ga0316225, IMG submission 206010) | Freshwater microbial communities from Trout Bog Lake, Wisconsin, USA - TBH18015 | ecosystem: Environmental > Aquatic > Freshwater > Lake > Hypolimnion/Profundal zone | place: USA: Wisconsin...
AATACGCTCATCTCTGGTCAGAAACTTGCACAGATGGTATATCTTGATCCAATTGCCAAGCACGATAAAGTCAATGTGTATGAAATGCCCATCAAAGAAGATGGTGAAACACACAAAACAGACCACTTATATGCCATTTGTGTTGACGTTTCAGAGGGCAAGAACATGGACTCGTCTGCGTTTGTTGTCATGGATATCTCAGCAATGCCATATAAAATGGTTGCAACATACCACAGTTCGTCAATCCATCCAGTGTTATTCCCAACTGTAATCTACAATACTGCAAGGTTGTTCAACGATGCATATGTGTTGGTTGAAATTAACAACACACCACAGGTTGCAGATATTCTACATAATGAACTTGAATATGAAAACTTATGGAAAGTATTTACAGGTAACAAAAAACCACAACAACTGTCTGCTGGCTTTGCAAGAGGTGTACAGTTAGGTTTAAAAATGTCACCTCAAGTGAAACGTATAGGTTGCGCCAACTTGAAAATGTTGGTTGAAGGTGACAAAATGGTCATTAATGACTTTGATGTTATCTCTGAATTGACCACTTTTGTGCAAGACAAGAACAGTTTTTCTGCTGAAGAAGGTTCAAATGATGACTTGGTGATGTGTTTGGTGACATTTGCATGGGCAACAACACAGAAATACTTCAAAGAAATCGTCAGCCACGACATTCGTAAACAGTTCCAAGTGGAACATATGAATCAGATTGATGATGAAACTTTACCAGAACCAATTATTGAAGATGGTTTAAATCATGGACTTGAGTTGATGGACGGTGATTTGTGGGATTCTACACCAGGTGGAGACACATATGGTGGTTTTATCCGAGATATGATAAGAAATCTATAAAAATAACGATTCATAAATATTCAAATGGTATAAACTACCAAAAAACAAATAATTAAGGAGAAGAAACAAATGGCTCAAATCGCTCAATTATCTCCAGGCGTAATTACTACCGAAACCAACTTAACAACAGTTGTGCCTTCAGTTCTGACTACAGCCGGTGCATATGCAGGTGCTTTCAACTGGGGACCAGTGAACACACTTAACAGTGTTGGATCAGAAAAGGTTCTGGTTAACACTTTCAACGCCCCAGATATTAACACCGCAGCATCGTTCTTTACAGCGGCATCTTTCTTGGCATATGGTAACAACTTGCAAGTTGTGCGTGCAGCTAACACAGGCACACTAAACTCAACCGCTACAGGCACTGGATATCAAGTTCAAAACCCAGGAGTATTCCAGTACTCGTTGTTGGCCGGTCCAAACGGCAACAGTTATGGTGCATTTATGGGTCGTTACCCTGGTGCATTAGGCAATTCATTGACAGTTTCTGTTATTGATGCTGGTTCTAATACTGCACAATTTGCATCATGGAACGTTGCAATTTCTAACACAACAACATCAAATGCAAGCACAGTTTCATTGGCTGGTTATTTTAATGGTGTACCTTCTACATCATCAAGAACACTAGGCCTTGGTGGCGCAAATGACCAAATCCACATTGCAGTTGTTGATACTGGCGGTTTGTTCTCTGGTGTTAAAGGTACTGTTCTAGAAACATTCCCATACTTGTCTAAGGCTGTTGACAGTGTTGACCAATATGGTAACTCTAACTACTACAAGAACGCAATCTTCCAAAACTCAAAATTCATTTATGCAGTCGACCCAGTTAACTATGTTTCTACAAACGGAACATGGGGTAAAACAGCAGCAAATACAAGTTTTGTAACATTGTCTGGCACATACACACTACCATTGACTGGCGGTGCTGATGCAACAATTACCGATGGTGACGTTATCAATGCTATGTACCAATTTAGTGATTCTGCACAAACAGCAGTTTCATTGATTATGACCGGACCATACACTAACGTGGCCGTTCAATCTGCTGCGGTTACAATTGCTTCTACACGTAAAGATGCGGTTGCATTCTTGTCTCCACCATCTTCAGCATTCTCTTTTGGTGGCGGCACACCAGGTCAAGAAGTTTCTGGTATCACATCTTGGATTACCGCTTTGTCTTCTGTTTCTGGTGGCATACAAGGTTCTTACGCCTTTGCTGATTCCAACTGGAAATATATGTTTGACCGTTACAACAACACATACCGTTGGGTTCCAATGAATGGTGATGTTGCTGGTCTATGCGTATACACAGATAGCAACAATGCTCCATGGTGGTCTCCAGCAGGTTACAATCGTGGTGTTATCAAGAACGTTATTAAATTGGCGTTCAACCAAACACAAGCAATTCGTGACCAGTTGTATCCACTTGCAGTTAACCCAATTGCATCTTTCCCTGGCCAAGGTACTGTATTGTTTGGTGACAAAACATTGCAATCTCAACCATCTGCGTTTGACCGCATCAATGTTCGTAGATTGTTTATTGTTCTTGAACAAGCAATTGCACAAGCAGCTAAATTCTCATTGTTTGAATTTAACGATGCTTTCACACAAGCACAATTTATTGCTCTTATCACTCCATTCTTGACACAAGTTCAAGCACAACGTGGTATTACAGCATTCCAAGTTGTGTGTGATGCAACAAACAACACTCCATCTGTTGTTAATGCTAACCAATTCGTTGGTGACATTTACATTCAGCCTGCTCGTTCTATCAACTTTATTCAGTTGAACTTTGTTGCAGTTGGTACTGGTGTTACATTCTCTACAATTACCAATACCACAGCGTAATAAATAACAACAAATAGGAGAATAAAATGGCTTTTCAAATTAGCGAATTTACAAGTGCGTTACAAAATGACGGCGCACGTCCAAATTTGTTCCAAGTTGTTATGACAGGTTTACCAGGTGGGGCTGGCCAATCAGGCCAACCTTTTTCTTTCTTGTGTAAAGCTGCTCAACTACCTGGTTCAACAATCGGTACAGTTCCATTGTATTACTTTGGTCGTGAAACAAAGTTTGCTGGCAACAGAACATTTGCAGACTGGACAGTAACAGTTATCAACGATGAAAACTTCAGCGTTCGTAACTCAATCGAATCATGGATGAACTCAATCAATAGTAACCAAGGTAACTTGAGATTGGCTGCACCCGTTATCGGTGGTGGTTCTGGTGGTCAACCATATGCAATCAATGCAACAGTAAATCAATACAGCAAGTCAGCAACAGCTGGTGCTGCTGGTGTCATCAAGTCTTACGGATTTGTTGGTATGTTCCCCGTTGACTTGTCTCCAATTGACCTAGATTGGGGCACAAACGACAGTATTGAAGAATTTACCGTGACATTTGCATACCAATACTGGACAAGCAACACAACAAGTTAATTTTGTTGTATACATAAGAGAGGGCTTCGGTCCTCTCTTTTATGATTTATTTGAAACGGAATTAAAAAAATATGGCACAAAAGTTTAGTCTTTTTGGCTTTACTATTTCTCGCAAAGAGGAAGAAGAAAACCAATCCACCCAACAATCGTTCAGTCCACCACCGAGCGATGATGGTGCATTAACGATTACTTCTGCTGCCTATTATGGCACTTATGTTGACTTAGACGGTACTGCAAAAAACGAGGTAGAACTTATCTCTCGTTACCGTGAAATGGCAATGCAACCAGAAATTGAATCAGCAATTGACGATATTGTCAATGAAGCCATTTGCCAAGACGATGATGGCAAGAACATTCAACTTATTCTGGATGACCTAAACGTACCAGATAAGATTAAGAAAGCAATCAAAGCGGAATTCCACCAAATCTTGCGTATGTTGAACTATACCAACATGGCACAAGATATTTTCCGCAGATATTATATTGATGGTAAATTATATTACCACATCATTGTAGATAAAGAAAATCCAACTGCTGGTATTAAAGAACTGCGTTACGTTGATCCACGCAAAATGCGTAAGATTCGTGAAATCAAAAAACAAAAAGATGAACGCACCGGCGTAGAGGTAATGAATGTTGTTAATGAATATTACATCTACAATGATAAAGTTACCTCTGGTACTTCTACAAATTATGGGCCAGTTGGCACCAGAATTACTACTGACTCTGTTATTTCTGTGGTTAGTGGACTTATGGATAGTCGCCGTGCGGTTGTTCTATCTTACTTACACAAAGCAATCAAGCCGCTAAACCAGTTGCGTATGATTGAAGATGCGACAGTTATCTATCGTATCTCACGTGCACCAGAACGTAGAATTTTCTATATTGACGTTGGTAACTTACCAAAACTAAAAGCAGAACAATACCTACGTGACATTATGGTCAAGTATAAAAACAAACTTGTATATGATGCAAACACAGGTGAAGTCCGTGATGACCGTAAGTTCTTGTCCATGATGGAAGACTTCTGGTTACCACGTAGAGAAGGTGGCAAAGGTACTGAGATTACTACATTACCAGGTGGACAGAACCTAGGTGAGTTGGAAGACGTTAAATACTTTGAGAAGAAACTGTATAAGTCTTTGAACGTTCCAGTCTCCAGACTTGATCCTAACCAATCCGGGTTCTCTCTAGGCCGTGTTGGTGAAATTACTAGAGATGAATTAAAGTTTGCCAAGTTTGTTGCTCGTATGCGTAACAAATTCTCTGACTTGTTCCATCAAGCACTAAGAGTACAATTGATTCTTAAAGGTGTTTGTACCGATGATGAATGGAAACAATTCAAAGAACACATTCACTATAACTTCATTAAAGACAACAACTTCACTGAACTTAAAGAAGCAGAACTGATGACCCAAAGACTGCAATTGTTGGCTTCAGTTGACCCATATACTGGCCGTTATTTCTCACAAGCATGGATTCAACGTAATGTTTTGCGTTTGAATGATGATGAAATCAAGATTATGCAAGGTGAGATTGAAGAAGAAAAAGAAGCAGGTATTGGTTTGCCAGTTGCAGTTACAAATGATGTTGCACAACAACAGATGTTGTCACAAATCCAAATGGATGGTGCAGAACATCAAAATGATTTGGATATGAAATTGGATCAAAGTAAGGAAAAGAATCCATCTAAAGTGGATCAATAAATAAACACCATATTGGAGGAAACTATGTCAAGAGACCTAATCGATTACGCAGCACAAGATGATGCAGTTAATTTCAGAGCAGAATTGTATGCAGCAATTCACGACCGTGTTACAGCACACATTGAAGCCAAGAAGCAAGAAATTGCTCAAGGTTTGTTGAACCAAGAAGAAATGATGCCAGCAAAGAAAATGAAAAAAGAAGAAGAAAAATGGCACATGAAAAAAGAAGAAGACAAACCAAAACATGGTATGCATGAAGAAGATGAATTGGACGAAGGAATTATCGGTAACATTAAGGCGCTTGGTTATCGCACAGCGGCCAGTGGAGCACATGCGATGATGATGCACAATTTTAACAAGTCGACGGCCAGAGATGCCCACAACCACTATGTACATAGCCAAAACCGCAGAGCTGAATACGACGCCAAATCGGATAAATTTGCCAAAAATTACCACAGTTTAATGAAAAAATCACAAGATGCTTTATATGGAAAACAAGGTGTGCATGAAGAAGATGAATTGGACGAAGGAATTATCGGTAACATTAAGGCGCTTGGTTATCGCACAGCGGCCAAAGGAGTGGATGCATATAGTAACCACCTTTTTAATAAAAAAATGAAAACCAACAGTTTTGGCACAAAAATACACAGTAAAGCTCATATAGATGATATAGATGCACAACGAACTAAACTTCACGGTAAATATGATAGTTTAATGAAAAAAGCACAAAATGCTGAAGATGAAAAATGATGCGCCAATTCAAAGACTTTCCAGTAGAAGATACCATCGTTGAAGAAGACGATGGTATTTTGCTGCCTGAAGGATTTGTATATGATGAAGAACCTTTGTTAGAAGGTAAACCAGCAGGTGGCGGAGATATACCTGCTGTTTTAGTAATGCGTAGAACTGCTATTCGTATGTTTCCTAATGGTCAGAAGATTGCTTTGTACAAGGTGGACAAGATTAATAAATATGTAACAGTACCCTACACAGATGACAATTGGGTAATGACTGCTGAACCAAACAAATAAGGCAAACCAATGACTACACCCAAATTTACATATCAAGTATTAAGAGACACACAAACAGATTCGGTCATTAAACTTACTGGAGTTTTTTATGACGGAACAGCAGAAGCAAATGGTTCACGCATTCAAGCAAACAGTTTGGCTTATGCATTGGATGCAAATGGTGCACAACTACATTCAGCACAAAGTCTTAGCAACACAGCACTTTCTTATTACGATTTACAACTTACCGGTGTTAAATACTTTGTTAACTTCCCCACAACAACTATTGGTGGCGTAGAGTTATATTGGAATGGTGCAGGTACAAATACACAATTACAGTATGCAAATTCATCAACCATTTTACATTTGAATGGCCAAGGCGAGTTTGGTTTAGGTGAACAGTTGCCATCTATTTTAAATAATTCTGGTGTTACTGGCACTGCAAACACGGTTGGCAACGGAGATATTGGTGTAATGACTTCAGGTGGGGTCGCAAATGCCGCATACACTTTGATTATTACTTTGCGTAAAAACAACCAAATGTATGCTCGTGGTCAATTCCAAGATCCAGCAGCATTCAACTACAGACCTTACAACATTACACCGTAAGACTAGGACTAAACATGGCAAATATTTACACATATCAGGTCTTGAGAGACACCACAGAAAAGGCAGTTATCAAACTTACTGCCAATTTTGATGGTTCTGGCCAAGAAGCAAACAGTTATCGTATCACAGCAAACAGTCTTTATGGTGCACTAGATGCCAACGGTGCTGTATTGGGTACCGCACAAAGTGTAAGTAACACACCTTTGTCATTCTATAATTTATCAATTTCCAGAATTGGTTACAATATTGCGTCACAACAAAAAGGTTATCTTGAGTTGTCATGGACTTCAGCAAATACTGCACAAAGTGTTCCAATCATCAATATGGACTTGTGTGGCGAATACGGTGAAGACCAAGGTGTTGTATCTGTTAAGAACAATGCGCCAAATCCAACAGGAGATATTGGTGTTTTCACATATGGTTTGGTTGCAAATTGTGCATATACATTGATTATTGAATTGCGTAAAGACAATGCAATGTATCAACGTGGCCAATTCAATGATCCATCAGCCTTCAACTACAGACCATACGGAGTAACTCCATGAAATTAATCAAAGAAATTAATGAAACAGTCAACTATCTGACAGAAGGTGCAGATGGTAAAAAAGAACTGTACATAGAGGGTCCATTTCTTGTTGCTGAAAAGAAAAACAAGAACGGTCGTCTATACGAATACAATACGATGAAAAAAGAAGTTCATCGTTATACAGAAGAATACATCAACAAGCATCGTGCTTTTGGTGAACTAGGTCATCCAGATTCTCCTACTATCAATCTTGACCGTGTATCACACATGATTGTTGGTCTACGTGAAGATGGTACACAATGGATTGGCAAAGCAAAAATTCTAGAAACACCAATGGGACAAATCGCACGTCAATTGATTGAAGGCGGCGCTCAATTGGGTGTTTCTTCAAGAGGTATGGGATCATTGAAAAATGTTAACGGCGTTAATGTTGTTCAACCCGACTTTTATCTAGCCACAGCGGCGGATATTGTAGCAGACCCTTCTGCGCCTGGAGCATTTGTTCAAGGCATTATGGAAGGAAAAGAATGGATGTTGGTAAATGGTGTTTGGACTGAAGTAGAACACGCACAAGCAATCAGAGAAATCAAATCTGCTTCTAGTGCGGACATTGAAGCAGTAAGTCTTCGCATATTTGAAAACTTCATGAAAAAACTATAACCTATAAATATTCAATACAAAATCAAGGAGATTTTAAATGTCAAAAAGATTCAATCTGTCAGAAGCCGCTAAAGCAATTTTGGGTGAAGGTTCTAAAGAAACCTTTGACGCTAACATTGCTGCAAAGCGTGGTCAACGTGGTCAAGATGCCCACAAAAAAGGTGAAGTCGGTGACGATAGACTTCCAGCTGCAACTGCATATGGTCAACATGATGCTGGTGTTGTAGGTCATTCACCAGAAGTTAACGATGAAGAATTGCCTGATTACCTAAAAGGTACTCCAAGTGCAACTCCTCCTGGTGCAACTCCACCAGTTGGTTCAGAAAAAGATGGTGTTGGTTATTCTAAACCAAAAAATCAACCACAAGAAACAATGGGCCGTAAAGATGTTATGCATCCAACTACAGCTGGTTCTGCTAACCACATTGACCAAATTCGTGACCGTATCGCAGGCAAATTGCCAGCAAACACATTTGGTACAAACAAAGGTGCTACATTCCAACACTATGATGGTTCACAAACAGCTGGTTCACAAGCACAACACGTTAACATGGAAGGCATTGACATGTCTGATGACGTTCGTGCATTGTTGGCTGGTGAAAACCTATCAGAAGAATTTGCTGCTAAAGCAACTACCATTTTTGAAGCCGCTGTTGCAGCACGTGTTCAATCTATTGCTGAACAAGTTGAACAACAATTGGTTGAACAATTTGACTTTGCTATCGAACAAGTTAAAGAAGATTTGGCATCTAAAGTTGATGACTATCTAAACTACATGGCAGAAGAATGGATGAAAGAAAACGAATTGGCAGTAGAATCTGGTCTACGTGCTGAAATCGCAGAAGACTTTATTGGTGCTCTACGTAACGTATTCGTTGAACACTACATCGATATTCCTGAAGACAAAGTTGATGTTGTTTCTGAAATGGCAGAAAAAGTTTCTGAATTAGAAGACCAACTAAACGAACAAATCAACCGTGGTGTTGAATTGTCTAAAGAATTAAACGAACACAAAAAATTTGAGGCAATCTACGCAGTGTGTGAAGGCCTATCGCAAACCCAAGTAGAAAAATTGAAATCACTCGCAGAGGGTGTGGAATTTACTACTGAAGAAGAATTTGCGGCAAAGTTGTCAACTCTAGTGGAATCATATTTCACAAAGACTGACGTAAAAATTGCAGACAATTCTGCTTTAGATGATGAAGTCCACATCGAGGAAGAAAAACAAACTACCAAGTCTGTTGATCCTTTGATGGAACAAGTCGTTGGCATTCTTAATAAAAGAGTGTAAATTATAAATAAAAAATCAGTTTCACAAAAATAGGAGACATTCACATGTTCATGACAGAAGAACTACAAAAGAAATGGCAACCAGTTTTGGAACATCCAGAACTAGCATCCATTACCGATCCATACAAAAGAAGCGTAACTGCTTTGGTATTGGAAAACCAATCTCAAGCAATGCGTCAAGACCGTATGGCCTTGAACGAAACTTCAGATACTGGTCCAACTAACGTTACCGGTTCTGGTATCAGCAACTTCGACCCAATCTTGATTAGCTTGGTTCGCCGTTCGTTGCCTAACCTAATTGCTTATGATATCGCTGGTGTTCAACCAATGACTGGTCCTACAGGCCTTATCTTCGCAATGCGTGCTCGTTACAACAACCAAACTGGTTCTGAAGCATTCTATAACGAAGCTAACACAGTATTCTCTGGTAACACTTCTTATAGCAACTACAATTCCGGTTATACATACGGTTTCAAGGGTGACGTTGCAGGTGTAAGCGATACATTGGCTAACACACAAACAGCAGTTGCTGGTGCAAACACAATCACAACCGGTACTGCTATGCCTACAAGCGTTGCAGAATTCTTGGGTGCTGATAGTTCTGCCGTGTTCCAACAAATGGCATTCTCTATTGAGAAAGTTACTGTTACTGCTGCTTCACGTGCTTTGAAAGCTGAGTATTCTCTAGAATTGGCACAAGACTTGAAAGCAATTCACGGTCTTGACGCTGAAACAGAATTGTCTAACATTCTGTCTACAGAAATTCTTGCTGAAATCAACCGAGAAGTTATCCGTACAGTTTATACAACCGCTAAGATTGGTGCTCAATACGGTACTACTACCGCTGGTTACTTCGACTTGGATACTGACTCTAACGGTCGTTGGTCTGTTGAACGTTTCAAAGGTTTGATTTTCCAAATCGAACGTGATGCTAACGTTATTGCAAAACAAACTCGTAGAGGCAAAGGTAACGTTCTGATTGTTTCTTCAGACGTTGCTTCTGCTATGGCTATGGCTGGCGTGTTGTCTTACACACCATCTCTACAAGCTGACCTACAAGTTGACGATACTGGTAACACCTTTGCAGGTATGTTGCACGGTCGTATCAAAGTGTACATCGATCCATATTATGGTGGTTACACATCTAACCAAGAATTGGTTACAGTTGGTTATAAAGGTTCTTCACCTTATGACGCTGGTTTGTTCTACTGCCCATACGTTCCTCTACAAATGGTTCGTGCGGTTGACCAGTTCACCTTCCAACCAAAAATTGGTTTCAAAACCCGTTACGGTATGGTTGCAAACCCATTTGCAGAAGGTCTAACAGCAGGCAACGGTCGTCTAGATGCACAATCTAACGTTTACTACCGTTTGTTTGCCGTGAAAAACTTGATGTAATCAAGAAACCACCGCAGAGTGGTACTTAAAAGGGAGCTTCGGCTCCCTTTTTTTTATGCCTGTAATATTTTCGAAATAATGTTCCTACCT
>Ga0316225_1004115_pt1 | contig 10591 bp, 6 predicted proteins | sample TBH18015metaG_FD_206010 | JGI IMG/M metagenome (GOLD analysis project Ga0316225, IMG submission 206010) | Freshwater microbial communities from Trout Bog Lake, Wisconsin, USA - TBH18015 | ecosystem: Environmental > Aquatic > Freshwater > Lake > Hypolimnion/Profundal zone | place: USA: Wisconsin...
AAAGAGTCCTGTGCCGCCTTGGGATGGCGCGTCGGCACCTAAGGTTGCTTTCCTGGTCGCCTGTCTGCCAAGTCCCAGGCAGGGGCTCGCCGTTCCTTTGTTATTCATGTTTCGCCGATATGCGGCAATGGGGTGCCCGTGTTTGCCCTGAGAAAAAGGAGAAAGACATGGCTGGTCGTGGGAACCAAGTTCCGCGGTGTACAAGGGTTGGTCCGGCATACGAAGGCGGCACAGGACTCTTTCCATTACCCACAAGTCCGGCGACCGAGCAGGGAGACCAAAGCGGCCCTTATTATTTGTCATCCTGAGCTTGCGAAGAGCCTGTCCTGAGTCTGTCGAAGGATCTCACAACACGCCAGCCAGCGTCATGCCACCATTCACCGTTCTCGAAGCTGACAGCGCCGCACGATGAGCCGTCAGTTCCGATTTCGTGCCGACTAAACAGAACGTCGGGATCGCCTCGTGAGATCCTTCGCAAGCTCAGGATGACGGCGTTCGGGGCGCCGTTCTTACTCGTGCTCCGGTTTGCAAACTTGTGGGTAATGGAAAGAGTCCTGTGCCGCCTTGGGATGGCGGGTCGGCACCTAAGGTTGCTTTCCTGGTCGCCTGTCTGCCAAGTCCCAGGCAGGGGCTCGCCGTTCCTTTGTTATTCATGTTTCGCCGATATGCGGCAATGGGGCGCCCGTGTTTACCCTGAGAAAAAGGAGAAAGACATGGCTGGTCGTGGGAACCAAGTTCCGCGGTGTACAAGGGTTGGTCCGGCATCCCAAGGCGGCACAGGACGCTTTCCATTACCCACAAGTCCGAGACCGAGCAGGGAGACCAAAGCGGCCCTTATTATTTGTCATCCTGAGCTTGCGAAGAATCTCACAACACGCCAGCCAGCGTCATGCCACCATTCACCGTTCTCGAAGCTGACAGCGCCGCACGATGAGCCGTCAGTTCCGATTTCGTGCCGACTAAACAGAACGTCGGGATCGCCTCGTGAGATTCCTTCGACAGACTCAGGACAGGCTCTTCGCAAGCTCAGGATGACAGCGTTCGGGGCGCCGTTCTTACTCGTGCATCCGGTTTGCAAACTTGCGGGTAATGGAAAGACAGGACTGCCGCACTCCACGACGCTGGCGCGACAGCCAAACTCCCTCTGATTTCAAAACCGCTGCTTAAACGAACAGTATTGGGCGAGACGCCCGCGCTCCCCGGAGCCGGCATCGATGCGCCCGGTCGTCTCGAGTTCTTGGATTAACAAAGCGGAGCTATGATTCGGCACGCCACCCGACGATCCTCCCGCTTGGAGCGGTTACCGCATGCGCCGGATCGACTTTTGAATCGTACTTGCCGAGCCCACGCGGCCCCTCCAAGTTTACAATTGTGCTTTTTCCCCCGCCAATGCAAACCGGCACCTTGACGCATCCGTCGAACTCAGATTCCGCTATTACCGTATATCTTCCGGGAGGCAGGGAAACGATCTCCGGATTTTCGTCTCGTGCGCTGAGATGATTATTCACCGAGCGCAATCGCAAACCATTTTCCCGGTATAGGACATATTCCGTATGGGGGTAAAACATTGTATCTCCGTCATTATGTTCCTCGGTTGCGGTCAAGACGCACAGCTGCCCCGGCGCCCGCCCCGTAAATGACCGGCAATGCGCGGGTCCAACGGCACCGAGGGTTGTCACCGGAATGCTTCCGGTGCAACCTGCCAGCCCCGCAATCGCAATCGCTAATGCAACCGTCAAACTCTCTAATCGTAATTGTTCCATAATCGGGCTTCCGTATATTAGTATTAGATTTATAAATCGATCAATGCGTTCCTCGGAGAGGAGTGCGGAATTTCAGAGCGCCTGTTTCGAACTCCAACTTTACGCGGTTCATTTGGTATTCATACTTCGCGCCGGTGTGGGCGAGTTTTGCCTGGGTGTTGGCAAGTTGCGCCTGGGTGAGTTCAACGATGGACGTGGAGCCGAGCCGGAATCGGGAATCCGCAAGCTCCAGGGCCTCTTGGGAGCTACCCAGAATCTCCTCTGTTACCTTGATCTTCTTTAAACCGGCGAGCGCGTCCAGCCACGCAATATTAACGTCCTTTACAATTCGCTCTTCTTCTTCCTCCAACGTTTTTTGAGCGGCGGACTGTTTGGACACGGCCTCTTGAACCTGGGCCGACAGCCGCCCCCCGGTGAATAGCGGCAGCTCAACATTGATGCCGACTGCTTCATAGTTTCCCTCAACTCTCGGATCTCCAACGGGTGTCCGCCCCATGCTTCCCATCGCCGTAATCTTTGGATACCGGGCAGCCCGTTCGGCGGCGGAATAGCGGGCGGTGGCGGCGTATTCATTTCTTAGTCCAATTGCCTCCGGCCTGTATTTCAACGCCTGCGCCGCCAATTCACCGGGGGTTGAATTGGGAAGCGGATATTGCGGTTCATCGATCAAGACAAATCGATGGGGCAGACGGCAGCCAAGAGCCGCTGAAAGCTCGGCCTCGGCTTCATCCAGGGCATTCTGCGCCTGAACAATCAGCAACTCGGCTTCACCGACGCTAACCCTGGCAAAGCTCAGGTCGAGGCCCGACTTGAGATTGCTATCGACCATCGCTTTTACCTGGTCGAACACAATCCGGCGCGCACTGGCCGTCTCTTTGGACACCGCCAGCAACGCTTCGGCCTCAAGGGCTTTAAAGTAGATTTTGTCCACTTGGTAGAGCGCGACGGACTTTACCACCTTCGCCTTCTCCGCCTCTGAGCGGGCGCGGTAGCGGGCCATGGAGGTAAGATTTGCGGTTTGTCCGAAATCGCTAATGAGCTGGCTGATGACAATGCCGTTTGACTCGCGACTCAGGATCGTCGGGTCATTCAGGCCGCCGGTGGCGCCAAGCCTGGTGTCCTTTGCGACATGCGAAGTCCCTCCGAAGAAGTTTCCCATGTCGTTTCCTGTCCCAACGGCGCTGAACTCAGCCGTGACTTGCGGGAAGAAGGCGGAGCGCGCTTCCAGCACCGCTTGCCTGGCTGCCTCCGACCGAAAGAACGCGGCGCCGATCGCCGGTGCGTGACGGAGGGCGACCGACTCCGCCTGCGCCAAGGTCAGCGTTTCGGGAGTCCCGGGGACCTCGTTTGCAAAGGCCAATGAAGCGCAGGCCAGGAAAAGAAATGCGGCAACTTTCACAGGATTTCGAATTAGATGCTTCCCGCGATTGGAGACTCACGGCGACGGTAGATGATAAGTATGGCCGCTGGTACGATGAAGACCGTAAGCGCGACGGAGGCCGTCAACCCTCCGATAATCGCCCTGGCCAGGGGAGCATACGCTTCACTTCCAGTTCCAAGTTTTGCCGCCATCGGAATCAGGCCGAACACAGTTGCCAGGGACGTCATCAGGATGGGCCGCATGCGGACCCGGCAGGCGAATTGCACCGCTTGCCGCAGAGGCATTCCGTCGTCGATGAGGCGGTGGGTGAACTCGACGATAAGAATGCTGTTGGAAACCACAATGCCCGCCATCATTACGACGCCCATGAGGGACATAATGTTGAGGGTTGTTCCCGTGGCAACGAGCATCGCCAACACGCCGGTGATTCCTGGTGGAACCGCCAGCAGAATGATCAGCGGATCGACGAAAGACCGAAACTGAGCCACGAGAATCAGATAGACCAGAAGCAAGGCAAGGAGAAGACCCAGCCCAAAGGACCGGAACGATGCGTTCATTGCCTGCACGCTCCCGCGAATCGTCACGCGGATCCCTTCCGGCTTGCGGAGCTTGGCGACGATGCGAGCCACTTCGTCTCCGACGCGACCCAACTCCTCGCTAACCGGGGCGACAAAGACGTCGATGACACGGCGCAACTGGTAATGGTCCACCTCGGTGGGCGCAACCACCCGGTGAATATCCGTCACGGCATCCAACCTTGTGGGAAAGGGCGCCGCAGCCGAGCGGACGGGGATACTCTTAAGGTCGTTCAGCGAACCGATCGTGGTATCGCGATATTGGACCGTGAGCAGATAGTCGTTTCCGCTCTTCGGGTCCACCCAAAAGCTGGGCGCAATCATTGCGTTGGACGTCAGGGCGGTAATGACGTTGCTGACAACTTCCTTTTGGGTCAAACCGAGCTCACTGGCATGAAGCCGGTTGATTCCCAGTTGGAGCGCCGGCGCGTCGATATCTTGCGGAATTAAAAGATCGCTCACTCCTTTTACCCCGGCGACCTCCCGGCTGATCTTTTCGGCCACCGCATAGGACTGTTCCAAATTTGCGCCGCTCACCTGCACATCGATCGGCGCCGGCAGTCCCATGTTGAGGACGGCGTCCACCAGTCCGCCGGACTGAAAATAGGCGGCAAGCTCCGGAAGTTCTTTGCGGATCGCGCTGCGCATCCGGGCCATGTATTCGTAGCTGCCCACCCGATGGTCATCGTTGAGGCTGACCTGAACAAAAGCGGTGTGCGAGGCGGAGTTGCTGGTGTACATCGCCGAGAAGTCCGGGGTGGAACCGAGGTTCGAGGCGATCAGGCGAAGATCGTGCGCATCGACGATCTTCCGCACCAGCTTTTCGACCTTTTCGATTGCTTTCTCGGTCAGTTCCAGGCGCGTTCCTGTGGGCGCTTTGAGGTTGATCGTAAACTGGCCCGGATCCGTTCGCGGAAAGTAAGCCAGGCCGAGTCTTGGAAACAGGCAGAAACTAAGCAGAAACAGTCCAAGAATGGCAAGGACCACAGTGACGGGCCGGGCGAGCGAAATGGTCTGGACGGCATCGAAGCGATCGAGAAATTGATGAAAGGCCCGGTTAAATCCAGTATTGAAACGCGCTCCCCAGGAAGCGCCTGAAGCCGGCGGGGCCTGTTCTCCATGCGCCTGGTGGCTCTTAATCAGCTTGGCGCAGAATAACGGAACGACGCTCATGGCCACGATATAAGATGCCGCAAGCGACAGCACGACCGAGAGAGCCAGAGCCGAGAAGAGATACCGGCTGACGCCATTGAGAAAAGTGACCGGGAAGAAGACGACGGCGGTGGTTAGCGTCGCCGCCAGGACTGGAAGCGCCACTTCCTCTCCCCCTTTTGCGGCCGCAACCTCCGGCGTTTCACCCAGTTCGAGATGCCGAAAGATGTTTTCCAGCACGACGACGGAGTTATCGATGAGCCGGGAAAAAGCGAGAGCCAGCCCGCCCAGGATCATGGAATTGACGGAACTGTTTCCAAACGAGAGCGCGATAAATGTCGCCAGCGCCGAGAGCGGAATCGAAAGAAACACCGCAAACGTTGCCCGCACGTTTCCAAGAAACACCAGGATCATGAGCCCCGTTAGGACCAGACCGATCGATCCTTCGTGCAAGAGATTCTCAATCGCCGTTTTGACGAACACCGACTGATCGAAAACGACTTTGGTAATCAACGACTTCGGAACATCGAGGAGCCCCTCGACGGCTCGCTTGATGCCATCCACCACCGCGATGGTGTTAGCGTCGCCTCCCTGCTTCAAAACCGGGAGATAGACCGAGCGATGCCCGTCAATCCGCACGATATTGGTTTGGATTTGCGCTCCGTCCTTTGCCTCGCCGACATCTCCGACGAGAACCGGCGATCCACCGATGGTCTTTAGGGGCAGCCGATTGATTTCATCGACCGAGTCGATCTGGCTGTTCGTATACAGGCTGTAATCGAACGGGCCGATCTTGACGTCGCCGGCGGGAAGAATCAGGTTGGATTCGTTCACCGAGCGGACCACATCCATCACGCTTAGTTGATGGGCTTCCAACTTGAGCGGATCGACATACACCATGATCTGCCGGTATTTGCCACCGAACGGTTGCGGCACCGATGCGCCCGGGACATTGGCCACCTGGTTGCGGACGGCGTACTGGCCGAGGTCGCGCAGTTGTGTTTCATTCAGTCCCTCGCCCTTCAATGTGATCAGGCACACTGGCAGGCTGGAAGCATCGAACTTCAAGACGACGGGCGGCAGCGTCCCCGGCGGAAGACGCCGGAGATTCGCCATTGCAAGGTTCGAAATCGATGTCACGGCGGAGTCGGGATCGGAGCCGGCCTGGAAATAGATCTTGATCAGGCTCACACCGGGAAGCGAACGCGACTCGATGTGATCGATGCCGCTGCCCAGCGTAAAGAAACGCTCGAAGCGTCCGGTAATGTCATTCTCAATCTGTTCAGGAGGCATGCCGGAGAAAAAGGTAGCCACCACCACGACTGGGATTTTCACCGCGGGAAAAAGATCCACCGGCATTCTAACCAAACTGGTTATGCCGATGACGCAAACCATCAAGCACAGCACAACGATCAGATAGGGGTATTTGATTGAAAAGCGGGACATATGGAAATACGGCGTCCTTCGCTCTCTAGTTTGCGGCAAGATCGGAAATTTTTCCGATGGCCTTTTCCCCTGAATGCAGCGCCGCCCGGTTGGCAACCACCACCAACTCACCTTCGGCGAGCCCCGAAGTAATCTCCGCCTTGGCCGCGGTTTGCAGACCCAGTGTCACTGTGCGTTCTTCAACCTTCTGAGCCTTGGTCACCACCAGCACCGTGGATGGAGTGCCGAATCCCACAGCCTGGAGGGGAACTGCAAGGGCGTTATCCCGCCTTTCCACAATGATGCTCAAGGAAGCATACATACCCGGAGTGTACTTCCGGTCCGGGTTGGGGATGTCGATCTCCGCCTCCATTGTGCGCGTTGCCGTGTCCACTTTCCCGGCGCAGCGCGAAACGATTCCTTTGATGATTCCCGGCAACGAATCGACGGAAATCTCCACTGGCAAACCGACGTGAACCTTGGAGACAGCCGATTCAGGGATCGGAAAGACCAGCCTGAGGCGATCGTCTTCCGCCAAGTCGACCAACGGCATTGCCTGAGTGCTCGACGAAATGCCCGCCTGAACCAATGCCCCTGTGTCTGCGTAGCGCTTGGTAATTACGCCATCAAAGGGAGCCGTTATGCTGGCGTAATCGAGCATCGCATGCATCTTGTCAACGTCCGCTTTGTTTTCTGCGACCAGGAACCGAGCCGATTCCAAGGCGCTCTCCAGCGAGTGATCCTTAGCCTTTGCGGATTCAAGGTCCTGCTGCGCCACCAGCTTCGGATTAGCCTTCAAAACCTGGGCCAATCGCGAGTAGGCGAGATGGGCCTCCTCGTAGTTCGCCTCCGCCCGGCGCACATCCTGGCCGCTTGCCAGGAGTCGCGCCTCGGCGTGCTGCACGTCGTTTTTCAACTCCGGAATCTCCAGAGTGGCAAGGGCCTGCCCCGCCTTGACGTGATCTCCAATATCGACGGGGATCGATTCGACATAACCGGCAACCTTGGCGTGAACCCGCACCTCCTGATAAGGGCGAAATTCCGCGGAAAGGGTAAGCGTTTCGGAAAGAGGTTCGCGGGTCACCACACTCACCGCCACCGTCGGAAGCATCGCCTCCTGTCCTCCTCCAGAATGGCCGGCCGCTCGAATCAGACCCCAGAAGCCGATTCCGCCGGCCAACGCGGCACATGTGCCCGCAATTCTCCACGGGATATTACGCTTCGCCGGTTTGGGTGCGGGATGCGCTCCCTCTGAAACGTCTCTGTTGCTCATGTTAAATCAGCGATAGTTTTTGCCAGGGGGAGATCGATTGTGAAACGGGTTCCCCCTTCGCTTAGGTTCGTCGCCTGGATCGATCCGCCGTGAGCCGTGCAAATTGCCTTCACGATAGAAAGGCCAAGCCCGGCGCCTTCAATCTCCTTGGCCCTCACCTCCTGCGCTCGATAAAAGCGCTCGAAAACGTAGGGAAGCGCTTCCATTCCTATTCCGGGCCCCGTATCGACAATGCTAAATAGCGCGCGGGCGCCCTGCTCTGAAACCGTTGCTTCAATCCTCCCTCCGTTTGGCGTATACTTAATCGCATTATCCAGCAAGTTAACGATAACTTGCTTGATGCGCGCCGGATCGCCCTGAATGAAAACGGGACGCTCGGCGATCAGGGTTACGTTGATGGACTTTTCCTCAGCCAAGAGGCACATCTGCTCGGAAGTGGTCGCGACAAGGGCTGCAAGGTCGAACCTCACTCTTTCCGTCTGCCCGGCGCCGGCATCGAGTCGGGATAGCGCGAGCAAGCCTTCCACGATCTTTCCCAGCCGTTCCGCTTCCTCCAACAAGCTTTCAAGCATGGCGCGGACGGAACTCTTCAGCTCGGCATCCAGAAGCAGGGCTTCCAATTCGCCGCGCAATATAGTCAAGGGCGTTCGCAATTCGTGGGACGCATCGCTCGTAAACCGAACGGTGGCTTGAAAGGACTCCCCAATCCGAACAATCATCTCGTTGATTGCCCTCGACAGATCTTCAATCTCATCTCCAGTCGCGGCCACGGGAAGGCGCTTCTTCAGGCGTTGCAGCGTAATTTCCCGCGCGGCGGCAGTAATTCTGGCCACCGGAGAGAGCGACCGGCCAATCAGGATGTAACCGCCTGAAATGGCGATCGCCACCACGACAGCCAGGCCGAATACAAGAGTGAGAATATAGTGCTCCAGAACCCGGTTGCGCGACTCCTCCGACGCCCCGACTTCGACGATGTACCGCTGTTTCCCCGAGACGCCGGGGACACTCGCGATAAGAAGCTTTTCTTCGCCGGCGCCTTGATGCTCGTAAATCGCGGGCTTTCCTGCGTTCACTGGCGCCGGCAGTACCGTGCTGGGATCGAAGGTCTTGTCATTGGGCGCTCCGGAAACATAGATTACACGCCCATCCGTCCGGGTGACTCTGATAAAACGGTCGTTTACTTCAGGCGCGTAGAGAGATTTGAGTTGCTCCCGAAAATTTTCTTCGCCGGTCGCTTCGATATTGGCAATGAGTCGGGAAGCAATTTGATTTGCGCGCCGTTGCAGCGTTCGAGTAAGCGAAGCCGAAAGGTAATGCGCGAGCATGCCGCACGTATAAATTCCGAAGGCGATCGCCAAAGCCAGCAAAAGCCCCGCGTACCACGCAATAAGCCTGAATCGCAGGGAGCGGAGTTTCATGCCTGCTCTCCGTGATCGATGGTATAACCAACGCTCCGGACCGTGTGGATGAGTTTTCGCTTAAAGGGATCGTCAATCTTGGCGCGCAGTTGACGGATGTAGACGTCGACAATATTCGTAAGCCCCTCGAAGCTCTGATCCCAAACGTGTTCAATAATCATCGTTCGGGAGAGGACGCGTCCCGCGCTGGACGCCAGATACTCCAGCAGCCCGTATTCCTTCGACGTTAGTTTGATCGACGTTCCATTGCGGCTTACCTGATGGGAGATTCGGTCGATTTCAAGATCTCCGATCTTCAACACGTTGGCGCGGTTTACAGGCCCCCTCCGGATGAGCGCTTTGATTCGAACCAATAGTTCCGCAAATGCGAAAGGCTTGGTAAGGTAGTCATCGGCTCCCGCTTCGAAATTTCGCACCTTATCGTCGAGCGCGTCCCTCGCGGTGAGGACGATGATCGGCACTTGAGCGTTGCTGCGGCGCAATTTGGTGATGAGTTCCGTGCCGCCGATCCCAGGCAGCATGAGATCGACGATAAGAAGATCGTACGGAGTCGTCATCGCAAGATGAAGCCCCGTCTTCCCATCTTTTGCCCGATCGAGAGCAAACCTCTCGGCTTTGAGCCCGAGGCTGACAAAGCGAGCTACTTTTTCTTCGTCTTCGACAAGGAGAATTCGCATGGAGGGGAAAAAGATTGCCCGGGTTCTAAGTTTTCATCTCTGATTTGAGGCTGTTTACTGCGTGGAGTTATTTCAACGGTTTTAGCGGACAGCCCACTAGTCCCTGTTAAGGCGCGGACCGAAAGGGGGAGCCGATTCAAAGTTTCCAGCGGAGGCATCGTAATAGCTTCCGTCATCCCGGAACGATCCTGCCTGCCTTTGGCTCGGAGTCTTCGATGATGGGTCGGACGCGCAAGATTGCAGGAGCAGACTTGCGGCGAGAGAAATTACCAAAACGGATATTTTGAGGAGATGTTTCATGCCTAACTTTTACCGTGCCCTTCTTTGGTTTCAATTAGCGCAACATTAAATAATCCTCATAATTAGGCCCGCAGAAGAAAGTGACGGCGCACCCTAACACGCCTCGCCGGGATCGGCAAATCACGCAAGGATTGCCCGATAAAGCTGCCATCCTGAGACTTGCAGGCCGCCAAAGCGCGACGTTGATTGTTGGGCAAGAACCTGCTGCGTCGGGCCAGCTTCCTGAGAGCGCACGCGCCCTCGCGGGCCGGAGCCGGCGTCCCGCCAGCGCGAACTTCTGGCCATCGAATCGCCTTCGGCTCCTCAGACTCCGAAGGCTCAGAAATCCTGACCTCTTCTGGAAAGAACGGCACGGATTGAAGAATGAAAATGAGCCCAACTCCGGCACGGTCCGAAATGGATGACCCAAAACGGCAGAGGAGGCTCGTGGACTGCGGTGAAGTGCCCTTTCCATTACCCACAAACCGGAAACCGAGCACGGAAACCGGAGCGGCCCATATTATTTGTCATCCTGAGGAGCCAACCTCGCCAAAGCGCGAGGATGATTGTTGGGCATGAACCTGGGAGCGGCTTCGCAGTCGCGCGAGCGTCGTGGAGTGCGGCAGTCCTGTGCCGCCTTGGGAGAAA
>Ga0316225_1004163_pt1 | contig 10498 bp, 18 predicted proteins | sample TBH18015metaG_FD_206010 | JGI IMG/M metagenome (GOLD analysis project Ga0316225, IMG submission 206010) | Freshwater microbial communities from Trout Bog Lake, Wisconsin, USA - TBH18015 | ecosystem: Environmental > Aquatic > Freshwater > Lake > Hypolimnion/Profundal zone | place: USA: Wisconsin...
GCACGCGCTTCTTTACCGAAGTAGAAGATGAAGAAAGAGGTTTCATTTCAGTTACATCGGTGGTTACATCTTGGTTTCCATTTCCTTTTAATTTCTTAGATTTACGCCAATTATGCAACTTCTCTCTATTCTCCGCTCGCAAATCTTCATCTCGCAACATGCGCCGATTTATGAGTGATCCGGTGCGCTTGTCACGCTCTGTAACCCCACGGTCAATGAGTGTCTGTATGGTTACATTTAGGTTCGCTAGGTCAATCCTTAGAACACTTGCGAGCACTTCGTCGGTCATGGCCCGTCCGCCGAGCATAAGTTTTCCGCGAACTTCGCTTTCGTGCATGAGCATCAGCATTTCAAACCAGACACCGCGATCATGGAAGTTGAGGGATTGAACCCCGACATCCTTGCGCCAATCGCCTGGATAAAATTGAATAGCTGGTAGCTTCGTCATTTCAGCCTTCCCCTAAGTGAGGCCGGCAGGGAGAGCTTAGGGACTCTCCCCACCACTGGAGCGTTACCGCTCTTTCGGCCCCCGACCGTCGCCGGGGTCACCTTGAGTCCATCGCTGGGCGCGCCGGACACATTCACCATACGCCCGCCGGGCGAAATCGCACAACTATTTTTCTACGGCGTCACCCACCCCGGGTAGTCCTGCGCGATGGTCGGCTCGGCCGTCACCACCACAGTCCCTTCGCCGCCGCACCGCGGGCAGATGCGCGAGTAGCTATTGATCATCGGCCTGCCATAGATCGTCGACACGTCAACCATGCGCCGTAGCCAGCCGGTCCCCTCGCAAGCCTGGCAGCGGGTCATAGCGCCGCCTTGTCGCGCAGAAACTTTAGCGCCAACGTCTTGCGCACGAGATCGGCCAGTGTCAAGCCGGCGTCGATAGCTGCCTTTTTCATGGTCGTGTGCAGGTCCTTTGAGATTGAGATACGAATGTCGGGCATGATTCCCTTTCATGTGGCGCACCCGCCCATCTCTGAGCGGGTGCTGTGTGGCCTTGTCCATCGGATCCGCGCGTTCATTCCTGGACGCCATTGATGGACAGGTGGCGGTGGGTGGGTGCGACGGGGTGGTTGTGGCGAAGCGTTTGCTGTGAAGCTTTATGGTTTCCAGTTTTGCCCGCCAATCCACGTCAGGCGGGTAAATATTGCGGCCATGAAAAGCACTTCAATGGCTGCAGGAATGCCGAGCACGCATAAGAGGCTCATAATCCTCCCACGAGCGCCAGCGCCCACGTGAGCAGCCACCAGGAAAGAAACAGGGCGATGCCTACTTTGAGCGCAATGCGCGCCCTACGGGGCAGCGTGCGGGGCTCAGGGCGCAGGCGCACAGTGGCCCACGGGTTAGGCTGGTCGGGCATCTCGGACGCGGACGGGGCGCGGAAATGGTGATTCATTTGGCATCCTTTCCGTCCGCCTTCAATCGCAGCGCCGCCGCTTTGGCAAACTGAAACGCCGAGACGCGCTCCTCGCTTTCGTCTGATCCGTCGTCTGGAAATTCTTTCAGGTTACTGTTGCGAATACCAATTTTTCCCCAATCGTCAAGCGAATTCCAGAGGCATCCCATACGCACCCAACGTGAGCCATCCTGAAACAAAACAACCCACACGGTATAGCGATAGAGTCCAGTAAAGACGTGCAATGCCTCAATTTTTTTACCGATCAGGTCGGCATCGCGCAGGTTGGCACCGCTCAGGTTGGCACCGATCAGGTAGGCACCGCTCAGGTTGGCCTCGCGCAGGTCGGCACCGCTCAGGTTGGCACCGCGCAGGTCGGCACCGCGCAGGTTGGCATCGCGCAGGTTGGCACCGCGCAGGTTGGCATCGCGCAGGTTGGCACCGATCAGGTAGGCACCGCTCAGGTCGGCATCGCGCAGGTTGGCACCGCGCAGGTCGGCACCGCGCAGGTTGGCATCGCGCAGGTCGGCACCGCTCAGGTTGGCACCGCGCAGGTCGGCACCGCACAGGTTGGCATCGCGCAGGTTGGCACCGCTCAGGTCGGCATCGCGCAGGTTGGCACCGATCAGGTAGGCACCGCTCAGGTTGGCCTCGCGCAGGTCGGCACCGCTCAGGTTGGCACCGCGCAGGTCGGCACCGCGCAGGTTGGCATCGCGCAGGTTGGCACGTTTGGCAATTGCATCAATTACCGCGTCCTTGATGGTCAGCGCGGCAGACGTGAAAATGACTACATCGTACAGATTCTTAATGTCCATTACTTTCTCCTATCTCCCGCCGGGAGCCGTTTCAGGCCGCTGCGGGCGTGTAGGCCTGCGACAAACACACAGGCGAGTAAGGTGAGCAGGGCGCCGAACGCACAGCCAAGCTGGGAGGATAGCGGGTCTACCACGGTAAACCTGCTTTCTGGGTGTAATGCACGATGGCCCAAATAACAGCCGGAATCCAGAACAACAGCGAGAGGGCCACGGCGCGGACTATGCCGGTCCCGTGCTGCCGATTGTCGGGCCGATGCCGCGCGCCGCGCGCGCCGGTCGAGTCCGCACAGAGGGTGTCTGGATTGCCAGAGCGCACGCGGCCGGTCTGGTCGGCGCCGGTGTGCATGAGCTCCGCGGCCATCTCATAGCATGTTTCGTCCCACTCCTCATCTGTGACTTGGAGCGCATCCCGCATGTCGCGGATGATGGCCTGGGCCTCGGCGCGGTCCTGGGCATTGGCGGCGTCCACGCCGGTGCGGTCGATTACCTCGCACGAATAGCGCAGCGTCAGGCCTTCGATATACGTGGTTTTCTTCATGCGGTCACGCTTTCAGATTGCAGGTTAGCCGATTCGCCAGCGTGGATGCGACCGTAGCAGTTGCAGGTGTGCTCAGTTCCGGCATGGCCGCAAGGGTGATACTTGCCGGAGATAATCCACGCCTGATTGCGGTAGTCAAACCCGCAACCCTGCGCGTCGATGTCGATGCCACGGTCGGATGCTGCTTTGATTTGAGCGGGAGTGAGAATCATCGGTCTAGCCTTTCAGCCGGATAGGCTCCGGCGGGCCGTGGGGTGTTAGTTGTCCTCATCCCATCCAACCCATTCAGGGTTTTCAGGTGAGCGCTTGAGGATGCCAGCGAGGTCAAGATACTTTACCGCCTGTTTCAGCGCCTCAGCTTCCGTTGGGTTAGGCGCGCTGATATCGCGCCAGAAAACTAAAACAGAATCCCTCACGCTGAGGCTGGTTGAATCGATCAGTTCTTTTGAGACTTGCTCGGCAATTTCGTGCGCGAGATCATCGAGAGTTTCACGCATGGCGCTCTCCTTTGGTTTCTTTCTCGTGGGTGATGTATTCGGTGAGAATTGAGTTGACGTGTTGGATCAATGTCTTATCGGCATCGATAGCGGATTTCCTTAACTCCCGATGAAATTGCGCTGGCAGTGTGATGCGAATATCCACACCCTCAGCCAGTGAGCCACCTATCTCGGCATGACGTTGACCATGATGCGTCGGACAATGCCACACCACGTCGAGAGGCTTGCTGTAATCCTCGTGATGGGCAAGCACCCTCTCGGTTGTGCCACAAACAGAGCATGGCTCACGTCTCAACCGCCCACTAGCCAATGCTTTTCCAACGAGAGCATGAGCGTTGGTTTGGATAGATTTGCGCACCCTTGGGCGGTCCCAAAGAGGACTTTTACAGTGGGGACAATTCTTCGGTCTGCCATCAACTCGCGATTCCCATTCATGGTGGCATCGGTTACATTGCTTGGTCATAGTGTTGCAATGATAATACTATCCTCATCACAATTACAATAGGCACCACAAAATAACGTGACATCCATCACAAAACCGATCTAAACTATTGATTGCAAAGCATACTAAACAACAGCCGAAAGCATAAGCGTACTCAACTGCTCACTTGACACGATCAAAAGCACCGGTTACCGTGCAAATTAGTGTCAAACCACAGGGGAGGAAAGGTGGGGCTGTACTCCGAGTGACCCGCCAGCGGTTCCAATGTAGCCACCGAAGTTTATGAGTTGACAGGCTGAAAGTCGAGCCGCTTACCTGTCAACTGCCCTGGTCCGAGGCACTGAATATCGGATCCCCAACAGGCTTCCCTTTAGCCACAGCTATCTTCAATCCACGAGGACTATGGCGACAATCCAGACAACTCAGACAGGCAAAGCGGTCAAGACCGAGGTGCGCGGCCGTGTGTTCAGGTATAAGCCAGTGGCGCCCAAGAGCAAGGAGCGCCGGCGGGTGTGCGTGCTGTCGAGCTGGGCAGGCGCCATGCTGGACAGGTGGGGAGTTGACCAGCCGTGCCATGGTCCCAGGTGTACACATGAGCACCAGACGCGCGAGGCTGTCGACGTGCTGGTGCGCGATGGGGTGCTGGAGTACATCGGGACTGGCCGCAATGTGGCGACGTACTCGTATGGCAGGGTTTGGCGTGGGATGCCGAGCGGGCCGGGGGGTAAATCAGCCATGAGAACCATGCAATTAGTTTGATGGTTGCAACGTGCTCACTTTAAGGTCACTTACGGCAAGACACCCATAAAACACGTTTATTGGCAAAAAACTAGGCCCTACAAGCCCCGTAGAGCGATCGCTGACAGGTTGGTGGGGCTACTACATGGCAGAAATGAGGAACATTTATGAGTTGGAATGTGAGCAGTTCAGGAACGCCGGCAGAGGTTCGTGGGCGGTTGTCCGAGCAATTTAAGGGTCCATTGGCCGAGAAGCCGGCGGGCTTAAGTGACGATGGAGAACGCCAAAGCGTTCAACTCGTTTCGGAGTTGATTGAACAGATACTCTCAACCATCGACCCAGAGAGACCTGTCACCGTTTCTGCACACGGACACATGGGATTTGTGGATTGGGATACAAAGACGGGCGCATTTCAGAATGTGAGCATGTCGGTCACGTAATCAATGAATCTCAAAGACTACCCGCGATGGGATGAGCCAGACCGCGAGCCGAGGCTCTACCGGCGCAATCGGCGGATCCGGCTGGGCAGGATGCGGGGGTATCGGGCGGTCCAGGTGGCGAGGCGAATGTGGTTTGTGACGCTGACGGCGACCGAGATTGACCCCGAGGAGCTCGGCAGGTGCGAGCGGTCGGCGACACTGACGGCAACCAGCCGAGAGTTCTGGATACGCAGCCGGCGGCGTGCACGAGCCCTGGTCGAGCACGATCAGGCGATGGGTGGGGCCGGCACGATGTACCCGGTTGAGTATCGGCACTGCGCGGTGTGCGGTCGGCTGTTGTTGGGACCGGAGGCGCACGAGTATCGGCTCAAACAGTTGGGGACGGTGCGACACTGGCATTACGAGTATGGGCCAGCCTGCAACCTCGACTGCAAACCTAATGGACGTGGGCCAGGTGGTGCACATCTAACGTACAAACGAAAGGACAAAGCAGTATGAACAGCAAGAACCAAGCAGAAACCCTGCAAGAGAAGGTCGCGGCAATCGCCAACGAGCCGGTTGCAACGTCGATCTCCAACCTCCAGGCCGAGTATCTGGCCATTGGCAAGCGGCTGCGCGCGCTGTCAATCCAGGTCCACGGCTCAGTGCTCAACATGCTTCAAACTGAATTCCAGCTGCGGCAGGATGAGACCAAGAACGCGATCTCCGAGTACCAGCACCAGGAGCAGATCAGGCGTGAGGCGGCCGCGGCTGAGGCTAACGCCAAGCTCGAGGCGGAGCAGGCTGAGATTGCCGCGGCCAACAAACCCAAGCTGGCGATGGTAGGCGGCCCCGCAGCTGGTGGACCAGTCCAGTGATCCGCTACCGCAGTTGGGTGTGGGACGCACAGGTAGTCGTCAGCGCTCTAATCCTCGCACTGCTTGTGCTCCTGCTCTCCAGCATTGGACATTGCCAGACCTGCGTAACCAATGCGCAGGTCACACTGGCCGGCAACCTCAGATTATCGAACGGCCTGCCCGCCAAGAACTACAACATGACGCTGACGCCGACCCAGCAGGGCTATATTGCGGGCTGCGGTGTCAACCTCGGCATCTCGAGCGCATGCGCAACCTCGACCGATGGCTCTGTTGTAGGTCTGCCCAATCCTCTGACAGCGACAATCAACACATCAACGGGCTCAGGATCGCTCGGATCGGGCGTCTACTACACCGTATACGAGTGGTATGACGCCGCCGGCCACGTTACGCTGGCCAGTCCTGAGACCATCGCATCGCTCAGCGGGTCAGGATCCCTCGTGGTCAACCCTCCAGCATCCGGGATGCCATCACTTGCCATAGGCATGGACGTATTCATCGGCACCTCCTCCGGTGGAGAGACGCTCCAGGGCCAAACAACCGGCTCAGCGTCATTCGTCCAAGCCGCGGCCCTGACTTCCGGCGCATCCCCCGCGTCGACCAACACCACACTCTGCCAAGTCATCGCCAATGACACCATCTGGCCCACCGGCACCGGATACAACGTCAACCTGACCGACTCCCGCGGCAATCCAGTGCCCAACTATCCAATGCAATGGCAGTTATTGGGCGCCGGGACCACGATCAACCTCTCGGATGGGCTGCCGTACTACCACGGCGTCGTTTTCTATCCGGTGCCAGTCCTGTCGCAGCCCGCCAACCATGGCACGCAGTCGATCTCGGGTGGGCTCAACCTGTCCGGATACTTCCTCTACAATACTGGCAGGGTCGGAGTGGGCACATCGACGCCGGCATGGGGACTAGATGTCGAGGGTGCCGCGGCGAATGGGGCTGTGAATGCCAATACCGGCTATCGGGTCAATGGCTCAGGCGGCACGCTCGGCCAGGCCTTGTGCTCCGATGGGACATATCTTGATGCTTTCTGCACGTTCCTGACATCACTCCCGACGATCTACTACCAGACGGTGCAATCGAACGGCACCAACCAAACACAGCGCTCCAATCTCAACTTCTCGAGCGCGTTTGCGCTTACAGACTCTGCAAGTCCATCCCGGAGCACGGTAGATCTGGCCACCACGGTCACTCCTGCAACATGCGCTAACCCATCCAGCGTTGTTTACGACGCCTATGGCCGAATCACGAGCTGCACCGCCGGAACCGTGGCGCCGCGCAAGACCGTTGCTCTTTGGAACGGTGCATCGGGCGTCATGGTAGACGACAGCGAATCTGGATCGGGCTATCTGAGCGGGGCTATCAGTTGGGGAACCACGATCACAGGAACCTACTACGTCAACTGTTTCACGACCGGTTTCCCGAGCGGATCAACCATCGGTCAACGGGCCGGAGTAACCGCATTCGGAACTCCGATAAGTGGCACCACTTTTAGCTACGGCGTTGAAATGTCGGGATTATCTGCGGGGCGCGGTTATACCGTTCCCTCGGTGACCTGCATCGCCATCCAATAACCTCAACTCTTCACAACCTAAAGGAGTCACATCGCCATGCGCAAAATCTTCCGTGCCCTTCTCTGCGCGCTTGCAGTCCTCGCCCCGTGCGGGATGAGCTTTGCGCAAACTGCCACCACCCCCTACACGTCACCCTGGTACTTGGCCACCAGCTTCCAGCTCTGGTCAATCAACGCCCAAAGTCCTAATACGTACATCTTCCAGGGCCGCAGTCTTTGCAGTTCCCAGGGCCAGAATGTGCCGTTCTTTGACTTCAACACCAACGCCCCGGTGTGGATTGCAGACGCCAACACGGCGAACAGTGAGGTCAAGACGCCATCAGCCATCGTCAACACGGCCGGCAGTTGCGGTGTGACCATCGCGCCGAGCAACAATCACTACAACTTCCAGTTGAGATCTGGCACCGCGGGGCTCCAGGAGGGCATTGACGCTCTCGATGGACAGGGCGCCTGGCCAACTCTGCTGATCCTCGACAAAAACTGGTGGTCGCTGGCCAATAACATCCCGAGTACCTATGCGACAGCGATCCTCGGGGCGGCTAAGGGCGACTACACCGTACTGCTCGAGGACATCACGACATCGCCGGCCACATTCTATGTGTGGTCTGGGAGTGCCTACACCGCAACCAACGCAAATTTGAAGAACACGGCGCCGACCATGGCGTGTGGAGCGGCAGCCGGCGGCAGCCCGACCTGCTCGAATGTCAACGGAGCAACCGGAATCGTCGGGACTGCGAATGTGCTGACAGGCACATCGCCAACAACCGGGACCATCTTTACCGAGACATGGCCGGCGGTGAGCGCGGGCGGCCCGCAGTACGATGGCACCTGCACAGTCAAGTCGAGCGGAACCAACCCGTACACCACGTTCACTGTGACCATGAGCGACACCGGCTCAGGCACCACATTCCAGCGCATCATGACTGTGGCCGAGGCAACAGCGCCCCAGGTTGCGGCCACTCAGTATTATTTCACCTGGACCTGCAAGTAACCGACTTCGCGCGGGCTGCGCAACCGTGCCGCCCATTGATTACTGAGGGCACTTGAGCCCGCGGCCCGCTCGATTCGATTTCAAAAGGAGCATCATTGCCATGAAAAGATCAGCTTTGCTCGCAGCGTTTCTGGCATTGCCATTGGCGCTCGCTGCCCAAACCACCAACCCAACAGCAACCGTGATGCAGCCGGCCAACGGTCCCGCCGATGTCGCCGGACTGCTCTACGCCTCAAACTTTGCCCATTGGACTGCCTCACCAACCCCAAGTGGCACACGGTGGGACAATCCAGGTCAGTGTTATGCCACTTCTGGCGGCATCGTCTTCCCGATGTTCTCAACCACGGCGCCCATTACCATCGTTGATAATGGCGTGCCGTCGAATACCGAGACCGTAACGCCCAGCCTGGCAAGCTACAACGGCGGCGGCTGCTCTGTCTCCCTCCCGGCGACCCATGCGCATTCGAATTACTACCTGAAAAGTGGGACTCTGGGGCTCCAGGAGGCACTGAACTGGATCGGCTCAGGATATGGAGTCGTTGTGGTAACTCCGGACTGGGTTGCCATGGGCGGCACTAGCGGGATGATTACCGCAGCGACGGCCGGGACGAATACCACCATTCTCGATCAGCGCAATTCGACCGCGATTGCCTACACCGGAACCACGCCAGCGTCAAATGCAACTGGAAGTGGCAAGCAGGTTCTGGCAACCAGCCCAACTCTCGTAACTCCAACCCTCGGCGCGGCCACGTTTACCAGCCTCACGTCGGCTACCAAGTGCGCGTCGTCGGCATCTCCAGCGGTTTGCGCCGCGGCACCAGCTGGATTCGTTGTTGTGGCGGCTTCAGGCACAACGGTTGTGGTCAATACGACAGCGGTAACAGCTAACAGCGTGATCGTGCTGCAGGAGGATTCATCTCTTGGGACGGCTCTGAGTGTGACATGCAACGCGACCCCGGCAAGTGCACCCTCGACCGTCAGCGCGCGCACCGCGGCAACCAGCTTCACCATCACCACGACGACCCCAACCACAAACCCTCGCTGCTTTTCGTACTTAATAGTCAATTAAGGGACCGATGAAAAGACTCTCTACTTTGCTTTCGACGATGATCTTGAGCGCAGGACAGTTGATCTGCGCTCAGAGTCCCGGCACCGTAACGACTGGCCCTGGCAATGACGCAGGCCTGCTTTATGCGTCTAACTTCGGCCAGTGGCAGGTGCCCCAGGGAAATACTGGTCAATTCGCTTGGTCTGTTCCATCATTCTGCACCGTGACAGCCTCGAATATTCCTCTGAATCCAGTTTTCGCCGTTGGCACGCCAATCTACATCAGGGATCAGGTTTCAGCCAATAGCGAGATCGTGACTCCCTCGGCGGTCAGGGTAAGCGGGTCGGGATGCTCAATCACGGTCAGTCCGGTCAACCATCACTCCAGCTTCACCCTCGGCTCGGCAACCGCTGGATTGCAAGAGGCGATAAACTACGCGCACGGCCTGCCCTACCAGGTGATTCTGACGCCGGACTGGACGCGGCTGGGCGGTACAACAGCCATGATTACGTCAGCCATGGGAAGTACAAACGTACCCATTTTTGACTGGCGATCATCGGTGATTGTGCCTTACCTCTGGAACGGCTCGGCTTACGTCGCCTCCTCGCTGTCCTTTGCCGGATGTACGTCTGTGGGAGTGGGGAGCATCACCTGCACTGGGACCATCGCATCGGCAAATGTCGTTGATTCGGCTCTGACATCTGGCGATTGCGTGCAGGCGGGGGCCGGCGGTTTGCTGACTACAATCACTACTCCATGCACCACCGGCCCCATCAACCCTGGCACAACCGGACAGATTGCCTACTACTTAACCAACGGTACAGCGATAAGTGGAGAAACGAGCGTCCCGGTGACGGCGGGTGGCACCGGCGCGACCACCGCCGCAGGAGCACTAGCGAACCTGGGCGCGGCTGGGTGGTCAACAGGATCGAACGCTCCCTCGGCAACGTGCTCCTCGTTGGTAAACAATGGCACGTTTTACACGAGTGCTGCGTTGACTCTGTACCAATGCAGCAACGTAAGCGGGAGCTACACTTGGAATTCGGTAGGAGGGAGCACGGGAGCTTTCCTTCCGCTTGCGGGCGGCACCATGTCCGGGCCTATTGTCGTTTCCTTGGGGTCTGGTCTGCAAGGTTCTTCGGCTAACGGTG
>Ga0316225_1004172_pt1 | contig 10460 bp, 11 predicted proteins | sample TBH18015metaG_FD_206010 | JGI IMG/M metagenome (GOLD analysis project Ga0316225, IMG submission 206010) | Freshwater microbial communities from Trout Bog Lake, Wisconsin, USA - TBH18015 | ecosystem: Environmental > Aquatic > Freshwater > Lake > Hypolimnion/Profundal zone | place: USA: Wisconsin...
TAGGACCACTGGTCCAGAAGGCTTTGAACTGATCTCCCTTGCCAAGTTGGTTAGCAATCTCGCCCCAAAAATAGTGAGCCGGATTATTCCGACCGTTAAAAGCAGCGATTTTTGCGCTTCCGAAGTCCGTAGAATGAGCCATTCCAGCACAGTAAGTCTTGCGCAAGGCTTGATGTCTGGCTAAAAGTCCAAATCCGACGAGCAAATGGGTTTTACCGCCACCCATAGCTTGTTTAAGGTGAAATATCGCCTGCGCCGAAGCTCCAGCCAATCGGGCGATGCCCTCACTGACAAGGTCTTGCATACCTTGGGTTATGAAGGTCTTATCGAAAAATGCCTTGCCATCGCCCTCTGTTGAAATCAGCTCGTCTAGCTGCTCAATCTGGTCGCTGAGCTTTATTGATAGGGCATTGGGCTGTAGCTGACAGGCATCACGGACTGTTTTCATCGAAGGGGGCCTCCTGGTGGAAATCGCAATTTATGCATTCAAAACATCGGCATTATCTTTACCAGAAATCAGGTCCAGTTTCCATTTAAAAGCATTTATAAACCTAAACGCCCCGTGACATTAACTGCCACGGGGCACCTTCGAATTCTCAGTCCACTACGGTTCTAGGCATCCACGTTGCGGGGATCAGGCTCACTGGCGTTCCTCTGGCCCGTTCTTGTACCTCCTGTGCAATATTAGAAGTCCCTTGGAGGATGAGCTTGAGCATCCCGTTGTCGTTGACCAACAGCATTCTTCTCCTGCTGCCACCGTTGAAAATAGTTTCCTTCCTCCACTCTGAGCCGTCGAGCCCAAGGTTATCAGTTGTTCGTGCCCGGTGCACCGCTTGGCTGTGGTTTTCGATTCCCAGGAGATTGCAGATGTCCACAGCTGCGTACCAATGCTGACCGCCAATGGTACGGTTTGAGATAGTTAGGGCATTTTCTACCCCGAATAAATATCTAGCTATTTTTGTTGTCATTTAATTAATCCTCCATTCACATTAGTTGTTGCCCCTGTTCTTTTTGCGATTAGCTCTTTGATGGAATCTTTCCATTGCACCTTCGGTTTTCCGTCCAGAGAGCCGACCAACTCCATGATTTCATCGTTAGTTTGAAGTGCAGTCAGCTCTGTGGCGTGCCTCGCGACCTCGGCGACTTCACTTGCCCTAAATCCGCCTATATTGTTCATTTTGCCAAACCAGATCTCCTTTGTGATGAACGGTTCCAAAAGGTAGTAAAGCTTCACGGTTTCATGACGGCCTCCAAGCATTGGCTCCGCGCTAACGCTGGTCGTGTACCCCCGCTCAAATGCATACTTAAGGCACCTAAGACGTTCCTCAAATAATGGTGCTCCAGGTTCCCAGTGGTTCATGACCTCCCCATTAAGACCACCAATAGTGAAACGGAACATCATGTTGTCCCTGAAAGATGAGAATTCTGAGCAGATGGCCTGGATCGATGCCAGGTGCGGCTTGGAAACCAAGAGCACAGTGTTCCCAGCCTCCAACAGGTTGTAAAGATGTGCCCTATACGCTGGCAAATACGCTGGTGTAATGTCATGGGTCGTCGGAAACATGATCGGTGCGGAATACCTTTTGACTGCCCTTGTGGTTGAATCTCTCGAAACTTCCTCCCGCCATGCTTCTGCGCTTTGAATCCGGTCAAACCGCGAAGCCATTTTTTCGGCGTAACAGTAAAGGCAACCATGAGCGCAACCGTTCCCGATATTACATCTGTACCCTGCCCATTCCCCGGCTCCTGTATCCGACGGGATCGGGGAAACCGGATTGCTTCCCGTGGACGTTCGGTTCAACTCCTCCACTTCGGCCAGGAACCCTTTGCTCGGTGGGGTAAGGGTCTTGGTGGCTTCATGGCGCTTCAGACACGATGTCACCAACTGCTCGGCCTCAATCTGGGCATCATTAGCGGTATAACCGACCTTTTCCCTGAGTACCTTGACTCGTGCCTCGTACTTCACCAAGGGGTCAAGCCCTACGTTCACATCAACGATATACCCACTTAACACCAGCGCCGATGCTTTGGAGGAGGAGAGGCGTAAGACCTCTCCTTTTCTCAACAACTGTTCCCCCGTAGGACATTTTGCTGAAAATGCCGATCTGACGATGTACTCAGGCATTGATGACCTCGGGTATTTCCTCGAACTCTATGACGGGAATTTTGCCTTCAGGTTCATCGGCTACATCCGGTACACTCCGGCAAGTTTCTTGCTGAGCTTCCCCTGAGTCGGCAACCATCGATGCATCTGGTGAAGCTGATTTCGAGAAAAGAACCCTTATCCCGCTCCCCACCCTTTCAAAAAATTGAAACGTGATATTGTGCTCAGCAAGGGTGGATCTCAACTTTTCTAGCCCTCCCCGAAGATTATGAGGCAACTTTGGGAACGACTCATCCTTGGCATCTGCACCTGCGATATTTTTCAGAGCACTGTGGGCATCCCCCACGGATTTGAGGAAGTCGTCCTTGTCGGACATCAGTTGGAGCATTGCTTGGCACAGGACATTCTTTTCAGCGACGCTTTCGTTCTGCCGCCTGACGTTTTGGGAAAAGTCCTCAATAAACTTTTCTCCACTCTGCCCGAGGGCTTCAGCGATTGCGTATCCCCATTTGGCAAAGTCAGCAAGCCGAGGCAGTTTATCGATCTTGATCGTTGGGTAAATCGTTTTTGCCTTTACCAGCGCGTCGAAGATTCCTCCGAGTATTCCCGCCCGAGCCGCCTCAAACGCATCCCACAGCTCATCTTCAGGTCTCCGGTCCTCTGATTTGATCCGATGGCACTTTAGGATAATTGACCGGTCCATGAGGTCGGCGTTGGCAATAGCCAAACTGATGCTGTTCAGAATGATGACGTGCCGGAACTGTGCGATGTTTTCGCCTTCGTCGGTGTAGAGGGTCCGATAGCTGATACTCGCACCAGTGCAGACCTGGCAGAAGATATCGGAAACCCTGTCATTGATACGTGACAAGTTATCTAGGACGGTCACGTATTTCAGTCTTAGCGTTTGAATAAGGTCCCGTTCGTTTTTAGGCAAGATCACTTTCTCTGTTAGGGTGGGGTCAACCAGTTTGTTGATGATCGTGCAGAAACACGATTTCGCTGACCCCTGGTCGCCAAAGACCGCCAATACAGGGTGAGCGATGCGAGGGACAAACAGGCTGATCAGGTACACCATTACCAGCAGGCGGTGCTCTTCCTCAACCGGCAGGAATTCAAACACCTTCCACGGATCTCCCCCGGCAACCGGCTCCAGCTGTGCTTGCTGATGCTTATGTCTGTAAAAGAGCGGGAACGAAGGGATTATTTCCCAACCCTTGTCGGTGACCTTCAGGTACCGATTATCGCGGAGATCGTAAACTATGGCTCCGTCCTTATCAGAGACCCGATTTTCGAGAATTATCCGCGGCCCCTCGTACTTTGCTTTGCTCTGCAGAACCGACATCACGTTGTTGAGTTCTTTTGCCTTCGGCATCACCCGTGTCTTGTTGTAGTAGCGATTCTGAATTCTCCCCGCGAAATCCTTGCTGGGAGCCTTGAAGGGCACTCCCTCAAAATGAAAATACGGGTCGCCAAGGCCATCATGGAACAGGATAGTTTGCTCTGCCAACTTGAAGAGCAGTTCCTCACCAGCAAGCGCCTCCACTTCTACAGGAGCAGTCCCTCCCAATTCGTCTACAAGGGCAATGACGTCCTCAACCTTCACCGGGATTCCACTGTCTTGGTTCCAATCCAGGGCCATCCTGAGGGTTTTAGATTTGTCAGCTCCCCCAGTAATCCCCTTACGGATCTCCTCGCGAAGCGTCTCAACAGGATTCGCACTAACAGCGGATTCCTGCTTCAAACTTTCACCCACCGGGATTGCAATATGTGTGTCTGTCTTCTCTTCAAACGGGACGTCAATCCCAGTAGCATCTGGTGCTGGTGCTTCTGTGGGTTCCGGCCCGGAGACCTTCTCCATCCCGACCATTTTAACCTCTGGTTCAGCACTCTGGGGAATGTCACCAGGTGAGACGCTTCCTCCGATCCATGCCGACAGGCTCTGCACCGTCGTTGCCGAACCAATCTTCTCCACCTGCTGTCCTCCGACTATTGAGGGGTAGACTGACAGTGTCTCAGTGGTTGTCACCAGCCTGAGCCCCGAACGTTCTCCTACCTCAAAGGAATCAACATCATAATGGAAGAGATGCACATGCTCGTCCGGCATCACGCCGGCCTGAGTCTCGCGAGAAGGCGCAATGTAACCTATGGTATCGGGATCACCATGTTCTTCACACAATCGATCAAAAGAAGAAAAACCGTTTTGTGCGTAGATCCCCTGATTAACGATTAAGGCGATAAGACCCTCAGCTTTTCCAACCATGATCTCAAGATTAACGTTGGGGTGCTCATGGCACATTTCCTCCAGGTGCTCACGGTCCCTTATGGGGTTCCTTTCGGAATACGGAATGATCGCCTGCCCTGTGTCCGGATTGGTGAGCAAAATTTTAGCCCCATTGTCAAAAAGGGAGAGTGCTTCCTCCGCGAGGACCGATTTGTTGCCTGCTCCTATAATCTTAGTCATAAAGGTTCCTTTTTATTTAGCCCCATGGGCGCCATGGTCCATGGGGGTGTAGTGGTGGGGGGCTAGATGCTACACAGGTCTTCGATTTTCTTGAGGCAATCCTCAAGGATCAAGAGGGTGTGCTCTGGCTTAGCGAATTTCAGGTCAAGAATGCGTTGTCCATCTAAGCTAAGCTCATATACTTCCGACAAGGCGGCACGGTACCTCTCCTCGTCTGTCCTCTCGTCTTCTACGTCCTCGCATTCAGGGTCCAGTTCAGGACTTATCGATTCATTTTTCACTTGGTTTTCTCCGTTTAGCTTTAAATTTGGGCGGAGCCTGCTGCAGTCAGACCCCTCCCTGTCTACGGGCATGTCCTTAGTTGTCGTGTAACTGCCGGTGATTCTGTCTGGCACCCGTCGGCGCTAGTTTAAATCCCGGTACCTACCATGTGATCGGTGATGAACTGCCTGATGTCCTGTTCACGGTACCGAACTGCTCGCCCTATCTTTACATAGGGAATTCCGGTTTTCTTGAATCTGGACATCTCGAACCAGGCCGGACTCATCCCGGTGATTTCAACTGCCTGCTGCTGCGTAATTAACTTATCTAATAGGTTTGTCATCTCTAACCTTGCCTTCATAGTGGGTATGATTGGCTTGCTGGCCAGCGTGCCGTCACGGAGCCTAAAGGTGCATGAGAACAAGTATGTTGTGTACTGATAAAGCTGAAATAACTTTTGGGGAAGTCCAGAGTTATTGGAGGGGGGAGAGGGGTACTTTCGTGGGTAATAGGAAGACTTTCGGAACTTTCAGGAGGACATGTGGGGGAATGAAAAAGCCGCTAGCGTCGTGCTAACGGCTCAGGGGGCTGTGGTGTTGAAAGGGGGAGTTAGCCATTCCTGTATGCTGTAAATACCTTAGCAACGTGTTCCTTATCTGGCTTACTTAAGCTTGAATCGTGGATTTCTTTCACCAGAATTGCTTCATTTGGTATTTTTTCCTTATATCTATCCGCTAGCCAAATTGCACCCTTAATCTTTTTATCTGTAACACTAGTTATACGGCCTTTAGCTATTTTCAAGTCCAGTTTGTCTCTTAAAAATGCACACAAGTCTGGAATTAAAGCCTTTATGTTAGTGTCGCTTATACTATGAGTGTTCTCAACTATAATAGCATTGAAAGTTTCTGTTGTGATAGTTCCATCTCGAAGTACAATATTGCTTACTATGTCAGTTATAGAAAGAATTAGCTTTGACAATTCGGAAATATTAACTATATTGCTGGATAATTCGGGGTTTAATTCCCTGAATATTGGTTCATTCCCGTTGCTAATTAAATCTGAATTGTAAATATCAATGAATTGTATTATGTTTACTGTTGAGTTGTCTGGACAAAATTCGCCTCGGTATATCTCGTCCTCCTTGGGTTCAGCATAATATACGCTACCTTCAAAGTGAAAAGGTCGTAAAAGGTGTTTTGATAATTTAATTTCAGAAAGAAAAATAGAGTATAAATGTTTACGAATTCTAGCCTTTGCGTCGTCAAGAGTCTCTGGGTAGCTGAGTCCAAACGTGACTATGGTCTGTTGGGTGATAAGCTCCAATGCACTCGATAATGATACAGTAGGATTGTTTTTTAATGACTGAAGTAGATCCATTTACCCTCCTGGCAATGAAATATCAACACCCTCCAACTGCGTCACTTTTGCAATGCATTAAGTCTAAAAGCCTGATACTTATACGTTCCATTGGCTCTCGTAAGCGGTCAGTGGTGATTTGAAGATAGCCGCCGGTCACGTCGTTGCCGTCACTATGGTTCAGCAATCGCTTGAGCGCAGCATACGGTATGTCGAGGCTCTCTGCAACGGTAATGAACGTCCTTCTCAAATCATGAAGGCAAAACTTGATCCCTGGTAGCACGGTGTCTGGCGTCTTCTCAATTACCTGGTCAAGTTCGTCCTTGGTGGTTACTCCATTCAGTGATAAATGGGTCTTGCGCTCAATAAAATCGAGTTGCTTCTTTGGTTCGACCAGGTGGCCGGCGACTCCAGGGCCGGGGAATACGTACTCGTTGGTACGCCGTTCTTGAAGCTGCTCGAACAACGCATACAGGAAATTGCTCATGGGCAAGGTATGGGGCTTCCCGTTCTTTGTCTCGGTGATTGTGAAAGACCGGTCTCTCATGTTTACGCTTGACCACTTTAGCTGAAGCCCCTCCTGCTTTCTAAGCCCGGTGAATACCGTAAGAAGCAGGTAGTCGCGGATCACGGGGTTTTCAATTTGCATAACAGCATCATGCCAAGGCTGGAGTTCGTGCGGTTTAAGGAAGGTTTGACGCCGTTCCGATTTAAACCATTGACGTGCCTGGCTAAGACGCCGTACCGGGTTTGGGGCTATCTTCTCATCTGTCAAGATATAGGCAAAGTTGTAAAGTGAACGGATGGTTCGCATGAGGTTGTTGGCGGCGTTCTCTCCATGCTTGTCACCGACATCTTTATGCTTTTGGGAGATCATCTCTTTAGTGATGCTGCTGATTGGTTTGTCATGCCATTCTTTAACATAGCTGTTGAGCAAATCATCGTAGCATTTGATAGTTCGGGGTTTGAGCTGACGGGATTCCTTGTAGCGCTCAAACGTCTGCACAAGCGTTAAGGCCATCGTCGCCGCCTGGCGTTTCTCTTCTTCAGGGTCAACACCCTTAGCCATTTGCGCAAGAATTTCCCTCGCATCGGTTCGGGCGGCATCGAGTTTCATCAGGGAGGCTTTGCCTATGGTCCGTTTAACCTCCTTGCCATTGACTCGTGCCTGAATAAAGTAGGTCTTCGCGCTCTTGGTGGTGTAGACGCCGAACCCCTTGAGGTTCTGATCAAAATACATGACGGTCTTTTCACTTGAGGGCAGTGCATCGACTAACCTTTGGGTCAATTTCTCGGATGGCATCGCTTGCCTCCTTGTTTTTATTTTTGTAGCAATATTGTAGCAGATTGTGGTAAAAGAGGGTAGGGCAAAGTAAGGGGCGGTAAGGTTTTTGCTGGCGTAACATGCCGTATATATTTAGATTGGTAGGGGAGGGTGGGGCGTGGTAAAAGACGTAACTTCAAATTCCCAAGCTGAAGGTCGCGGGTTCGAATCCCGTTTCCCGCTCCAAATAAAATCAAGGACTTAGCCCACTTGGGTTAGGTCCTTTTTGTTATGCTTGCAGTTTTTGTTTCCGCTTTTGTTTCCGTTTGTTTTGGGGTTCGGTTGGAAGTTGCAAGGGCAACGGGTAATTAACAATCCGCAGTTTTTCGAACCACGGAGAAAATAATGAGTTTATACAATGACTTTTGTGCGGCACTGAACGAAGCTCGTCAAACTGCAGCAAACGGCTATCTTCAACTGCTAGCTCCATATATCGCAGGCATAGAGGACGCGTCGTCTGCTGATGCAACTCTTGCCGATTATTGCCAGAGCATGGCTACCTTAGTAAAGCGGCAAGATTTTATGCTACGCGGGGAGTTGGTTAGCGAGTTTGCACAAGTCTTTGGGGAAGCACACTTTGCCCTTCTGTGCTACGAGCGGGGTATCCCTATTACCAAGATACAGGAGCAAAAAAATAAGAAAACCCCTGACTTTCTGCACTCATCACCACGTCAAAGTTTATACTTCGAGGTTAAAACGCTTTCAGTTGTGAGTGGTGGCCGTGGCATAAATGATGACTTGTTAAGTGCTCTTGATGCCCAAATAGATATTGAACGACAGCTAAAGGCAAATAAACGCGTGGCTATCGGAGTATCAGAAATGCAGCCCTATGCAGAAAAGCCGCATCGAGAAGGGACGATTTCTGCTGTCATTTCAACATTGATAGAAAAAGCTCGACAAAACATAAAAAACGATCAGTACGTTAATCCGAATACCTTTCTGGTATTGAACCTCTGCTTAATTCCGCCTTCAATTACAGACAAAAGAACTCTGCGGCCGGCATATTGCGATGATTATATGTTTCCCAAGGCGATTAGCGGGGACCTCTGGATGTTGGCATTTGCCCAACCTGGAATGCTCGTGCATGGTTGCCCTGATTTTGAAGGAAAGCCTTGTGTTGAGAGCGTTATGCAAAAACTTGGTATTTTGGCAGACGAAGAGTTCAAGAATATACAAGGCCTATTGGCCGTGGTGTATCCCCTTGGTGGGAAGCCGCAGATCTACGGTTTATTCCGCGAATCCGATTATACCGACTGGACTGACTCGAACGCCAACATGATGGATGCTTTAGGGAAGTTGATAGGTAATGCCTGGAATGATGATGTAGATTCCAATGGTTGGCAGTTGGCTGAAAGGGAAGGTTGATTGATTTCGCAGATGCAGATGCCTGTGAACGTGGGGCGGATTGTTTTGGTCCCAGATAATGGTTCGCGGTGAGCTGGACATGAGGAGCATTTCCGAAGTATGGCACCTCAGCAAACGGGCACAATGAAAACATGCGGTAGCCGTTTTTGGCGCTTGGTATCTGTGGGGGATGCGTATGGACTATGAAAAACTACTACCAGCTCTCATCTCAGGGCTTTTTGCATTCGGTGGAGCATTCCTTGCTATTCGCTCTCAACGTAAACTTATGCGCGATAACTGGATGCTCCAGAAACGGTCGGAGGTTTTTTCGCAATTTCTTACCGACTTTCTCGAATATCGTAGCGAAGTAACTTTTGCAAATGATGAAGATCATGAGAAACTCACCCTTATACAAGAAAAAATATTCACATCTGCCAATAAGGTTTGCCTTTATTTGCCTGGAAACACTAGGAGGGAGTTCCGAAATACTTTTGAAGGTTACATGAAATTTACTCCTGACTTTTCGGGTGCAGTTAATTCTGAAAGCCTTAAGCACATTTTCGCCCCTAAATTTGAACTCGAACAGAAATTTCAAACAATTTTTGAGCGAGTTCTTTCGGAAAATTGTGATTAGTTGCAATCTATTTTTGTTGCAATGCATAATGTGGAAGCTGGCGCTGCCATTCAGCCACAAAATAGTCAGAAGGAATAGTACGGAATCCGACAAGCTGCAAGCGCCATGTTTCCGCCTCACTCATAATCCACTTGACATGCAATGGTTGTCTTCTGGTAACCTGCACCTCATTCTTACCCGGCCTTCTGGAAATTACAAATACTTAAGACCCAACAAAGATGGTTCAAAAAATCAGTAAAAGAGGCTATACTTACGCGATTTTTAACGAAGGAGTCAATCCAGTGCGTAATGGTAAGAATTCAGCAGGAAAGCTTAGGGTTGCTTCATTTTTTTCCGGGATTGGGGGGATCGACCTAGGATTCGAAAAAGCCGGGATTAAAACCGTTTATCAATGCGAGATAGAAAAATATTGCCTTAACATCCTTAGCCACCACTGGCCGAATATTAAGCGTGATACTGACATTAGGAAGGTGGTAGAAAATGACGACATCCCAGACGCACAAATTTGGACCGCAGGATTTCCTTGCCAAGATGTCTCTCTGGCGAGAGCAAGGCAGCGAGATGGGCTTAAAGGGGAGCGAACTGGATTGTTTTATCAATTCGCTGAGATTCTTGACCGACATCGTCCCGGAACCATTCTACTCGAAAATGTCCCAGGCCTTCTCACTTCGCACGAAGGAAGAGATTTTGGAATCGTCATTCAAACGCTGGCCGACATCGGGTATGGCGTGGGGTGGCGTGTGTTTAACAGTCGATACTTCGGAGTACCCCAGTCTCGTCAAAGAGTCTACATTGTTGGATGCTATAACGACCCAAGACGTTCCGCTGAGATACTTTTTGAGCCCGAATGCTGTCAATCGGCTTGCAAAATTGACCCACCATAGGCGTCCAAAATTGACCCACCCCAGCGAGTGTTTTTAACCCTTTTTTCTCGTCTTAATTCTCCAGCTATCGTTCCCCGTTTCGAGGATCTCGC
>Ga0316225_1004173_pt1 | contig 10456 bp, 25 predicted proteins | sample TBH18015metaG_FD_206010 | JGI IMG/M metagenome (GOLD analysis project Ga0316225, IMG submission 206010) | Freshwater microbial communities from Trout Bog Lake, Wisconsin, USA - TBH18015 | ecosystem: Environmental > Aquatic > Freshwater > Lake > Hypolimnion/Profundal zone | place: USA: Wisconsin...
TGACTGGATTAGAGACGATTGGGTCTCTGATATGGTGCAGGCCTTAGACTCTTCACGCTATTTTAGATGGTTCGATAGCGGAGATATGTATTCTGTAGATCTTGCAGAGAAAATCTATCAAGTGATGACGCTTACCCCATGGGTAAAGCATTGGATCCCTACACGCATGGAGAAATTCCCTAAGTATAAGGCCATCATTGCCAAGATGAGGGCATTGGATAACGTGTCCGTCCGATTCTCTAGCGATAGCGTGACTGGAGAATATGAGAATGGTTTACATGGTTCCGTCATCATTCCTACATCTAATGATATCAAGGACGGTATGACATTATGCAAGGCTTATGAGAATGAGGGCAAGTGTAACGGCTGCAGGGCATGTTATGACAAGGACGTGTCAGTCATTGCCTACCCTGCTCATGGTAAAACAATGGCTAAGGTAATCCGTATAGCATTGGCAGCCTAAGGGTATATCCCTATAGACGTGACAATCTATAGGGTTTAAATTGTGATTGTAGTTAACTTATAAAGGAATTAAACATGGAAAACAATTCAATAGTAGATAAGATTTTAAATAGTAAAGGGAAGATTTTTACCGTCACGTTTATTAAAAAGGACGGGAGCGTCCGAGAATTAAATGGCCGTCTAGGCGTTGTTAAGCATTTAAAAGGTGGTACAAGTACGCTAGACGCTAATAAGTACATCACCGTATTTGACATGCAGGCTAAGGCCTATAGAGCTATTAATAAATTTACAATTCAATCAGTAAAGGGTTTATAAAATGGATAATTATCAGGCCGTAGGAATCGCTGAGGGTTTTATTGAATGCGATAATGAAGAGCAGGTCATTGCAGCATGGCAGCACTTGCATGACACTGGTTTAGGGTATCAATTACAGGGATTTTTTGGACGTACATTGCAGCAATTATTAGACGAAGGGATTATATCATGAGCACATTGTATCCAGTAATTGAAATAGAATTCAAGAATAGAAAACCAAGTAAGGCCGTTGTAATGCGAACCATTGCCGAGTACTTAAAGCAAGGTGCGAAGGCCTTTACCATTACATGGGGAGAAAATTGGATTGATCTTAACTACCATGACAAGTATAAAAACTGGTACGGTACGGGCTGGATCAAGGATATATCAGGGCAAGATATCGGGGAGGAATTAAACTTATATCGTGCTCAGGCTATCGAAGAGATTAAAACATTAAACTTGTGGAATACTTAACATGGAATTAAATCTTAAAATTAATCTAGACAACGCTGCTTATACTGATGAGGGTATAGGATGGGAGATTGGCAAGGCCGTAGATTATATGGTGAGTGATATCGGCCTAGGCCTTACACGTGGTAAAGTAAAGGACAGCAACGGTAATATTACAGGCCACTGGGAGATTGTAGACGATGAGGCTAAGCAATTTATCAACGAGCACTTTCAATTTATTAAGGTAGGAGATTGAATCATGATTGACTTTCACTCACAAATTAAGGAGAATGTAATGGTAAAGTATGAGATACAAACTCAATTCCTATATGGCTGGGAGAATGTATGGCAATGTAATGATGAGCTAGAATATTTTGATAGCTATGAAGACGCTAAGGCATCGCTAGATGACTTCCTAGACGAGATGGCTCAGGCTCATTTTAATGGTGAGATTGAAGACGAGTACGACGCAAGCGATTATAGAATTGTGGAGGTAACGGCATGAGACATACAATTATATTTAATACTAAGGACGAGCTGCTTACTTGGATCGATGAGAATTTTCCCGATGCTATGCTGGCTCATGTAGAATCTAATGGTGCAAGATATGAGACTGACGATTGTACGCTAGAGACTAACGGCATTAATTTAACCTTGACATTTAAAACAATCTAGGAGAATATTATGGAATTATATTTGGTAAAATCTAGCGGTGCGGATGAATGGGGCAATGAATACTGGGAAAATTTACAAATATTTAATGACATAGAGTTAGCGGAAAAGTTAATTGATGCAGATGAATCTGATGATAAAGTAGAGATTGAAAACTTTACACTACGCACAAAGGAGATTTAATTATGATGACAATGGAAGATAGATACTACGAACCCGATGATGATGGCTATCCCGATGACTGGGACTGGAAGGTAGAGCAATATGCCTTTGACATGCTAGAGAATGAATACAATTATCGTGAACCCCATAACTGGGCTGAAGGCCTAAGCGAGTGTGGCTATTGTGAATCAGTCTATCCTACGCCTAGTCATGCACCAGTAGAGGTGATTGAGAAGGTCTCTGTCTATTGGTATGATATTGCATTCATGAAGGCTAATGAATACTATGAGGAGAACCCTTACAATGACTAACTTACAGGCTGAGATGTTCCCTGAAGAGGCCAAGATAATGTGGGAAGAGTTTTGTTATCACAATATGTTATGCGATGCCGTCGCAATGATGGTAAAATTTGGGAGCACAAAAGTAATTAATGATTTGATTGATATGTATGAATCTGCGGAGGCTGTAAATGATTAAGCTATTTAAAAAGAAAGAAGAGAAAAGAGAAGTAGTGCAGAATACTGTTAAGTATGTTGTCTATACTGAACCATTCGCACAAGATGGTTCATACCTCGCATGGAAAAGTATGTTTGAAGCTAAACTATATTCTGATTTAGGAGAAGCTAAAAAGTATGCTGAAAATAATTCAAAATATTTTCCGTCGATTGTCGCAGAAATTAAACCATTGTATAAATACAAAAACAATCCTATTGTGGAGATTTTAAATGACTGAGAACTTAATTAAGCAGCTACGTGCGTACGCTGATAAGGATGAGTATGTCGTTACACGTAACCTTCTTATACGTGCAGCCGACGCACTAGAGGCTCAGGAGGACAATAGAGCTACGCTATGGGCTAAGATGCTTGCTGATAGTCAAAACTTCTTAGACGCAGAGCGTTATCGCTGGCTACGTGATGGCTCATGGGACGTGCCACAAGACGTTATCGCACCAGCAGTAGTGCTCTGTGATGGTAAGATGTCCACGCACGTGTGGCTCACTGGTGAGCACGTTGATAAAGCCGTGGACGCATGGATGTCTAAAGAGTTTAAGCGTAAGGAGATTAAAGAATGAGTAAGATTACAGTAGATTTAGACATTGGTATTTGGATTAACGATAGAGGTCAGATTCAGCTCTTCGTTGGCGATGACGCTGAAGCAGTCGAGACCTTTTCTCTGATAGACTTGGTAACGTTAGCGGTCAATGCCCATAAGAAACCTAACTCTGATCGTATTGAGTGGGCTGATGTAAAGAAAGTAAACAAGATGAAGAAAGCATTTATAACTTGTTGTGCGTATCTTACTCAAGAGATTGTAAATGCTAAGTAAGTACTGGGTCTATGATGAGGAGGGCTTTATGCTTCGTTGGTTCTATACGAAGGCCGAGGCTCTGTCTTATGTTGGATCTAATGCTTGGACTATCGAGTTAAAGAAAGCACCTAAATTTGAATTTGAGGAGGCTCCATTTTGAAATTCAATAACGCAGAATCTATTTTGATTATCATACTTTGCTTAACTAGCGTGGTAGATACTATCTTTAATGTTCTTACTTACATTCGAGGATAGCATGTACACTTACCAGCAGATAGCAGATGAGCTAGGTATCTCTCATCAACGAGTAAAGCAAATAGAAGTAGCAGCATTACTTAAGTTAAAGAACATTTTAATTAAACGTGGCTTATTAAAGGATTGTTTATTATGACTGATGCAGAATTAAAAGCAATATTAAATCGTGGTGGTATTGGTGAACCATTATATGAGGGTGAGATTGGAGAAACTAATATGCCTACATGGAGATTATTAGCTGAGGCCTTTAAAGATTATTATGACTCAATCGAATATACAGAATATAAAGTTATTAATGATGAACGTAATGCCTGAGAAGGATCGTGCCAGCACTTATTCGCCTGAAGAGATGGATTGTGAATACGTGCCTTGGGACTGTGATAACGTATCAGGTGAGGGTGAGGTATCAGACGATGAAGAACTCGGCTAAAAAGCCCCTTATAATCGATTTAAAAGGCATTGGAGACCTTGTATGAGATGCTATTGTTGTAACAATTTACTGACTGACTATGAATCCACCATTAAGTCAGTGACCACTAACAGTTACCTTGACATGTGCCTGAGTTGTTTAAAGACTGTTAAGGATGATATTCTCTATAAAGATAGAGTAGACTTACTAAGTAGTTCTGATATAGATGATCTTAATATCTATTTAGATGATTATAACTTTAATGATTATAACTAATATGATTATATTATTAATAGTTATTGTTATTATAGTTATATGTATTAAAGAAACAATAAAGCCTAGATAGATATTATACACGAGAAAGAATCATGAGTCAATTTATAAAACATATAGCCTGTGAGAAGTGTGGTAGCTCTGATGCTAATGCACTCTTCGATGACGGGCATACCTATTGCTATGCTTGTCTCACCTATGTTGCTGGTGATGGTGAAGCAACGGTAAGCAATAGCCCTAAGAAAGAATTAAACCTACGAGGCACTGTCCAGTCTATTCCTGATCGGGGAATTACTTCAGCGACGTGCCAGTACTACGGAGTTACCTCTGATGACTCTTCACAAGTGTATCCTTACACGAATAGTGAAGGAGCTATCATCGCTTCTAAAATTCGCTCTGTGGCTGACAAAACCTTTTCGATTGCTGGTGACTGGAAAGGCTCTGTGCTCTTCGGTCAATGCCTCTTCCCTAAAGGGGGTAAGACTGTAACGATTCATGAAGGTGAGCTAGACGCACTAGCAGGCTTTCAGATGAGTGGTAGTAAGTATCCTAACGTATCCATCCGCAACGGTGCTCAATCGGCCTTAAAAGATGTTAAACAGGCCTATGAATGGTTAACTACATTCGAGGAGATCTACATCTGCTTTGATGCTGATGAACCAGGACAGAAGGCTGCGAGTGAAGTTGCAGAAGTGCTAGGTAGTAAATGTAAAATCGTTAAACACTTAAATGGTTACAAGGATGCTTGTGATTATTTGAAAGCAGGCAAAGGAGCTGAGTATGTTAAACAATGGTGGGCAGCAGAAAACTGGACTCCTGATGGTATCGTTGCTGGATCGACACTCTGGGAAGAGGTCAATCGTCCAGTTGAAAAGTCTTCAGCCATATATCCTTGGCCTGGAGTTAATGAACTCACCTACGGAATTCGCCCTGCAGAGCTTATTACAGTCACTGCTGGATCGGGACTTGGTAAGTCTCAGTTCCTTAGAGAAATCCTTTGGCACTTGATTAAGACTACTGACCAAAACATTGGCTTGATGTTCATGGAAGAGTCAGTGCGTAAGACTGCACGAGGCATTATGTCCTTGTACTTGAATAAGCCGTTACATTTACCTGACACTGACGTATCTGAATTGGAGCTAAAAAATGCCTTTGATATTACCTTGGGTACTGACAGACTTTTCTTTTGGGATAATTTCGGGAGTACTGATATTGATAACGTTGTTAACCGCATTCGTTATTTCGCTAAAGCAGCAGACTGCAAGTATGTTTTTCTTGACCATATTTCTATGGTTGTTTCTGCTCAGTCTAATGGCGATGAGCGTAAGAGTATCGATGAGTTGATGACTAAGCTGCGTATGCTTGTGCAAGAGACTGGGATTAGTTTGATTGCAGTATCACACCTCAAGCGTCCAGAGAGTAAAGGTCACGAGGAAGGAGCTGCAACGTCCTTGTCACAGTTACGTGGCTCAGGTGCTATTGCTCAGTTATCCGACATCGTGATTGGCTTGGTTCGTAACGCACAAGCTGAAGACCCTATTGAGCGTAACACCACAAGAGTCAGTATTTTAAAGAATCGTTTCAGTGGTCTGACCAGTCCTCACTGTGCGAGTCTTTTGTATAACAAGGACACTGGTCGTATGTTAGAAATTCAGGAGGAGCTATGAACAATGAACCAGTAGCGTGGATGCAAGTTCACCATGAAGATGGCAAACCTACAAAATTTAGTAAGGTACAAACATGGGAAGATGATATTCCACTCTACACTCATCCAGCAAAAACACTAACACCATTAACCGATGACGAATGTGAAGCAATCATCAATCGCCACGATTGGTTTTCAAAGTCTTGGCGTGAAATGGCAAAAGAAATCCATGATGCAATACTAAGAAAGGCACAAGAGAAATGACCAATAAGCCACATATTTGGATGGACAATCTGGGAACCCAGTTTACCAATGAGGCATATAAAAAACTGGACAAATCACTAAAAGAGGGATTGTTTCCTTTATACAAACACCCTGCCAAAACACTAACAGATGCAGAAATACGCACCATTCAGGATATGTGCCACTTGAAAAATGTTGGCTATAACACTTTTATTATGCGTTTTGCTAGAGCAATATTAAGAAAGGCACAAGAGAAATGAGAGACGGAGGAAAAGGCGATAAGCCAAGACCATTTACAGATAAGGAACAGTTTGACAAGAACTGGGACGAAATCTTTAACAAGAACTTGAATAAAGAGAAAAAGAAGGACATCGAGGTATCTTTAGATATTGAGAACGATTCTCAACAAGTTACTGTAACGAAGACGTGGAAGTTTTAATGAAGTTCTTTAAAGTTATCTTTACAATCCTTGGAATTATCTTTACAATAAACTTAGCAGATGTTTTAGTGCAACACAATATCAGGCAGTCTGTGTATGCTTGTGAGGAAGTAACAGACCAAGACCCTATTGATGTACAAAAGATGTGTAACCGAAGATGGAGAAGAAAATGAGAAATGTTATAACAATGTTATTACTGATGATTTCAACGGCAGTGTATGCTGATTCAATCAGTTTTATTTATGATTCTAATGGTAATGCAGCAGGAACTGTGTTAACATTCGGTTCACTGCCTGCAACAATTTATAACCCTAATCCAGGATACTAATGAAGACTTTGGTTCTCGATATTGAAACTAACTTAGCACACGATAAGATTTGGTGCTGTGTTACTTTACATCGTGAGACTAATGAGATTAAAGTCTGGAAAGACAAGGAAGGTTTAAATGAATATTTACGAGATGCAGATACCATTGTGGGTCATAATCTTATCGCCTTTGATGCCACTGTTCTTAATCGTGTGTGGAACACTAAAATCAGGGCTTCCCAGTGTGCTGATACTCTCCTTCTTTCTAGGCTCAGTAATTCTGCTCGTGATGGCGGTCACTCACTAGATGCTTGGGGCAAAGCTACAGGCCTTGATAAGATTGAGTTCAGCGACTTTGACGGTGGTCTTACTGAAGAGATGGTTACTTATTGCATTCGAGATGTGGAGTTGACTAGTAAGGTCTATGACATCTTAGCTGCAGAGATCACCAAGAATAAGATTAGTCCTCAAGCAGTTAAACTAGAGTATGAGGTTCAAGTTATTTTATCGGAGATGGAAAAGAATGGCTTCAAACTTGATGTGCCCTATGCACAGACGTTACTATGTGAGATTAAGACCGAGATGGCAAGTATCGAGGAAGCGTTACAGGAAATATTCCCACCGATTGTTACGGAGCGTGTATCTGACAAGACTGGGAAGCGACTTAAGGACGATGTGGAAGTTTTCAATGTCGGATCTCGTCAACAAATTGCCAAGCGTTTGGTTTCCAAGGGCTGGGTTCCAAGTAAGAAAACTGAAAAGGGACAGATTATTGTTGACGAAGCGGTCTTGGAAGAAATTGATATTCCAGAAGCGAAGCCTATTGCGAGATACCTCACGTTACAAAAAAGAGCATCACAGTTAGATTCATGGTTGGAACACTTAGGAGAGGATGGTAGAGTACATGGTAAAGTTATTGGTTTTGGTGCTGTCACTGGTAGAGCTACTCATTCTAGCCCTAATATGGCACAAGTCCCTGCAACTAGGGCAACACTTGGAAAAGAGTTTAGGTCGTGCTGGACGGTTGAGAATGGAAACGTATTGGTGGGTGTCGATCTTAGTGGTATCGAACTTCGATGCTTTGCTCATTACCTTGATGATAAGGAATACATAGATGAGACAGTCAACGGTGATGTCCACACTAGAAATCAGCAAGCATTCGGGGTTGAATCGAGAGACCTTGCGAAGACTGTCTTGTATGCGACTCTCTACGGAGCATCCTCAGCCAAGATCGCTAAAGTTATTGGTAAGTCTCCAAAAGAAGGAGCCAACATTATCAGTAACTTCTGTAGAGCAGTACCAGCGTACGAGAGGCTTAAATCGAAAGTTGAAAGGATTGCTGAGAAAGGAAGGCTACCTGGCCTTGGTGGTTATCAGCTTACGGTCAGGTCGGCCCATTCGTCGCTTAACACGCTCTTACAAAGTGCAGGGGCTATCATCAGTAAACAGTGGCTTGTTCAAATCAAAAAGAATTTAAAGGCCGAGGGAATTCCCTATAAGCTAGTTGCATGGATTCATGACGAGGTTCAGATTGAATGTCCTGCAGAGTATGGGGACAGAGTCGGAGAAGTGGTTGTTCACTCTGCTGCAGAAGCAGGCGAGATATTACAGTTCCGTTGTCCAGTAGGGGCTGAATATGGTGTTGCGAAAAACTGGGCAGGTTCTCATTAATTGTGGTATAATAGTAGTTCTAAGACAGAAAGGATGTATATGAGTAATTTTAAACCTATTACCGTAGAAGGTACGATTCACTGGGCATTCCTAGACCGCATGCCTGAGCAAGGAAGTAAGTATCAAGCTGATGTTTGCAATCTTTCGGACAAGGCCGTTAAAGCCTTAGAAGAGTTCGGTGTAAAGATTAAGAACAAAGGTGACTCACGAGGGAATTATGTTACTGGAAAGTCTACAAAGGAAATCATCCCTTTGACTCCTGAAGGTAAACCATTTGACCTCAAAGGTGCATTGGTAGGTAACGGCACTAAAGCCAAAGTAGTTCTAGGCTTCTATAGCCATGCGTACACTGCCAAGTATGGTACAGGTGTTGGACTCAATCGATTGACTATTACAGACTTCATTCCTTACGGTGGAAGTGCTGAAACAGTTGAAGAGTTGGACGACGTACTATAATGCACGTCCTCATTGATGGTGACATTATCGGGTATCGAATCGGTTTCTCTACTGAAGAAGAGAACGAGAAGATTGTTGTCTCACGAGTTGCCACCTTCCTTGAGACTATGCTCTGGGAGGATCTCGATGCTGAGACCTACCAGGGCTACTTAACTGGTAAGGATAACTTTCGTAATGACATCGCAAGAACTGCTCCGTATAAGGGAAATCGCACAGCACCTAAGCCTAAGCATCTCCAGCTTATTCGAGACTATCTTGTCTCCGCATGGGACTTCCAAGTCTCTGTCGGGCAAGAAGCAGACGATTCGATTGCGATAGAACATACAGCAAGGAATTATGAGAGCGTCATTGCAAGTATTGACAAAGACTTCCTGCAGCTTCGTGGTAATCACTGGAACTTTGTTAAGAAAGAAATGACTTTTGTAACAGAAGAAGAAGCAATTAAAAACTTTTATAGGCAGGTACTGACAGGTGACAGAGTTGATAACATCATTGGCCTCAAGGGTATCGGCCCTGTTAAGGCTGACAAAATCCTCGCCCACTGTGAAGGTGAAGCAGCAATGTATTCTGCTTGTGTCGAAGCATACGGTGGCGAAGCAGAACGAACAATCGAAAACTGCAGATTGCTATGGCTTAGAAGAGAAGCCAACCAGCTCTGGCAGCCTCCCACCGAAGGGTTATAAATGAACGATATTCGATTTCTTGAAATAGGAACAAGTCTTTCTGAAGGTACAGAAGTTAAGCATGTTATGCGTTTTTATCCTGAAATTATAAAGAAAACAGAATCTAATTCTTTATCTATTCAAATAACATTTAATGAACTTCAACTTTGGTATGATAATTGTGCAGAAGAATTGGAGCAAGTATGATTTTATTATTAAACAATCACGGTCATCCAGACGAAAGGTTCAATGAATATGTTCAGAGAGCTTCTCAATTCTATGCTGAGCAGTTATTCCCTAAACAGCTCCTCCGACATCTTGTGGTGTCTGTTAAGTTTAACAAGCATTTGGATGCTTATGGATATGCAAGCATCGAGAAAAGAAATACTAAAGGACAGGCAAGGGAATTCTTAATTGAATTACATCCCTACATTTCAGGTAAAGAGATTTTAAAAGCATTAGCACATGAATTTGTGCATGTTAAGCAATATGTATATGGAGAGTTAAATGAGTCGCAAACAGAATGGCAAGGTGAACCCATCGACAGTGATGCAATGGACTATTATGAACTGCCTTGGGAAAGAGAAGCGTTTGGCAGAGAAGCAGGACTATTTACCAACTTTGCTAAAAAAGAATCTTTATGGAATGTCTTTGAAGATGTCTACAATCCTGACACCCCTGTCCAACCTGTTCCGATAGGCTGGTTACATGAAGACAAGTTCAGCAAAACAAAAAGGCCGACTGTTGC
>Ga0316225_1004181_pt1 | contig 10443 bp, 8 predicted proteins | sample TBH18015metaG_FD_206010 | JGI IMG/M metagenome (GOLD analysis project Ga0316225, IMG submission 206010) | Freshwater microbial communities from Trout Bog Lake, Wisconsin, USA - TBH18015 | ecosystem: Environmental > Aquatic > Freshwater > Lake > Hypolimnion/Profundal zone | place: USA: Wisconsin...
AGTGCTTGCCTCTTCGTAGCCCGCAACCCGCCATGCCCAAGTACTATTCTCGCTCTCTACCTCTTGAATATTTGCGGTTCCCATCTCTTGCGCAATTTTTAGTGAAGAGGGGACTGCGACTGTAATTACGCAAAGGGCCAACATGGCAGTAGCTCCAAATTTAAGGACGCTCGCAGGCGATCTCTGAGCTATCCGAAGCATGAGCCATGCAACGCCTGCAGCAGTTGCTGTCCAGACACTGCGATGCTGCAGGGCCAGTGTTACCATACCTAGTACTCCAGTAGCAACTAATCACCATGTATTGCGGCGTGCTGCAAGGTGCAGGTAAAGAACAGCAATGACTCCCTGACCTACCACGATTGCAGCGTCGGCTGTGAGATTGCGTGCCACTTCACGAAAGTCCTCACCTGGATCTACTGGCGTAGCTAACAAACCAGTCCAGCGGAGAACAGCAACCGCTGTGAAGAGAAGTCCTGCAAAACCAATCCAACGCGCTAGCCGCATTGTATCTAGCCGAAGTGCTGACCCAAGACACATGATCGCGAGTGCCGGGAGCAAGAGGTCGCGAAGATCCCGCGAGCCATTGCCGGCGGCTTTCAACCCGTAGGTACTTATGCCTCTACTAAGATTCAACACAAGCAACAATGTTAACGCTACGCATATCTTCGCGTCGCTAGGAAAGTTCTCGGGGCACTTCTTCAGCATCAGAACGCTGGTCCAGATCAGAACTACGCAAGCAACATCTGAAATCACGGCTGTCCGGGGAAAATCCCCGTGACTGGTCGTAACGTATAGATAATCTTGCAGATAAGAGGTACTTTTTGCGGGAACGATTTGAATTTTAGGCAGATGGTGCCCGGAGTTTTTCGCAAACCTATTGCGATTGTAAAAATGCGGCATGAACTCTGGCCGCACGGTGTTTGCGCAGCTGATCGGGCATCTGTCCCACAAAGAATTTCAGAAATGCGTGGTTCGCTACAACGGCGACCGGTACGCCAAGAGATTTAGTTGCTGGGAGCAGTTGCTCGCAATGGCCTTCGCGCAGCTTACCTATCGCGAGAGCCTGCGCGATATTGAAGCCTGCCTGGGAGCGGTGGGCAGCAAGCTTTATCACATGGGCTTTGCTTCCGCCGTGGCACGATCCACGCTGGCCGATGCCAACGAGAACCGCGACTGGCGCATTTTCGCCGACTTCGCGCAGGTGCTGATCGGCATCGCCCGACCGCTCTATGTCGGCGAATCGATAGGCGTCGATCTGGATCAAAGCCTGTATGCGCTGGACTCGACCACTATCGATCTTTGCATCGAGCTCTTCCCCTGGGCCAAGTTCCGCAAGCATAAGGCCGCCGTCAAAATGCACACTCTGCTGGACTTGCGCGGTAACATCCCGACCTTCATCCGCATCACGGATGGCAAAGTACATGACGTCAACATCTTGGACGAGATCATCCCCGAAGCCGGAGCTTTCTATGTCATGGATCGCGGCTATGTCGATTTTCAGCGGCTCTATCGCTTTACGCTCAACGCCTCGTTTTTTGTCACGCGCAGTAAATCCAATCTTCGCTTGCGGCGGCGCTACTCTCATCCCGTGGACAAGACCACGGGCCTAATCTCGGACCACACGGTGATTCTGACCACGCGCGGATCTGGATCAGCCTATCCAGACCCTCTTCGTCGCGTTACCTACTGCGATCTGGAAACCGGCAAGCGGCTGAAATTCCTGACCAACAACTTCGCTCTTCCGGCCCTGACTATAGCGCAGATCTACAGGCGCCGCTGGGAAATCGAGCTGTTTTTTCGTTGGGTCAAGATGCATTTACGCATCAAGGCATTCTTCGGGACCAGCGAGAACGCCGTCAAGACCCAGATCTGGATCGCGGTTTCGGTCTATGTACTGGTGGCCATCGTGCGCAAAAGGCTCCATCTGGAGGCCAGTCTCTACCAACTTCTACAGGTCTTGAGTGTCACCTTGTTCGAGAAAACCCCCGTTTTACAGGCACTTCAGTTAGATAACTCCCAAACCGACTTATATGACTCCTGCAACCAATTGAATCTGTTTGACTTTTAACCGGACAGCCGTGTAGTTAAATATATTTTGCGAATATTTTATGCGGCACACTTATTTGCATTTCTGGATTCATTTCATGAATGCTTTTCATCAGGATTCAGTGGTGTGGAAGATGCTAGTGATTAAAGCTAAAGCATGCCGAATGAAGGGATAAAAGGCAGTGGATGCATGGGGCGTTAATTTTTAGGGTGAAGGTTTGCCGCGACTCTTGCTTTTGTGTTACGTTCTCAGAAGTTTCTGATAATTTATGAGTTCCTCGGGAGGGTCTTGCTTTGCTGGATCTGCTTATAGGGCTAGCTTTTGTCGCCATGGTGATTGGTCCAGCTATTCTGGTCGCGACTCGACGCGATTCGCATGACGAGTCAAAAGATAAGTGAGCAAGCGACTCTAAATTGAGCCCGGGAGTTGGGCTGACTCTGTTCAGTTCTGTCTCATCCGGGATTTGTGGTTTATCTTGTTCTACCCTTCCACGAGCTGACGCGTTGGCTTTTTGCTGACCCGAGCCGGCACTTTGGATGGATTGCAAGTTCGCTCTATGTCGGGAGTGTTTGGAATGGTGGATCTTCTTCTCGGTTTAGCCTTTATCGCACTCCTCTTTGCGCCGGCAATTGTTGCTTTCTTACATTGGCGCAAATCCAACGGCGGAGAGCTCTGAGGTTATCCCAATGAAGAGACATCTGGAACATCCTGTCGCAGTTTTGGGATTGCCTTTGAACAGCCTGACGGTGGGCGAGGCAGTGGACGCGATTGAGCGTCTTGTCTTGTCAGGAGGCACGCACCAGGTTTCTCCCGTGAATCTTGATGTCTGGCTTAACGCGCTTTCAGACACGCATCTACATAGGATCATGGCCGGCTGCAGCCTAGCGTTTCCAGATGGAATGCCGCTGGTATGGGTTTCAGGGCTGATGGGGTGCCCACTTGCGGAGCGCATTACGGGCGTAGACCTGGTGCCGCGGCTTGCTGAGTTGTCAGCCCGCAAGGGATATCGCATTTTTCTTCTCGGCGGCAGAGACGGCGTGGCTGAGCGCGCGACCGAACTGCTGAGGCGAGACTATCCGGGCGTGCATATTGTGGGCAGCTTTGCTCCGAGCAAGGATGATTTGAACCGGATTGATCAGGGCGAGATCCTGAGCCGGATTCATGCTGTGAAGCCGGACATTCTGCTGGTGGCATTTGGAAATCCCAAGCAGGAGAAGTGGATATGGACGCACCGGAAGAACCTGGGAGTTCCGGTTGCGATGGGCATCGGTGGCAGCCTTGATATTTTAGTGGGCGATATGAAGCGCGCGCCGCGATGGATTCAGCAATGCGGGCTGGAGTGGGCGATGCGCTTTCTGCAGGAGCCTTCGCGGCTGGGTCCACGGTATTTGCGTGATTTTCTAGGATTGGCGCGTAGGCTTCCACTGGCTCTGGTGGCGGCATGGATCCAGCAGCCATACCTTGGCGCAACAAGAGTGACAACGGTGGAGTCCCGGGATGTGTTGCACGTTTGTGTATTCGGGCGGCTATCCGCGGATGACGCTACCGCACTTCAGGACGCCACCAACGCCTGCATCGCCAAGGGCGTGGTAATGGTGGTCCACATGGAAGCGGTGAGGCTGGCAACGGCGGCCGGTCTGGGCATACTGATGGATGCACGCCGCCAGTTGCTTGATGCCGGACTCTCGCTCTCATTGGCCGGGTTGACTCCGCGGCTGCGCTTTCTGCTTTATGCATGGCGCGTGCAGCCGCTCTTCAACGAGTGGCAGCCTACGGCGATGACGCCCGATCACTGGTCTGCGGCATCGAAGCAGAAGACCGCGTCCACCTGGGAGAAGTAAGGGTCGGGGTCAATGCCTCAGCTCCCGCTCGCGCAGCCAGGTGAAGATGACCGGGGTTACGATGAGTACGTGGACCAATGAGCTGAGCATTCCGCCCAGAACTGGCGCAGCCAATGGCCTCATGAATTCCGCACCGGTGCGCGTGGACCAGAGCAGGGGCAGAAGGCCCGCGACGACTGTAGCGACTGTCATGACCTTTGGGCGAAGGCGGAGCAGAGCCCCTTCAATGACGGCAGCATGGAGAGCGGCGCTGGTGAGTACGCCATCCGCAGCTTTGCGCCGGGCGACAGCTTCTTCAAGATAGATGACCATCACCACGCCGGTTTGCACGGCGGTTCCGAAGAGGGCGATAAAGCCCACCCAGACCGCAACCGAGAAGTTGAGTCCCAGAGCTTTGACGAGGAAGATTCCGCCGGTAAGCGCAAAGGGAACAGCGAGCAGTACGTGCGCCGCCTCCCTGGCCGAGCCGTAGGTGCGATAGAGCAGGACGAAGATCACCAACAACACAACGGGGATGACCAGCTCAAGGCGCTTTTTTGCGCTGATCTGATTTTCATATTGGCCGCTCCACTCGAGGTAGTAGCCGGGCGGCATTTTTACGCGCTCTGCGACTACGCGCTGCGCCTGCTCGACGAATCCGCCGACATCGCGACCGCGCACATTGAGGAGCACGGTGCCGCGGAGGAGGCCGTTCTCACTGGATATCATGGACGGGCCCATGGCAGTGCGGGTTGTGACAACCTTGCTTAGCGGCACCTGTGCGCCGCCGGTTCCGGTAACCAGAACTTCACTGAGTTGTTCAGGGTTTTCGCGGAAGTCGCGCGCGTAGCGAACACGCACGGGGAAGCGCTGCCTGCCTTCGATGGTGGTGGTGAGATTTTTGCCACCGATTGCGGTTTCGATCGTGTCTTCAACGTCAGCGACATTGAGGCCATAGCGATCGGCGGCGGTGCGGTCTACGGTCATCTCAAGGTAGGGCGAGCCGGTGGTGCGCTCGGCATAGAGATCGACCGCGCCGGGAACCTGGCTGACAACTTCCTTGATCTCTTCAGACTTGGCCTCAATCACATGCAGGTCTGGGCCGAACACCTTGATGCCGATCTGCGTACGAATGCCGGTAGAGAGCATGTCAATGCGATTGCGAATGGGCTGCGTCCAGATATTGGTAACGCCGGGAATCTGCAGCTTCTCATCGAGGCGGGCAAGGATCGCATCCTTTGTGAGTCCCCTGGGCCACTGGTCTTTTGGCTTGAAGGTAATGGTTGTCTCGCTCATGTTTACGGGCGCTGGGTCTGTGGATGTTTCAGCGCGGCCGACCTTGCCTACGACCATTGCTACTTGCGGGTCCGCCGAGATGATGCGGTCTTGCTGGCGGAGAATGCCGGTTGCATCGGTGAGGGAGATGCGGGGATCGGTGACGGGCATGAAGAGGGCAGTTTCCTCGTCGAGCGGGGGCATAAACTCCGAGCCGATGGTGGTTGCCGTATAGATTGCGGCGATGAATAGCGCCAGCGCGGCGGAGAGGGTGATGGCCCGGTTGCGCAAGGCCCAACTGAGCGCGGGGCGGTAGATGGCGCGTAGGACGCGCATGAGGGGGTTCTCTTCTTCACGATGCAGTTTGCCGCGAATGAGAAATGTGCAGAGCACAGGGACGAGCGTGATGGCGAGGATTGTTGAACCCACCATGGCGAATGTTTTTGTGAAGGCGAGGGGATGGAACATTTTGCCTTCCATACCGGTGAGGGCGAAGACCGGAACGAAGGCAAGGATGATGATGACCATGGCGAAGGAGATTGGGCGACCGACAAGTCGGGCCGCGTTGAGCGTTATCTCCCAGATGTGGTCGCGATAATTTCCGTGCTCCTCTTCATATTGCTCGGCCTGGCGAATTACGTTTTCCGTCATGACGATGCCCGCGTCTACGAGAACGCCGATGGCGATGGCTATTCCGCCAAGAGACATGATGTTTGAGGAGATGCCCGCGCCTTTCATGAAGAGAAATGCGCTGAGCACGGCGAGGGGCAAGGGGATGGTAACCACGAGGATGCTGCGGAAGTGCCATAGGAAGAGCACGTGGGCGAGTGTGACGAGGATCAACTCTTCAATCAGGGCGTGGCGCAGGGTGTCTACGGCATGGTCAATGAGAATGCTGCGGTCGTAGAAGGGTACGATTGTGACGCCGGGGGGGAGGCCGGGTTGGATTTCAGTGATCTTCTTCTTGATGGCGTCGATAACTTCGCGCGCATTGGCTCCGTAGCGAATGACGACTACGCCACCGACTGCTTCCTTGCCATCCTTATCGAGAACTCCGCGACGGAACTCGGGACCAAGCTGCACACTGCCGACGTTGCCGAGCACGACGGGAGTGCCGTTGTATGCGCCGAGGGATATGTTCTCAATATCTTTGAGGCCGCCGATGAGGCCGATGCCGCGCACGATATCTTCAGTGCTTCCGACTTCAATCACTTTTGCGCCGACGTTGTTATTGCTGCGTTCCACGGCCGCGACTACGTCTTTGAGAGGCATGTTGTAGGCGCGCAGTTTTATGGGGTCGAGATCGATCTGATATTGCTTCACGAATCCGCCGACGCTGGCAACCTCTGCCACGCCGGGGACGGAGTTGAGCTGGTATTTAACAAACCAGTCCTGAATGGAGTGGAGGGTGCCGCTGTCATAAGGCCCCTCGACGGTGTACCAGAAGACTTGGCCAACGCCGGTTGCGTCAGGGCCCATCATGGGCGTGACGCCGGCAGGGAGGAAGCTGCCTGCGAGGCTGAGGCGCTCAAGGACGCGGGTGCGCGCGAAGTAGACGTCTACGGAGTCCTCGAAGATTACGTTGACCATGGAGAAGCCGAATGCAGAGGACGAGCGCACGGTGCGCACATGGGGCAAGCCTTGCAGGTTGACGGTGAGCGGATAGGTGATCTGATCTTCCACTTCCTGCGGGCTGCGGCCCTGCCACTCAGTGAATACGATCACCTGATTTTCACTCAGGTCAGGGATGGCGTCGATGGGTGTGTGGACGAGCGCCCAATAGCCCCAGACCGCCAGCGCCGCATAGATGGCCAGTATCAGCCAGCGGTTCTTCATGGAGAATTCAATGATGCGATTGATCATGGCTTTTCCTTTGGGCTTTTACTTAGCGCGCGCTGAGGTGGGTGTGGAAGGTGGCGACGACGTTGCCATTTCTGCGCGCCTCCACAAACACGTTCCACGTTCCTGACATCGGCGGCTGGCCTTTGCCGATATACATTTGGCGAGCGGCCATCCATGGGAGTTCAAAGGAGCTCTTCATTTCTGGCATGCTCATGGCAGGCATTGCAGGCATAACGAGCGTGACCGTGACATGGGCATCGCTAATGGGCTTTCCGGTGGCATCCGTCAGCTTCACATCGAAGGAATTGTCTTCACCTGCCTTAAGAGGATCGTTGCTTGCGTGGAAGTCAAGCTTTGCCTCAGGCGCAGTATTGGCAGGCGCTGCGCTTTTGCCCGCTTGAGGGGATGCGGGCTTTGCCTGCTGGCCGGCAGCGAATTCCCTGGAGCCGCCGTAGAGACCGGACATTCCTGAGCTGAGGTGAGCCTGGGAGTCAATGAGGAAGTTTCCGCTGAGGACTACCTTGTCGCCCGCTGCAAGTCCACTGGATACGGGGTAGAGATCTTCAGAGGGTGTGCCGACCTGGACCTCGCGGGCCTCGAATACGCCGTTGGGGCGGGACAGGTAAACGATCTTGCGCGTACCGGTATCAAGCACCGCAGAGCGCGGGACCACGATGGTTGGCTGGGCAGCGCGGCTGATGAATGTGGCATTCACAAACATGCCGGGCAACAGGCGCATGCCGGGATTGGCTACATGGACATGGACGGGAACCGTGCGGGTTTGCTGATTGGCGGCTGGTTCTACAAAGTCCACATGGCCATGGAGGGTGCGGTTGGGCAGCGATTCCGCGGTGATATCCACTTCCTGCCCAGTTCGGATGAGGGGCAACTGCTCCTCGTAGACGTCGGCCTTGATCCACACCTGGCTGAGATCGGCCACGGTGAAGAGGGTGTCGCCGGTGCTAACATATTGCCCCTGGGTGACTTTGCGATCGACGACCGTACCACTTGCGTAGGAGTAGATGGTCACGTGCGGGACGCCTGATTGCGTGGGCGCTTCCATCTGCTTGGCGGTTATGCCCCAGAGCTCAAGCCGGCGCTGGCTTGCCTTTACGAGGGCTTCAGCCTGGGAGCGCGCGTATGCATCATCGGACTGGCGCAGGCCGCTGCGATTCTCTTCGGCAAGCCGGTACTCCTCGATGGCTGTTGCCACTTCAGGGCTGTAGATATCCGCCACAGGCTGGCCGCTGTGGACGCGTTCGCCGGTGTATTGCACATATAGCTTGTCGACACGCCCGGCGATGCGGGCACTGACCGCCGCGAGTTGCGCCTCCGGCTGCTCGACACGGCCGAAGGCATTGATGTCCGATTTCAAAGATGCCGTGCGCACCTCAGCGACTTGCACGCCGGCAGCAGTGATTTCAGCCGGCGTGAGTTCCACAGTTGCGCCAGGCTGGGTGCCGGTTGGAGCCGGCGCGGCAGTTGGGGCAGACGCAGTTGTTGAGGAGCGTGCTGCCGCCACTGCCGGAGGCATTGCAAACCAATGGCGCTCCCGCGCCTCGAATACCCCAATCGCCAATCCGGCGGCAAGTATGCCGGCTCCCGCGCCGATTGCCATCAACCTGGTTTCTTTTGCAGTCATTTGCTTGTCCCTTCTGTGCCGGATTTGGTTGGCAGCGGCGTGCCGATTGCGCGTTCCAGTTCTGCGACGCCCGCATCTGTTGCCGACGATGCTTTGTAGTAGGCGGTTTGAATATCAAGCAGTAGGTTCTGGCTATCAATGAGGGTTGGGAACTCAGCGCGATTGTTCTCATAGGCGGCGGTGGATGCTTTGAAGGCTGCCTCTGCCTGCGGGAGGAGTGTGTCGCGATATACCTTTACCCGGCGCTGGGCGGCCAGGATTGCGATCTGCGCCTGACGTATCTCAAGGAAGACGGCGGAGGCCCGGGCTTCCAACTCAGCCTCAGTCACCGCGGTTGCGGCATCGGCCTGCTTGCCTTCACTCTCATGGCGGAGGCGATTGAGTTGGGGCAGGTTCATGGAGAACTCCGCCATGTATGCGTTGCGCGCTGAGGAACCGCTGGGCATGAGCATGTAGCCCAGTCCCACGGTGAAGTCCGGCTTCATGGCCATGCGCGTACTTTGGCTTTCGTCGCGCGACCTGGCGATCTGCTTGCGGAGCGCAGCAAGTTCCGGACGGTGTTCGATTGCCATCCGCTGCAGGTCTTCAATGGGCGGCAGGGACGCCGGGCTTGCGTATGCGCCAGCGATCTCCAATGGCTCATCGGGATGCCGCCCCATGAGGGAGTTCAACTGGGCGCGGGCGGTGTCGCGCTCCTCTTCGAGTTCAATCAAGTGCTCAGTGAGGCGGGTGAGGGCCATCTGCGCACGCAGCACATCGGCCTGGGGAACCTTGCCGGTGGTGTACTGCGCCAGGGCGACGGCCAATGCCTCTTTGAGCAGGGCTGCCTGGCGGTCGTGCAGCTTCATCTCGTCGGCATTGCGCTTCATATCCGTGCAGGCCTTGCGCACATCAACTTGAATTTGCTGGCGGAGGGTTTCGAGATCGCTGGACGCTACCTCGACATCGTCGCCGGAGACTTTGGCGCGCTGGTCCCGCTTCTGCTTGCTTACGAATGTCTGCTGCACCATGAACATGGTCTGGGCCTGATTGAGATCCCAAGGGCGACGGAGGGGCGTGCCCCAGTCGCGCACCTGGAACATGGGATCATCCAGGCTGCGCGCGGTGGCGATCTTCATCTGGGCAAGAGAGAGACGCCGCGTAGCGGTACGAATTTCAGGATTGGCATCGAGGGCCGCGGCCACTGCTTCATCAACCTGCATGGGCATGACAGCCGGTGCGGGGAAAGAGGGCGGTGCTGACTGTGCTTCACAGACAATGGACAGCGCCATTACAAATGGCGCAAAGACATACATGGGTTTCACTCTTCAACTCCACAGCAACAGGCAAAGGGAGATTCCCAGGGCGCAGAGGTGCGCACCCCGGACTAGCCTTGGCGGAATTGAAGATCTAGATTCTTAAGCTGAAGGCGCCCGTGGGCGGAGATTTTGGGGGGACAAGGGCCAAAGCTGCCTGGGCGCCAGACGATGAAGTACTGATGGCGGCCACGAACGGGTGGGATGCAACTGGCGGGACCGCATTGGGCAACAGCGACACAACCACGATGGCAGGCAGGGTTGCATGGGCAACGCAGCAGTTTGTGGTGGCCGACTTGCCGCTCTCAGGCGCTGGGATGCAGCAACTGTGCGCGGCCTTGTGGGTGGCCTTGTGAGTCTGCTGGAGGCAGATTCCAGACGGCGCAACAAGTGAGCCCATCACCAGGATGGCCACCGCCGCGCGTTGGAAGACGCCCTTCAACATGCTTTTTACCATAGCATAGGGTGTGGCATTTTCTGTGATATGGATCACTAATCATGCGATTGGGAAGGGTGGGTGGA
>Ga0316225_1004191_pt1 | contig 10426 bp, 9 predicted proteins | sample TBH18015metaG_FD_206010 | JGI IMG/M metagenome (GOLD analysis project Ga0316225, IMG submission 206010) | Freshwater microbial communities from Trout Bog Lake, Wisconsin, USA - TBH18015 | ecosystem: Environmental > Aquatic > Freshwater > Lake > Hypolimnion/Profundal zone | place: USA: Wisconsin...
CCTGGGGCAAGGGCGCCCTGGATTGGGAGCGCTGATGGCCGCCATCAACCTCGATGATTCCGTGATGACCACCCGGCTAGATGCCGTGGTGAACTGGGCCCGCAAGAACAGCCTGTGGCCGCTGCCGTTCGGGACCGCCTGCTGCGCCATCGAATTCATGTCCATGATGGCCTCGCGCTACGACTTCTCCCGGTTCGGCGCCGAGGCGCTGCGCTTCAGCCCCCGGCAGAGCGACATGCTGCTGGTGCTCGGGACCATCACCAACAAGCAGGCCCCGGTGCTGCGCCAGGTCTACGCCCAGATGGCCGAGCCCAAGTGGGTGGTCTCCGTCGGCGTCTGCGCCTCCAGCGGCGGCATGTACCGCACCTACTCCACGCTCCAGGGCATCGACCGCGTGGTGCCGGTGGACGTCTACGTGCCGGGCTGCCCGCCCCGCCCCGAATCCATGATCTATGGCGTGATGAAACTCCAGGAGAAGATCGTGAAGGAGGGCCGCACGGACCGCAAGGAACACCTCGAGCGCTTCTATGAGTCCCTGGCCCGCCAGGAGGAACTGCAGGAAGCCGGCGGGCTGTCCTCCTATCAGGTCGTGCGTGAGATGGTCCTGGCGGCTGGCGAGCAGGGCAAACAGCAAATCTGGTGAGCTTTTCTGGGGTTATGCACATGGTGATCGAGCGGATTGACGAACAGATGCCAGGGGTCATCCTGGACCGCCACGCCTTCCGGGGCGACCAGACCATCCTGGTGGACCGGGACCGGCTGCTGGAGGTGGTGGACCTCATCTTCGCCGAAGGCTTCCAGCTGCTGGTGGACGTCACGGCCATGGACGCGCTGCCGCGCGAGCCGCGCTTCGACGTGGTCTACCACTGGCTGAACCTTACCAGCCAGGAGCGCCTGCGCCTCAAGGTGCGGGTCGCCGAAGGCGTGTCCGTGCCCAGCCTGGTGAGCCGGTTCAAGTCCGCCGACTGGTCCGAGCGCGAGGTCTTCGACCTGTTCGGGATCCCCTTCGAGGGCCACCCGAACCTGCAACGCCTGATGATGTGGGAGGACTTCCCGGGGCACCCGCTCCGCAAGGATTTCCCCCTGGATGGCGGCGACCTGTTCTGCACCCAGGACATTGGCGCCTCCTACTCGCCCGAAGCCCGCTCGCTGAACGCCTGAGACGACCATGGAAACCCAGACCCCCGCACAGCTCCACGAGAACGGCGATCGGATGATCGTCAATATGGGACCCTCCCACCCCGTCACCCACGGGACCCTCCACATCGTCCTGGAACTCGAGGGCGAGATCATCGTGAAGGCCACGCCCAACATCGGCTACCTCCACCGGGGCATCGAGAAGCTGGGTGAGAGCCTGACCTACCAGCAGTTCATTCCCCTCACGGACCGGATGAACTACTGCAGTTCGCTCATGAACAACGTCGGCTACACCGTGGCGGTGGAGAAGCTCCTGGGCATCCAGGATCCCCCCCGCTCCCGGGTCCTGCGGGTGCTCTGCTCCGAATTGGCCCGGATCGGCGACCACCTCGTCTGCATCGGCATCAACGCCGTCGACATCGGCGCCTTCACCGCCTTCCTCTACCTCTTCAAGGAGCGCGAGACCATCTACGACATGTTCGAGATGATGGCCGGCGCCAGGCTGCACTCCAGCTTCACCCGCATCGGCGGCCTGTTCCGGGACATCCCCAAGGAGTTCGAGCCCCTGTGTGAGCAGTTCCTGGAGAGCTGCCCCAAGGCCGTGGACGAGATGGAGGCGCTGCTCACCCACAATCCCATCTGGGCCGACCGCACCAAGGGCGTCGGGGCCATCACGGCCGAGAACGCCATCAGCTGGGGCTACACCGGCCCCTGCCTGCGCGCGGCGGGCATCGCCCACGACCTGCGCAAGGCGCAGCCCTACCTGGACTACGAGACCTACGACTTCGACATCCCCATCGCCGCCACGGGCGACGTGTATGACCGCTACCTCGTGCGCACGGAAGAGATGCGCCAGTCCTTCCGGATCATCCGGCAGTGCCTGGACCGCCTCAAGGAGATCGGCCCCGGCCCCGTCATCATCGATGACTACAAGGTGGCCCTGCCGCCCAAGGAGAAGGTCTACACCCGGATGGAGAGCCTCATCCACCACTTCAAGCTCATCATGCACGGCATCGAGATGCCGGTGGGCGAGGTGTACAGCGCGACCGAGGCGGCCAATGGCGAACTGGGCTTCTACCTGGTCTCGGACGGCGGCAAGTCGCCCTACCGCATCCACGTGCGGGCACCGTGCTTCCCCATCTTCAGCAGCTTCGACGAGCAGGTGCGGGGCAGGATCATCGCCGACGCGGTTTCGGTGCTGGGCGCGATGAACATCATCGCGGGCGAGATGGACCGCTAGTAAGCTACTATTTTCTTAGAGATAGCGCCTCGTTCGACGCCGTGCGTCGAACGAGGCGCTCACTCATGGCATAGATATTCCTCCATGCTGGGAACTCACCCTAGACTGGAACACGGGTTTGCCGTATCCCCTGAGGATTGGCCCCTTGGGAGGTTTGATGAAGCGAAGGCAAATAGGGCTCCTCGCGGGCGGCCTGGTGGTCCTGGTGGCGGCAGGCATCCTGGCCACCCGCGGCGACAAGGGGCTCCCCGTCCAGGTGGCCGCGGTGGCCCGCGAGGACATCCAGGCCAAGGTCAGCGCCAACGGGAAGATCCAGGCGGTGACCAAGGTCGACATCACGGCCAACGTCATGGGGCAGGTCACCCAGCTGAAGGTCAAGGAAGGGGACGTGGTCCGGACCGGGGACCTGCTCCTGGAGATCGACCCCATCCGTTCCGTGGCCGCGGCCCGGAGCCTCGAGGCCAGCCTCGAGGCCACCACCCACGACGCCGAGACGGCGAACCTGCGCCTGGTCCAGGCCCGGTCGGACTTCAACCGGGCCGACCTCAACTTCCAGGCCGGCATCATCTCCCAGGCCGAGTTCGAGCAGGCCCGGACCACCCTGCGCACGGCCGAGACCATGGCCGGCAGCGCGCGCAAGAAGATCGAGCAGGTGAAGAATGATCTGGCCGGGGCCCGGGACGTGGTGGCCAAGACCCGCATCCTGTCCCCCATGGACGGCGTCGTGACCGGCAAGCACATCGAGCTGGGCGAGACGGCGGTCATCGGCCTGCAGAACAGCGCCGGCACGATCCTGGTCACCGTCTCGGACATGAGCAAGGTGGAAGCGGAAATGGAGGTGGACGAGGCCTCCATCCCCACCGTGAAGCTGGGCCAGGAGGCCCAGGTGCGCATCGACGCGTACCCGAACCAGGTCTTCGAAGGGGTGGTGACCGAAGTGGGCGGCAGCCCCATCGTCAAGGCCAGCACCAACGAGGCCACCAAGTTCAAGGTGAAGGTGCAGATCCGGAACCCCCCGGCCACCATCAAGCCGGGCCTGTCCAACCAGGCCGACATCTTCACCGGCCGCCGGGACCAGACCCTGGCCGTGCCCCTCCAGGCCCTCGTGGTGAAGGAACTGGTCCTGAAGCCGGGGGAGTCGCGCAAGCCCGGCGCCAAGCGGGACGAGGAGGGCGTGTTCGTGATGGAGCACGGCAAGGCGAAGTTCCATGCCGTCACCACGGGCCTCATGGGCGACCTGAACGTCGAGGTGCTGTCGGGGCTCCAGGGCGGCGAGACCCTGATCACCGGGCCCTTCAAGACCCTGCGGGAGCTCAAGGGGGACGAGGCCGTGAAGGTCGACAAGAAGAAGGCCAGGCCGGACGAGAAAAAGCCGGATTGAGGCGGCCATGAACCCGTCGGAACTGCTCCGCGCCGCGCTGCGGGCCCTCCGGGCCCACAAGCTGCGCAGCTTCCTCACCCTGCTGGGGGTCATCATCGGCGTCACGACCATCGTGGCGGTGGTGGGCGTCATCACGGGGCTCGACACCTACGTGAAGGAGCGGGTCATCGTCCTGGCGCCGGACGTCTACATTCTGCGCAAGATCGGCATGCCCAAGTCCAGGGAGGACTTCCTCCGGCAGTTCCGCCGGCCCAACCTGAGCTGGCGCGAGTACGAGCGGCTGTCCAGCGGCATCCTGCCCCACACGGCCCAGGTGGCCGTGGGCGTGGGCAAGTCCATGTTCGTGAAGTCGGGGGCCCGGCGCCTGGACAACATCACCCTGCTCGGGGCCAGCGCCAATTTCGGCGCGATGTTCAAGCTGGACTTCGAGGGCGGGCGCTTCTTCACGGACACCGAGGACGAGGCGGCCGCCAACGTGGCCGTCATCGGGGCCGACACCCGGGACGAACTCTTTCCCCGGGTGGATCCCATCGGCCGCACCCTCGTGCTGGGGGGCCTGTCCTTCCGGGTGGTGGGCCTGATGCCCCGGCAGGGGCGGGGCGTGGGGTTCAACCAGGACGTCATGATCTACATCCCGGCCCAGGTCTACCGGAAGAATTTCATGGTGGCCGACGAGTCCCTCTCCTTCTACATCCAGGCCCAGGGCGGGGTCCAGGGGCTGGACGCCTGCATCGACGAGGTCCGGGCGCTGCTGCGGGCCATGCGCCACACCGCCTACCGGGAGCCCGACCCCTTCGGCCTGCTCACCCAGGAGGCCCTGCAGGAACTGTGGAAGCAGATCAGCTCGGCGGCCTTCATCCTGATGCTGCTGGTCTCCTCCGTGAGCCTCGGGGTGGGCGGCATCGTGATCATGAACATCATGCTGGTGAGCGTGGTCGAGCGCACCCAGGAGATCGGCATCCGCATGGCCCTGGGCGCCCGCAAGCGGGACGTTTGGCGGCAGTTCCTCCTGGAGGCGGCCATCCTCAGCCTGAGCGGCGGCATCCTGGGCGTGCTGGCCGGGGCCGTCATCGCCTGGCTGGTGCGGACCGTGGCGGGCTTCCCGGCCCAGATCACCCTGGGCATCGTCCTCACCAGCGTCGGGGTCTCCACCCTCGTGGGGATCCTGGCGGGGCTCCTCCCGGCCCTGCGGGCTTCCAACCTGCCCCTCATCGACGCCCTCCGGGCGGAATAGGAGCTGACCGATGGCCGACCTGCGCAGGACCTCCTCGCTGCTCCGGGCCCTGGGCAGGGAGAACATCGGGTTCGCCGCGCGCTCCATCGTGGCCCAGAAGCTCCGGAGCTTCCTCACGCTCCTGGGCATCGTGGCCGGCGTGGCCACGGTCATCGCCATGGTCAGCTTCGTGGCCGGCTTCAACGACGCCATCACCGGCGCCTTTTCCGACTTCGGCACGACCCTGGTGCAGTTCCAGAAGTACGAGCCGCGCTTCGGCGGGCCCCAGGCCCTGCCGGAGGAACAGAAGCGGCGCCGGAACCTGACCCTCGAGGACGCCGAGGCCCTCAAGCGGCTGGGCACGCTCGCCGCGGCGGTCTCGCCGGAACGCTACCTCGATCCCGCCACCACCTTCTCCGCGAAGAACAGCTGGGGGGCGGAGGCCAACAGCCCGGTGCTGGCCGGCGTGGGCCCCGACTACGCCCAGGCCAACAACCACGGCGTGGACGACGGCCGCTTCTTCACGGAGACCGACCTCGCCCACGCGGCCCGGGTCTGCGTGGTCGGTCCGGACGTCGTGAAGGCGCTGTACCCGGGCCGGGACCCGGTGGACCAGGAGCTGCTGCTCAACGGCGTGCCCATGCGGGTGGTGGGGGTGCTGGAGAAGAAGGGCTCGGCGCTGGGGGGCAGCAACGACAACTTCCTCTTCATCCCGCTCTCCACCTTCGACGAGATGTTCCCCCAGGTGAAGAACGGCACCGGGGACACCCTCCACATCGCCACCGTGCCCAGGGACCCGCGCCTCGTGCACGAGATGACCGACCAGGAGATCGCCATCATGAGGGCCCGCCGGGGCCTCAAGGCCAACCAGCCCAACGATTTCGCGATCTTCACCAGCGAGGGCAACCTGAAGAGCTTCCAGGAGATCACCAACGGCATCGCCGCGGCCATGATCTTCATCGCCGCCATCTCCCTGCTGGTGGGCGGGGTCGGGATCATGAACATCATGCTGGTGAACGTCACCGAGCGGACCCGGGAGATCGGCATCCGCAAGGCCCTGGGGGCCACCCGCAAGGACATCGCCGCCCAGTTCCTGGTGGAGGCCGTGACGCTCACGGGCCTGGGGGGCCTCGTGGGCATCGCCACGGGCCTGGGGGTCGCCATGGGGGCGCGGTACCTCCTGGACTTCCCGGCCGCGGCGCCCCTGTGGAGCATCGGCCTGGGGTTCGGGATCAGCACCGCCATCGGCATCGGCTTCGGCCTGTGGCCGGCGCTCAAGGCCGCCAGGCAGGATCCCATCGAGGCCCTGCGCTACGAATGAGCCTAGCGGCTGTCGGCCACGGTCCTGCGCCGGGGGAGGGCCGCGCTTTCGGCGAAGAAGCGGCGGATGCCCTGGGTGATGGCCTGGGCCACCTTGAGGCGGAAGGCCGGGGTCTTGAGCCGGGCCTCCTCCCTCGGGTTGGAGATGAAGGCGGTCTCCACCAGCACGGCGGGCATCGCCGCGCCCCTCAGCACCACGAAGGGGGCCTGCTTGACGCCGCGCTCCTTGATGCCCGACAGGGTGTTCAGGCGGTCCTGGATGGCCACGGCGAGCCGCTCGGAGTCCCTCAGATACGCCTTCTGGGAGAGGTCCTCCAGGATGCCGGCCACCACGCTCTCGGGGCCGCCCGCACCGTCCGGGGCGCCGCCGGCGTTCTCCTGGGCGGCGAGTTCGGCCGCGCCCTGGTCGCCCGCGCCCAGACTGAGGAAGTAGACTTCGGAGCCCTTGGCCTGGCGCGCCGGGGAGGCGTTGAGGTGGAGGCTGACGAACAGGTCCGCGCCGGCCTCGTTGGCCAGCCGGGCCCGGTCCCACAGCGGCACGAAGACATCCTCGCCGCGCGTGAGCCGCACCTCCATGCCGGAGGCGGTCAATTGCGCGGCCAGGGCCTGGGCCAGGTCCAGCGCCGCGGCCTTCTCCTGGAGGCCCTTGGCGCCCTGGGCCCCGAGATCCTCGCCGCCGTGGCCGGGGTCCAGGAACACCAGCAGCCGGCCCCGGGCGGGCCGGGGCTTGGGCGTTTGCCCCGAAGCCAGTAGGCTGGAGAACAGGATCGGCAGGACCCACAGGAGTTTCACGATGGCTCAATCCGTCAAAGGCACGCGGGATTTGTTTGGCAATGAAATCGATTGGTTTCAGCGCATTGAGGATACCGCGAGGCGAACGTTCAAGCGGCATGGCTACGGAGAGATCCGCACCCCCATCCTGGAGGAGATCGAGGTCTTCAAACGCAGCGTAGGGGAAAGCAGCGACATCGTCCACAAGGAGATGTACGACTTCCTGGACAAGGGCAACCGGCACGTGGCCATGCGCCCGGAAAACACCGCCGGCGTGGTCCGGGCGATGATCCAGCACAAGCTGCTGGCCAGCAACGACCCCCAGCTCCTCTACTACATCGGCCCCATGTTCCGCTACGAGCGCATGCAGGCGGGGCGCTACCGCCAGTTCTGGCAGATCGGCGCCGAGAGCTTCCAGGTGGCCACCCCCGAAGCCGAGGCCGAGTCCCTGGTCATGCTCTACGATTTCCTGGTGGAGCTCGGCCTCAGGCAGCTGAAGTTCTCCATCAACTCCGTGGGCACCCCCGCCTGCCGCCCGGCCTTCTACGCCGCGTTCCGGGCCTTCTTCGAGGCCCGCGAGGCCTCGTTCTGCGACGACTGCCACCGCCGGGTGCAGGACAACCCCCTGCGGGTGCTGGACTGCAAGGTGCCGGGATGCCAGGCCGCGCTGGAGGGGCATCCCCTGCTGGTCGCGTTCCTGGACGAGCCCTCCAGGGCCCACCATGACCGCCTGAAGGAGATCCTCACGGTCCTCGGGCTGCCCTTCGAGGAGAACCCCCGGCTGGTGCGCGGGCTGGACTACTACACCCGCACCGCCTTCGAGGTGCTGTCCACAGACCTGGGGGCGCAGTCGGCGCTCCTGGGGGGCGGGCGCTACGACGGCCTGGTCAAGCAGCTGGGGGGGCCTGACGTGCCCGCCTTCGGCTGGTCCATCGGCCTGGACCGGCTGGCGATGCTCATGCAGCACCTGCACGGCGACGCGCCCCGGGACGTGCCCGCCCTCCTCATCCCCCTGGGCGAGGCCGCGACCCTGAAGGCCCTGGCCCTGGCCCGGGAGTGGTGGGCCCTGGGGCTGCCGCTTCAGCTGGAGACCCGCGGCGCCAACCTCAAGAAGGCCCTCACCTCCGCCAACCGCCAGGGGGTCCGCCGGGCCCTCATCCTCGGGGACGGGGAACTGGCCCAGGGGGTCATCGCGGTCAAGGACCTTGCCACCGGGGACCAGGAAACCTGGACCCTGGCGGAAGTGCCGGCCCGGCTGCAGGCACGCTGAATCCGGATGACCTGATAATCATTTGCACGAAGCCACTGGGCCGGGTCGGCCCGGAATGACGGAGGCAAGGTGGAGGCCTTTCCCCGGGGGAAGGGCCGGAGGCTCCGCCATGAGGCATTCTAAAATTAAAAATTAATTTGTTTGTTTTTCGCAAAAATTGGTAAAGGATTCATTCAGTTTTAACTTCCAACTAAACTTGACGCGGCCTGGCCTCCCTGGAAAATGGGCGATGACGCCTTGTTGGTTGAATGGTTCGTGGAAACCAGGGCGGGGATAGGGTGACCGGGTCCTTTTCAGCAACCAGGAGAATCCGCCTGGCGCGGTTTCTGCCCTTCTCCGCGATCCTCCTACCCGATGCGATCCCCAACAGATCCATTTGAATGCGGTGAGGCGCCTGGGAACCCGCACGCGAGGCGGGCTTGCCCACGAACGGGCGTCCCCATTTGGCCCTTCCCATCCAGAAATAGACAAATACAACAAATATCAATGAAATGAAAATTATTCGTAGGCTCAAAATACCATAAAAAACTTATTGACTGGTCCACGATTTGGATGAACTTTATTACATTGTAAGTTCCCCGATCCGAGGTGAGATATATGAGTCATTCTTCAGAGGCTGGACTCAGCCGTTCAAGCATCGGCATGCTGGTGGTGGCCGCCCGTCGGTCGATCCGTCAGCTCATCGCGACCAAGGTGGTCCCCCATGACATCACCCCGCACCACTACTGGATGCTGATGGTGCTGTACAACGGCAAGCCCATGTCCCTGGGCGAGTTGGCCCGGGCCATGTGGATGGACAACCCCACCGTCTCGCGCATGGTGCAGCAGATGGGCTCGGGGTCGAAGGAGCACAACAAGCCGGGCCGCGGCTTCCTCAAGGTGGGACCCTATCCCGGCCATGGCCGGCGGATCCTCATCCAGCTCACCGAGGCGGGCCTGGCCTTCTGCAGCGGGGCCCTCACGGAGATCCACGAGGACCATCAGGCGGGGGCCCTGAAGGGCTTCTCGGCCGAGGAACTGGCCACCCTGCGGGAACTGCTCGGCAAGTACATCCGGAACCTGGACGTCATGGTGGCCGCCGAGGCCGGACTGCCCCTGCGGGCCATCCACCACCCGTTCGAGGAATCGCACCCCAGGGCCGCCGGGGAATAGGGAGTCCTTGAGGAAACGCGTTCCGGCTGCGATCCTGGAAGGCTATGAAACTCGATCGGCTGGACGACTTCCAAAGAACTCACCGCAACGGCGAACTGGGCCTGCAGCACACGGGCCAGCCGGTGCGCCTCCTGGGATGGTGCAAACGCATCCGCAATCTCGGTTCCCTGGTCTTCCTGGACCTCCGTGACCGCTGGGGCCTCGTGCAGCTGGTGGCCAACGAGACGGAGGTCCCGCCCGAACTCCTGGCCAGGCTCAAGGCCGTGCGCAGCGAGTTCGTCCTGGGCGCCGAAGGCGTGGTGGCCGAGCGGGAGCAGAAGAATCCCCAGATGGCCACGGGCGACATCGAAGTGCGCCTGACCGCGCTGCGCATCCTCAACACGGCCCAGACCCCGCCCATCCCCCTCGAGGACGGCGCCGAGGCCAACGAGGACCTGCGCCTGAAGCACCGGTTCCTGGACCTGCGGCGGGAGAGCCTCCAGCGCAGCCTGATCCTGCGCAGCGAGGTGTCCAACGTCATCCGCAGCTACTTCCGGAAGAACGACTTCGTGGAAGTGGAGACGCCCATCCTGGGCCGGTCCTCGCCGGAAGGCGCCCGGGACTACCTGGTGCCCAGCCGGGTGCACCAGGGCGAGTTCTTCGCGCTGCCCCAGTCCCCGCAGCTCTACAAGCAGCTGCTCCAGGTGGCGGGCTTCGAGCGCTATGTCCAGCTGTGCCGTTGCTTCCGGGACGAGGACCTGAGGGCGGACCGCCAGCCCGAGTTCACCCAGGTGGACGTGGAGATGAGCTTCGTCCGGCAGCAGGACATCCAGGGCATGATGGAGCCCCTGCTGGTGGAACTGGCCGCCCTGGTGGGCAAGGACGTGCACGCGCCCTTCCCGCGCCTGCCCTACCGGGACGCCATGGAGTGGTACGGCTCGGACAAGCCCGACACCCGCTGCA
>Ga0316225_1004195_pt1 | contig 10416 bp, 6 predicted proteins | sample TBH18015metaG_FD_206010 | JGI IMG/M metagenome (GOLD analysis project Ga0316225, IMG submission 206010) | Freshwater microbial communities from Trout Bog Lake, Wisconsin, USA - TBH18015 | ecosystem: Environmental > Aquatic > Freshwater > Lake > Hypolimnion/Profundal zone | place: USA: Wisconsin...
GTTGTAATCCCATGGCTCAAGGATGGCCAATTTATCGTCCGCGCCATAGAGGGAGTAGACATGCTTCGCCTGGGAGACAGCGGATTCAACCTCGGCCGGAGTTGCATCACGATCCAATTGCGGTTCCACCACCAGCACGGGACGCGGCGCGATCATACCGAGCAAGTCCTGATAGTCATAAGGAATCTGCGACTCGTGCCCCACAAAGAAGCCGAGCTTTGGGATCAGGTCGCGTTCGTAACTATAGCGAGCAACGCCGCCATCGCCATGGGCCGCCGTGTCGGTGCGCATCGGCGTAAAGCCGGCGACGGACACAACTCCCTTCACCCGCGCATCCAGCGCAGCTTCATAGATTGCAACCGTGCCGCCCAGAGAGAACCCAAACAGATAGATCCGATCAGGATCGACTAACGGGTCCTTGACGAGTGCGTCGACGGCAGAATGCGCATCCTCCACCAGACGCCCCATATGCGACCACTTTGGATAACGGTCGTAGAACGGGCCAGTCTCCGACAGGCGGCTGCCAAATCCGCTCTGGTCATAGGCCAATACCGCGTAGCCTGCATGCACCAGCGCCAGAATCGGATGCAGGTCCGAGTGGTATACCCACATATAACCTAGGGGATAGCTATATCCATGCAGCCATATCACCACGGGCAGCTTCTTTCCCCCAGGCGCGTCCTTCGGATAATAGAGGTCTCCTCCAATCCCACCAAAATTAATATGCCGGGAGGCTGCTTCACTCTTCTCTGGCTCCAGCCAGCCATAGGAGTTTCCTCCATTGCTAATCACCCATAGTGGAAGGTTAGGTGCTATCTGTCCTGGACTGGGCGCCATCCCACCCACACCTATATATGTGGCGGGAACATTAGCTACAGGTGCGCTTACCGCGCCCGCAAAGCCCCCTCGTGCGCCGCCTGCTGCGCCAGGACCTGATGCGCCTGCCCTGCCTGCGCCCGTCGTCCCCGTCGCCGCGCCCGATCTACCCGGAGCAGCACCGACCGCCGGTTGTGTACCTCCACCTCTACCTGTAGCTACACCTGGACCTGCACCGAAAAATGAAATGGTGGAGTCTGCGCTGGACAGTCGCGGCGGCACAGTACCCAGCATCGACATCACCGACATGCGGAGTTCTGCCGACTTCTTCTCCCAATCCGCCGACGAAGCGATCACTCCACCTGTTGCAGACTTCATCAACTCATCCGTTGCCTGCTTCGGATACTTGGCAAGGTCCAGCGACTGACCTGTGTTTGTTCGCCATGTGTCCCAGTTCCACTGGAAAATCAGGTTATTAGTCCACTTTTTAGTGGAGCGCCCAAACTGCTGATCCAGCCAATCCAGATCAGCTTGCTCATCGTTCGCGCCGTGAAAACCGGGAACTCGTAGGGTAGAAATCCGGTCTGGTACTCCAAGCAGCTTGTAGACCTTCAGCGCCGAGTAGTAGGTCTGCTCATTCCCCCAGGTGTTCGAGACCTGATCGTTATTTCCCCACTCAATTAGCAGGGAGCGCGGCGCAATCATCGCGGCCAACAGGTTGCCATCCACAGGCAATCGATCTTCACGTCCGGCGAAGAAGCGCAGTTGCGGTGCAAACCACGTTGGAAAGGAGCGCGTGGTGCTCTCAATACCCTCGCCAGATCCGCGCTCACCCGATGCGCGCCAAGGCAGCACGCCACCCACGCCTGTGCTTCCTGCAATCACAGCAGTGATGCGCGAATCCAGCGCTGCGGCCAATGCCACCATCTTCCCATCGCGCGAGTAGCCGAAGATTGCGATGTGTTTCATGTCCACCTGCGGCAGCGTTGCCAGGTAATCGACCACCAGTCCCGCAGCCCATCCGCGCCGCGGCAACAAGGCAAAATCGTAGTCGGGATACAGTTGGTCCAGAGCGGCTGCGTCATCCATGGCGTCGTTGCCCGCGAAACCCGCAGAAATGTATCCGCGCCGGATAAGATCTGCCGCCCAGCCCTGCAGGCTGGAGTTAATCAGCACCGGAAACTTTCCGCCGCCATCGGGAATATAGACGCGCACCCGCATTGTGCCTTTGTCGCCCGTCCCGAACTCTAGACGAACATTGCGCACCGTGTAGCCGTCTGCATGCTTTTCATCGAGCACGACAATGTGATCGATCTTCGGCTTCGGCGGTATTGTGCCCCACACATATTTCTGCGATAGCTTCGAAATCTCCGCCCGCCGCGCAGGCCACTGGGCGGCGGTGGTCACACTGCGCCCGTTTAAAAACTTCAGCGGATCGGGAAGGCTATTGTTTCTCGGTAGCGAGTTGAAATCCGGTGGTAGAGCGTTTGTCTTTTTCAGCCATGCGTCGAAGCTCCCTCCAGGGACTGGCGGCAAAATCTTTAGCAGCTTGTCGCGGTACTGCTCACGGTCCTGGGTTGACATGGGTGCCTGCGATTGGCCATGGGCGACCGTGCCAAAGATCATTGCCAATAGCGCTGTGCCGAGAAGGATGCGATTTCCAGATGACATGAGCGTTCCGCCCTTTCTGTATGCCCCTTACTACTCTCCGACAAAAAATAGAGAGGAAACCGAAGCCAACTTAAGATGCACCGTGGTAATTGGTTGACCATTCACGTCACCTTGCGTACTCTCCGCAGGCTCCTGCGCGCCAGTGTGCGGGTTCCATATCGTCAGCGTCTTATGGCCGCGTAGTACTACCTTGTTATCGATATCCTTCGGAGACGAGTTTGCAAAGAAATAGATATCGCGCTCATCTTTCACCTTATGGATGTAGGTCAACGCTCCTTCATATTCATTGCCCGATCGCAACTCGCCCAGAGGCGCCTGAAACTCAACGTCTCGCAGGGGAAGCGCCATCTTCAGGATCGTATCCATTAGCCACGGATGGGTATTCGGCAGATAGTATGCCTGTCCCCCCAAGCTGTTCTTCTTGACGTAATACCAGAACACGTAATAATTCTGGCGATCCAGAGCTCTCTTCAGGTCCGCCTTCAAGGGCTCACCCGCAGCGACGCCAAAGATGTCTGCCATGGCCTGCTGCACCTCCAGGTCTTTACCGAACTCAGACGAATGTGTCGGGAGCTGATCCGTTGCAATGATGGAGCCGCCCTGATCGTAGAATTCCTTGATCTTCGTGGCCACTGCGGCGGAGAGCGTATCGCCGGCAGGCAGGATCAGTACCTTGTACTCCTCGCGATTTTCCTTATTATTGAGAATCAATCTTCCATGGTCGATGGTGCAGTTCTCCACCAGAACCTCGGGGTGCAGATACGTATAGTCCACACGCGATGCGCGAAACAGGTCTTCGCCGATACTCTGGTAATCCGCACCCGGAGCGACGCCGCCCTCACGAGCATAAGCCGTCTCCGTCACCTGGGGCGCCGTTTCACCGGCGGATAGCGGGAACTCGACCCCGCCGGCATTGTGATAGTCCGCATGCAGAGCGGCAATCGGGTATAGCACTGCGACATCCGCCACATGCCGACCGCCTTGCAGCATGTAGCTCATGCGTCCTACATAATCGTTCAACTCTGCGCGCTTCGGCTGTACCGTACGCGCCGGAACCTGGGAATTAATTCCCATCGCATACTGGTCCATGGCTACCTGATACGCGATCTTATCCGTAAGGCCGGCATAGGCTGCGTAGGTCTCGGCGCGAATGATGCGATGGTCATAATTAAACGCTGCCGAAGTAACAATTTTGTAGGAGGCGTTCGATCGTCCATACCACCAGATATCGTCAATGGTGGGAATCGTCTGATACTTGAACATCTTGATCAGGTCGCCCGTCAAAGGTGTAGGATTCAGCGGCTCCTCCTGGTCCGTATGACCGCCAAATTGCAGGTGGTGGTCCGCGCACCAGTCGTCCAACCGCTTAATAAAGTTCTCTTCGTATAACGTGGCGCGGAAGCCAAACAGGGCATTGCGCGCGGCAGCGGTCTGCGGGCCAATGTCGTACCACAGCGCTGGATAATACTTCATAGGGGAGTATCCATAGCGCTTTTGGAAGGCGGTATTGAAGTCCGGAGTCCACATCCGATCGGCATGATGCATGGATGGTTCGTCATAAAACGTCTGGGTAATCACATTGCCGAAATACTTGCCCAGATATTGGTCGTATCGGTCATAGGTCAGTGACATAAACGCCGTCATCGCCTTTGGATCCAGATAGTCCACAACCTGCGCTTTGCCTTCGACCAGATAGAAGGCCATGGCCTTCCAAGCACCCTTCGGCACCTGCGTGATCAGATGGCCAGCTTTCCCACGCTCGCTCACATCGACTAGTTCGTGTGTGCTCCGGTTCATCAGCACCGAGCCTATGTAGATGCCTTGCGGTATCGCCAGATCGATCCTCTTCGGCCCAGTTACATCCTGCTCCGCCATGTTCAGGCTCTTGGCTACAAACTGCGGAAACTTGGAATAGAGCAGGCCTCCCGCCGTGCCGGTGGGGAAGGAATAGTCGTCGTATAGGACAACATCAAGACCTTGCTTTTTGGCCTCCTGCACTCCGACGTCATACAGCTTGAAGTAATCCGGGCTGAGGAACTCAACGCCAGTGGCAGTGCTCAGCCTTCCACTACCGAATGTCTTAAGATAGGCGTCCGAAAGACCGAGAGATGTACTGCCCCCAGGTTCGAAGAAGAGACCACCGTAGTTCAGCTTGGCGGCATCATCCACTTCAGCGGTCAGGCTTTGCGGAGTGTCCCTGGTCATGTTGATGCTTCCCATGGCGTGTCCGCGGTACTGCGCCGGAGGGGCTTTAAAGGTCTGCGTATTGAAGTCGGAAGCTGGTTGAGACTGGCTCAGTGCGCTAACTCCCGCACCAAGCGCGAACAGCACTCCTGTGAAAAAAACAGTTCGGACAGATTGCACTCGCATGGGTCTACCTTCGTGGCTAGTTTGCTGGAACCTCTTTTGTTCGCCGCTGATTCGCTTGAATTGTACCCTTCCAAACGTGGCTTGCGAGACCAACCATGAAATTGTGGTCGAAAACGAGGTATTATCGCACTACCCAGGATATAAATAGACGACATCCTGACTTGCAATTGTCTGATTTTGAAGGAGATGGTGGCACAGCAGGATTCGTATCGCATTCATAACACACATATAGTCAATAGTATGGCATTTTCGCAAAACGCCGATGCCCCCAAATGTGCCCCCAGGGCGCAGAGCTTAGGCCGCGATCCGCACGTTGTCCCGCCTTGTCAGTGCAGATGAACACCACCCCCCCTGGCCTGCCTTCAGCTTACCCCCTACGACCACCGGGATCACGTTCGCAATGTGGATGACACCTGCATTATTTTCGCTTATTATTCGCCAATGTCCATGCACTACTGCCAGCAGGGAGCGGTCCACCCAACCGTCTATGTGGTGACATGCAAGAAATGCACCCGCAGCATTCCAGCCGGGGTGCAAGAGTTTCCTCGCAGCAATCTTGTAGTGGCCTGCCCGCTGTGTGGAGAGCTGCGCCGGTACAGGCCCTCTGAGGTCTATCTGGGCTACCCAGACAGTCATCTTATCCAGCAGCAAGTGTCCATTACCCGCAGACGCAAGGGCGGGTGGTGATAGGCTGAGGCCGTGTGCAATCGCTACTTCAGAGACTCCGATAAGCAACGCCTTGTGGAAGCCTTCTACCTCGGCAACCACGAAGACTTGCCTCTGGAGATTGCGCCGTCGTACAACATCGCTCCCACCACCATGCAGCCCGTCATCCGCAGCAATCGGGATACAGCAGAGCGCGAGATGGTTGCGATGCGATGGGGCATGGTACCTCACTTTGCCAAGAGCCTTGCCGATTTCAAGGGATACTCGACGTTCAATGCCCGCGCCGAATCACTGACAACCTCCGCAACTTGGCGTGGGCCATTCCAGCGCCGTCGCTGTCTGGTTCCCGCCGACGGATTTTATGAGTGGAAGAAGCTGGACGCGAAGACGAAGCAGCCCTATGCGTTTACCTCGAAGAGCAGGGAGCCGTTTGCCTTCGCTGGACTGTGGGATGCCTGGAAGGAGCCAGCGAGCGGGGATTGGTTGCAGAGCTTTGCCATCGTCACCACAGAGCCGAACGAACTAACTGCCACGGTCCACAACCGGATGCCGGTGATCCTCAAGCCTTCAGACTACGACCGATGGCTGACTCAAAACGATCCCGAACGTCCGCCCCTGGACCTGCTCCGTCCCTACGATGCCGTGGAGATGGAAGCCTATCCAGTAGACCCACGCGTGGGCAATGTGCGAAACAATGATCCGGGGCTGTGCGAAGCATACGAGTACCCGCCGAACTCACTCTGACATGGGTAAGCTGATACACTTCGTCAAACTTAATTCAGGAGGTTCAGCCTGTGCCAAAAGCGACTGAGTGCATAATCGGTATTGATCTTGCAGTGGCATTGAGAGGTTTTGTTGACCAGTTGCCGTTAAAGGTTCCTAAAGGCGATATTGGAATGCGCTGTATCGAGTGCGGAAAGCCCGTTAAACCACACGCTAGCAAGGGAGAGTCTGCCCATTTTGAGCATATCAAGTGGAATGGGAAGTGTTCACTTGCTCAACATCGCTGTGCATAAGCAAACCAATTTGAAGATTGGACGTTTACCGCCTACCTTGGCTCTTGCGACCGTAGGATAGTTGTCCAAGGGGTGGGGGGTGTCTTACAGCACGCCCTTTTGGGCTCACGGAGCAGAATACGCATTTTCAAATTTCACGATATTGGCATATTTTGTGTTCCAATTCTTGACTCAATACGATTTCAAAGGTGATAAATTCGTCAATGTCAATATCCTGTGCTATCTGTATTTCGCGCTCTTGCTGGAGACATCAACCACCCCCGTGTCCCCTACCATCCCGTTAGGTTGCTGGACACTGGTGGATGTGATTTCGCGACTGATGAAGTATTGGCAGGGAAACAGTTTTGTGCCAACCAGATGCTGTGGGAACGGATATTGAAGGATGTAGCGGGTGTTAGAAAATGCATCACCTACACCGCGTATGTCTTCCTCATCACTTGAGACATAGACGCGAGAATCCATACCCTGCGAAAGCGGAGTAACTGTATGACTGTCAAGCAGATCGACCTACGAAGATTCAATATTCTATCTGCGTATACTCGTAAGCCAAGTGCATTCCTATTAAGTGAAGAGCTAGCGTATTACTCAAGCGAGAACGACAAGGTCATTGGCATTTTGATTAGAGATCGGATTGATAAGGACTTTACCGGAATAGTTCTAGGCAAAGATGAGTCGCATCAGTACAGATGTGTTGAGGTTCGCAAGTTCACTTCATCGCAGGACTCGGCCCGTCTTGATTTGATTTCTGCGGTATCTGAATGGTGTCTAAAACCAGATATTGATTTTTATCAAGGGGAACCCCCGAAGCCGCTGCTAGACGTTTTTTTGCCTGTCGTTGACCCAAGTTCGTTGAATCCTTCCTTTCTGTCTGTAGCTTCGCAATATACATTTACCCCCGCCCGTTGCGTCATAGAAAACATGATGCCATTTTTTCAAGATGTTGATGGCAACTTCGTTCAGCAATTTCAAACCCATGCATTCGACGCGAGGATATGGGAACTGTACTTATTCGCGGCCCTAACAGAACTAAATATTACATTCGATCGTCGCTTCAATGCTCCCGATTATTTGTGCGATTATTTCGGCCTAGAATTCTTCGTCGAGGCAACCACTGTTAATCCAACGATAAGAAATGGCATAGTTGTCGAGCCGGACCCGCGCTCGATGGGAACCAGTGAACTGAAGGCATATTTTATGGACTACATGCCTATCAAATGGGGCAGTGCTCTGTATTCCAAATTAGCTAAGAAATATTGGGAGCTTCCACACGTCATTGGGAAACCTATTGTACTTGCGGTACAAGACTTCCACATTCCCCATTCAATGTCTTTCTCTTCTGGTACATTAATGCCGTATTTATATGGGTTAAGATTCAACGCACTTTATGACGCCACTGGTAATCTGATAGTTTCAGATGAGAAAAGAGAGAGCCACAGTTGGGACGGTAAGACGATTCCATCCGGTTTTTTCTATCAGCCCGGCTGTGAGTATATAAGCGCGGTGATTAGCAACCCGCTCGGGACAATTTCTAAATTCAATAGAATGGGCGTAGGAGCTGGTTTTGGACGAGACGACGTTAGAATGCTTTTTACTGGAACAAAGCACGATCATGATCCGAATGCGTCGGTTCCTCTGAAATTTGCCTTAGAAGTTACCAGAGATAATTGGGACGAACCATGGTGTGGAGGCTTGAACGTGTTCCATAATCCAAACGCTCGTCATCCGGTAGAACCCTCGATCTTCAACGAGTACGCACAGCACTTCTATGAAGACGGTCGCTTGAGGTCGTATCTACCCAAGTTCCACCCCTATGGGGCGATGTGTATCTCACTTGTGCCGAAGTGAGTCGATGTCTGAGCTATAGTCTATACGTCACGGTTCTTGAGGATATACCCCAGCTCTCTCTCCAGCATCTGCGGATTACGGCAAACGTGGAGGTCCCACGTTCCGAGCTTGCCCCAATTGTTAACGGCGGATACCCTTCAACCACCGGAAACTGAATCTCCATTGCTTTGCGTTCTGGCAACGCCATGACATGTTGCTTTGGCTTGTCTTCCGTTGCGCTTGCTGTGACTACCCTTCCTTTGAACGGAATCACAGAAAACGGGATGCCGTACACATCCACGTATTCTTCGGTCAGAAGCTCTTTGCCATCGTCGGTCTTTGTAGGCGTGTAGTCCATGCGGCGCAGCCCGCGCCCAACAACCTGCTCGCACAATAGCTGGCTGCCAAAAGCGCGAATGCCGAGAATGTGGGTTACGTTGTTCGCGTCCCAGCCCTCAGTCAACATCCCAACGGACACAACGCACCGAACGTGTTCACCCGGTTGGCCGGGCTTACCGACCGTGGCAACAACCTGACGCAGTTCCTCAGCAAAATCCTTCTTCCCCTTCTTGGGATCGCCGCTTTCAGCCTCCGCCAGTAGCTTTGTGTCAATACGGATGGTGTGCTTCCGGCTCTCCGTGTTTTCAAAATGCGGCAAAACCTCGCTATGGCCGTAGCTCGTAATCCATTTAGCTTTGGCCTTGCGCTTGCCTTTGGCCGGAGCTTCCTCTTCGTCTTCGTCCTCGATGTCGGCCTGTGTAACCAACTCCACCTGGGTTTCGCCGCTGATTTTCTGATAGACCAATTCCGCTATATCGGTATTGTCACAGACGACAATCATCACCGGCGGCACATGCTCCTGGCCGGGTGTGGCACTCTCGACGTACTCAAACCGCTCCTTCCACTGGCCCGCAAGCTGCTGCAATGCACCTTCGGCTTCCCGGTACACGACGGCGGGTTTTGGCCTCCGAGCCTTGCCAGGAAGGAAATCCACCGGCTGAAGTCTTGACCTGATCGTCTCCCAAAGCTTGAAATACTTCGGATCGGGAAGTCCTGTCACATCCATCACCGGCATACGAGGAATCTTGACGATCCCGCTCTCGATCGCATCCACGAGACCGAAGTCACTCACCAACCATGGGAATGGACGGCCCTCAGGGTGACCGCTGCCGCTGATATAAAACGGCGTAGCTGACAAGTCAACACATAACGAGATGCCCCGCGCTTTTGGCCCATGTGGGTTCGAGTTATTCAGCTTGTCCAGACCTTCAACCCATACCGTCGCTTCTTTTACCTCATCCTCAATATCTTCACCGTTACCGCCCGCCTGTTCCTCGCCGTTGTCATTGGGCAACGGACGCCAGCAGTGGTGCCCCTCGTCGTTCAACACCATGATCGGCATACGCCTGTAAAGATCGTCCCCGAGGATGTGCCTTGCAAAGGTCTCTGGCGTATCGGGTCCCTTGTTGACGACGGCGTATGTCTTGCCGCCCTCCTCGTGCTCCGACTGTGGATTGAAGAGGTGCCAGTTCGTCACCAGTACCTTCCCCTTCTGCATCAGTGGCCTGTACTTCAGCGGAACGATGTCGAACTCGGTGTAGTAGTTCTTTGCATCCTCAGGTCGCAGAACCTGTAGGCGCTCCTTTACCGTCAGATTTGGGCACACTACCAGCACGGCGTTGGGAAACTCTGTGCTGTTTGGGTTGACACCCCTGTTGCAGAATGCCCAGGATACCAACATCGCCATCACGACGGTCTTCCCTGAGCCGGTCGCCATCTTGCAACCCAGCCGTTGCAGAGGCAGGATGCTTCCGTCCGGCGATGGGTCTACGAGCGTCGGGAAGTAGTCCGTTGCGGTCTGGTAGAAGCCGGGTCGTTCCCCCTTAAGAAGCTGTTGAATGTCCTCGTCTCTGACTGCGAATTCTTGGAACATAGTCTTGCTGGTGCGCCCTGGAATCCGAATCTCCGCGAGGTAGATGATCGTTTCGACCGCCTCCCGCTGACAGAAGAACAGTCTGCGAGCGCGGTCCTTGCTGGCCCAATAGTTCAACAG
>Ga0316225_1004196_pt1 | contig 10416 bp, 10 predicted proteins | sample TBH18015metaG_FD_206010 | JGI IMG/M metagenome (GOLD analysis project Ga0316225, IMG submission 206010) | Freshwater microbial communities from Trout Bog Lake, Wisconsin, USA - TBH18015 | ecosystem: Environmental > Aquatic > Freshwater > Lake > Hypolimnion/Profundal zone | place: USA: Wisconsin...
GCTCGCCACCTATGGCGAGACCGTCGTGCTGGCCACCGCCGTGGGCGCCCAGAACGCCAAGGAAGGGCAGGACTTCTTCCCCCTTACCGTCAATTACCAGGAGCGCTACTACGCCGCCGGCAAGATCCCGGGCGGCTATTTCAAGCGCGAGCGCGCCCCGACCGAGCGCGAGACCCTGATCTCCCGCCTGATCGACCGTCCCATCCGTCCGCTCTTCGCCGATGGCTTCAAGAATGAAGTGCTGGTGGTCTGTCAGGTGCTGAGCCACGATCTGGAGAACGATCCCGATGTGATCGCCATGGTCGCCGCCAGCGCGGCGCTGACCTTGTCGGGGCTGCCTTTCATGGGCCCGATCGCCGCCGCCCGCGTCGGCTTCATCAACGGCGAATATGTCCTGAACCCCAGCATCGACACCTACAAGGAGTCCAAGCTGGAGCTGGTCGTCGCCGGTACCCGCGACGCGGTGATGATGGTGGAATCCGAAGCCCAGGAACTCAGCGAAGAAACCATGCTGGGCGCCGTGGTGTTCGGCCATGAGCAGATGCAGGTCGCCATCGACGCCATCATCCGTCTGGCGGAAAAGGCCGCGAAGGATCCGCGCCCGGTGCCGGGCGACATTCACGCCCCGGTGCGCGAAAAGATCCGCGCCGCGGCAAGCGCCGAACTGGCCAAGGCCTTTCAGCTTCCCATCAAGTTCGAGCGCCGCGATGCCTTGAGCGCGATCAAGAAGAAGTTCGCCGCCGATTTCGTCGGTGAAGGCGAAGGAAAGGTGCCGGCCAATGTCTATGGCGCGCTGCTGCATGACGTCGAAGCCGATGTAATGCGCAATGCGGTGCTGGACACCAAGAAGCGCGTCGATGGCCGCGACCTCACCACGGTGCGCCCCATCGTGGCGGAAGTGGGCATCCTGCCCCGCACCCACGGTTCGGCCCTGTTCACCCGCGGCGAGACCCAGTCGCTCTGCGTCGTGACCCTGGGCACCGCCGAGGACGAGCAGTTCGTCGACAGCCTGGAAGGCACCGGCAAGCAGACCTTCATGCTGCACTACAACTTCCCTCCCTACAGCGTGGGCGAGACCGGCCGCATGGGTTCGCCCGGCCGCCGCGAAATCGGCCATGGCAAGCTGGCCTGGCGCGCCATCCATCCGATGCTGCCGCCCAAGGACCAGTTCCCCTACACCATCCGCGCGGTGTCGGAGATCACCGAGTCCAACGGTTCGTCGTCGATGGCCACCGTCTGCGGCACTTCGCTGGCGCTGATGGATGCGGGTGTGCCGCTGACCAAGCCGATCGCGGGCATCGCGATGGGCTTGATCCTGGAAGGCGACCGTTACGCCGTCCTGTCGGACATTCTGGGTGACGAGGATCACCTGGGTGACATGGACTTCAAGGTCGCCGGCACGCAGGACGGCATCACCTCGCTGCAGATGGACATCAAGATTTCCGGCATCACCAAGGAAATCATGAAGGTCGCGCTGGAGCAGGCGCAGGGTGGGCGTATCCACATCCTGGGCGAAATGAACAAGGCCCTGACCGGTGCCCGTGAAGAACTGGGCGAACATGCCCCGCGCATCGAGCAGATCAAGATCCCGACCGACAAGATCCGCGACGTGATCGGCACCGGCGGCAAGGTGATCCGCGAAATCGTGGAAAAGACCGGCGCCAAGATCAACGTGGAAGACGACGGCACCGTCAAGGTGGCATCCGCCGACGCCGAGTCGATCAAGGCCGCCCTGAAGTGGATTCGTTCGCTGACCGCCGAGCCGGAAATCGGCGAAATCTATGACGGCAAGATCGTCAAGGTGATGGATTTCGGCGCCTTCGTGAACTTCTTCGGCCCCAAGGACGGGCTGGTGCATGTTTCCGAACTGGCGAAGGAACGCGTCAACAGCCCCAAGGACGTGGTCAAGGAAGGCCAGGCCGTGAAGGTCAAGCTGCTGGGCTTCGACGATCGCGGCAAGGTGCGCCTGTCGATGAAGCAGGTCGACCAGGCCACGGGCGAGGACCTGTCCAAGAAGGCGCCTGCCGAAGGCTGATCTGCGCCGGACGCAATTGTGAGACACCGCCCGCGAGGCTTAAGCTTCGCGGGCGGTTTTCATTTGGGAGACGGCCTTGCCGAAGATTGACCTCGCCACAGCGCCGGTGCGCGCCGGCACCGGCTACCCGTCGCCTTATGATGTGCCCTGCCGTGAACGCCATCGCCTGCGGCTGGGCGATGCGGGCGGACTTACCCAATTCGGCGTCAATCTGCTGACCCTGAAGCCCGGCGTCTGGTCCAGCCAGCGCCACTGGCACCGCAGGGAAGACGAGTTCGTCCATATCCTCTCCGGCGAAGTGGTATTGATCACTGATGCGGGCGAGCAGACGCTGAGGGCAGGCGACTGCGCCGCCTTTCCCGCCGGTGACGGCGACGGCCATCACCTGGTCAATCGCTCGAACGCCGACGCGACGCTGCTGGAGATCGGCACCCGCAGCGGCGGCGACCATGCCGTCTATCCGGACATTGATCTGCTGTTCGATCCGCAGCGCGGCTATACCCGCCGCGATGGCACGGCCTTCTGAGCTTGGTTAATCCACGCGACACCAAACTTGTTCCGGACCGGCGCGCGCGGTAGTTTGCCGCCATGGCCGTTCTGATGCGCCTTCTCAGTCTGCTGTTCATCGTCGCCGCGCTGATGCTGCTGGGCGCCGATGCCATCACCTCGCTGGAAAAGGGCGGCGACGTCACCGTGCGGTCGCTGGGCACGGTCTGGGGCCTGTTCAGCCCGGGCACGCTCGATGGTTTCAAGAACTGGGTGCAGAACCATGCCGCCTTCGCGGCGCAGTTCGTCTATTCCGCCCTGGCGCTGCCGGGCTGGAGCATCACCGGCGTTCTCGGTGTCATTCTCGCTTTCGCCTTTGGCCGCAAATTGGGGCCGGAATAAGCGCGGGCGTCGGCTACATTAAGCCGCAAACATGACGCCGATTTCGCGCGCCGTTCAGCGGGGGTTCAGCGAAGGCGTCCATACTTTCTGCGTTCAATTTCCGCAGGAGGTGCAGATGGCGTCAAAGACAACCCTGATCTTCTCGGCCCTGTTGCTGGGCCTTTCCGGCGGCGCGGCCTTTGCCCAGCAGCTGGAGCAGGAGCCCACCGGCTTCTATGCCGATCCGGTGCTGCCCGATCCGCCAAGAACAGTCGCGCATGTCTATCCCGCAACAGAGGCGACATCCGATGTGGCAGCGGTGACTCCGGCGGCAGGTGCCGTGGCGGCGCGGCCGCAGCACGTTACCGGCTGCACGCCGCTGAACCCCTGCGCGGTCAGCACGCCCGCCGCGCGTGGCTAGCGGCTTTCCCGTCCGGCCGCGGCCTTCGCCGTCGCTCGGGCTTATAGATCACGCGTAGCGCCCGGACTCCAAAGCACATCGCCCGCGCCGCCATCATTGGCCAGCCGCGCCATCACGAAAAGATGGTCGGACAGCCGGTTGATGTAGCGCAGCCCATCCGGGCTCACCGCTTCCTTTGACGCCAGCGCCACCATCTCCCGCTCGGCCCGGCGCGCCGTGGCGCGAGCGACATGCAGGTGCGCCGCCAATGTGGTTCCGCCGGGCAGCACGAAGGAGGTGAGGGGCGCCAGCGCCGCATTCATCCCGTCGATTTCCTGCTCCAGCCGCGCGACCTGGCCCGCCATGATGCGCAGCGCGCCGTCCTTTTCCGTGGGCATCGACAGATCGGCCCCCAGGTCGAACAGGTCATTCTGGATGCGGGCCAGCATCGCGTCCTGCCCGGCCTCCGCTGCCAGCCGCGCGACGCCAATGGCGCTGTTGGCCTCATCCACCGCGCCGATGGCGGCGAAGCGCGGATCGGCCTTGGAACGGCGGCTGCCGTCGGTCAGGCCGCTGATCCCGCCATCGCCGCCGCGTGTATAGATTTTGTCCAGTTTGACCATGAAAAATCCCGCCTTGCCCCGCAAATCCTAGCTTGTATGATCCCGGCCATCATCCCAAATCCGAGCCGTGAAATGCCCGTGGAAGTGCCCGAAACCGTCGAAGTCACCACCAGCCGCGTCGCCTGCGACGGCGGCGGCGGCGCGCTGGGCCACCCCAAGGTCTTCCTGGAAATGGGCAGCGAGAATTTCGTCGAATGTCCCTATTGCGACAAGCGCTTCGTCCTGAAGGACGGTGCAGGTCACCATTGACGTCTTCAGTAGAGAAGAGGGGCCTGAGAAAGGGCGATCACCTCTATCTGGTCGATGGTTCCGGCTATCTCTTCCGCGCCTATCACGCCCTGCCGCCGCTGACCCGCAAGTCGGACGGCCTGCCCACCGGCGCGGTCAGCGGCTACTGCAACATGCTGTGGAAGCTGCTGGAAGACCTGAAGGACGGTGACCGGCCCAGCCATCTGGCGGTGATCTTCGACGCCGGCGAGAAGACCTTCCGCAATGACTTCTATCCGCAATACAAGGCGCACCGGCCGCCGCCACCCGAAGACCTGATCCCGCAATTCTCGCTGGTGCGCGATGCCACCCGCGCCTTCGGCGTCTCCTGCGTCGAGATGGCGGGCTTCGAGGCCGACGACCTGATCGCCACCTACGCCCGCGTTGCGCGCGAGGCGGGGGCCCGCTGCACCATCATCTCGTCGGACAAGGACCTGATGCAGCTGGTGGTCGATGGCCAGGTCGAACTTTACGACACCATGAAGAACAAGCGCATCGCCAGCGCCGAGGTGCTGGAGAAATTCGGCGTCGGCCCCGACAAGGTGGTGCAGGTGCAGGCCCTGGCGGGTGACAGCACCGACAACGTGCCCGGCGTGCGCGGCATCGGCATCAAGACCGCCGCCGAACTGATCGGCATCTATGGTGATATCGAAACGCTGATCGCCCGCGCTGCCGAGATCAAGCAGAACAAGCGCCGCGAAACCATCATCGAGAATGCGGAAAATGCCCGTATTTCCCTGCGTCTGGTGACACTCGACGACAAGGTGCCGCTGAAGGAAAAGCCGGATGAATTCGCCGTCCAGGAGCCGGAAGCCAAGGAGCTGATCGGTTTCCTCAAGGCGATGGAATTCACCAGCATTGTCCGGCGCGCGGCGGCCCATTTCCAGATCGACGATCCCGACGCCATCGCCGCCGATACGAAAGTGGCGCCGCGGCGTGAACCGAAGCTGCTTGATCCCGCGGAAGCCGATGGCGCTGCTGCCGCGCCTGCGCAAGACCCGGCCTTGCGCGCGCCCATCAACCACGATGCTTACACCACCGTCACGGATGAAAAAACGCTGGGACAGTGGATCGCCCGCGCCTATGCCGAAGGCGTGGTCTGTGTCGATACCGAGACCACCTCGCTCGATCCGCAGCAGGCCGGGCTTTGCGGCGTCTCGCTGGCGGTGAAGCCGGGCGAGGCCTGCTATATTCCCACCGGCCATCGCCGTGGTGAGGGGCTGAACTTCGATTTCTCGGAAAAGGGCGACGGCAACGAAGCCATCGCGCAGCTGCCGGAAGCGGTGGTGCTGGCGGCGTTGAAGCCGCTGTTGGAAGACGATTCCATCCTCAAGGTCGGCCAGAACCTGAAATACGACGCCGCGATCTTCCTGGCGCGGGGCATCCGCCTCGACCCCATCGATGACACGATGCTGATGTCCTATGCGATCGAAGGCGGCCTGCACGGCCATGGCATGGACGAACTTTCCGAATTGCATCTGTCGCACACGCCCATCGCCTTTTCCGAAGTCGCCGGCAAGGGCAAGGACAAGATCGCCTTCGACTGCGTGCCGGTCGAAGCGGCGACGAAATATTCCGCCGAGGATGCCGACGTTACTTTAGGGTTGTGGCGCATCCTCAAGCCCAGGCTGCTGGAGCAGCAGAAACGCAGCGTTTACGAGACGCTGGAGCGGCCGCTGGTGATGGTGCTGGCGGACATGGAGCGGGCGGGGATCATGATCGATCCCAAGCTGCTGCAGAAACTCTCCAACGACTTCGCCAAACAGCAGGCGGCGCTGGAAGCCGAGATCCACGCCTTGGCGGGCCAGGACTTCAATATCGGCTCGCCCAAACAGCTGGGCGAAATCCTCTTCGACAAGATGAAGCTGGAGGGTGGCCGCAAGACCAAGACCGGCGCCTGGTCAACCGACAGCGATGTGCTGGAAGACGTTGCGGCGCAGGGCGTGCCCATGGCGCAGAAGGTGCTGGCGTGGCGCGGGCTGGCCAAGCTGCGCGGCACCTATACCGACGCGCTGCCCGGTTACATCAATCCGAAGACGGGCCGGGTGCATACGTCATACGCCATGGCTTCGACCTCGACCGGGCGGCTGGCATCCACCGATCCCAATCTGCAGAACATTCCGGTGCGCACCGAAGAAGGCCGCCGCATCCGCCAGGCCTTCATCGCGCCCAAAGGCGCAAAGCTGATCAGCGCCGATTACAGCCAGATCGAACTCAGGCTGCTGGCCCATATCGCGGATATTCCGGAACTGAAAAAAGCCTTTGCCGAAGGGCTCGACATCCACGCCATGACGGCATCGGAAATCTTCGGTGTCCCGGTGAAGGACATGGCCGCCGACGTCCGCCGCCGGGCCAAGGCGATCAATTTCGGCATCGTCTATGGCATTTCCGGCTTCGGCCTGGCCAACCAGCTTGGCATCGCCCAGTCCGAGGCCAACGACTATATCAAGAAGTACTTCACCCGCTTTCCCGGCATCCGCGACTATATGGAAGAGACCAAGCAGTTCGCGCGCACCCACAGCTATGTCGAAACCCTGTTCGGGCGGCGCATCCATATCCGCGAGATCAATTCCAAGGTCCAGGGCTTTCGCGGCGGGGCCGAGCGCGCCGCCATCAACGCCCCGATCCAGGGCGCGGCCGCCGACATCATCCGCCGCGCCATGGTCAAGCTGCCGCCGTTGCTGCCGCCATCGGTGAAGATGCTGCTGCAGGTGCATGACGAACTGATCTTCGAGGCGCCTGAGAAAGATATCGCCAAGGCGCAGAAGATTATCGTCGGCGTGATGGAAAAGGCGCCGCTGCCGGCTGTCGAGATCAGCGTGCCCCTGGTGGTCGAAGCCCGCGCCGCCGACAATTGGGATGCCGCCCATTGAAGCGCGCGACGGATCGTTTCTGGGGCATGGGCGCCGCGGCCGCGGCTTTGGCCGCCTGCCTGGCGGCGCAACCGCTGCTACTCGGCCTTTCCCCCGCGATCATCATCCCCGGCTTCGCCGATTTCCGGCCCGCCTGGAATCGCGGTGTTTCCTTCAGCCTTTTCAGCCAGGACAGCGGCACGGGCCGTTACCTGCTGATGGCGGTAATAGCGGCGATCAGCGCCGGCGTTGCGGTTGCCGTCTGGCGGGCCGCAACGCGGCTGCAGGCTGTCGCCTATGGTCTGGTTCTGGGCGGGGCGCTGGGCAACCTGGCCGATCGCTTCCGCTTCGGCGGCGCCGTGTTCGATTTTCTTTCCCTGCATCTGGGGCGCTGGCCGCTGTTCGTCTGCAACCTGCCCGACATCGCCATTTCGGCAGGTGTGGTGTTGCTGCTGGCCGATGCGCTTTTCGAGATCAGGCCGCGATCGATTTGAGGCCGGTTTCGGGTGTTATGCCGATCTTGCCCAGCAGGCCGACCAGTTCGGCCATTGCGGCTTCGGTGTTGGGGGCCTCGCCGTCTGTTTTCGCGGCGGCGAGATAGCCCGCCAGGAATCCCGGCTTGCCGAGATAGGAAAGAATGCGCCCACGCGCGGCGTCCGCCAGCTTGCCCTCGGTGAAGATGCCGGTGGTGGCCAGCCGCAGCAGGGTCTGCGCCTTCTCGACATGGTTGGCGGTGCGGTTTTCCACCGATTCGAACAGCTTGCCGCGAGCCTCGACTTGGCAAGCCAGCGCGTCCAGGCGCTCAACGATCTCCACCCGGGAAACGTCGACAAAGCCCGAGCGCAAGACCCGCGTCTGGAGCTGCGCCAGCTTCTGCAGCCGCGCCAGCAGCGGCAGCCTGGGATTGTGGAAATGGCTGTCGAAAGGCGCCGAGGTCAGCACCGGCAGCACAAAAGCGGCCAGGGCGCGCTTGTTCTCCACCCCGATGACGTTCTCTTCCACGAACATCAGGCGTTCGAATTTCTCGTCGGGGCCGGCACCGTCGATATAGGGCGCCAGCGTCTCCTGCGTCACCAGCCGCTTGGAACGCAGGGTGAAGGCCGCGACCAGTTCGTCATGGCCCATATACTTGCCGACGCCCAGCACAACGCGATTGGCAATCCGGCGCAGTGCCTTCAGTTCGTCTTCCAGCGAAGCGGGGCAGAGGCGGCGGTTGGCCTTGAATTCGGCGATGATGCGATTGGCGACGGCGGTGCGCGATTCCGGCAATTCGTCCCTGGCGAAGCTGGTGGTAAGCGCCGCCAGGCCCTGGGCCGCGCCGCTGGTCGCTTTGCCCAGATACAGTTCGACCAGGCCGGCCAGCCCCTCGGCCAGGGTTTCGGACGGTCCCAGCAATTCGCGCAGCGCCGCCGAGCCCGCCAGGATTTCCGCGATCACCGCGTCGATCGCGGTCAGCAGCAACAGGCGCGGCTTTTCATCCGTCGGCGCCTGCTCCATCAGCGCGATCAGGCGGAAGACCTTTTCGTCCCAGTCATTGGCGCTTTTGAGATAACGCGCCACGGCGCCGTTGAAAACATAGGCGCCATCGGCTTCCCCGGCCAGCTTCACCGCCAGCGGCGTGAAATCGGCGGCCAGGGGTTCGGGAAACAGCCCGGCGCGTTCGTCGCGATAGACCTTCTGGATCGCCTTCTCGGTCAGCTCGTTCAGGCTCTTGACGATGTGCTGGACGGGCTGGCCGGAGGTGGCGGCCTGCGCCACCGCCACTTTCTGGATGGCGTGCTGGTAAAGCGTGCCCGTCGCTTCCAGCTTTTCCAGCATGTCGGCGCGGTGCAGAAGTTCCGTCACCGTGATCCTGCAGCGGGAGAGGAAGTCCGTCAGCAGCCGCGCGATGGTCGAGCGGGCATGGTAGGAATACAGATCGTCCGGCTTGAAGCAGGGCAGGGCGTGCGGCGCGTCTTCCGCCTTCACATCCACCTTCACCTGGTTGTGACCGTCCTCGAAGATCTTCAGGCTGAGATAGTCGCCGGTGTCGTTGTTATAGGTCTCCTTCACCACCTTGACGCCGGTGGCCTTCTCGCCGGCCATCAGTTCCGTTGCCATCTTGATGGCGGCGTCACGCGAGGACAGCACTTCGTGCATCGTCCAGCCGCCCTTGGCGCCGACGCGCTTGAACAGCTCATAGTGAATCTGGTTCCCCATGGCGGGAAAGTTGCCGCATTTGCGCTTAAATCGGGGTTAAGCCTGTCATGGGTGGTGCAACTTGCAGCCAGGATCCCGCGGCACGGCAATGGTGCGGAAGCGGGCCGTTAAGGCTTCATAAATCAGCAGCCGCCCGGCCAGGCCGGTGCCGATGCCAGTGATTTCCTTGAGGATTTCCAAGGCCTGCAGCGACCCCATCACCCCGGCGACCGCCCCCAGCACGCCGGTTTCGGAGCAGGATGGCGCGGTGCCGGGCGGCGGCGGTGCGGCGAACAAACAGCGGTAACAGGGTGAAATCCCGTCATGGGCCTTGTAGGTGGCAAGCTGGCCTTCAAATTCCGTCACCGCGGCCGAAACCAGGATTTTCCGCGCCGCATAGGCGGCGTCGTTGACCAGGAAGCGGGTTTCAAAATTGTCGGAGCCGTCGGCAATGATGTCATAGCCGCCGAACAGGGCCGCCGCGTTCGCCGCCGTCAGCCGCACCGGGTGCGCCGCCACGGTCACGCCGGGATTGAGGGCGGCCAGCGCCGCCGCGCCGGCCTCGACCTTGCGCCGCCCGACATCGGCGGTACGGAAAAGAATCTGCCGCTGCAGGTTGGAAAGGCTGACGCGATCGTCATCGACCAGGCCGATGGTGCCGACACCCGCCGCCGCCAGATAGAGCGCGACGGGGCTGCCCAGCCCGCCCGCCCCGATCACCAGCACCCTGGCGGCGCGGATACGGGCCTGCCCGGGGCCACCCACTTCCCGCAGCACCAGGTGGCGCGCATAGCGCTCCAGTTCGTCATCGCTTAAAGACATTTATTCCCTGAAATCATAGACTTACCGCGCAACATGGACCGCAGCATTTATTTTCATGCTGCACCCTTTGCTGCAGCATGAACCGCAGCATCAGGCCGTCTCCGCCCAGTCCAGATTTGCTGGCAGCAGCCCGGCTGGAGCGAACTTCAAGTGTAGCACCCGCCGGTGTCCGGGCGACATGGCGGGCGCGGAGGCGTGCAGAATCAGCGGCCTCATGAACAAGGCGTCGCCTGGAGCCGCCGTCACCGTCACCGTCTCCACGGGCCGGTCGGCCAGCATCACGCCTTCCGGTACACCCAGACCCGCGCGGGCGGGATATTGGCCCAGGCAAAGGCGGCCTGCGACACGATGTGGCCATCGGGCGGCGTCACC
>Ga0316225_1004212_pt1 | contig 10385 bp, 10 predicted proteins | sample TBH18015metaG_FD_206010 | JGI IMG/M metagenome (GOLD analysis project Ga0316225, IMG submission 206010) | Freshwater microbial communities from Trout Bog Lake, Wisconsin, USA - TBH18015 | ecosystem: Environmental > Aquatic > Freshwater > Lake > Hypolimnion/Profundal zone | place: USA: Wisconsin...
ATGAGCTCTTGACTTGTAAATGTTGAGAAAATGGAATGGATTTTTTGAACTGTTTTGCCTTGCAAGCAAGCCTCTAGAGAAAGCCGAGTCCTTACCTGCTATAAGAGACATGCGGTTCATGCCCGCACCTATGTAAGGTGAGATGCTCTTAAAGAGTTCTGCGCCCTTTGAGACCGCTGCGAGTCCGAGCAATCCAACCGCCATCGTAACAAAGCTGTAGATTACTCCCTTGAACTTTGTCAATCCATCAATTGCCCCAGTAAGGATGTGCCCGAATGTCAAAGCGAGTGGAGTGAGTGTATGGCCTATGTTCACCAAGTCAACAAGCAACGACTGTTCCATTCGCTTGAACTGCTGCGATGGAGTGGCTTCGGCGCGTGCCTCACTCCGCTTCAGATAAGCGGGGTTGTCTTGAGCCGTCATGTGGCTTTCGATGTTTTGCAACAACGTAGGGTTGTTCAAGATCGAGGCGATAGTAGCGAACTGCTTGGAACCGCCATACGCCTTGTCGAGGACGAGGCTGAATGCCTGTTGCTTCTCAGCGGTGGTCAAGTGACCAGCTTTCCAGTCAGCAATGAATTTGGGGCTCAGGGAGTTCGCTGACATAGTTTGCAACTTGTCAATGGCACCTTGCAGACCAGATCCACCTGCCCTTACTTGCCCAGTGGTATTGAAGAAGTAGCCAGCAAATGAGCTCGGACTCAATTTGAGCATGGCTTGCTTAAGGGTCTTTGCAGCGGCTACTAGACCGCCTGGACTTGACATGATCTTACCCATTTCACCCGGCTGGATTCCGAGCATGGAGAGGACGTCCGTACCCTGTGCGGAAGGGTTAGCGAGAAGGTTGATACCAGTCTTGACGTAGTTACCAGCGACCGAAGCGGTAGTTCCAGTAGAGGTAAGGTCCGCGATCCATGCGAAGGTGTCCTTAGCACTTACATTGTTCGCTACGGCAGACTGGAGAACACCACGACCAATACCAGGAACCAAGTCACCAAGGCGCATGTCACCAGAACCAACAGCTGCATTGACCAAGGCAGATGCCTTTGACGGGTTGCGGCCAATTCCCTTGATGTTAGCGTTGATCAAAGCGGTGATAACACGAGACGCTTGCTCGGACTCAGCCCCACCAGAGATGTTACCAAGAACGTTGAGCTTCGAGACCTGGGTAACGATGTCGGTCAGTTGCTTCTTAGTTGCACCGAGACCATTATTCCACGAAGCGGTACCAGAAGCAGCACGGTAGATCGAGTTGGCGACGTCATCCAGGTTCTGTCCGGTTGACTTGGCCACCGACTCAGCCAGATTAGTGAGAAAGCCCATCTTGGAGGGTGCTTCACCAGCCTGCGTAATGGTCTGAGTGATTAAACGCTGGAACTGGGTGTACTGCTTGATACCCTCGTAAGCAAGCCCCGCAAGACCGATACCAGCCCACGTCGCTGCCTTCATAAGAGCAGGAGTTCCGAGTTCGGCTAGGGTGGCGACCTTCATGTAGCCGGTACCCATGCTCTCAATAGCAGCCGCTGCCTCTACTGCTCCAGCAGCAGCGCGAGCGGTTGCGCCTTCTACCGCCCTTCCCATAATGACGGACTGTGCTGATACCTTTTCTTCAGCGCCAGCTTCTCGTTCAAGAGCCGCAGCTGTAGTGTCAGCAGAACTGGCCAATTGCTCGTTTGCGTCTACCGCAGTCTTTATCCCGGTGGCTGCTTTCTTGCTGCTTACCCCAAGATTTGTGAGAGCCTCTGAAAGAGCAGTAACAAAAGTTTCATCGTTGTCTACGACAACACCGAAGTCTTTAAGTGTCGCAAGCATGGCGTCAGCCATAACCGAACTGCTCTTGGTTACCTGAGAGAGTACGGTAAGAGAGGCGTCAAGATCATCAATAGACCCAGAGAGAGTATCGGCGTTGCCGTAGGCGCTGGCCAGGGCCTTCGTAAAGGTCTCTAGAGAGTCAATGCCCTCATTCGCAAGGACATCAATGATAATTTGAATAGCACTTTCTGCCATCTTCATCCTTGGTAGTGGGAATGGACACGAAAAAAGCCTCCCCGAAGGGAGGCGGTTTCGTCCGCCAGTACAGCGGAAAAATTGGTCAAGCGATCTTTATCTGAGGATGGGAGCCAGCACTCTGGTCAGCTCATACGCCGTTCGGGACGACACCGCCTTCAGTTCCTCAACCTTCTCTTTCTGCTCGTCTTCTCGGGCCATCTTTACGACAGCCATTGATATAAGAAAATCTTCGTTGCCCTGATCGAGAAACTTTATTGGGTCAAAACCCAATCGCATCGCGTGGGAAGCCCACTTGATATGCGGGTCATCTTTCAGGGCCTCTAAAAAGCCGTGTCAGCCTCAGAGTTAGAGAGGTTAGAGAATTCAAGGAGACGGTTAGTGAACCAGAGGAGGTCTCCGTCCGTGTTGTTGAATACACCGCGTACGAGAGAAGCGATTGGGTCCTGAGGGTTCACAGTGATGCCCAGATGGTCAGCCGTTACGGGACCGGTAGCTCCGTCAAAGGTGGTCCAGTCGGCCTCATCGGTCGATCCGGTCACCGAGTACTTGGTAAAGTCTTCGTCATCCTTGATGAGGTAGATGCCCTTGGTGGCCAATGCCACTAGGTCAGCGTTTGCCTTCATCCCAGAATCTTCAGCAGGCATTTCCCTATTCTTAACCTGATTCTCTACCTCATCTCGGCGCTTTTTGATGGCGTTGAAAAGATCGGTTTGAGAGATCGGCCCAATGCGGACGAAAAGGTACGGAAGCCCATTATCCGGGTTCCAGCGTGGCACGTGTATGTCCTTGTGCATCTTGTTGAGGAATTCTGCACGCTTGGCCCTGATGTCACCGAGAGGCGACTTCGGGGCTTCCACAGCCGGTATAGAAGTTACCAAAGCAGATGCCTCGGATACTCCAAACGTTTCAACAGCAGCCTCATCGGTTGCGGTCTCTTCGGATACGGCAGGGTTTACACTTAGAGCCATTCGTCCTCCCTGGAAGAATAGTTATTGATGCTGGAAATTTGAAACGTTAGTTGGCGACCGAAGAAACAGTGAACTTGGTGCTCCACTTACGGACTGCACCAGACTCAGAGTTGGTTGTTCCGTCAGAGATCTCAGAGACAACGCCGTAGTAAACACGAGGCGTACCCCACGCAATACCCTGAGAGGTAAGAGGCGTGATCGAAACCTGTCCAGGAACAAGACCAGCCGAATTACGGATAGCTTGCTGGAGAACGTAGTCTCCACCATACTTGTTGTTCACATCGTTGTTGTTGTTGAATCCCTTGCTCAGCATAATGTCTGCATAGACTGGCAGAGCAGAGACGATTACCTCGTTGCCCATCCCGGAAGGACGGTACTTGGTGTTAGCTGACGTAGCATCTCCACCAGAGAAGTCGTCAAAAACGACTGTCCACTGAGTTCCACTTAGGTCAGTGAACGTCAATACTACTTGCCACTGCTGTTCAGAAGCGTACTGAAGATTGTTAGAGTTTGGGGTAACGGACATCTTTTAGCTCCTCAGAGGACTAGGCCGGAATAGCCGTGGTCAAGTTGTACTTGGTGATGTTGAGGGTCACGACTTCTGCGAATGGCGAAAGCTTGACTGCAATGTTGGCGTTGATCTGCCCAGCGGCAATCGTGTTTGCCGTGTTGACTGCGGGACCCGTGTTGACTGCAAATGCTTGATTTGGGGTTGGACCGTAGAGAGATCCACGCTGGTAGTAACCAAGGAGGAGACCACTCAAGGCACCATTGAGGCGACCGAAGAGCTTACCCTGTGGGTCGATTTCCTGGAACACGAAGTTATCCGCAACGTTGCCCGCCTGAAAGACGATCTGCATACGCATACGAACATTGCTGAGATACGTCCACGCCGGGTTGAAGGCAGCGGAACGGAAGCCCCAGAGTACGAATTGACCCGTAGGAACTTGGCGAATGACGCAGACGCCACCAGCGTTGAGGTTAGCTAGGTCAGCCTGAACATACGTCTGCGTTACACCAGTGATGTAGGTCGAAGCAAACTGCAAACCAGCAGCAGAGCTGTTGGCGTCAGAGTTCGCATCGTTAGCAGCAGCACACGCAGCAGCGTAGGCGCTAGGAGCAACGGTACGATTGAACACCGGGCTCGTAAGAGCTGAAGGGTTCGTGTTGGACACGCCAGGGATGACAACCCACGGCGCAAAGACGGCGGCGTAAGAGGAGTCGGTAACAGCGCCCTGGAAGGTGGTCACCTGAGTCTCGATAGTCGAGGCGCTTGACGTGTTAGGAGAGTCAAGGTAGGCAACTCGGTTGAAGGCGATAGCGTGAGCCGTCAGGTTGTCCCAGTCGGCAGCGGACGTTCCACCAGGGTACGAAACCTGCCCCGGACCAAGAAGCGACGTGAAAGCCGTCAGAGCAACCGGAACGTCAGTGTCAGCAATAGCCGAGTCCGTTCCACCGGTCAGGTAGATGGTGATGGTAGATCCTGATGCAGGGAGTGTCGAAGCCTCAACCTGAGCAGCAGCGGTGATGAATCCCCCACCGTTGCCAACCTGAAGAGAGTTGACCCAGTTAACGAAGTCTGTGTCAGTGAGCAGACCATTGGTGGACGCTAGGATAGTTCCGTTGTACGCGATGTTTGCCGTGTACGCAGTTTGCGATCCAACCGTGTAACCGGTGATGGTTACGATGACACCAGCAGCGCTGCTGTTCGAAGAGTTAGCCCACGTACCCTTACCATTCGCGGTAAGAATCCACGCGTTCACTGAGTTCGAAGACGCGGCAGCGGCACCCGAAGAAGTCGGCTGGATGCGAGAGAAATAAGCGATGTTACCGCCATCGTGAAAGTATTCATCCAAAGCATCGTAGATCGTAAGACTCGACATGTTCGCAGAAACGACATAACGACCAGTAACTTGGCCGTTAATAATCTGGCCGAAGTAGGTGGTGAAGTCTTGAATAGAACGGAGAGGGAATGCAGTGTCGGCTGGGCCAGCGGCGAGTCCAACAACAAACCACGTCCCAGTTGAGGAAGGCAGTGTGGTGTTAGGACCAGCAGAAGTTACGTTGACGATAACGCCTGGGGCAGTGTTAGCCATTAGGTCTCCTAGGAGGGGTTGGAGTCAGCCGAGGCCGAGTCTTTGTTGGTTTTTACAGCTGTTACTGGGGAAGCCTTTTCGGTTTCCTTTTCAGGAAGATCGACAACTTTGAGTTGCTTGTCTTCGATCAGCTGCTGAATTACGGGCGCATCTTTTACTTCGTAGACATGGCCGGGGACCATTTGAGCCCCAGTACTGTCTTGAACGACATGCGCGGCGGTCACTATGACCTTTAATTTAGAGAAAGCCATTCGGGATCCATTTGCACCGGAACGTTAGTAACAGTGACTTGTGAGGTTTCTGCCATTGGATCTGGCGGAAGCGGACTGGATGAGGGTGCGGTGGGCGAGTTTGCGCCAAGGTAAGGATCTCCCGATACAGGAGGTCCATCAATCGTTTGAACATTGTCCACGATGACCGCGAAATGAAGGATGGTTATCCCAGTGGTTCGAGTAGAGCTATGCTCGCCTTCGTAGTACTCTTCAGACTCGAAAATAACCGAGCGCGAAAGTCCACCAAGACTCTGATTCTGAACGAGCAATGTACGGACCATTGCTGCGTACGCCATCGTCATCGCTTGTGTTTCTTGCCAGTCATTGGTGCCGTAGAGGTACACTTCAATGGAAAGACGCCACGTGACTTGGTAGGTCCTTCCTAATTGGCCTACTTCTCCAATCGTGTGAGGAACTGTAGCGATCAAACGAGGCTGATCACTGTCGGCACTCAATGTGTCGTACTCGGGAAGAATTTCCCGGTAGATAGGTACCTGAAGAATGTCTGCCTTGATCTGTCGGTTGAATTCTTCAACATATGAAGGTAACCACTTTTCAAGGGTACGATAGGTGGCTTCTAGAACTGAACCTGCACCATAGATCTTTCCGTATTGACTGGTGGCATAGTTAAGGTTCCAGTTCTCCCACCAACGTGGTGAATCAGGTTTCGGAGCGGCGGTCTGTCTCGATGGTAGGCGCTCTGACATTACAGTTTACCGTCCCTCACGGAAGAGAAGAACCGGCGTGTATCGCTCAATGATCTTCGATATTCGGACTCAGACCCAAAGGAAGACCAGTCGATTACCGCTGATCGTTCTCCCACATCTTTGTATTGAGTGAAGAGAGTGTTAACGATTCTTGTTTCGTCATACTGTGCTCTCGCAGCCTTAAACTCATTCGTGTTCCAATGGAGACGACCACGGGTCTTCCACTTGGCGTATTCAAAACTTTGTCGATCTTGGGGAAGACTTTTGAATGACTCCATCCGGCGTTCCATGTCAGATTGTTCACGCATGGAGCGACGACCCGCACCGTACTTCCCGCCTCTAGAGTTCCTGTAGCGTTTCATCGACTCTTCGTCAATGACGTCAGGAGACTTAGGTTGCGAGTATTCTTCTACATCCTCACCCATGAGATAGCGATCAACAATCTCATTCGCCATTTTGCGAAATAGGGGAGTAATCTCAACGAACTTGAAACCTTTTTTCATTAAGGCTTCTGCGTAACCTTTTCCCCCACCACCGTACCATTTGCCGCCTTTAGGGTCGATCTTTATGGTGAGTTCGTTAGAGAAAAGGTCTAGAGACGAATAGATTGGATTGATGTTTGCGGAACGTAAATATCCCCTCTGCACCAAAGACGGTGAATTGGGATTCGTGCCTGGGTTGTAGCGACGACGCTCAAGTGTAGATTCTTGGATCTGTGGCCACTTCGAAGTTCCGAACGCTGATGTTCCGCCGTTACTGAATCGCTGCGCTTGCATGACTGAGAACATCATGGCGATCTGCTGAATAGCAGGACCAGGTTCCATCATGCGTTTCTTTAAGCGTGCGAGGCGATCTTGTGTAGCTTTCCAGCCAGTGATTTTAACCGGGGACATTATCCCTTAACCCAGGGGGCTACCAGCTTTGTTATCTGACGCTCTAGTTCATCTACGCTCATGTCTTTTCTTTGTTGCGGTTCACCTTCCATGATGAGGAATTCAACCGCTTGGAGCAAACATGCTCGCTGCAATGAGCCGGGGGTGTCATTGACGTACCCGCCGTTGTAACAGATACGGATACGAGACTCTTCAGGGGCGAAGAGACCTATCTGTAGCCAAGTGAAACCGGTAGTCTTTTCGATGTCAATAACGTCGCCATTGGCAACGCTGACGTCTTGCCAGCTACCGTAGGTAGTCAAGACTCTCATCTCAAGGATCTCGTATTCCCACATTTCGGGGTAACGAGGAGCGTACTCGTTAAGCCAGAAGCGACGGATGAGGCTATTGATACCAAGCGAACTGGCGTACGACATTCCCAATGCGCCTTGGATGCTCGTAGGCATGTTGGTCCCCCCGCCGAATTCGTTGGGGTTTATGCCAGTCATGCCGAGCTCGTCAAGGTGGCCGGTGAAAGGAGCAAGGCGTCGTGAAGTTCTGTCTTCGATCTCTCTAGTGGCGTCTACAAGGGCAGCGTAGAGAGTTTCGTCAGACTTACCGTTGCAGAGTGCGGGCCAACGTGTGCGTAGGTCCGCGACAGAAGCCAAAGGACGGAATGCAAACTTCTGGTCACTTGTATTTGAATAACCAAGAAGGTCCGTCATTGCTGCTCCATTAGACTATTCAGCGGAGGTAGCCTTCGCCTTTTTAGTTGTCCGAGTAGCTTTCTTAGCTCTTTCTGCCTCGGTGTTAATCGTGAGTTTTGCAGCCATTGTTTCGATCTCTTGCTGAGATCCTTCAATTTCGACTTCAACAACCGAAGTGCTGGGGCGGTCAAAATTGATGTCATCGCCATCAGATCTGATTTGCATGAAATCAGTACCTTGGTGAACAGGAGGCTTAGGTGACGCTTCCCCCTCCTTGACTATTTCAAAGTCTTCGGGAGAAAGCATTACGAGCTCTTCTGCAAATCTAGGGTTTAGTGGCTTGACTTCCCCGGCTTCCCAGGTAATCCCACCAGCACCACCCGCTGTGTTCTTTTTGACGAAAGCAGGTTTCATCGGTACTCCCTTAGTTTGTTTTTGAAGCGTTACAAACCAAACCTCCGGCAGGCGAGGGAGGATGCTCTTTCGAGCCACCTGCCGGAGGTTTAGTATGGTTGGACTAGATGACCACCGGGTCCGGCGAGTAGCCAGTCTCAGTAGGCAGCTGACCGTTTCCAGCCGTTGCGTCCACTGCGAGGTTCACGTTGGCCAGACGACCAATGTACTTCGGAGCACGAACGGCGAGCGTGCAGTCCGACTGGATAGCGAACGGCAAGGCGTCAGGCGCTCCAGTGGTTGGGTACACGTCGATTGGGGTGAAGTCACGAACGATTGGACGAACGATGTTGTCCGCGTTGCGCGAGAGCAGGTACAAGTTCTCGTCACCGTTGGTCAGAGGCTTGAGGCCACTGTTGGTGTAGAGGTACGTTGCTGGCTGCGAAGCCGTCGCAGGTACGTTCGAGCCGTTCTTCGTAAGCAGCGTGGTGCCGTTGTCGAAGATCGAAGTCGTCGTCCACGAGAGGCCAGCCGAGTCGGTGAACGCGGCAGGAACGATACCCAGAAGGGTCTCGGTTCCGGTCGTGGTCGAACGGTAGACCTTGTAGTGAATCGGCGTCAATTGCTCAGAAGTGAACGTAGGAGGCGTGAACGAAAGCGTCACACCAGCCGTCGAAGGCGTAGCGTTGCACTCTGCCGAAGCCTGAACTTCACCGAAGTTGGTAACGATGGCCGAGATCTTGTAGAAGTACTGAGCGTTCAGAGTACCAGTTCCACCCGCAGTTGCCGTGACCGTTGGGAACACGTAGGTGCGAGGTGAAAGGAACGAGGTCTTGACAATCGGAACGCCCTTGTAGGAGTTCGCGATCAATCCAGGGATGATCTCAACGGTGTTGAAGAATCGCTGGTTGATGTACGACAGTTGGCTGATTCGAGCCTCAGCTCCAGGGGAGCAGAGGAAGAAGTACTCAGCGTTGTCGATAGGCTCAGCGACGTTCGACTCAACAAGCGTCATGAGCAAGTCGAGCATACCGTACGTGAGGTTTCCACCGTTGATACCAGAGGCGTCGATAGCGTTCTGGTCAACACCCTGTGTCCATGGCGAGAACGTTGGGACACCCCATGTTGTGGCACCGCCGTAGTTGTCGATGGTTCCAGCGCCGACACCGGGGTTCGGGCCACCACTCGAAGTAGTGGAGAACGCGGAGCAGATGACGTCAAGGCCGTCGAACTCTGGGTAAGGGCCGTACTCGGTAGGAGTACCAGCACCCCACAGCAACCCGGTCTCAATCGTGAAACCAAGTGACTTAGAGGCACCCATCATTTCCTTAGCTCGGAGGGAACCGACAGTTCCGCTCGTCACAGCCTCGGCGTAGCCAGTTACGGCTCCAACGATCTGGTAGTGCTTCACCTGGAAGTTGTTCTGAACGTAAGTGCTCCACGAAACTGCGCGAGCGCCACCGTCAACAACTGCGCCACCCTGAGGGAGCGCGGTGCGAGTGTTGAAGTAGTAGACCGATGATCCCCACTTCTCGGTAGGCAGAACCTTCACGAGAGGCGAGTAACGGCGCACGTACTCCAAGAGCATGGGCGAGATGTTCTTCTGGACAAGGGCCGCAGCCCCCGCAGCGTCCAGTGCTTCCTGTACATAATCAGACATTTAGTGTCTCCTTGGGGGTTAGATGCGGTTCGCAGCGAAGCGCGGTGCTGTCGCTAGGTTGCGGTCGTCGGATACAACGGCGCTCAAAACCTTCTTGAGCTCGTCCTGGCTCAACTTGCCCAGGAACGTAGCCTGGGCCTCGTCGGACTCCTGGATCGTCTCGTAGTAGCGGTTGGCGGTTTCAGTCGCGTAACCGGTACGGTCGATTTTGCCGGAACGACGAGCAGCCTCAACAGCCGCAGCAGCGTCCTCGTCCTTCTTCGTCTCCGAAGCAGCAGCTACGAGAGCCTGTACTTCCTCAGCGGTGTAGGTCTTGGGCATGGCAGCACGCTCGGCGGCTTCCTTCTCAGCAGCCTCTTGAGCAGCCTTCTGCTGTGAAAGCATTTCGGCGGCTAGAGCCTTGTAGTCGATGGCGGGAGCGGACTCGGTAGCGGGTGCTGTGTCAGCCGGTTCAGCCGTGTTGTTAGTGTCAGACATTTCAGCCTTCTCCTTGTTGGTTGTTTCCTCGGTGTTGTCGGCTGACTCCACCTGAGATATTGGTCCCGAGCAGTATGGGCACAAGGGCAACATTGCGCTTACGCTGTTGCCGCACCCAGGGCAGTTAGTCTGCTGTTCTGCTTCGGTTAGTTGAACGTTCACTTCTGTTGACTCCTGGGAATCAGGGTCATTTGACATAGGCATCATGTCAACGTCGCCGTCC
>Ga0316225_1004231_pt1 | contig 10351 bp, 6 predicted proteins | sample TBH18015metaG_FD_206010 | JGI IMG/M metagenome (GOLD analysis project Ga0316225, IMG submission 206010) | Freshwater microbial communities from Trout Bog Lake, Wisconsin, USA - TBH18015 | ecosystem: Environmental > Aquatic > Freshwater > Lake > Hypolimnion/Profundal zone | place: USA: Wisconsin...
CTGAGGCGCCGCCCGTGGCGGAGGCGGTGGTCGTGCCGCCGACCGTCAGGGTGGAGGGGGTGAAGCCGATGGCGCCGATGGTCTGGGCGCCGGGTGCCACGGTGATCGGCTGGACCACTGCGGTCGCGGGTGCAAAACCCGAGTTGCCTGCCTGGTTCGCCGTGATGGAGCAGGTGCCGGCCGTCAGTGCGGTGATGGTGGCGCCGTTGCTGCCGGTCGCGGTGCAGACGCCGGTCGTGGTCGAGGTAAAGGTCACCGGGTTGCCGGAACCGCCGCCGGTGGCGGAGACGGTGCTGCTGCCACCCACGGCCAACGTGGCGGGGCTGAAGGCGACGGAGCTGATGACCTGGGGTGCCTTGATGGTGACGACGTTGATCTGGCCGTTGACGCCGGGGACCGTAATGTCATTGGTAAGGGGGTCGGAAGCAAGGATCGGGTTGGTGTTGAAGGTGATCGGAATGACCGTGCCGTCGATCGCCGTCGGTGAGACGGTAAAGGTCAGCACGACCTGGGGGCCGTCGGACAAAGGGGTGACGTTGTTGTCGAAGAGCAGCATCCTGACCACGTTGGGGGCCAGGGCGTTGTTGTAGTTGAGGGTCTCCGTCAAGGCCGAGGAGCCGAGGACGGCGGTCGGAGTCGACAGCAGAGTGTTGTCGTATTTCACGTCTATTTGCGGGGTGACGACCTGGTTCCCGTTCGAGACGAAAGTGATGGGCACCTGGACCGTCTGTCCAGGAGCCGCGGTGACAGTACCCAGTGTAAACGACGGCGACAGCCCTGCAAAGGCTGTTACCGCGTACGACATGAGCACGAAAATTAACATGGATAACTTAATTTTCATTGTTCCCCCCCTTTAATTCCTAACTTGATCATGCTGAGCTCTCCGTAGTCTGGTATCTGTTGACAATTCATTGAGCAGCTTCAAAGGCAGCTGCGACCCCTATCTTCCCATAAATGCGTTGATGACTTTGGTGAAGTACCCTGGTGTGACGGACAAAGCGCTGTAAAACCCCACGCAGGTTCCTGCCGCCGCCCTCCCCACGAACTTGTTGATGGCGTTGGTGAACTCCCCGGGCGACACGCTGTTGTCGCCGTTGCAGTCTCCCGGCAGCACCAGGACGGTCACCGCCCCGCCGGTCCCGTTCACCGCGAGGCCGGTTCCCGACGGGTCGGAGGCGCTCGGGGCGATCGTCAGCGGGATGGAGCTGCCGATGACCGCGGTCGCCGCGACGCCGAAGCTCACGTTGGCCAGGACCCCGTTACCGAGCGGGGCGTTGCCCGCGTCGGACAGGGTGACGTGGAATACCCCGGCGGAGGTGACGCTGCCGGCCAGCGTCTTCCCCGCCGCGCTTCCGGCCGCGCCGAGGGCGGCCGTCGGGTTGGAGAGCAGGGTCGGGTCGTAGCCGATGTCGAAGCTGACCGTCGCCGGCAGCGCTCCCGACGAGTTGGTCAGGGTGACCGGGACGCTCGCCGTCTTGCCGCGCACCGCGCTGACGCTGCCGAGGGCAACCGCGTCGGGCGGGGGGATGAAAACGATGTTGCGCTGCGACGTCGTGGTGTTGCTGCCGTCGGTCGCGGTGACGCTGATGTGATAGGTCTTGGCCTGGCTGAAGCTGACACTCTGCTGGAAGTTGCCGTCGGCGTTGATCGTCGGCAGCGGGGAGAGCGCCACGCCGTCGACGGCGACCAGCACGGCGTTGGAACCGGCGAAGGCGCTGGAGACGGACCCCTTCAGCAGGTAGCTGCCGGCGGAGGTGCTGATGTCCTGGCTCGGGTCGCTGATCGCGAGGGCCGGGTTCGTGCTGTTGAAGCTGACCGTGCGCAACACCGTGGAGCTGCTGGCCGGCACGGCGGAGTCGGTCGCGACCACCACGATGGAGTTGGACCCGGCGCCCAGCGTCACCGGCACGGAGAAGCTGTTGTCGGTGCCCCCCGTGTTGACGACGACCGGGCTCGCGGAGCCGACCGCGACCGACACGGAGCAGGGGCGGTCCAGGGTCCCCGCGACCGTCGCGGCCTGCTGGTCGGTGGAGCTTCCGTCGGCGGGCGTGGCGGCGGCGAAGCCCACCAGGGGGGCCGTCGGGTCGTAGCTGATGGTCCGGATGTCGCTGGTCTGGTTGCCGGCCAGGTCCGTGGCGACGACGGAGATCAGGTTGGCGCCGGGGCTCAGGGCCAGGGCGGAGTTGAACGCGCCGCCGGTCAGGGTCTGGGATACGCCGTTCAGGGTGACGCTGGCGATCCCGTCGGCATCGAGCACGGAGCCGGTGACTCTCAGGGTGTTGTTGCTGGTCGTCGTGTTGCCCCCCAGGGTCGCGACCGCGAGGGTCGGCGCGGCGGAGTCGACGGTGCTGGTGGCGCTCGGCCCGGCTGCGGCGGCGCTCAAGGGGCCGCCGGTGGCGGTCCCCGACGCGATGCTGATGCCGAGGCTGCCGTTACCGGTGACGTTGGAGATCGTGACGCTGCGGGCCAGGGTTCCGGTGCCGCTCACGGCCACGCTGCCGCTCGCCGTGCCGGTCGTGTTGAGGGTGACGTCGCCGGAGCCCAGGGTGATCCCCGTGGCGCCGACGTAGCTCACGACGAAGCTGACGCTGTCGCCCTGCTTCAGGAAGCTCTTGGAGGGGGCGCCGATGCTCAGGGTCAGCAGGTAGGGGGTGACGCTGTTCGAGGCGGCGGACGCCGGGCTGTTGTTGATGCCGTTACTTGCCGTCACGGTGAAGCTGTACGTCGTGCCGTTGGTGAGCCCCGTCACCGTGACCGGGCTCGCGCTCCCCGAGGCGGAGATGTTCCCCGGGTTGGAGGTCACCGTGTAGGAAGTGATGGGGCTCCCGGCGCTGAAGCCCGGAGCGCTGAAGCTGACCGTGGCAAAGGCGTTGCCGGAAGTAGCCTGGACGTTGCCGGGAGCTCCGGGCAGGACCACGAAACCGAGGGTCGCCGGGGCGCTCTGATTCCCGCTGGCGTCGACCGCGAAGTAGGTCAGGGTCGTGTTGGCGCCGATAGTCAGGCCCTGGGCCGGGAACACCGGGCTGCCGGTCGTCGGGGTGGACGAGTCGACCGTGTAGTAGATGGTCGCCGGCTTGTTGGAGCTCAGGGTGACGTTCTGGGGCGCCGAGAAGGTTCCGCCCGGCGATGAAGCGGTCACGACCGGCAGGTCCACGACCTTCCGGACCTTGTTGTTGCCCCGGTCGGAGATGTAGAGGTTCCCGGAAGCGTCCAGGGCGACGGCGTAGGGCTGGTTCAGCTGCGCCGCGAGCGCCGGGCCGTTGTCGCCGGAAGCACCCGCGACCCCGGTCCCCGCCACGGTCGTCATGGTGCCGCTCAGGCTCGCCACGGCGGACACCTTCCTGACCCGGTTATTGCCGGTGTCGGCGATGTAGAGATTTCCTTTGGCGTCCAGGGCCAGGCCGGATGAGCTCCCCAGGCTCAGTCGCGCCGAGGCGGCCGGACCGCCGTCACCGGAGAAACCCTGCAGCGTATTCCCTGCCACCGTGTAAATGAGGTTGCCGTGGTCGACGTTGGTCACCATGCGGACGGTGTTGTGGAAATATTCCGTTATGTAGAGGTTCCCGTCGCTGTCCAGCGCCACGTTGATGGGACCGAACAATTGGGCGCTGGTCGCCTGGCCGCCGTCGCCGCTGACAGGCGCCGCGGTCCCGGCCACGGTGCTGACGGTCCCGTCCGCAGCCACCATCTGGACGATGTTGTCGTTAAAGTCCGCGACATACAGGTTGTCGGCGCTGTCGACGGCAATGTTGTAGGGGTGCGTCAGGCCCGCCACGGTGCCGAAGCTCTGCCCGTCCGCCGCCACCTTCAGGACGCGGTGGTTGATGGCGCCGTCGTTTATGTATATCGCGCCGGTGCTGTCCACGGCGACACTCGAGGGGTGATTGAGACCGAGGCTCAGGTTCGCGCTCGCTCCCACGGTGGAGACGGTTCCCGTCCCGGCAGCCACCATCAGGACGCGGTTGTTGCTCGAATCGGCGATATAGAGGTTTCCCAAGCTGTCCACGGCCACGCCGGCAGGGGCGCTCAGCGTCAGTGTCCCCGGCGCCACGGAGACGATGTCACCGGTGGCAGCCTGCACCAGCGCAGGAAAAAGGCCGAGCAGCATGGCAAAAAGCAGCGAAATTGCGACAGACAATCCCTTCAAGATCGTTTCCTCCAGTTTATTCGGCCATCCCGACCAGGCCGTTCGGAACACCACGAACGTCCCTTTTGTTTTTGCGAACCAGCTAATGAGGGTGATTTAAAGCTGCCTTTAGACGTACCGGCAGCCGTGAAATGGCGAGGTTTTCAGCACGGTTTCCTTGAGAATGTGCCGCATGCTACTGGATTTGCGAAGAAAGTACAACGATAAAAACAGCATTTCCAGTCTCCTAGGCATTATCGCCGGTTCATCATGTGCGGTCTCAAATAATTTCATTAATGCCCGCCCCCTCCCGCGCCCGCGTCAACTGCCGATTTTGATTATCGCCGTGGCGCGGCAAGCCACCGGCAAGGCTCCGGGTTTGCCGGGCGCCCCCCTGCAGCAGGGAGCTCGCCCTTCGTGCGGCGCTCCGCCGGAAGGAAAACCTGCGCTCCACCGACCAGGAGCACTGTGCAAAACAGGGGCCGTTTTGCCCCCCAAAACGCCCTTTTTTCTTCCTTTGACATGAAAGTGCCGCTGCAGCTATAATGAGCAACCGGCACTACGTCGAATCGCGGTTTCTTGGGGGAAGGATGAGCAAAGTTTTACTAGCGGTTGTTTTTCTTGGATTAGCCCTGGGCGGCTGCGGCGTGGACTGGTTCCCGACGCCGGCCGTCACCTCCAGTTCCTCGTCATCCTCGTCATCCTCGTCAAGTTCCACGACAACGACGACCACCCAGCCGGTGACCGCGGCTGCTTTTACCTTTACTGCGAAAACAGGTGTCACTGCAGGGCAACTGCAGACCTCCGACTCGGTCACCGTATCGCTCACTGGAGGTACCTCCGCTGCCATCAGCGTCACCGGGGGACAATACGCCATCGGGGCCGCCGCCTACACATCCGCCGCGGGCACCGTGAAGAACGGCGACACGGTTACCGTACAGCACACCTCAGCCTCCGGGAACCAGCAGATCGTCTCCACGACGCTCACCATTGGCGACAAGAGCGCGGTTTTTTCCAGCACGACCGCCCCGCTCGCCGTGACCGCCTTCGCCTTCTCCCCGGCGGCCGTGACTGGTGTCCCTCTCAACTCCACCCAAACATCCACTTCCATCACCGTGGCGCTCAGTTCCGGCAGCACAGCTCCCATAAGCGTCACGGGAGGCAGCTACTCGGTCAACTCCGCAGCCTTCACCGCGCTGGCCGGTACGGTGAAAAACGGCGACACGGTGGTTGTGCAGCAGAGTGCGGCGGCCGGGGAAGGACAGACCGTGACCACGACCCTCACCATCGGGGACAAGATCGCAACCTTCTCAAGCACCACCACCAGCAGCGCCACCATCGTCAGCGCCACGGCCTTCTCCTTTGCTCCTGCCGCGCTGACCGGCGTCACCGCCGGCTCGACGCAAACCTCCAGTGCCGTCGCCGTGGCGCTGAGCGGCGGGACGTCCACGGCCATCAGCATCTCGGGAGGACAGTATGCCATCAACGGCGGCAGCTTCACCTCCACCGCCGGGACCGTTAACAACGGCGACACGGTCACAGTGCAACTCGCCGCTGCAAGCAGTGACGGGCTGACCACCCAGGCCACCTTGAACATCGCCAACCAGAGCGCCGTCTTCTCGTGCACCACGGCGAGCCTCGTCGTCGCCGACTTCACCCTGACCCCGGCGTCCGTCTCCGCCTCTCCGGGAAAAACGATGACCTCCGACCCCTTCACGGTAGTTCTCAGCTCCGGCACCTCGGCTCCCATAAGCGTGGTGGGAGGCAGCTACACCATCAACGGGAACACCTTTACCTCGGCCGCAGGAACCGTGAAGAACAACGACGTGGTAAACGTGCAGACCACGACCCCGAGCGTGGCCGGGCAGTCGGCCGCCACCACCCTGACCATCGGGGACAAGACCTCGACCTTCTCCAGTATAGCCTCCAGCGTCACCGTCACCGGTTTCGCCTTCACCGCCGGCAGCGGCGCAGCGGGGGCGACGCTGACCTCCAACACCCTTACCCTTACCCTAGCCAACGGCACCACTGCGCCGATCAGCATCTCGGGGGGGCAGTATTCCATCGACGGCGGCAGCACCTTTACCTCCGCCTTGGGAACGGTCAACAACGGCGCAATCGTGTCCGTGCGGCAGACCCTGTCGAGCGTTACGGGGCATACGGTCAGAACCACCCTGTACATCGGTGGTTCGAGCGCCGTTTTCATCGGTACGACCAACTGACGGACTCTGGAGCGTTGCTGGCCTGCTGAGTGTCTCCTCGTTGGCGCAGCCCCGGCATCCGCGCAAGCAGAGCAGCTACAAGAAGGCATTGTCAAGCTTGCCAGGAGTACCGACTTGCTACGGATGGTTGCCCCATTCCAGGGGGGGCCAAAATACTTTTTCGGAGAAAATGTAAATGAGATTACCTGTCTATTCGCTGTACGTTCTATTCGCCCTGAGTATCCTCAATCTCGCCGGCCCGGCGCTCGCCGCCCCTGAATCCCCCGCGGCCTCGGCGCCGAGACCAAAGGCGATCCCCCTCACCGGGAAGGTGCTGGAAACCATGGACGGCGGCGGCTACACCTACCTGCTGCTCGGCGCAGGCGGCGAGAAGAACTGGGTCGCCATACCGCTCACCAAGATCGCCGTCGGCCAGGAGCTCACCCTGATCCCCGGGTTCGAGATGAAAAATTTTTCCAGCAAGGGGTTGAACCGGAAGTTCGACAAGGTGATATTCTCGGCGGGGATCGCCACCGGGGCTGCCAAGGAGAAGGTCGCCCTGAGCCCGTCGGCCATCAAGATGCTGCATGAGGGGGGCGCCCAGGGGAAGGGACAGGCGGCCAAGGCCGAAACCGCTGCGCCGGCGCCGAAACCGGCCGCGGCGCCCGCGCCGGCCGCGAAGCAGGGGAAGGTAGCCAAGGCCAAGGGACACAACGCCTTCACCATAGCGGAACTTTACGCGAAGAAGCTGAAGCTGGAGAAAAAGACCGTGGTGCTCAGAGGGAGGGTGGTGAAGATCGCCACTCACATCATGAAGAAGAACTGGATCCACATCCAGGACGGCAGCGGCTCGGCGAAGAAGAAGAACGACGATCTCGTGGTGACCTCCACCCAGTTGCCCAACGAAGGGGACGTGATTACTGTCAAAGGGACCTGCTACAACAACCTGGACTTCGGCTCCGGCTACAAGTACTCGCTCATCGTGCTGGACGCCAGCGTCGAACCGTAAGCCGCACCGGGTGACAGCCCCCCTGCTGCGGCCTGCGGCGTCACTTCTTGTGGCAGGTGCGGCAGAGGGCGCTCTCCCGGTCGCTCATGACCAGGTGCCCTTTCTCCGGATTGAGAGGGTCGTGGCAGGAGAGGCAGCCGACCTTCCCGTCCACGAAAATCATCTTGAGGTTGTCGGGGCCGATCCGCTTGTACCCGTTGCCCGCAGCCACGTAACTGTTGTAATTCATGCCGATCGGATGGTCGGTCTTGAAGGAGTTGATGTGGGACTGGTGCCCGGAGGGGTTGTTGCGCAAATCGACGTTGACCGAAGAGGCGCCGACCCCGTCGTGACAGCAGATGCAATCCCTGGACATCGAATCGACCTGGCTCAGGGTCTCCCCTTTACTGAAGTTGAGCCGCGCAGCCGCGGAGGACTCCTCCGCCTGCTCGCCGGAGTACTCGTCAACCGAGTACGACGCGGGCTTCACGTTCGAGTACATCTCCTCGACCGCATTGCCGGTGGCCGCTTCCCCGCCCCACCCCTTCCCTGCGACACTGACCACCTTGGCCACATACCTGTTCCTGGCGCCGGAGGATTGCTGCAGCTGCAGGGAGAAGGCGCAGGTTCCCGGGCTTGAGTCTCCGGCCTGGGCCGCCATCAAGGCGGAGGTGACCTGCACGCTGCTGAGCACCGCCATTGCTGCCACGAGCAGTATGGCGGCGGTGTGTGACCTGCGATGCTTCCCGTTCCTGGTCGTCATGGCTCTCCTCCTCTGCTGCATCTGCCGTTAGCATCGCAAGCGGTGTGCCGCCCCCGCCGGCAGGAGCGTAAACGGCGCAAGGGTCCGTAACAGCTCGGAAACCCGGGACGGGACCGGGGGATTTTGACATCCGGTATCACTTAGCACCTGTGCATGTTTTGCACAGCAAGCGGCGACCTATCTGGAAATCCGGGACGCGCGGAGTTCCGGCGGGCGGCTTCGGGAGCCCCGGCTGCGGGAAGCGGGCAGGGATCGCGGGGGCGTTGCGGCAATGGAGCGGCGTGCGGCGGGGAAGCGGCGGGCGCCGCCGGAGCAGGCAGCGCAACTTCAAGGGCGGCTCGGGACGGGCCGCTCCGGGGGGAAATGCCCCGGGACCTCTTCCGTGCGGGGAGGCGACCGGCCCGGTAAACATGTAGATTTGGATTGAAATACTCAGGATGTTCAGGTAGGATGTGCCAAAAAAAATGTGACTCTGGAGCTAATTGTTGAAACGTGCTCTGTGCTTTTTTATTGCAGCTCTTGCTCTGTTCCTCTTGCTTGCATCTTCGGCGATTGCGGCTACCGCAGGTAAAAACAGCAACACGTTTTCGATGACCCCGACAGTTGGCGGGTATGCATTCTCCGGAGCAGACGGACTCAAACCTGCAATTATCTACGGCATGAAATTCAGCTATGACTTTTATGGCATCAGCATCTACGATGCTCTCGGAGTCGAAGCAACCGCCAGCTACTTCAGTACCAAATCCAATTCAGGCTCAAAGAACGTCGACGGCTACCTGATCCGCACCGATGCCATTTACCCGCTGTTTCCCAACGAAAAGCTGATCCCCGTTTTCGTCTTCGGGCTCGGTGACCTGATGGTGGACCGGGGCGCGGGGAGCCAGCACAACCCCCTCATGAATGCCGGCCTCGGACTCAAATACTTCCTGGAGGAGTACCTCGCCCTGCGGACTGACGTCCGTTACCTTGCGACCTATCGCAAGAACGAGGGGGCCAGGAGCAACTACGAATTGACCGTGGGTCTCAGCTACCTCTTCGGCAAGGAGCACAAGAAGAAGCCGGTTCCGGTGAAAACCCCGGCTCCCCAGGCGATTCCGGACCTCGACGAATCGGCCGCGCCGCCTCCCCCCGCCGCCGAACTGGGGCCCGGCATCTGGGAAAAGCTCGGGGCCGCTGGTGCGGGGGTCCTCGGCATCACCATGGAACCGCCCGAGTTCCTGCCCGAGCCCCTGGTGACCCAGCGCGGCAACGCGCTGGCATTCATCCCGTACGAAGCGGGCCCTGCGGGTGAGCCGGCCGCCGCCTCGAAGCCGGTCCCGGCGGCCAAGGCTGCCGGCGCGGTCGCAGCGCCCCCGGCGGCCGTGCCTGCCGTCGAACTCCCCCCCGAGGCCAAGCCGACCGGCACCGTTACGCCGCCCGCGCCGGTCCCGGCGGCCGTGCCTGCCGTCACGGCGGCTCCGGTTCCTGCGGCCGGTCCGGTACCGGTACCTGCGGCCGGTCCGGCACGGGTACCTGCGGCGAAAGCTGCCGCACCGGCTCCGGCGGCCAAGCAGATCCCGGCGGCGCAGGCGGCCAGACCGGCCCCGGCAGGCGCACCGGCGGGCGCGGCAGTGCCTGCGGCCGCTGCGGCCGCTGCGACCCCGGGCGGGCAACCGGCGCAGGCCGAGCCGGCCCCGGTCCCTGCCCCGCCTGCGGTGCTGCCGCAGGGCGGCAACCAGCAGGCCGCGCCCCACAAAGCGGTGCGGCGGGTGGTCATCAGGTTCGGATTTGCCAAGAGCGACCTGAACCCCGCCGACAAGAAAATGCTGGCCGGTGCCGCCGGCGCCATCAAGGCGGCGTCGAACTACTCAGTGTTCATCGAAGGGCACACGGACAGTGTCGGCTCCTACAAGTACAACCTCGCTCTCTCGAAGCTGCGGGCCCGCGCGGTCAGGAACGAACTGACGAAGCTGGGGATCAGCCCGGAGAAGATCGCGACGCGCGGCTACGGACCCGCCAAGCCGGTTGCCACCAACCTGGAGGAACAGGGGAGGCGGAAAAACCGCAGGGCAGTCGTCGTCATCACCATCGTCACCTATTGAGGAGCGCCCTTTTTGCCTGTTGGGGAATCTACCCTTAGCCTTGCCTGCCGCAGCAGCACTACCCCGTCTGGACCAGGTTCAGACTAGCTACCACAACTCAGGAGTTCAGAAATGAAAAGAATGACACAAACGCTCACCTTCGGACTAACGCTTACCTTACTTGGTGCCGTCATGGGATGTGCCGGCCCTGCC
>Ga0316225_1004236_pt1 | contig 10337 bp, 9 predicted proteins | sample TBH18015metaG_FD_206010 | JGI IMG/M metagenome (GOLD analysis project Ga0316225, IMG submission 206010) | Freshwater microbial communities from Trout Bog Lake, Wisconsin, USA - TBH18015 | ecosystem: Environmental > Aquatic > Freshwater > Lake > Hypolimnion/Profundal zone | place: USA: Wisconsin...
GGAGGTGGAAGCCGCCTATGCCCAGCAGTGCGCCGCCTCGCTGGGTTGGAAGTTTGAGCGTTTGCGCGGTGACCCCACGCTGCTGCGGGACCTCCTCTGGGGAAACTGGGACGCTGAACGGTTCCAAATTATCGAGCCGGGGCAGCGATTGGAGCACTCGCCGGATGAAATGATCCTGCGGGCAGAACCGGTGGCGGAGCAACAGAAATGATCTATTCCAGCCACCGATGGACACAGATGAACACAGATCCGACAAAGGATGGTTGGATTGCTGGATGGTTGGATGGCCGGCAAACGCGCCGCTATCCATCAATCCATTTATCGACTTATCCAATAATCCGGTCCGGTTGCCCGTTTTCGCTTTGAGCCAATGGCCCATCTCCAAGTCATTTTAGAGTCCGGCGGCGGCCTGGAGTTTGTGGTTGAGGACGACGGCCGTTCACTGGCGGAGGTGCTGGCGGCGCACGGTTTGCCGTTGAATACCCGTTGCGGCCAGCGCGGGCTGTGCCGTGGCTGCGAAGTGGAATTGCGCCAGGGTAAGCTCTCCGCGCAAGGTAAGCTGGTGTCCGCCCCTGTGCCCGTGCAAGCTTGTCTGGCGCGTCAGGCAGGTCCGGCCGTCATCCAAATTCCCACCCGTTCCCGCCTCGAACACCGCCCGCAGGTCGGTGAGACTTTTGCGATCGCCGTGCCCTATGCGCACCAACCGCTGTTCCCCTGCGCTCCGGGCAAAAGCGACACCGCCTTTGCGGTGGACGTCGGCACCACCACCGTTGTCGTCCTGCTTGTGGATTTGGTTACCGGCGCGGTGCTGTCCCGCGCCGGGGCGTTCAACGAGCAAATCCGTTTTGGCGATAACGTAATCACCCGTATCGAAGCCGCGCGCCAGCCCGGGCAGCTCGCCGCCCTGCAACGCGCCATCGTGAACGAGACCATTCAACCGCTGTTATTGCGCGCGTGCGAAATGGCTGGCCGTTCGCTGGAGCGAATTGCCGGCGGTGCCATCGCGGGCAACACCACCATGTTGCATCTGCTGGTGGGCGAAGACCCGGCCACTTTGGGCTTCGCTCCGTTCACCCCGCGTTTTATCGCCGGGCGGCAGGTCGAGTCCGGTTGCTTGCCGTTGTCGGTTCCCGGCCTGGCGCCGGACATGCCAATCCAACTTTTGCCCGGCATCGCGGCTTACATTGGAGCCGACATTGTCGCGGGCATGGCCGCGACTGGCATGGCCTATGAGGCGGCACCCAGCCTGCTGGTGGACATTGGCACCAACGGCGAAATGGTGTTGCAGAGCGGCGGCAGATTATTCGGTTGCGCCACCGCCGCCGGTCCGGCGTTTGAAGGCTGCGGTTTACGCTGCGGCACGCGGGCGCGCGAGGGCGCCGTCAGCGACCTGCAGCTGACGCTGGACCCGTTCCGGCTGGAAACCGAAGTGATCGGCAAACTGCCGCTGGCGCGGGCGAACGGACTTTGCGGCTCGGCCTATTTGGACTTTCTGGCCACCGCCAGGCACAGTGGGCTGCTTGGCGCGACGGGCCGGTTTGAGCCGGCGGCGTGGTCCACTCTGCCGGCCGAACATCGCTTCGCGGAAGCGGGTGAACGGGCGTTTCTGTTCACCGGCCAGAACGACCAGCGAAGCTTGCGCGTCAGCGAGGCGGATGTCGCGCGGCTGTTGCAGGCTAAAGCCGCGATTGGGGCTGGCATCGAGATTTTATTGGAATCGGCGGGCATCCGCGCGCAAGACGTGGGCCGGGTCCATCTGGCGGGAGGATTTGGCATGCACTTGAACGTTGCGCACGCCATCGCCATCGGCCTGTTGCCCGGTTTCCAGCGCGAACAGGTGCGCGTGGTGGGCAATACCTCCCTGGCCGGGGCCTTGCTCGCGCTGGTGGACCGCACCATGTTGGACGAAATGGAGAACCTGCGCACGCAAGTGGAGGTGATCGAGCTGAACTTATTTGATGGTTTTGAGGATCGCTATATTGAGCACCTGCTGCTGCCGTGAAAATAGGGGTGGAGACGGCTCGTCTCCACGTTTTCAGATTTGTTCAACCGACCTCGGGGACAAGCTGTCCCTGCCCCTGTCTTTGACTCCGCCTTACCCCGGGAAGATGCCCTTCAGGAATTTCAGATCCGCTTGGTAGTCGGCAATCAGTTCATGGGGCGCGGCCGCCTCGATTTGAATCCAGCCGCTGAACTGGATCTCGTCCATGGCGGCCCGGACTTTCTGAAAATCAATCCGGCCCTGGCCGAGCATGAATTTCCCGTCCTTCGCGTGGAATTCACAGATTTTGCCTTTAAGCAGCCGGATTTCCCGATAAATATCGTAGCCCTTGTCGGTCGAGTTGCCCACGTCGTAATACACCTGCACGGCGGGAGAGCCGACTCGCCGGATGATCTCCAGGTTTTCTTCGGCGCTCAAATAATTTTCCAGGCCGAAAATAGCGCCGGCCTGTTCCGCCTTGGGGGCGTGCCGCTTCAAGACTTCCACCGTGTGGTCAACGCCGGCCTGGTCGCGGACCAGATCGCCTTTGCCAAAGGCAGCGACCAGAACGATTTTCAAATTCATTTGTTTGAGCACGGCCAGCGAATCCGCCAGCCACTCGTCCGCCCGCGGGTCACTTTTCAGCGGCACGTTGTTCAATTCCGCGAGGGCCAGCGATGAAATTTCCACGCCCGTTTTTTTCGCCGCCTCGAGATAAGCCTGCTGTACTGCCGGCTGCCGCAAATGCAGATCGTTGCCCACCGACCCCAAGTTCACCTGCACGCCGTCCAGGCCGATCAGTTTGGCGACCTCGAGGGAAGTCGGGTCGCCCTTGCGCAATGACCATTCGCACGCGCCGATTTTGAATCGGCGCTTGGTCTCATCGGCGAAGAGGGGCGCGAATGGCGACGCCACCATGAGGCCGGCCGCCGCCGCGGTCCGCGAGATCATCCGCCGCCGGTTAATTTTCATATGGTTGGAGAGTGTTTTGGATTTTGGACGGAGCGCGGGTCTGTGACCCGCAGCAGCTTTGCTCTTCAGAGCGCATTCGAGTTAAGCCTGAAATGTCTTGGAAATCGGATGTTGCTGCGGCTCACAGAGCCGCGCTCCGAACCCAGGCAATAAATGTGGCAACACCTCATATTTTGCTAATCAACCAATCCGTGCAAATCCGCTTCCAGCCGTTCATTCGCGGCCAGGAGCTGGTTCCAGGTCACCAGTTCGCCGCGATAAGCGGCGGTGCGGCCGAGGATGGTGAGGAGCGTACTTTGGACGCTCGGCGGGACCGTCGCGTTGGCATAGTTCTGCCGGGCGATGCTGGCATGGAACGTCGCGATGTTCGCGCGCGCCCCCGCCTCGTAAATGCCCGGCGACTTCCCGCCGCGATAAAAATTGTCGCCGCGAATCAGCACGCTGCCGCCGTACTCGGTCTCGAGCACGCCTGTCTGGCCGAACGCGCGCATGCGAATGCCGTCCGGCTTGGTGTCGTAGCCGTTAAACTGCCGCGAACTGAACGTCACCCCGACGCGCTCCGGGAACTCGAAATGGCAGGTGAAATGGTCGGCGCACGAACCGAGCTTGGGCCGGACCGTGAGGGCGCACGCCCCTACCGCGTGCACCGGCGGGATGCCCATGAGCCAGCTGACTACATCGAGCGTATGGATGTTTTGCTCCGTGATCATGTCGCCCGACAAGACCTTGTCCAGCCCCCACGCATGCAGCCGCGTCTCGGGATCGTCGGGATGATTGCGCAGCGCATCATTCCATTGAGCAAACGGATCTTCCGCGTGATAGATGCCCTCGGCAAAGGCGATCTTCCCGAGGTCGCCCGCATGGACCCGGCGCATGGCCTCGATGAAAAATTCATCCGCGCGCGTCTGGAAATCCACCAGAAAAACCAGCTTCTTCTCCGTGGCCGTCTGGCCGCTGGCTTCGACCGTGCGGCATCCTGGCACATCCACCGCCACGGGTTTGGCGCAATAAACGTGCTTGCCCGCATCCACCGCTGCCGCCGCCTGGGTGGGATGGAAATAGGGCGGCGACTCGATGGCCACCGCCTCGACGCCGGATTCCAGCAGCCGCCGGTAACCTGACAGCCCGCTGAACCGGCGCGCCGCCGCCACGCCGAAGCGGTCCCCCGCAACCTTGGCGCGATCCGCGAAATAGTCCGCCACCGCATGGATCTCAAAGCCGCCGTGCTGCCGGAACAAATCCGCAATCCATTTGCCACGCCCGCCCACCCCGACCACGCCGAGCTTGATCTTGGGCCCCAGCTCCGCCGGCGCGGGCGGGTTGGTGGCGGCTGATGCCGTTTCGCCCGCCGCCCGACTGCCCACCGCTCCCAGAACGGACGCGGCGGTGGTGGCGGCAATGGTGGCACCGAGAAAATCCCGGCGCGAATAGTTGCGTTGGTTATTCATGATTTTGACTTTAAGACGGCTGTTTCCTTGATTCTAAATTGGAACCGGCGCGACGCAAGGGTTTGATGCGGCCACTTTTTTGCTTGCAGCCCGGCGGGATTTGTGATCAACTGGTTCCAGCATCAGGAGCGACTGGCTAAGCCCAGTCCGGCAACCGAGCGAAAGCCACGGTGCCAGGAGCCAGAGCGGATGCTCTGGTTCGATGTGCGGAACTTCTCGTTCCGACAAAACTATAGTTTGCAAACCGCCCTGCCGCCTGGGGCGGTTTTTTATTTTTACGAACGCCTGTTCCAAGCCTGATTCAAGACGGCATATTTGACGGACAAGCTACCTTACACGTGCGCCGGTTCGGACCCCACCGTTACGGTGCGCTGTGGCAGGCTGTGGTGGCACGAAGGCAGATGAACGGGCGTTCTTGGTTTGAACCGGGCTCACTCTTGTTTCAGTCCCGGGAGAGCGGCCTTGTTTCGACACCAAATGACCAAGTTCTGCCACCACTTGGCTGACCACCACCACTTGGCCATTCAATTCCTGCGCCGCCGCCGCGCTTTGTTCGGCATTGGCGGCATTGCCCTGCGTCACCTTGTCCAACTGCCCCATCGCTTGGTTGATCTGAATGATTCCCTGCGCCTGCTCATGTGAGCCATCGGCCACTTCTGCGACGAGTTCATCCACCTGATGGATCTTCTGGGTGATTCGGTTCAGGGTCTCGGCCACTTTTCCGCTGATCTGCACCCCTTGCATTGCGCTCGTTTGACTTCATGGAATAGCGACTGTCCGCCCTCAATCCTCTCCTCCAAGACGGGACTTTACGAATCAAATGAGGGAACTCTAATGTGCCAGTGGCCAGAACAAGGAACCAAAGATCAACGGCAATAGAATGCGGAGCACAATCGCCCATCGTCGCTTATGCGCTACAATCTGGCGTGCTATGCCTGCCAGTTGGGGAGGTTGGAGGAGGCGGTGCTTTGCTTGAAACAGGTGCTGGCGCAGGCCGGTAAGAAGGACATGCGCCAATTGGCGTTGGAGGATCCGGACTTGAAGCTGCTGTGGGAGCAGATTCGTGAGCTTTGAGGTGCGGAATGTTGTCGAAACCCCGGGCTCCGGTTCCGCGTCTCAAACACCATCTATGATGAAATCCTTCCTCGCGGCTGCCCTCTTTGGCTTGCTGACCATCCCCGCTCGGTCTGCCGACAACACCTCCGACCCCAACCCGCTGGCCACGTTGCGTCCCGGTCATCCCCGCTTGCTGGTATTGGACGCCCAGTTGGCGTCCGTCAAAGAACTGATCAAAACCAATTCCGAGGCCAGAGCGCTTTATCAGCACTTGGAAACCGAGGCGGAGAAAATTCTGCCGCAGCCACCGCTGGCTTATACCATTGGAGGCGTCGAACACACCCTGTTGGACGTGAGCCGGAACGCTGAAAGCCGCGTGTGTTTGCTGGCGGGTCTTTACCGGTTGAATGGAGACCGCCGCCTGGCCGCCCGCGCTCGGGATGAAATGCTGGCTGCGGCCCGGTTCCCGGATTGGTATCCCAAACATTTCCTCGATACCGGCGAAATGTCGGCGACCTTGGGCATCGGCTACGACTGGCTGTTTGATTATCTGTCGCCGGAGGAACGGCGGCTGATTCGGGAGGCCATCGTCACCAAAGGCCTGGAGCCTGGCATTGCCGGCCTGTCCGCCGGTGGCCGGTTGCAACGGCTGCATAACAATTGGGTGCAGGTCTGCAACGGCGGGCTCACCATCGGCGCCTTGGCGGTGGCGGATGAAGCAAAGGACAAAGCGGCGGCCATCATCACTTTGTCCCGCGCACCCATGGCCAAAATCATGCAGCTGTTTGCGCCGGATGGCGGGTTCGAGGAGGGGCCGACGTACTGGAATTATGCCACGTCCTACAATGTCATGTATTTGGCCGCGCTCGAAAGCGCCTTGGGTACGGACTTTGGCTTGTCCCAGTCCCGCGGTTTTGCCGAGACCGGCAATTACCGGATGCAGACGACTGGGCCGCTCGGCAAGGATTCCAATTTTGCGGATGCCGGCGAAGAGATCAGCAGTGCGCCGCAGATGCTCTGGCTGGCCGGGAAATTCAAGCATCCGGAGTATGCCTGGCACGAACACGCGATGGCCACGCTGTCATCCCTGGACCTGCGGCGCGAAAAACTCTCCCGCTTTGCCGTGTTTGAATTGCTCTGGAATCAACCGGCCAACCGGGACCTGGCGGAAGCCCACCTGCCGATCGGTGCGAAATTCGACCGGGTGGCCACCGCTTTTTTTCGCAGCGCCTGGGGTGACACCAATGCGGTATACCTCGCCTGCAAGGGCGGCAACAATCAATCCAGCCACGGGCATCTCGACCTCGGCACCTTTGTCCTCGATGCTTTTGGCGCGCGTTGGGGCATTGATTTGGGCCCTGACAGCTATGGGCTGCCGGGTTATTTTGGCGCGCAGCGTTGGAGTTATTACCGGATGCGCACCGAAGGCCACAACACCTTGACGGTGGACAATCAAAATCAGGAGCTTAAAGCGGAGGCTCCGCTGACGGCATTTTTCACCAGCCCAAACCGGTCTTTCGCCGTCGCCAATTTGCAAGCGGCCTATCCGCGAAACTTGAGTCACTGGGAGCGCGGATTGGCCCTCTTGGATGGGCGTCAGGTGCTCGTGCAGGATGAAGTACAGCCGCGCACCGCGACTGGCATCACCTGGAATTTTCATACCCGCGCGGACCTGGCGCTGGCCGGCGCCGGCCGGGAAGCGACGCTTTCACAAGGCGCCGCCAAATTGCTGGCCCGCATCCTGGCTCCAGCCGACGCTAAATTCGAGACGCTGGAGGTTCATCTGGCCTTGCCAGAACGCCCCACCACCGGAGTTCGCAATCTGGTTATCCGCCTGCCGCAGGCTGCCGCTTCGACCACCATCGCGGTGTTGTTTTCCTCACCTGCTGATCAGACCCCGGCGCCGACGCTCCGGCCCTTGAACCAATGGGAGCCGTGAGGGCTGCGTTCGCCGCCGTATTCTTATCGCCGGAAAGACCCACGTCGCAAAAAAATCACGCAAGATTGATCACGGAGATCGGTACTACTCATTGGCGGAATCAAAAACTATGAAAACGCAAGTGATGTTGGCGCACCCGGCGCTGCCGGCTCATGGCGGAGCCATCTGGTGGTTCCTCGCCTTGGTGCTATTGATCGTGTTCGTTACGTTGGTGGCCACCGACGGCTCCAAGGACAAGGAAGAATAGCAGAAAGAAGCTGGCAAGAGGGTTGCCTCACGCCGGGTTGCCGGGTAGATTGGTGAGGTCGACGCAGTGAACTCGATGATTTCGGCAAGCTGGAAAGCGATGGCCATATCCTGCACCGATTTCGCGTGGGGGATTATCGGATCTATTTCGAGCGCCACCAGCTTGGCGTGCTGGTGCATCGAATTTTGAGCCGGCACACGCTCAAGGATTTTCTCTTCCGCTCGGGCCTCAAGGCGGGTGAAGACCAGACGTTGCAGGAGAATCCAAAGTTTTGGGAACTCATCGAGGCTGCCAAGAGCACGGAAAGCTAGAACCACAAAGGAGCACGGGTCTGTGACCCGCAGCAACTCCGCAAATCGGGCCGGGCTTGAAACCAAAGCGGATGCGTCTTGAAATGGGGACATTGCTGCGGCTCACAGATCCGCGCTCCGCAAATCAGGACACTGACGGCAAGTCGCCAGGCTTCACCCGGTCGCATCCTGCCGGCGGCAGAATGAAAGTGAAGGTCGCCCCTTCCATTCCGTTGCTGTGCATCCAGATTTCGCCGCCGTGCGCTTCGATGATCGTCTTGGAAATCGCCAACCCCATTCCCATGCCATTGGATTTGGTGGTGAAAAAGGGCTCAAAAATGTGAGCGGCATACTCCGGGCTGACACCTGTGCCGGCGTCGCTGACCGTGATTTGAAAGTTGCCAGGTGGCGTGCGCACCAACCTCACGAGCACCGTCCGGCGGGATGGGGGCACGGCCTTCAAGGCATCCATGGCATTGAAAATCAGATTCAGCAACACCTGTTGCACATGCACGCGATCGCCCTGCGCCATCGGCAAATGCGGGGGGATGTCCGCGTCTAAACGGATCTGCCGCACGGCTGCGTCGGGCTGGACCATGACCAGGCTGTCGGCCACCAAATCCCCCAAATCCAGCGGCCCCAAGGTGAGTTTTTGGCGCTGGAACAAGCTGCGCATGCGGTCAATAACATCGCCCGCGCGCTTGTCGTCCCGGCGAATATCGGTGAGGATGGCTTGGACCTCTTTCAGGTCGGGCGGCTGCTTCTGGAGATAGACTTCCGCCGCCTCGGCATTGCGCAGGATGGCGCCCAAGGGTTGATTAAGTTGATGGGTCAGCGCCGAGGCCAGTTGCCCCATCATGGACACGCGGGAGGCGTGCGCCAGTTCCGTTCGCTGCCGGAGGATTTCCGCCTCGGCATTTTGTTTACGTTGCCGCTGGACGAGCAAGCCGGCAATGGTGATCGCCTGGGCGAAAAAAGCCAACCCAAAGAGCAGGAACCATTGCCGATGTTCCTCCCACAACGAATGCGGTTGGTAACGAATCACGCATTTGGCCGGCAGCCGGCTGGATTTGATGTGCCACCGTTGCAAGGCCCGCCAATCCACCATCGGGACCCCGTTGGATTTTACCTCCACAGGAATTTGGGTGACTGGCGTTCCGGCCAGCGCGCGGGACGCCAATTTGCCCACACTCGCACCAAGATTTTCAAAGTCCACGACATTCCCGCCCACCGCACCGTTGCCAGGACATACACCGGCACGTTGGCCAGGGGGGCCAAAGTCTGCACCACGCGCGACGTGTAAAACGGTTCGCCCGTGCTATCTCGCTGCATGGTGCTAAGCAAAATGACCGTATCTTGGGACAACGTCTGGGCGGCTCGATACACCTCGCTCATGGGCCGGTTGGTCCAAAACTCGAAGGTCACGCCCTCCATCGAGCGGGCGGTCTGTCCTACCCGTGACAGCAGCAACTGGTCTGCCACGGACGTCCCGCCCACCACCACCACGCGGCGGGTTTCGGGCTGGAGCTGAAAGATGAACTTGATGGTGCCCGGAACATCGAAACATTGCTGGATGGCCGTGAACGGCCGGTCGGAAAGCGAGGCCGGCAGTTCCAAGTCGTTGATCACCACGAACACCGAAGGAGTATTGCTGGCGAGCGCCGCGGGCATTTCCCGCGCCAGCAAGAAATTCCGCGCCATGACCACCATCAGCAGGTCAAGGTTCAGGCCCTGGTACTTCTCCCGGATATAGCTCTGAAACAACTGGTGGTGCGACGGGTCGGAAAAGTGAGCAACATCCATGCTCTCGGTGAAGAACTCGATGCGATTCGTGCTGTTCCCGAGTATTTCCGCGCGGACCGATTGTTCCAGCATCGCATTGCCGGGCAGATCCCGGGCCTCGCTGAAGATCAGCAACACCCGTTTGACATGGGATTGGTCGCCGACGACGACGCTCTGCGCCCAGCCTGCCGGCAGCATCAGGACCAACCACGCCATCGCGAATAGGAACGCGAGGCGGAGTTTGCCTTGGCATCGCGGCTGGGAATGTCGGGGGTGGATCAACGAACACAGGCTAATCGCCAGCACCGGCTTTTCAAGCTTTTCGTCACGGCAACGGCGGGGCAAGGCAAGGACGGAGGGGATTGGGGATGCTTGGATTCATGGGATGCGCGATACGTGATGCGTGATGCGCGACGCGTGAAGGGAACGACATGACCCGAATTGCCCAAACTGCGGCGTAGGCACTGAGAATTGACGGGCAATGGTTGCATGGCGTGAAAATTTTCTTTGGTCGGATTTACTTTGATTTACTCGGACTTGCTTGGATTTGCCTGGATTTTTGACCGCAAAGGACAATGATCGGCCGCAACACGAAATACGCGAAACGGCGGCGGGGATGCTG
>Ga0316225_1004240_pt1 | contig 10333 bp, 6 predicted proteins | sample TBH18015metaG_FD_206010 | JGI IMG/M metagenome (GOLD analysis project Ga0316225, IMG submission 206010) | Freshwater microbial communities from Trout Bog Lake, Wisconsin, USA - TBH18015 | ecosystem: Environmental > Aquatic > Freshwater > Lake > Hypolimnion/Profundal zone | place: USA: Wisconsin...
TGCGGCCGGCGGCGCCATGGGCGCGGCCGAGTTGCTGGCGGAGTTTGCTGAGGTCGTCGGTCATCTGCACGTTATATACTATATAGCGTGCAGATATGCAAGCAAAAAAACGCGAAAAAGTAAAAAAACCCGAAAAAAGGGGTGTTGGGGTAGCAGCGACCGCAAAAACAACCGCCTGGAGCCGGTTTTGAAAGCCCTCCCCCACTGTCTGAGTTGCAGGCCGACGCGGTTCTCATTCCAAGGTCCGGCGCATTTTGTATTGGGCTTCTTCCCAACCTCGAACCATAATTCAGGGGTTCGCACCTGAACCCGAATTGACCGCCCATGTCAGAAACGCGAGAAATTGAAGCCCGGCACAGTTCCGACGAAGTTGCCCTCGAACTTCGTCATATCACCAAGTACTACGGCGATTTCAAGGCGGTGGATGACGTGAGTTTTCGTCTTCCGACGGGGTCGATTCATGGCTTTCTCGGTCCCAATGGGGCGGGCAAGACCACGACGATACGGATGATCCTCGACATCATCCAGCCGACCAGCGGCGCCATCACCGTGTTGGGCCATCCCACGGCGCTGGAGGTGCGCCAGCGCATCGGTTACCTGCCGGAGGAAAAGGGCCTGTACAAGAAGATGAAGACTTGGGCGGTCATCGCTTATTTCGCCACGCTCAAGGGCCTGGATCGCGCGAGTGCGCGCCGGCGGGCGTTCGAGTTGCTGGAGCGCTTCGGGCTCCGGGATTTCGCCGAGAAACCGACGGACGCCCTCTCGAAAGGGATGGGGCAAAAAGTGCAACTGCTGGCGTCGATCGCGCACGACCCGGAGTTCGTCATCTTGGATGAGCCTTTTTCGGGGCTGGATCCGGTGAATCAGCAGGTCATGGAGGATATCATCCGCGAGATGGCGGCGCGGCAGCGCACGGTGCTGTTTTCGACGCATGTGATGCAACACGCTGAACGGCTGTGTGACCGGATTCTGCTGGTGGCCCGGGGGCGGAAGATCTTCGAGGGTACGATCGCCGAGGCCAAGGGCATCATCCCCCGGCGGGTGCGCATCGAGACCGGGGATGACATCGCGCCGTTGCGGGATTTGAGGGAGGTCCTTTCGCTAGCGCCAGTGCCACCGCGCAGCGGGGAGCCCACCGGGCCCAACGCCGGCGCCTGGGACGTTGAACTGCGTGAACACGCCGACCCGCAAAGCATCTTGCAGGAGTGCTTCGCCCGGAAGATTCGCCTGCGGGGCTTCAACCAAACCGATCCCTCGCTGCATGATGTGTTCGTGCGGCTGGTCGGGGCCGAGGCCAAGGAGGTTGGTTTTCGATGAGATACGCATTGCTGGTGGCCTGGCGTGAATACGCCGAGAGCGCCAAAGCCAAGGGGTTCTGGCTGAGCCTGTTCCTCACCCCCTGTATCTTGTTCCTTTCGGTGCAGGTGCCGGTGCTGCTCGAACAGAAGGCCACGCCGGTGCGCTATTTCGTATTGGTGGACCAAACGGCGAGCCTGGCCCCCGTCATTGAAGCGCGCCTCGTCCACGCGCATCAGCGGCAGATGATCGATGCCCTGAAGGACTACGCCCGGAAATACAGCGTCCCCTCCCCTGCCCCGCCGTTGAGCGAGTTGGCCAACGCCGGCGAACACGTGGTCGAGGTCTTTGTCGCCAAGGGGGGTAAGGACTTTTTCCTAGCGCAACTCCGCCCGCAATTGAAAACCAACGCCCCGGCGTTCCAGGAGCCGCGGATGAACTTCCAGCAGGTATCGCTCCCGGTCGGGATCTCCCCTGAGGCGGGCCTGGACGATTTGGCTGAGGCCCTCAAGCCTTTTCTGCGGGGAGAGAAACAAGTCTTATCACCCTCGGGACCGGTCGGGCTGAGCGCGGCCATCTTGATACCGCGCGACCTCACCAACGGCATCGTGCGCCCCGGAGCGCGCGCGGCCGCCTTACCCTTGTCCGGGGCGCCACGTATTCAATATTGGTCGGTGGATGCGTCGGATCCGCGGTTGCGGGAGACCGTCGAAAGCGCCGTCAACGGCGAGATCCGGCGGCGGGAATACCAGGCTCGGGGCATGGATGGGGCGGCCATCCGGCAGGTGGAACAAACGTACGCGCCGTTGAGCGCCCTGAATCCCAAGAAGGAAAAGGGAAAGGAGGCAGTGGGAGTAGAGGATATGATCCGGCAATGGGCGCCGAGCGGCTTCGTCTATCTGCTCTGGCTGGCCATCTTCGTCATCATCCAAATGCTCCTGAACAATACGATCGAGGAGAAATCCAACCGGATCATCGAGGTGCTGCTGTCATCGGTGACGCCCGGCGAGTTGATGATGGGGAAGTTGCTGGGGATTGCAGCGATCGGGTTGACGATGATCGGCGTTTGGGTGTTGTCGCTGTTCGTCATTCTGGGCTGGAAGTCCGGGGATGCCTCACAACTCGCCAGCCAAGTCCTGGTGGTGGTGAAGACCTCCAACCTGGTGCCCTGGTTTGCGATCTATTTCCTGTTCGGCTACGTGATGTATGCCGCCTTCATCCTCGCGCTGGGAAGCGTGTGCAACACCATCAAGGAGGCACAGAGTTACATGGGTCTGCTGACCATGATCATGATGATCCCGATCCTGACGATGACGTTCATCCCCAAGGACCCCAACGGTCCCCTGGCGCGCATCCTCTCCTGGATACCGTTGTACACGCCCTTCATTATGATGAACCGCGCCAGTGCCGACCCGCCGTTGGTAGATCTAGTGGGCACACTGATTCTGTTGCTGGCCACGACCGTCCTCGCCTTGTGGATGTGCGGCAAGGTATTCCGCAGAGGCATCCTCCGCACGGGCCAACCGCCCAAGCTCCTGGAACTGCTGCGCTGGGCCGTGCGCAAGGACCGATGACCAGGCTGGACCGGAGCGTGCCGCCTGACCGATTACAAAAAGCAACCGGCTCGGGTATAACCCTCGATCTGGGCCTCGTGGTCGCCTCGGCCGAGGTGCACGGCAACGGCCAGGCCGCCGGCATCCGCATGACCCCGCCCTGGCGGTTCGACCTCACCCCCTTCGCCAAGCCCGGCGAAAACCAGATCGAAGTCCTCGTCTATAATGCGCTGGCCAACCATTACAGCACGATACCGACCCGGTATCGGGGCAAAGTCGCCTCCGGCCTGATTGGACCAGTGCGAATGGAACACCACCTCAGGGAGACGTTGTAGAGCGCCGGCTTGTTGGGTTGGGCCGGTGGCTTATCCGCCCGGGCTCGCTCAGAGACGCTTCTCGTCGGCGTCAATGAAGTCGACGAAGGTCTGGAGATCGTCACGGTGGCCGAGACCGGCCTCTTGCTTGCGCAGGGCCAAGCGGGCCACCATGGCGGCATCGTCCTTTTTCGGACGATTCAACATGTTCTCACGGTGGGCAGCCTTGACCGACTCGGGCTGTTTGACGTTTTTGAGGACCCAGTCGCAAACCTCGCCATCGGTGATCGAGTTCTTAACGACCTCCGTGAACAGCGCGAGATCCACGCCGGCGGTTTCGAGCCAGAGGCCGTCGAAACCTTTGCCGAGGTTGGGTTCGTAATCGGGGTGGAGTTGGCCCGCAAGATGGAGGCGCAGCTTATCGATGAATCGCGGGAGGTGCATCCAGCCGCACATGGTTTCGCGAGGACTTCGGGGATAGATTAACTTACTCATGGCCTGAGCATCGGATGCGACCGAAAGACTGTCAATCTCGGTGAGCCTCTCGGTGAGCCTCAATGGGTGAGGCCCTTGATGAACTGGACCTCTTTGGGATCGTAAGGCGCGCCATTGGGCCGGAAGATGTCATGAAACCAGACGGGAGGCTCGTTGGTATAGGTCTTGGTCCAGGAATCCCAGGGGAAGATGGTCTGGGTCTTGCCGGCAACGAACCCCCAATTGTAAGCGCCGACTTTTTGGGTTTTGAAGAAGCGGAGATTGGGGTCGAAGGTGCTGCCGACCGGGCGGGCCATGTATTCGGAGCAGATCACGGGCCGGTCATAACGGCGCAGATTCCGGACGCATTTCTCGACGTCCTCCAGCCGGCTATAGTTGTGGAAGGTGATGATGTCGGATTGGTCAAGTTGAGCGTGTTCCATGGGGGAAAGCTTGGCCGGGTCAGCCCAATCGCCCATCCAGACGCCGGAGGAGAGCGGTTGAGTCGGGTTCATCGCGCGCGCCCAGGCGAAGGTCCGGTTGAGGAGCACCAGGGCGGAATCGCGCTTGTTGGCGGGTTCCAGTTTGAGATAGGCGGGGTCGTTGAGGTTGTCCGGTTCATTGAACAGGTCCCAGAAATCGATGCGCGGATCCTTGGCGAAATGCCCCACCACTCCTTGGACATAGGGTTTGAGTTCGTCCAAACGATCTGGGTGGGCCATAAAGTCACGACCGGGGGACTGGACCCAGCCGGAGTTGTGGAGGAAGGGCTTGGGCTCACGCTGTTTTCCGAGTTTCGGGTCGGGGTCCCAGCAGGAATCAAAGAGGACGAACATGACGCTGATCCGATGCTGGTGGGCCAGGGCGAGGAACTGGTCCATGCGTTTGAGGAAGCCGGGCGCATCCTGCTGCCAGAGCAGGTGGTGGAGAAAGACCCGGACGCTGCTGAAGCCCAGTTGTTCGGCCCAGCCTAATTCCCGGTCAATGGTGGCGGGGTCGAAGGTATCCGCTTGCCACATCTCGAGCTGATTGATGGCGGTACTGGGACTGAAGTTGCAGCCGACCAGCCAAGGCCGGCTGCGATACCAGGCATTGGCCTTTGGCGCCGGCCATGGCTTGGCCAGACCGGCATCCTCGGCGGCCCAGGCCGGGGTGACGAGGGTGAGGACGAGACCGAGGAGCGCTGGCAGGGGGTGGATGGGAACATTCATATCGAGCGTATTTCTATCATGGGTAACAAACCGGGGCAAGGTTACATCGGTCGCCGAGGGTTGGCATGTCGCATGAAGTGGCGACACTTGGAAGCCCGATCACCCGACGCCAACGGGATGAATCATACCCAGCCGAGCAAAGCCCAGGGTAGCTGCCGGGGCTCCGAGCTCTGCGATCCCGCCCTGGGAGGCGCCTCTGACCGAGGTCATCGGCCCCCCTTGTGGCCACTTTATGCGACATGACAAGCCTCAGAAACCTGCCATATTGGCTGCATAGCCTAACACTGCGTCAGAGGGCCCCTCTAAATCGGCAGGGGGCTTTTTGGCGCAGCACTGTGTATGAACAGACAAAGAACACGTTCCGCGGTTCCCCCTGCGGCGCACTGCGAACGTCCGACCCGAAGAACCCCCAGGACATAAAGTCACCCTTGAACCTCAATGTTTAAACCCAATCGTAAACACCTTATGCAAAACCAGATACAGCGAAAGGCGAGGGCAGCCTCGTTCCAACAAGTCATCGGCGGCGCGCTGGCCGCGATAGCGATCGCCGGGGCAAGCTACGTCCAAGCAGGCCTGGTCAACCAGTGGACCGGGGACAACTACACCTCCGGCGGTTGGGTGGATACCGTCGGGAGCGTCACGGCGACGCCATCCGGGTCTCCCCTGCCCGTGGCGGGGGCATTTGGAACCCACGCCGGTGTCACCATGAACGGGGGCTATTTCATCATCCCTCCCGCCGTCGGGCCTGCCGGGCTATCCAACTTCACGGTGGTAATCGTGTTCAAACCGACCGCGTTCGGTCCTGTTTCGGGCAACTATTACAATTCGATTCCGCTGGCCGCCTTCGACATCGGCGGTAGCGGGCAGATCGACTGGGGGCTCTCGTACGGCACGATTACCGGACAGGGAGTGGTAACGGGTATCGGGGTGCAGAACGCCGCTGGCGGGGCCAACGGTGACATTCAGCAGCAGACCGGCGCGTTGGCCTTGAACGCAACGCATGTCGTGGCCTTCCAGATCCAAAACAACCCCTCGGCGACGAATGTCGTGACCTACGCCGATGGCGTCATGATCGCCTCGAACTCGACCGTGAACATCATGCCGCGATCGACCGCCAATACGGTCTTCGTGGGGGGCGGCACGTTCGTCACCGCCCGATTTCCCGGCCAAATCGCTGCTATACAGTTTTATAATGATGGCACCACCAACTGCGTGGCACTGAGCCAATTCCTCCTCGCCACCTATGCGGTTCCCACGCCGATCAGCGTGCCGTGGACGGCGGGCGGCGATCCCGGGCAGATGGCACCGGTAGTGGTGGGAATTCCTGCGAGCGTTACGCCCACGACGGTGACCTTCACGTCGGATACGCCGAGTGTTTTGGCCACGACGAATGTGGTGATTCCCGCGAACACGGCCATTTCCACGATTGGGCTAAAGATCCTTGCGCTCGGCACCGCCAACGTGACCGTCACGAGCCCGGGGTTAGGCTCGGCGACCATGACAGTGGCTGGTTTGGATGAATCCGGTTTTTGCAACCAGTGGCTGGCCGATACCTACGTCAACAACAGCGGCACCTGGGTGGACAGCATCAGCGGCGTGACGGCGACGGGCACGGGCGCGGAGGTCTCGGTTCCGGGGGCCTTCGGTCCCACCCACGCGGGTGTCTCGCGTAGCGCCACGGGAGCTACCGGCGGCAACAACGGCTTCAACATCCCCGCAGGGACCCCCCCCGGCGGTTTCACAACTTACACCGTGGCGGCGGCCTTCAAGCCGCTCGTGCTCGGGGTCAACGGCGGCAATTACTACAACGGCGGACTGATCTTCGGGTATGACATCGGGGGATCCGGCCAAGCGGACTGGGGCCTTTCGTTCGCCGGCAACGGCCTGACCCCCGGACAGAGGATCCTGGCGGGAGTCGGGCGCAGCGGCGGTGACAGTGGTCTCCAGGGACAGACGTTGGCCTTGGGGGTAACCCACGCCGCGTGCATGCAGGTAAACGCGACCGCCGGGACCCAAACGCTGTACGTCGACGGCGTCCAGGTGGGCCAAAATGGCGGACTCACGATGCTGGCGATGTCGCCCACGCATATCATTCCGCTGATCACCACGCTCAACGCGAACATCGGGAACGCTTTCCCTGGATATGTGGCCGAGGTGCGTGTCTATACCAACGCGAACGTCAACGGGGCCGCCTTGACCGGGATGTTGATGAGCAAATACACGGGCCTGCCCCCGCTGGCGATTAGTTCGACCCAACCGTTTGTGGATATCGGCTCGAACATCACCGTCACGGTGACGATCCCCTCGAGCGCCAGTTTCAACGGCGCCTTCAATGTCACACTCACCTCGGATACTCCCGGGGTGACATCGCCTGGCTCGCCGGTGACCTTCGCCCAAGGCGTGACCACCAAAGCCGTCTCGTTCCCGGCCTTGAGTGAAGGGATCGCCATCTTGACAGCCTCGGGCTCGGGGGTTACCTCGGCCTCAATCCAGGTGGGTGGACTGGCGCCGCGCGCGATGGTGGAGGCCTTCCGCGCTTCCAGCCTGCTAGCGCAATACCCGGGAATCACCGATGGCATGCCCATCAGTAGTTGGGCGGCTGATACGAACGCCGGGGCGATCGCCAACCAAAACAACCCCAACCCGCCGATTTTCAGCGCGGCGGCGACCCCGTCGGGGTCACCCTCGGTGGTGTTCACTGCGACCAACAGCACGTCGCTGCTGTTGCTCGGAGCTTACAGCCCCATTGGTGGGTTTACGAACTTCTCAGTGGTGCTGACGTTCAAGGCCTCCTTTCCGGACACCTCCAACGGGGTCAATTGGTATCAGCAGGCGGGCATTCTGGACGCGGAAGAAGCTGGGACTCAGGACGACTGGGGCATCACGATGGACAGCGCCGGACGCCTGAATTTCGGGGTTGGCAGCCCGGACTACACGCTCCTTAATCCAAACTATAACCTGGTGAACGCGAGCCTCTTCCACGTGGCGGTTTGCGCCTTCGACAGCATGAACCAGCAAATGCGCATCACGGTGGATGACCAGGCGACCACGGTCACGCCAGCCGGCACTTTGCTGTCCCACGACCCGCGCGATCCGAATTACCTCAAGCCCTCGGGCGGCGATATCCACTTCGGGATGGAAACCGCCGCCCCCGCCCAGCCGTTCTGGAACGGCGAGTTGGTGGAGGCGGACTTCTACAACGGCGCGTTGACGGGCAAAGAAGCCACGAACGCGGTAAACGCGTTGAAAGCCACTTATGGCCTGGTCTGGGCCGATCAAGCCCTGGTGAATATCACGGCCAGCACCACGGCGGAGGATATCGGGTCGAACGTCACCTGCACGGTGACGCTCCCCGTGGGAGTCAATGCCAGCAAGGCGGTCACCGTGACCGTCACCAGCAGCACACCCGGGGTAGTTAGGTTGGCGGGCGGCGGTAGCATCACTCTGACGTTCGCGGCCGGAGCGACCAATGTTCAATCCTTCACCGCCCTGACAGTCGGGAGCGGGTCCTCGACCCTCAGCGCCGCCAGCGCGGGTCTGATCGCCGGTTCGGTGACCATTTCGGTGTTGCCCGCGCCCAGCCTCATTGAGGCTTTCCGCGCCTCGAGCCTGACCAACCAGATTCCGGGAATTGTGGACGGCCAAACGATTCCCACCTGGGTTGGTGATACTAATCCTGCCGCCATGGCGAACCAGAACAACCCGAATCCGCCGGTGTTTGTCGCCGCCGCCACTGCTGGAGGCGCTCCGTCGGTGGCGTTTAACGCCGCCAACAACACTTCCCTGCTGCTGATGGGCGCGAACAGTCCGCTTGGGGGGCAGCTCAGCTTCTCCGTGGTGCTGGTCTTCAAGGCGGATGCTCCGGAATCGTCGACCAGCGCGAACTGGTACTCGATGTCGGGCATTCTGGACGCCGAGGAACCGGGCGTGACCTACGACTGGGGCATCGCGATGGACAGCGGCGGGAATCTCAATTTCGGCGTCGGCGGCCCCGACGTTACCCTGCTCAATCCGAATTACAATCTGGTGAATTCCAATGTGGTCCACATTGCGGTGGCGGCCTTTGACGAACTCCATCAGCGCATGCAGATCACCGTCGACGACTTCCCGACCACGACCACGCCGGCGGGAACTGCGCTCTCGACCTCGCCTCGCGATCCGAGCTCAGTCAAGAACTCGGGCGGCGACATTCATTTCGGCCAGGGCGCGACCGACGGTCTGTATTGGAACGGCGAGTTGCTCGAAGCCGATTTCTATAGCGGTGCGATCAAGAACCCGGCGCAGGTCATCGCCGCGTTAAAGGCGGCCTACAACGTGCCGTTCCAGGACCAGGTGACGCTCTCGTTGACTCCCGGCTCCGTGTTCACTGCCGTGGGCACGAACATCCCCCTCACGCTGACGATTCCGACCAATGCGAACGTCTCGCAGGCGATAACGGTGGCCGTCACCAACAGCAACCCGTCCATCGTGAGCTTGGCGGGCGCTGTGGGCGGGGTGTTGAATGTAACGTTTGCCGTCGGCGCCACCAATGTTCAGACTATCATGGGCCAAGGGGCGGCCATTGGCACGAGCGTGTTGACCTATGGGGCGCCGGGCTTCCTACCGGGTTTGCCGGTCACGGTCAAAGTGATCGAAGCCGCCCCCGATACGCTGGTGGGCGAATGGGCCTTCAACGACCCGGCCCACCCGTTCATTGATTCGTCCGGGTTCCGTCCCGCCGGTACCCATGACGGCGTGGCGTTGGGTAATGCTGTATTGACCAACGACGTGCCCACTGGCCTGACGGGCTATTCACTGAATCTAATGGGGACGGGTGCCGTCCAGATCCTCAACACCCGCGTGACCGAAGCCGGGTACTTGGGCACGTTCGACGACCTGCTCGGGAACGGGATGACCGTCGCGGTCTGGGTGAAGTTGAATGCGACGTGGGATCCGACCACGTGGGTTCCCTTCGTGAGCAAACGAGGCGAGGACAACCTCGGTTACCAACTGCGCCGTTATAGCACGGGACCGTTCGCTGCCTTTACGATTCGCGGCACCGCCGGGGCTGATGATCCGTGGGGCCTGACCGCCTACGAGGACGGCAACTGGCACCATATCGCCGGTGTCTGGGATGGGCGCCAGGGGATCCGTTCGCTCTATGTGGATGGATTCCTGGACGCCAATGCCAGCCTCACGGGTGACTTTGGCCCGCCGACGTTCGCGCCGACGAACAACCTGGTGATCGGCGCCCGGGACCGTTCAAACGACGGCTCCGGCACCGCCATTGAAGGTTACTTCACCGGCCTCCTTAAGGATGTCCGGATCTACAACTACCCCTTGAGCCTGGCTCAGGTACGCACGGCCATGGCCGGCCAGGTGGTGGGCCCGCCGGTCTCCACGGCCCCGACGCACCTAACCACCAGCCTCGCCAACGGGTTGCTCAGCCTGAGCTGGCCCTCCGACCACACCGGCTGGCGTTTGCTGGTTCAGACCAACCATGTCA
>Ga0316225_1004247_pt1 | contig 10323 bp, 6 predicted proteins | sample TBH18015metaG_FD_206010 | JGI IMG/M metagenome (GOLD analysis project Ga0316225, IMG submission 206010) | Freshwater microbial communities from Trout Bog Lake, Wisconsin, USA - TBH18015 | ecosystem: Environmental > Aquatic > Freshwater > Lake > Hypolimnion/Profundal zone | place: USA: Wisconsin...
GAAAACCGGCGAACTTGTGAAGCACAACCTGGCTGTCCGAAACGATAATCCCAATAAAACCTGGATCGTTGATGGCGGGTATTAAATCAGTCGAACTATCGGTTTTCTAATATTCTACCCTTCGCTTGCTCTGTATGCAACGAAGGGTAGGTTTTTTGTGGATGCAATTAATTCTTTATGAATCTAAACATTTTTACCGAATGGGGTGGAAGTTTAAGGTATAAAGGGTTTTTATCCGGTTTCACCTCCCTATGCTCCCACAAATCACGCACTTTGTAGGCTTCGAGCTTGTAAGGATCAGAGGACCAGTAATCTTCTGTAGCTTTCAAAAGAACATTAAAATCGACCTGTACCGTTTTCTCCTCATCACTTCGGTTCAAAAGGCAGGCTGCCTTTTCATTATTTGCCAGCTTTTTTATCCAGATCTGGTAATTCCCGTTATCCCGGAAGCAAAAGCCCTGTTTGCCGAGCGTATCCTGGTCAAGGGCAATAATTTCGCTGTTGGTAAGGATCTCTTTGGTTTCGGCAGACATGTTTCCTAAATCATTTCCGGCAATTAAAGGTGCGGCGAGCATACACCACAGAGAAAAATGGGTTTTATATTCCTCGGTGGTCATCCCGCCGTTGCCTACCTCGAGCATATCCGGATCGTTCCAGTGTCCCGGACCTGCGTATTTTGCCAACTCTTTTTCCTTGTCCAAAATGGCTATCATGGCATCCCAGCGGTCAACAATATCCCCGGTTGAACGCCATAAATGTCCGACGTCCTTTGCCCATTCCCAGGGTTTTGCCGTACCCCATTCACATAAGCTGAAAACGATTGGCCGGCCGGCTGCATGAAGGGCGTCGCGCATATTGGCGTAGGATGAGCGGGCATCCTGAGTTGTTGCGAAGCACCAGTCGTATTTCAGGTAGTCAACTCCCCAACGGGCATAGGAGCGGGCATCCTGGTATTCATGTCCTAATCCTCCCGGACGTTCCTGGCAGGTTTTTGATCCTGCACACGAATAGATCCCGAATTTCAATCCTTTTGAATGGATATAATCTGCCAGGCTCTTCATTCCATTCGGGAACCGGTCTTTATCAACCACGATCTCCCCGTTTTCATCCCGTGATACCTGCCAGCAGTCGTCAATAACCACATACTCATACCCAGCTTTCTGCATGCCGCTTGCGACCATCTCGTCGGCCATTTGCCTGATGAGCTTTTCACTCACATTACAGGCAAATTTGTTCCAGCTATTCCATCCCATGGGAGGGGTTTTTGCCAACTGGTCAAATTTCTGGGCAGAAATACTTAGGACGGTAAATACCAATAAAATCGATAAAATTTTCCTTTTCATTTTTGGATATATTTGTTATAAACACATTGAAATCCATTGGGTAACCGGGATACAAAGCTAAGGCTTTTCCTCAGAATCAAAAGGTAATACCAGAAACAAATTTGGTACTATTTTTATAACCCTTTAATTACAATAACTTGTCCAGGAAAGGTGCTGATATCATATTCGTAATACTTTTTTAATTTTGGTAGTTCGAGGTTTATGCCTCCCTGGATAATTGGTTTTCCCGGAAATATTGGATTCAGTAGTAAATTGGTGTTTATCCCCCTGGCAATTTCTGATCCCGGGATTAAAAGTTCCTGCTCCGACCGGATACGGCAAAGTCCGCCAATTGAAGATTTGAGGCGTGCTGTTCTGATCTTCGAGTTTTCCCAGACGATATCCACCTCGAAGCCACCCCTGGCCCTGAGTCCTTTTACAGACCCTGTGGCTAATCCTGAAGGGAGAGCAGGCAATAGATGAATGGCGCCTGATTGTGACTGGAGTAACATTTCAGCTATTCCGGCTGTCGCGCCAAAATTCCCGTCTATCTGAAAGGGCGGGTGGGCATCGAGCAGAGTGCGGTATAAACCTCCTCCACCCGTGTAATTCACACTCATCCGGGCTGGTACAGGGACGAAAATGTTCTTGACAATTTTGAAAGCGTGGTCGCCGTCGAGCATCCGGGCCCACATATTGGTTTTCCATCCCATTGACCAGCCGGTTGCCTCGTCGCCACGTTGAATCAGTGAATTGAGCGCTGCCGTGTAAAGTTCAGGGGTGTCCCAAATATTGATCTGGTTGCCGGGATGAAGCGCGTAAAGATGTGACATGTGGCGGTGGTGGACCTCTGTCTCCGCAAAATCGTCGGACCACTCCATCAAAACGCCGCTTTTATTAATGCTGAATGGTTTAATTTTGGGGATAATCGAATCGAGTCCGGCGCTGAATTCTGGATCAATATTGAGGGTTCGGGCGGCATCGCGAACCCGGGTGATTATTTCACGAGAAATCGCTAAATCCATCGCCGTTCCGGATGAGATGGCGCCGGGTTTACCATCGATCAGGTATTTGTTTTCCGGAGAAAATCCGAAAGCAGTTTCCCAATAACCCTGCTTATTTTTAACCAGCATTCCGAGGACAAATTGGGCAGCACCTTTAAGAATTGGGTATTGTCTTCGAAGGAACTCCTTGTCACCCGAAAAAAGGTAGTGTTCGTAAAGGTTGCTGCATAACCAGGCACCGCCCATATCCCAGTTTGCCCAGACCGGATCGCCCTGTCCAAAATTACCGACCGGCGCTGTTTGTCCCCAGATATCGGCATTGTGATGACAAACCCACCCGTCGAGGTTGTAATTAGTGCGTGCGGTTACTTTCCCGTTTTGAGACAGATCTTCAATAAATGAAAATAGTGGTTGGGTCGTTTCTTCAAGATTGCATGATTCGGCAGGCCAGTAATTCATTTGAGTATTGATATTCACGGTATAGTTGGAACTCCACGGAGGACGAAGCTCATTCGACCACAAACCCTGCAAATTGGCTGGCTGTCCACCCTGACGCGAAGAGGAAATCAGAAGGTATCTTCCATACGAAAACAGGAGGCTAACCATCGAAGGATCGGGATTGGCACGAAAATTTGCAAGACGGCTGTCCGTGGGCAGAGTCGTGTCGCCCCTGGGATTAAGACTGAGTGAAACTTTATTGAAAATATGCTGGTAATCTTTAATATGACGGTTTCGTAAAGTGTCATAATTTGATTTTTTTGCTAAGGAAAGGATCTCTTTCACCTGATCAACTGGTTCCAAACCATCAAGTCCCGGGGACTTAAATCGACCATTATAACTGGTCGCGGCAGCCAGCAAAAGCACCACTTCATCCGCACCTGTTACCTTTACATGCTCATTTTCAATAGAAACAGTACCACCTTTGTTTCCAACACTCAGCCAAACTTCTGCCTCAGTCCCTTCGCCTCCCCAATTATCATAGAGAACCGCTTTGTCCATAGGGAAATTCCGGTAACTTGGTTCAACGTGTTTAGGCGCTTTACATCGCATCTTCAGGATCTGGTTGTCTGATCTGATTTTAAACTTCACCTGGCTCTTAAGTGATGCTGTAAACGAAACAGCCCCTTTTTGGTCTGCAGATAGTTTAATCACCATCACTTTATCCGGATTACTGGTGAATATTTCGCGGTTGTAATTTATTCCGTTCACCGAATAGCCCACGTGCGTCAGGCTTTTGGACAGATCCAAATCACGGTAATAGTGGTTTGCCTGAGCTGTATCGGTAAAAGTCAGTTGCAATTCCCCCAGAGGCTGGAAGGATTGGGTAAATGGCCCCTGCATTTTTTTGCTAAGATTTTCGGCTTCAGTATATTTTTGTTGACTCATCAGTTCCTTTACCCGCGGAAAAATGGCCGCGGCTTCAGGATTATTCCAATCCTTTGGGGCACCTGACCAGAACGTGCAATGATTCAGCGTGATAATCTCTTTATTGGTCCGTCCGTAAATCATCGCTCCCAGAAAACCATTTCCGATGGGCAGTCCTTCTATCCAATCGTTTGCAGGAGTATCGTACCAAAGTTTTAAGGAAGGATTCGCCTGTTGGGAAAATGAAGTTTCCGGCAGAAAAAGGAATAGAATGCAGATTTTTAAAATGTTGTTTATCATGGGGATATTTAATTGATGTAATTTTCTACCGATTGAAAATATTAAGGATTACCGGTCCGAGTAACCCGGAAACCAGGGAGCCTGGATATCGCGTAGGAATAGTGGTATAATGGTTGGCCAGGGTATTGTATACCAGGATTTCAATCCGGTTCTCTCCAGCGGTGGTTAACCCCGAAATATCGAATTTCCAGGGAGGGGTGAGCTTGATTCCGGCACTCTTGCCATTTACCAAAACTTCGGCAGTTGAGATTACCTCTCCCAGGTCGAGTTCCAGCCGATTTTTAACGTCTGAAGCCTCAATAATTATCTTTTTCCGGTACCATACACCGCCTGAATAAGCTTTTAGACCCTGTATTTTTGACCAGTCCCCGGCAACAATGCTCCCTTTCCCGCAATTCTGACGAATAAATTGTGGAAGTGCAGCACCTTCTTTGTAACCCGGTTGATACTCAATTTTTAATACCACTTGTGCCTTATTTGTTTTGATTTGGCTGAGTTCAACCTTGTAGGAAGTCAAACCATCGGTTTGTTTAGATCCTGGAATAGGTTTAACGTCCAGACCATCGATCCAAACCATCACCTTCCCATAAGCCTCAAAGGTGAATGAGGTTAATCCGGGTGCTGAGTCGAAGGCAAATAACCCTGACCTGGCTTTGTTTGAAGGAGAGCAATCGAAAGGGAGCAATCCATAATCTTTATACCAACACATGGAGATGGGTTGTTTACCGGGTTTTGGAATACCGGATTTTCGGAATGCGAGATAGGTTTCGCAGGCTTTGTCATAAACCGCCAGAACCAGATTGGCCCCTTTATTTAATTGGATTGTTTTGGATTTTGGGTCCACCCTTGAATGGTTAATGTATAAATTCGAAGGTTTATCTTTTCCAGTCAGGAAGTCGTAATTCCCTTTATCAGTAGCAATTACGGATGTACTTAAGATGTAGTAATTGCCTGTTTCTTCAGGGATGTGAATTTTGGACATCTTCTCTTCCGTCAGTGCGCCTAGGCGGATAAAATCATCGTATATTTGTCCTTTTAACCCGTGATATCCCTGATGTCCGGGATCGCCTTCCACCCCATGCTGCCACGAAAAACAGTATTCTTCCCATTGGTATTTGATTCCGTTAATTAAAGTCTCTTCTCCGGGTTGTTGTGGTGCGAGTTTTGCCAGTTCAGCTTCGGATGGAAGAGCAGGCAGTGCCCCGAGTTTTAGGAATTTTGGACCGAATCCGCAGGTTATGATTTTCCAGTTTTCATCCAATGATAGTTTTCCCCCATTATAGTCGACATTTTCACTAAAATAGGGCTGGCGCACTTGTGCGCCGATAAATCCGGCAAAGGCCGGGAATTCATAATCGGCCCACTTGTTGTTGAGTGCAGGCTTAAGTTCAGATTCCCAATCACCGGTAAATGTCAACTTTTTTACCAGCTGCATCTTAAAGTCAGGCTGGGCAATAATATCTGTCCGGGAATTTCCATCCGGGCTGAATACAATAAGTTGAATCTCTTTGTCTGTGAGGGGCAACTCCAGTTCTGTTCCGTCAGCCACAGGTTTTGCAAAGGCGGCAAGAGAGGTTATCTGCCCATTCCAGGGATTCCAGAGCTCAACGGAACCTTTGGCCCTAAAGAAGCATTTGGTTCCGCGGGGATAGTTATAAAGTGCAAAGATATCCCTCTTCCCTACCCGTCGGTGCATATTGTAGGTCGGCTGAGCAACCGGAGATAACACTTTAAAGTGAGGACTATACAGTTCTTGTATGGCGCCAGGCACCTCTTCGCCGCTTTTACATCTTATTGTATTTTTTCCTGAACTGAATAATGAGGATACTAATTCATTTACTTCCTTGTCATTAGATCCTCTTTTTTCGGTGGCTACGGGCAAATCTCCAATATTCACGATGATTCCCCCAGCTTTTTTAAATTCGGCCAGTTTCTCAAGAGAGGAAAACCGGATCGCTTTCATGGACGGTACTATCAATACCTTATAGCTTTCACCGGAGACCTCAAGTTCGCCATTTTTAATAGCACATCTGGCAAGTGATTCATAGTCCATAAAATCGAAGTCAATACTTTTAGCATATAAAGCCTCACCTGCCTGAAAAGCAGCTTTCACTGAAGCATCGCCGTTGAGGTTTGCAACCATTGCCTCCTCCGGGTAAAGCACTGCCACATCGCAACGATGGTATCCCTGTGAAAGTGTATAGGAGAGGCGCTGCACGCACTCCATGAGCGGATCGATGTGGTTCCAGTAGGGCATGTGGTAATGATTGCACGGGGGAGCCCATTCCCACCAACCGCCAAAGGTTGTAAAATATAATCCATGGAATGACAGCAGGTTATAACCGGCCACAAAGTTGCCGAATATCGCATCCGAGACATCTGAGGTTGAGGTTCCCCATCCGCTGCCGTAAAAACCTTCGAGCCAGACACGGGGTCGTTTATAAAGATGAGCAATCGAAGAGGCGACTTTGGCCTTAATGATATCTTTTGCAAGTCTGGGTTGATCGGAACCCGGCCCCTGGTTCCAGCGGTGGGTACGGAAATAATCTCCAAATTCGGTCACATTCCTGCCCCGCCCGGAATGATCGCAACCGAAGATCATTCCCCGATCTTCGTGCCACTGATAAACGGGTTTGAAAAAGTTCTCTTCACTCAGGCTGACCAAAACATCATTGTAATCCATTCTGATTTTGGCCGTTTTATCCCCAATGTCTGTAAACAGGGCATCAAGGAAAGGAACGACATCGTACCCTTTTCTCTTTTTGAATTCACCGGCAAAATTTTTATTCCAAAGGTTTCCGCTCAAATGAAAGTCAAGCTCGTCCGAAAAGAAGAAGTTCAGCCCTTTGCCCCCTTCACCCGGGAATGCTTTTTCAAATTTCCCGAAAAAATGGTTGATATATGCTTTCCCGCTGGAAGGATTCATTGGATCGAATGACGGAATCTGTTTCTCTGAATAGATGCAGAAAACCCGCCATGATTCATTTCCAAAGTCATAGGTTAAAGTGCCGTTTTTAACCTGATTCATTAAATCCTTCCGGGAAGTGGCCTTATCCGTGTTCCCCTCAATTTTAAAGCCAGTTATATTTAACAGATTTCCGGGAACTTTCAATGCGCCTACATTTTTAAGTACGAGTGATGTCTGTTTAATGAGTGAGCCATTCAGATCAGGGTTCTCCTTTAACGCCTCATCAAAGCTGAATCCCTGTCCTAATCCAAGGGTATAGTCGCTGAGACTGACCGACATCCCCCGCTTTTGGGCTTCGGGCATAAACCATTTCAGTAATTTCCACCAGGCATCGGAGAAGAGAGCAGGTTTGCTTGGCATAGAAAGTCCGTAAGAGATTCCCCCGTTGTCAGTATGGCAATAATTGATCTGAAGGCTGGAGATCCCTTTATCTTTCAGCAGGTCGAGTTCCCAGGTTAAATGTTCCCGGGTCAGGGTATCCCCGATCCACCAGAAGAAGGCAACGTCGCCATAACCTTTTGGCGGATTGATAAATCCGGGCAGAACATCCATTGAGGGGCTGCGGTCGGGCTGACCGGTTGGGTGGAAATTTTGGGAATTTAAATTAGTACAAATTAATAAAAACATAAGGGACGAAGAAAGCAGTTTCTGAAGTAAGATCCTGGTAAAAATCATGAGTTAATTCTTTTATGTAAACAGTGATGATATTTTGATTAGAATCTTTGCCTGGTCATTTCATTTGTTCATGTTCATGTGGTATATCACTGGCTAATATAGTAAGGTTTTTCAACACCTTGAAATACCAATTGATTATTTTAGGTATTTAATTTAAATCACCCTGGCGGGATGTTATTTCCTCTTCCCGTTAATGTAACATGAATGACAAAATGTAACATGCTTGATAGAGAATTCCCAAAGAATTGAAAATGTATCATTTGGGATAGTATTGGTAACATGTGTGGAAGTCTTTTTTTTGATGAGGAGATAGATTTGTGAAATAATTCAAACTAACGTTAAAAATGAACACAAACAACAAAGCATCTTTAAATGCACTTGTAATAGCCCTGGGGGGATTTTTATTTGGTTTTGATATTGCGGTCATCTCCGGAACCACTGCATCTCTGGAAACGCTTTTTCAATTATCAAAATTCGAACTGGGGTTCACTGTCGCCATCGCTTTAATAGGTACTATAATCGGTACGACATTAATTGGAAAACCCAGTGATAAATTTGGTCGCCGGAAAACCCTGCAGGCGTTAGCCCTTGTTTTTACGGTGGCTGCTATTGGAAGTTCCGCTTCGATGAATTGGGGCATGCTTTTATTTTTCCGATTTATCAGGGGCTGATTGTTGGTGGTATTTCGGTAGTTGTACCAATGTATATTGCAGAGATTTCACCTGCTAAAATCCGGGGAAAACTTGTAGCCTTTAACCAGTTTAATGTTGTAACAGCAATTTTGGCGGCTTACCTATCGAACTATTTCATTGCAAAACTGATCTCTCCCGATTCATGGCGCACAATGATTGCTGTAGAGGCAGTTCCTGCTTTTATTTTCTTCCTGTTGTTGTTTAAAGTACCTGCCAGTCCCAGGTGGTTGCTTCTTAAAAATCAGAAAAAAGAGGCAAAAGATGTTTTCAGGCACCTGGGTTTTGAAGATCCCGAACTCGAAGTAAAGCAAATAATTGATTCTTTGAATGAGGATCATTCCAAATCGAGTACAAACCTATTTAGCAGGGAGCACTCCTTCCCGGTTATCTGCACCATTTTGATTGCCATGTTTAATCAATTGGCAGGGATCAATGCAATTATATATTATGCTCCCCGTATTTTTGAATTGACAGGGCTGACTGCCAATGCAGCCTTACTTCAATCGATTGCGATTGGCGGAACTAACCTGCTATTTACCCTTCTTGCATTATTTCTGATCGATCGGGTTGGCCGAAGAACCTTACTAATGGTAGGATCTGTTGGAATGATTGTTTTTCTAAGCCTGATTTCTCATGCTTTCTATCAGTCCTCATTTAATGGCTATTCTGTAATGGTCTATCTGATTGGTTTCATTGCATTCTTTGCGATATCACAAGGGGCTGTTCTCTGGGTATTTATATCTGAAATTTTTCCGAATAAAGTGCGTTCAAAAGGGCAGGCGCTGGGAAGTTTTACCCATTGGGTGATGGCCGCTTTGGTGAGCTGGACATTCCCGGTCGTTACCAATTCCCCTGCCATTGGAGGAGGTGCAATCTTTGCATTTTTCGCCTTTATGATGGCGCTTCACTTCATCTTTGCCTGGAAAATTATTCCGGAGACCAAAGGGAAATCGCTTGAACAAATTCAACTTGAATTGACTGAGAAAAGAAATAAAAAACAATAACAAACAGAGTCATGGAAAAGAATGGTAAGGTTTTATGTTTCGGTGAGGTCTTATGGGATAATCTGCCATCAGGTCCTCTTCCTGGCGGAGCGCCTATGAATGTCGCACTTCATTTATCACGCTTCGACATCAATGCAACAATAGCGAGCAGTGTTGGTAAGGATTCAAAAGGTACTGAACTGATCGATTTCCTTCAGGATTCATCATTAAGAACTGATTTAATTCAGGTACACCAAACATTGCCGACAAGCGAAGTATTGGTTCATTTGGATGAGCATAACAGTGCAACCTATGAGATTTGCAAACCGGTTGCGTGGGATGAGATTCATCTGAGCGACGATCTGGTTAAAGAGGCAAGGACATCAAAAGCCATTGTCTTCGGATCGTTAGCTTCACGCAGCACAGTTACCCGGAACACGCTGATGGAACTGATGAAAAATGATATCCTGAAAATTATGGATGTAAATCTCAGACCTCCCTATGATACCGAAGGGATTGTTAAAACGCTTTTATCAAATTCTGATATAGTAAAGTTAAACGATGATGAGCTTATGAAAATCACTGATTGGTATCAATTATCAGGAACAATGGATGAAAGGATGCACTCTTTTTATAAATTATTAAGGCTTAGTACCCTAATTGTCACCAAGGGAAAAAACGGTGCCTCCGTTCTTCATCAGAATGAAATCTATCATCATGAAGGATTTAAAGTTATCACAGCAGATTCAGTTGGAGCCGGTGATGCTTTTCTTGCCGGATTCCTGGCTGCATTATTCGATAATAAAGAAATTCCACTGGCTTTAAAGGAGGCTTGCGCAATAGGCGCCTATGTTGCCTCACAGGCCGGGGCAACACCTCTATACTCAAAAGAGATAATTCAAAACTCTATATTTTCTTAAACCAATGAATTTCAATTTTTTAATAAACAAAAATGTCTAACATGAAAAAAATGATTAAATGCTTTTTAAGGAATGTCCTTTGGGGCATCGTATT
>Ga0316225_1004261_pt1 | contig 10292 bp, 20 predicted proteins | sample TBH18015metaG_FD_206010 | JGI IMG/M metagenome (GOLD analysis project Ga0316225, IMG submission 206010) | Freshwater microbial communities from Trout Bog Lake, Wisconsin, USA - TBH18015 | ecosystem: Environmental > Aquatic > Freshwater > Lake > Hypolimnion/Profundal zone | place: USA: Wisconsin...
TGTGTATAGTATCGTGAACCTCAAATTTGAAAGATTTTTTTGGCGTTTCGTTTTGATTGCTGGAAATTCCTGATACTATTTTCCTATCGCAAAAACATTGCGAGATTTTTACCACTTGGAAACGGTGAATAAAATGATTAGACATTTAACTATTAAGGAAACTGCAGCACATTTTGTTACTGTTAATTATGATGATGTGACTACAACATATTGGGTTCATCAAATTCATAAAAATGCTACAGAAACAACTAGAACTGACTGGCCAACTGTATCTAACTGTTATCTCGACAATGACCCTCACACCTACAGCACCAGTTTCTCACTAGCCACCGAAGCTAAAGCCTTTTTCGATCTCCTAGTAGCTCAAGCTGGTGCATGATGTTTCTAATTGGTAGCGTTGAATATAACGGTGTCATCTATGACGAGTGCATTATTTTCGGTATGTTGGCTAATGTGTGGGCATTCTGTTTTACACCTAAAGGTGAACGATTAAGTGTTGAGTGGAATAAAGTAATTCGCGCAAAGAAAATCAAATCTTTTGATATTAATTTTAGTGATATTACAGAAATTGAAATTTTATTCGAAATAGAAAAGGAAATAATAAATGACCGACTACACAGAACAAAATAACCTACAAATCATTACAGATGATTGCGACAATTTTTGTCTATCCTCTCCCCGTGAACTATCCATAACGCGAGATGTTGCAGAGCGCCTAGTATTCGCGCAAATGTCAGAGATCAGCTACGACAATGTAGCTGAGTATTACGCCCGGCTCTCTACAGTCGCTTATGCCTATCGTCAAGATTTAATGTCAGGCACTATTTTTGATGATGACGGTAATGAACTCTATAACCGGGAATTTAAGGCGATTGATTTTATTTCGCGTATCGGTGTCAAAACTAATCTAGTCAAAGATACCTTGCGAAATTTTCTTACCCGCGCAGCTGACCGGTTACTAGAACTCTATGAGCGCAGCATCATCAACTATGAATACTCATATGATGATCTTTTGAAATATTATCAAACACAATTTGATTATTTTCTATGCATCTGTGACCTTAACCAAATCGGGCGCGTAGATGAAACCATCGGCGCACCGGGTCTTATCCGGGCGCTGGATTTGGCTCTAGTATCAGCTGAACACGCAAAATTAAATGGAGAGGAAGCAGTCAATGAAGGATAAAGACGGTAACGAAATTCCCCTAACCCCTAAAGATCAGAGCTACTTTATAGCTCTTAGGGATAGCATCAACAAAGCACAGCGCAATATTGAACCCGGCAGCGATTATCAAAAAGGTGCCATAGCAGCATTTAATGATGTTTTAGATATGATTGAAAGGATATTAAAGTGAGTCGGTGCAATGATACACAAGAAGTTTTACAGAACATGGGCTATAAACTTATTAAGTCATTATATGTAGGCGCAAAACCCGGTGCTGATTGCAGACACATATATCGTAATGACGATCAAAAATATGCTTATTCAGATATTACAGGCGCTTTTTATGTTGATTTAGAGCGAGATGAAGCAGATAAAAGGTTTAACGCAGCTGTCATTACTCCTAAACCACAACTAGAGGACATAGACCAAACTCTCAAAGAGCTTGAGAAAAACCTCAAGATCATCTCTGTACGCGCTCTCTCCTATATCTCTGACTATGTTGATCGCGCGATTGAGAGGTTGTCATAATGCCACTTTCACCGCTGCAGTCATGGCTCTTAATTCTTACCGGTGGCGCTCTTTTGGTTGCTCTCGTAATTGAAATTGCTAAAAATGAGAGGGATAGAAATGACTGATCACTATGCCTATCAATGTAAATGCGGCTCACGATTTGAAACCACCAATTATCAAGCTGTAATAAATTTCATGTCATATCATCTATGTAGAGAGGGTAAAAATAATGACCAAATTGATTAATCAAATTGACCTCAGCTCTCTAGGTCTAACCTACCTAGATGGCACACCAAATTTTGAGGTTACCGACTCGCTACCAATTATCAGAGTTACCGGTGAAATCATGCTCTATTCAGATAAAGATAAAATTTTTATGGGCGATTTCGCTGCAAAAAATCTTTTATCCGGGCGCGATTATTTTTCATATTGGCTCAAAATGCCTGATGAGATTTACCCTGATCTCGCTTATATCCGCGGTAAGAATTATGACACCGTTACTAGTAACTCATCTATAGCGTTTGTTTTAAAAGCAATAAAAGCAGATAAAACAAATAGCACCAAATTTATTTACTCAATAGATTTACTCAATAATTTAGATCGCTAAAATTCCTCACACAAAGGTGTGCAGGATAAACCTAAACAGATAAGGAAATACCCATCATGGCTACACAAAAGCTAGTTGCAAAACTTTCAGCGAAATCTATCGGAATTGATTTTGCTAAAGCTAAGACCGCACCGCAAGATCAATTTGATGTTTTGGGATATGCCACAGACATTAAAGAGGGTGAAAGCACCTATGGCAAATGGACAGCTCTCGTAGGTAATTTTGAAGCTACAAATATCGCTACCGGTGAGGTATTTGTATCTACTCAATGTTTTCTACCGGCTATTGTTAATGATCTCGTAGCTAGTCAAATTAAGCAGGGTAACCCTGTTCAATTTGCCTACCGCATTGGAACAGTACCGGCTGATAGCACAGTAGGCTATGAATATACTGTCTCAGCTCTCGTAGAGGCTGAACCGTTAGAAATTCTTGATGCTATCCGCGGAAAAATCTCGCTACCTGCACCAAAGAAAAATAAGTAAATAAGCAAATGAAAATCCCCCGGTGATTATGTCGGGGGATTTTTAATCCACTTGGAAGGATTACCTAGAAGGGTAGCAGATTATGGCTAAAAAAGATTTTAAACCGCTAGGCGGTAGCTCTCGTAACTATGTCAATACAAAGACCGGCGAGATTATTAGCCGATACAAATATGACAAGCTCTACGGCAGCACAAAAGAATTTAAAGGAAATACCCACCTTAAAGCTAAGATCAATAAAGCAGCTAACCCGCAAGCTGCAGCAGCTAGACCTGCACCGGGTCGCAAAGCTCAACCTACAGGAAAGCCTAGATTTTCCCCGCTTAAACCTCTTAAAGATAAGCAGTACCGGCATATTCAAATACCGGTGACATATAAAAATGGTGTCATAGATAGTAGAAAATTAGAGCCACTATATACAGCTGCAGTAGATCGCATTAAGCGCTCACCGCTAGTTTTTGGCGCATCAATTAATATCACATTTGCCCTACATGGTTTATTAGATACTAAAAATATATTTAGATTGCGCGAAAAATTAGATATACCTTCATGGGGAGAGTTTTCTGATGAAATAAATAATTATTATTTAGACCCATTAAATTACAAAGTGTCCGGTGAAAGTTTTGCTGATCTAACAATTTTAACTTTAGATTTCTATGTCGTATTTACTGCCAGCGCTATGAAAGGATAGAAAAATGTCAGAACAATTAGATGATGAAAAAGTTGTTGAGGCCATAAATGAATTAGGTTTAATTATTATGGTTAATGATGAGGGTAAATATGAAATTTTTTTTAAAGGTAAAAATGGAAAAATATATGATGCTGATTATTATCCTTATGGTTACCTAGAAGGTACTGAATATCATGATGTAACAATTTTCAGAGCCGCCTCTGTTCAAACATGGCTAAAGAAATGAAAATCTTTTACATTTATTTCCTATTCCCCATATCCTCCTACTGGTTAGGTGTATGGAGCGGCAGCAGGGAATACAAGGATGAAATTTACAAGAAAAAGGATAATTGAAATGAGCAAAAAAAGATTTTGTGGAGATTGTGAAAAACGATTGAAAAAAGATGAAAGATTATTTTGCTTTGAATGTTATTTAAAATATGTTTTTCTAATGCCTAGATCACCACGCGGCAGACTTTAAAATGCCCCGTCAATCAGCGTATTTTCCTATGAAAAAACAAAAAGAGGATTTACCTGTAACTATTGCTGCATTTGATTTTGAAACAGAGGGGCTAGGTGGCAAGCTGCTCTGTGCGACATGGTACATAGACGGCATGATTGAGCCACAAATTATTCTAGGTGAGCCTGAATATATAGTGCAGGAAATAATCAGAATATTTGAAATAAGCGGTAAAAATATACGTTGGTATGCTCACAACGCTCAATATGACTGGCGATATATTGTAGATGAATTAGTAGATAAATATGAAAAAACAATTCAATTTTTAATGCGATCAGATAATGATGTGTTTGTTATTAAAACTCATTTATTTGAGTTAGTGGATAGTTACGCAGTATTTCCTCAAAGCCTAAAGAAAATGTCAGAGTCATTTGACCCTGAATATGGAAAACTAGAGATTGATGATATTACCCAATTTGACCCACAAAATCTGCAGCATCAGGAATACGCAAAGCGAGATGCATTTACCTTAGTGAGATCACTAAAAAATTATGATAAAGCTATCTATCAAATATTTGGTGTGCATATCGCCTACACCGTAGCTAGCACAGCGGTAAAGGCGTGGCGCTCTACGATAAAGACCAATTATTTTAAACCTGACCGGATAGATGAATTTGTGCGCACAGCATATTTTGGTGGGCTAGTAGCTCTTAGCTCAAATAAAACATTTGAGCAGGTCTATACCTATGACATTAATTCAAGCTACCCCTACACCATGCGGGAATTTGGTGTGCCATATGGAACCTATGCGCAAGCCTTTCATGTAGTACCTGATTATCCGGGCGTATATCGGGTGCTAGTGCAAACCCCTGATGATCTCGTTTTCCCCATTTTACCTAAGCGAATTAAAAAAGGAAAATCAGATTACATAGTGTGGGCGCAAGGCGTATTTGAAACCTGTGTAACAAATATAGAGTTAGATTTTGCTGTAAAAAATGGATATAAAATATTAAAAATTTATGAGGGCGTTATTTGGAAAGAGATCGTATATCCATTTGGTGATTTTGTAGATTTATGCGAGCGAACCCGATGGAAGCATAAAGGCACACCATTTGAGTTAGTGGCTAAATTGATGCAGAACTCTGTATATGGAAAATTCGGATCCCGCACAGAGCGCACAGAGCTATTTATTCCTCAAAGTGATGCTGAACATGAAGGAGCATTTCCGTGGGGCAGTAGTGAAAAATTATGGATTAGAGATCAACATATTGAGTCTATTCAGGCGCTACCTCAATGGGCTGTTTTTATCACCGCGCAGGCTAGACTTAATTTGCTAGAAAAAATCTATGAGCTAGGGGTAGAAAATGTTATTTATTGCGATACAGACTCAATTACTACTACTAAAACTATGGATAAAAAGCATATTGGTGATGCCTATGGGAAATTTAAACTTGAAAAAACATGGCGAACATTTAGAGCGATAGCACCAAAAGTGTATGTAGGTGAGCTTGATAATGGAAATATGTTAGGTGCTGTAAAGGGTATACCTAAGAAAAAACTCACCGCAGCCGATTACATAGAGCTGATGAAGCAGGGAAATATCACCGCTGATCTAAGTATTCTGCCTAGTTTTAAATCCTTTATGAAAGGTAATCGCACAACAAAACAAATGGTACGCAAATCTACTGATATAGCCAATTCCGCTACATGGAAACTAATTGGTGATAATATCGCGCCTATTACTCTTAAAGGAGATGATCAATGACTACTGCAGTATATTTCACACCTGGGCGCATTAAGCCTATTAGATTGATCTGCTTACACACTATGGAAAGTCAAGAGAAGCCCGGCACAGCGGTAAATGTTGCTGCATGGTTCTCTAATAAATCACGCGCACCGAAAGCTAGTGCGCATATGTGTGTAGATGGTTCACAAGCTAATGTAAAGCCGGGGGAGAAATATCCCGCACCGATTGTGCGCGTAGTAGATGATGGTGATACCGCATGGGCAGCGCCAGGTGTAAATGCTGATGGTCTACATATTGAGATGGCGGGAGTAGCAGCGCAAACCGTTAAAAATTGGGCTGATCCATATTCACTCGCTGTAATAGATAATGCTGCTATAGTTTCTGCAATATGGTGTAAAAAGTATGAAATTCCTATAAGACGTTTAACGCTAGATCAGGTAAAAGATGGTGTAAGTAAAGGATTTATAGGTCACGTTGATGCGACAAATGCATTTCCTGATCTCGCTAAAGAATATGGTTCACACACAGACCCCGGTGCTAATTTCCCGTGGACTTATTTCCTACAGTTGGTCACAAAGAAATTAGCCTAAAGTAAAGGAATTAAAAATGTTTTCATGGCTCACACCTCAACATATCCGCACCTATGTACCTGCTCTAATAGGTAGCGCTCTTGCCTACCTGATCAAGCACGATACTTTCCTAGCTCACAATATTGCTACACTCAATAAAGATTATCCCGGGTGGCGTTTAGTGATTGAAACAGGAATTACGGGAGCTACGATCTCTGTTTATTACACCGCTGCACGTTGGTTAGGTAAGAAAAATCCTAAGCTAGAAAAGCTGCTATTAGGTGCATCAATTCCCGCTCAGGTCTAAGCTTATGGATGGTTATGACCGTGCTGCTAGTTGGCTAGGGGCGCTCTCAGTACCCGTTGTAGCTATTATTGGTTACATCAAAAGGCGCTCATTACGCTCAAAATTAGAGGATTTAGAAAAAAAGTGGGATAAAAAATTTGAAGATTTAATGCTGGCTATTATTACAAATAAATAGAAAATTGCTACAATTTATGCATGGTAAAAAACTTGCGAGCGAATTACCTAACCTATGGGCGGTTAGGTAATCGCGTATGGAAAAAAGTTTTATGCGGTCAAGATATTATTGATAAAGCAAAAGAAAATGCTAAAGATCGCGGAATAATTTTGCGTGAAAATATCTCAGTCAAATCAGCTGCAGACTTTTTAGCAAATGAGGTATTTGATGATTTCCGTATTGAACCCTTTTACGGAATTTTGAGAGCAGACCCGCTAGAGTTATATGTAGGCTAATATGTGCGCGTGGGTAGCGCATAGTTAATTTTTTGATGGGGTTAGCAAAGTGCTACCCACCTTAAATAAGGAGATAAAAATGGCTGATCTAACACCTGATGAAATCCTTGCAGAAAATGCAAGATTGACACGCGAACAATGGGGCACTGAACTTAATGAAGGTTTAGCACCTGCATCAACTATTGCTGATACCTCAGATTTTCCTACAGCTGATACAGCTACACCGGTAACAGCACCTACACCGGGGGCTTAACATGGGTGAGGAAATCAAAATTGAGTTACCCGACTCAGAGCCTGAAACAGAAAATGAAGGTCAAGAGTTATCGGAAACTGTTATTGCAGATGAGTTAGCAGCTCTCAGGCAAGCAGAAGCAGAGCGCACAGCTGCAGATATTTTGGCTGCAGCAGCTCTTGCACAAGCTGCACACGAATTAGCGCAAGGCGCTCACGATCGTATTGATGAACACGGTCAAAGCCATGTTATTGAAAATATTGTTGAAGTTTTACAGGAACCGGTGCAAGAGGAAGTAGTAGAGCCTGAGCCTGAACCTGAAAGCGAGCCTGAGCCTGAACCAAAAGCAGATAAGGAACCTGATCGCAAGCACTGGTTTTACCGGTAATGCCTAGATTTATTCTGATTAATCCTGATGGTACTCATATGGCATCAGGTGATAAAGAACAAATTGAAAATTGGGTAGAGCATCATGAAAGTAAACCGCTAAGTGAATTAGAAAAATCAGGGTGGAAATTAGAAGCTCTGCATCATGATAAAGATAAAAAGCACTGGTTTTATAGATAATCCATCAAAGAGATAGGGTACAAAATGGTAATGACAGATGATGATAGTGATGCATTTGCACCGATAGATGATAAGCCACCTAAAAGGGGTAGAGGTCGACCACCTAAAGTTTTAAATGGTGGAGATAATCCAACACCTAAAGAGGATAAGCCACCGCGCAGACCTAGCACACCGCCACCGGTAAAAGGGTGGACACGGGCAGCAGAGGTTGAAAAGATCATTTATAACTATCTCACCGCTATTGCAGCGGGTGTAGCATTTGTTAATGCAGATGATGCGCAGGCTATTTCAGATGGTGCTGCTAGACTCGCTGCAGAGTTAGTTGAGCTAGGTCGGCTAGATCGTAAGTACCGCGGATATTTAGAGTCACTTACAAAGCCGGGCAAATATGGTGGGGTATTGATTGCTACCGGCGCTATTGTTTTACCGATAGCTATAAATCATAATTTGATACCACAATTTAATATTCCTTTTGGAACTCAAGAGGGAAGCTCACCAAAGGAAGGAGAAAACTAACATGGAAAAGAAGCACATCATGTGGATTGTCGCAGCTGTAGTTGTTTATTTTGTTTGGATGAAATCTAAGGCTGCATAATGTCAGAGATTAGCCGGGTATTTTGGGATAATTTCATTACCTCTTTTGATTGGAAGCAAGGCGAGCACGTAGCAGCCATAGCACCAACCGGGGCAGGTAAGACAACTTTATTTAAGCACATTTTGCCTATCAGAAAATACAACATATTTTTTGGTACAAAACCTGATGATAAACTTTATCATCAGATTTTAAAAAGCGGATATGTGCGAAAAGAAAGTTTTGATGAAATTAAACCGTGGGAAAATAATATTCTCTTATGGGTAAAGCAGCGTAAAACAATCTCTGAAACGATTGATGCGCAGCGAGAAGCCTTTAGAGATGCGCTTAACTCAATAGTCATACAAAAGGGCTGGACTGTATGGATTGATGAAGCTAAATATTTATCTCAGATGCTAGGGCTAAAAGAGGAATTGACCTATTGCGTTGAACAGCTTAGGTCTATTGACTCAACTGTCATTTGTGGCGCACAGCGCCCGGCATTTTTACCGCCATCAGTATTAGCTGGCTCTACTCACGTATTTCTGTGGAAAACTACAGATAGACGTGATCAGGAGAAATTAAGCGATATTGGTGGTATAGATGCTAGTATTGTGCGTAATGAGGCAAAAAGTTTGGGAAAGCACGAATTTATATACATTAAATCGCGCGGTACTACCTCACACATGACTATATCTCAAACACCTAAATAGATAAGGAAAGAAAAAATGCACCTTCATATCTCAGGTATTGATGGGGTTATTACCGCGCTCTATGTTATTGCCATTTTAGGGGCGCTTAACCTCTTAGCTACAAAATATAAAGACAGCAATACCCTTGCTGCTAGTTACGCAAACCTATTTGGTTTAAACTAAGAAATAAGGAGAAAAAATAATGTCTGTAATTCCAACAGCCAATGCGAACTCACGCCCGGCTATTCCAACATCAGGAAATAAAGCACCTGCACAGGTTATTCCATTTACACGCGCTAGCCGTAAAAAGTCACGCCTAGTTTTGCAGACTGCTGCAGTCACTCTTAATACAACTGTTCAAGCTATTCCTGCACTACAAATTCCTGCCGGCGGTTTCCTCAAGCGCCTTAAGCTCTCAGTAGTAGGTACTACAGCAGGTAACTCTGCTACAGTCGCATTTCAGGCTGATGCACCTTTCAACCTTTTGCAACAGATCAGCTTGCTCTCACCTAATGGTGATACCCTCATCAACGTAATTGATGGTTTCACTCTCTATGTGATCAACAAGTATGGAGCTATTGGTACAGGAAAGTTTGACCCACTCGCTAACCCTGGCTATTCAGCCGTTACCGGTGCAGGTGCCACAGGTGGCTCATTTGCTTATGAGGCTCATATTCCTATTGAAACAGATAGCCGTGATGCCTTCACAGCGTTGCAAAACATGGCTGCAAATCAGTCATACCTCTTGCAATTCTCACTTAACACTCTCGCGCTGGTTTATTCCACAGCACCAACTGCAGCACCATCAGTAGTAATTACTATTGTTATGGAATATTGGGCTGCACCTGCACCAACAAATGCAGATGGTGTAATGCAAGCATCTTTCCCGGTAGGTAATGGTTCAGTATCTCTCTTGCAGGTACAGACCCCGGCTATCGTTGCTGGTTCACAGCAAAATATTCAGCTGGTCAATGTGGGTAACGTAATCCGCGCAGTATTTTTGATCTTGCGCAACTCATCAGCTGTGCGAGATGAAACTGACTGGCCAACTGTATCTAACTGGTATCTCAACAATGACCCTCTCTATTACAAGACCAAATCACAATGGCGTAATGAGATGGCGCAGCAATACGGATATTTCGCCGGTGTGACTTCAACACCAACCCTTAACGCTCTTGATAACGGTGTATTTGTTCTCACCGATTTCATAAACGATGGTGGAACAGGTGACTATGTGGTTCAAGGTGGCTCAAACCGCGATCTCTT